>Ga0302234_10002670_pt1 | contig 11221 bp, 18 predicted proteins | sample II_Palsa_N3_2_FD_193576 | JGI IMG/M metagenome (GOLD analysis project Ga0302234, IMG submission 193576) | Peat permafrost microbial communities from Stordalen Mire near Abisko, Sweden - II_Palsa_N3_2 | ecosystem: Environmental > Terrestrial > Soil > Palsa > Peat permafrost | place: Sweden... | reverse complement strand
ACCGGCGGTGCAGGAAAACTACCTGCCCTCGCTCGCACTAAACTGCCTCGTCGCCATTGTCGACAGCCTCTCTGCCGACGTCCTCCCGATCTTCACGCTCTCGCCCTCGAGCTCTGGGGGCGACTCGGCCATGATGCTCGAGAAGATCGACATGTCGCAGCACGCGCAGCGGGAACTCCTCCTCGAGATCCGTGCCATGCTCCTGGCCGGATGGAGCGGGCTCCTGGGCGCATTCTCCCAGGTGGCCCAGTACACCCTCGACGAGGACGTGCACGGCACAATGCTGAGGACCTTTCAGGCCGTCACCACCCTTTGCGGCGTCATGGGTCTCGACCAGCCCAGGTACCTTTTTTTTTTTTTTTTCCCTATTGCAACGCAAATAACGTTCCATTGCCAGGGATGCATTTATTATGACCCTCTCGCGCTTTGCAACGCCCAACTGGGACGACGTGAGCACGTACGGCGCCTACGCCTTCTCGGAGCAAAACTTCCAGGCTATTCGCACCGTGTTCAACGTGGCCCAGTGCATCGGCGGCATGCTTGGACCCGCCTGGTACTATATCCTCGAACTCCTGCAGTCGGTCGAGATCGCCCTCAAACTCGCATCTGGCGCCCCAGGTATCTATTTATTTATTTATTGTTGGGGCTAAGAAAGTATGGGGTCGCCAGGTCAACTGTCGACGCCCAACCAAGGCCCTGGAAGCGCGTCCTCGCTCACGTTGCCGCCGATCCCGGCGGTAATTACCCCCGTCATGGACACGGATCGTTCTTCGTCGCTGCCCGGGACCCCGATGGCCAACCTCATCAGCACGATCGTCGACAAGGTGGAGATGAAGGACAAAAAGGACGACCGGGAAAAGAGCCTCATGGGTACGATCAACAAGCGCCGGACCCAGATGCACGACGAAAACGTCCAGATCCTCGCTGCGTCGCTGTCGCGGCTGTTTAGCGGCGTTACCTACCTCAACGACGAGGCCCTCCTCCAGTTTATCGAGGCACTCAGCCGGCTCGCGAACGAGTCTGCCAAGCCAAAGAACCGCGCTCAGCTCAAGGCCCTGGCTGCCAACGTAATCATACCGATCCTTTCCTCTAAATGATATGTCCTTTCTTGCAGTTTGGCGGCGACATTCGGTCGTTTGGCATGGAGCGGCTGATGGAGACGGCCCTCAACACGCTGCCGCGTCTCCTTGCGTCATCGGGCGAGGGGTCCTGGAGCGCGACCGTGAGCTTTCTCCTCGTGGCCTCTGCGTCCGACGACGGCGGCATTCGTCACCAGGCCAGCGAGACGGTCGCAGAGCTGTGCGTTCGCGCCCTCGCCATGGGCAACTCCCTCCAGGCCGAGGATGTCGATGCCCTTCACACGCGCCTCCTCTCGCCCGTTCTGTCGCTCGCCATTTCAGCGCACTCGGACGTCCAGGTCCAGCAACTGGAAACTCTCTACCAGATCCTGCAGACGCACGGCCTCGAGTTCCGCACGGTCTGGCCCATGGTCCTCGACGTATTCACCCAGGTCGCCGACCAGGACCTCAAGCACTCGCGGCCGGTGGCGCAGGACGCCGCCACGACTCGCCTCGCGTTCCAGTCGCTCCAGTTCATCTGCACAGATCTCCTCTCGTACCTCAGCGTTGGCATCCTCCACCAGGTCATCAGGACTCTCGGTCGCTTCTCCGTCCAGCCCGCCGACGTCAACATTGCCCTGACTGCCGTTGGCCTCATGTGTACGCCCTGCGCTATTTTTTTTTTGTTTATGTAGGTAAGAATAAATATTCTTTGTAGGGTCGGTGTCGGACTATGCGCGCAGCTGCCGGAACGCGTTGACCCGCGAGCCGACGGCGACGTCGTCCGAGGAAGAGTTGACGAGCCAGCAGATCGCCTGCAAGCCCCAGTCGACGGCGGAGATCGACACCCTCTGGCTGCAGTTGTTGACCGAGCTGTGCAACGTACGGCTCACTGTCGTTTTACCAGAAAACTAACGCCTCCTCCCCCCCTCCCCCCCAGATTGCCAACGACGAGCGCCCCGAGGTCCGCAACGGCGCTGCGCAGAGCCTGTTCCGCATCGTCTTGATCAACGGTGCGCTCTTTGAGCTGGCGACGTGGCAGGTCGTGCTGTGGAAGGTCCTCTTCCCGCTGCTGGACAACGTCAAGGAGGGCGCAAAGACGCACCACAGCGAGCGCCTCGCGAAATCGCAGGGGCGCGAGGCGGCCAAGGGGGCCCAGAATATCATCCTCCACCACTCGCGCAACACGTCCGAGAAGCAGTGGGACGAGACGCGCGTGATTGCCTTTACCGTACACTTCAAGAAATAAAAGAGCATGTTTAAATCGTTATTGGGCAGGGCGTGTGCTCGACGTTCAATCGCGGCTTTTCGATGCTGATGACGCTGGACGATTTCCAGCGAGCGTGGCTGCTCCTGCTCGAGTTTTTCGAGGACTTTGCGCAGAACCACGGGCAGGAGGTGGCGATGGCCTCGTTCAGGGGGGTGGAGGAGCTGCTGCAGCACCCGAAAAAGGACGTGTCCGAGGAGACGCTCGTGGGCATGGTCGATCTCTGGCGGAGTACGTGGCTGAGCTGGGAGAAGGTGGGCATGTCGATTGTCAAGGTGCCCGTGGCCATCAAGCAGGACTGCATTTTGGCCCTGATCCGCTCGTTCGAATCGCTCTTCCAGCTGTACGGCGCCCACTTCAAGTCTGGCGACTACCGCCGTCTCCTGGCCGTCCTCCGCGGCCTCCTCGTCTACCCCCTCGACGACCCTTTTGTTCGCGACGTCGAGCACGCAACGCCAGTGCAGTCCCTCATCCTCAAGAGTGTTTTGGCCCTCGATCCCTCCCTGGCGGAAATCCTGTCCCAGAAGAACCCCGACGAGCTGGGCGATGACGAGCCCGCCGTGGCCGCGACCTCGACGACGCCCGCTGCTGTGAGCCCGCATGCGCGCCTGCTGCAGTCCATGTCGCCCGATCTGCTCAACGAGCTGCGCGGGATGGTCCTCTCTGAGCTGGCCGAGTACGCTTCGATCGCCTTCCAAAGGAAACGGCCGTCCGAGGTGGTCGCCGCCTCCTCCATCACCCCGACGGCGTCGGCCGACGGCGAGACCCCACCCGTCGTCCTGCCCGCGGACAAGCCGGGCCACGCGACCTACCTCGGCCTCTGTCGCATGTGCATGGACCACATCGTGCACGTTTTTGCCGCGACCGTCCACTCGAAATCCCTCTACGAGGACGGTGTTTTTGAAAAGATCCTCTCGGTACGATCTCGAGAGAGTGTACATTTTTACTAAGAGGGACTACCTACCAGGCCTTCTCTGTTCCGATGGGGCTCAAGTACGACTGCCCCACGGTCAAGAACCCCAAGCACGCCGTGTGGAAGTCTGCCGTGAAAAACTACCTGCTCGTGGTCAAGAACGGGCTCAAGTCGCTCGAGTCGCTGCGGACGGTCCTGCACAAGGAGACGTTTGAGCGCATCTGGACCAAGATCATCCACATTTTCCGTGCCTACCTCTTGTCCTCCAGGTACTAAGGGGGAAAAAAAGGGGGGACTTAAACATTAAATAAAAATTAAAAAAATAGTAACCCGCCAAGCACGCTGGCCCCAGAGGACCTGAACGACGACGAGATGTTTGACGTGACTGTGGTGACGTCGATCCGGACCGAGCTGATCCCGCTGATGCACGGCATCTCGAGCGACCTGGTGATGGAGCTGGTGGACATCTTCCAGCAGGGGTCGCTGCTGCTCCAGGTCGAGCCCGACACGGGGACCGACCACATTGTCACGCGGGAAAAGTTTGCGGCGGCGTGCCTGTCGTCCCTCTTTGACCTGAGCGCCGAGCCGTCCGAGTTTGCCAGCCTGCCGTCGAGTGAGCAGCAGCACCGTCGTCAGGTGGCCACGGTGGTGGCGCACATCATGGTGGAGCGGTGCGAGTCGGTCATCCGGTCGTACCTGCACGACCGCTCGGTGCACGGCAACCTGCCCATCTCGCGCAACAAGCACGACGAGCTGCTGTACACGCTGACCGAGATCGCGCGGTTACAGCTCATGTCGGGCGTGCTCAAGGGCGACGGGCGCGCCACCGACAAGTCCATCTTTGAGGGCCGCAACGCCCACCTCTTCTACCTGTACCCCTCCATCGTCGAGTGCATCACCTCGGGCGACCGGCAGGTGGTCGAAGCCGTGCGCTCCATCCTGCGCCGCGTGGGAACGGAGATCGGACTCACGCCCTCGGCGCCCGCAAAGACAAACCTCGTCTTCCCCGCGCGGTCCAAGAAGGCCGGGGCGCCGTCCACCAGCTAGCTAATGTGTTCCTAGGATTGAAAAACAGAGATGAAAAAAAAATATATCCTACTCATTTCTTTTCAGTTCTTGCCACGCTCACTGCTTCCCGGCAATGGCCAAGTCGAAATACGAGTACGTCAAGGGCTTCGAGACAGACCCGGTGCTGCTGCCCAACACGTGGGTGGTTGTGCGCCTGGACGGCCGTGGGTTCACCAAGGTACCCGCGACGCAGCACTAGCCGTTGACCTAACCGCGCACAAAACCCGCACAGTTCAGCGAGGCACACAAGTTCACCAAGCCCAACGACGAGCGTGCCCTGCGGCTGATGAACCGCTGTGCGCAGGCGGTGCTGGCCGAGTTTGGGGACGTCGTGTTTGCGTACGGCGAGAGCGACGAGTACTCGTTCGTGCTGGGGCGCAGTGCGGCGCTGTACGGCCGGCGCACGAGCAAGATCGTCACGTCCATCTGCTCGTCCTTCACGGCGCACTACGTCTTCCTGTGGGCGCAGGTCATGGGCCCCGACACGCCGCTGCTCGCGCCGCCCTCGTTCGACGGCCGGGCGGTGTGCTACCCGTCGCTGGACAACATACGCGACTACCTGAGCTGGCGCCAGGCAGACTGCCACATCAACAACCTGTACAACACGTGCTTCTGGGCACTCGTGCACGGCGGGGCCACGGCGCAAGAGGCCCATGCCCGTCTCAGCGTAACGGCCCCATGCCACCACTGTGTAGTGCTGTCTCAACCTGCTGTCTCAACCTAAAAACAGAGGACAGTCTCGGGCGAGAAGAACGAGCTGCTGTTTGCCCAGTTCAAGATCAACTACAACGAACTGCCGCCGATGTTCCGCAAGGGGACGGTGCTGGTGCGCACGGCCAAGGGGCCAGCGGCGGCGGCGGCGGAGGGCGAGGGCGGGGGCAGCGGCAAGGGGAAGCGGGTCGTGCTCACGCTGCACGACGACATCATCGGCAAGGCATTCTGGGACCACTATGACGACGTGCTACTATAGGGCGTACTATGTACAAGAGAGGTAGAGAGGAGAGGGGAGAGAGGAGGGCGAGGACAGAGGACTAGCGCAGCAGCAGCAGCAGAAGAAGAAGAAAAGGGGGGGAGAGATGCAATGTAACTTGTATGCATTGTTGGATTAAAAAAAAAAATAGATAAAATCAGGGCCGGCTCTCGGAGATGGGCTGGAGCTGGAGGCGTTTGACAAAGCCGTCGTACATCTCCGATCCCAGCTCGTTCCACGTGAGCGGATGCGACTTGTGCAGGAGCCACGCGTGGAGCCGCAACGGGACGGCCGAGATCAGGAACGAGCCCGAGCTGGACGAGCCGTGCACGTGCAGCGACCCCTGCCAGATCAGCCCCAGCCCCAGCAGGAAGCGCCACGCAAAGCCCGGCAGCTGCGGGCCCTGGATCTCCTGCGACAGCACGAGCGACAGCGTGATCGAGACCAGGTTGAACGCGGCAAAAAAGAGCGGCCAGAACCTGGACGCGTCAAAGATGGTGATGGCGGCCTACCGTGTTTTAATTTTTATTTTTAATTTTAGCTTGTGACCTCGGGCCTTTCTTACCTGCTTGACAAACTCGAGGGAGATGGCCGCGGTGGCGAGCGTTGCCATAAAGACATAGGGGAGGAACGAGAGCAGCTGCCCCTGGCCCTGGAGGGTGAGGAGCAGGGACACGGACACGGCCTTGCTGGAGATGAGGGTGAGCGCGCCAAAGATGGCAGCGAGGAGGACGTAGCTGTTGAGGCTGGCCACGCGGTTGCGCGAGATGCGCATGACGAGGTACGTCGCGCCGCACAGGATGAACGCGGCGTAGAGCACGAACGCGGGTGCCTGCAGGTGCTCGAGCATGTGGTCGTTGGTGAGCTGCTGCTGCGAGGCGTCGTGCGGCGCGGCCCACAGCAGCACGAGCACGCCGACGATGAGCAGCGTGTAGCCGTACGCACTCTCGCGGTCCAGCGGCTCCTGCAGCACGACCTTGGCCAGCACGCCGTTGATCACCAGCGCCACGGCCCCCAGCGGTGCCACGACAGCCGCAGACGTGTAGCTCAGCGCCACAAAGTTGCCGCACAGCTCGCCAAGGATGTTGAGTGTCAGGCCCGTGCACCACAGCGGGTCCCGCCACCGGGGCACGACGGGGGCGTGCCCACCGTGATCGTCCTCCGCCTCCGCCGCCGCCGCCGCCGACTGCTGCTGCTGTTGCAGGAGACGGTTGACCGCGTACTTCTGCAGGCACTGCGACGCGCCGATGACTGCGTTGCCCAGCAGAGACGCCGTCAGCCCGACGGCAAGACCGCCGCCGCCGGCCGCCGACCCAGCCACCAACTCGTCATCGGCCATCCTGATTTGAAAGTGGTGCGCCCGTTCCGAGCAAAAACAAGAATGACGTGATCTGCGTCGTGGACGGTGGCGTGATCGTCGAGCGCGGCTCGCACCAGGAGCTGCTCGAGCTCAAGGGCCACTACTACCAGTTCGTCTCTCGTCAGGCTGTGCCTATCTGAACAGGAAATAAAATCACCTTCGTTTTTTCTGATTTTTTATCGCTTTGTTGTCCTTGTGATCCTCAATCCACTGTTTGATTTTTCTTACTACAACTGGATAACCGGAATTTGGTGGGGAACTGCTGGGCTAAAGGGCCAGAGGCCTTGATCGTAGTGGCACGGAGTAAATACAGAAGTCGAGAGGCAGAGGGGTAGCGGGCAATGGCAGCCTGCACCATGAGGTGGCGAAGATGCCCCCAGCGGCGTCACGCAGTCCTTGTACTCATCCTCGCCTATTAGAAAAAAAAATTGTGAGAAAAAATAATAATTGATAGCACATACAAAGAACGGCTCGTGTAGTCGCGGCAACGCAATCCCAGAAGCTATCGCACGAGGCCGGTGCGGTGGCCACTGGCTCGATCGGCTGCTTGACCCACGGATTCAGCGCAGGGGGTCGAAGGGGCGCCTTTGCTTGCGGCGGCGGCACAGAAGTTGGGACGACATTGGCCCTTGGGGACTTTCTTTTTTCTTTCCGCGCATGGACGGGTTCGTGCGGCGGCGGCGGCGATGCCTTGGACGCAGGTGCTGGCCGTGGCGGCGCCTTGGATGCAGGTGCTGACCGCGTTGGTGGTGGTGCCGCTGCTTTGGGCACGGGAGTTGGTGTTGTCGGCTGCTTGAACGTGACCAGGCGGGCAATCATGGCGTCCTCGTCCTCGTCCTCGGCGCCCTCGTCCCTGTCGAGAGGCTCCTCGTCGACTGCTTGCGACGTGGGCTGCCTCTTGGTCTTCTTGGTCTGCTCGCTCTTGCGTGCCTTCTTGAGGTCCTTTTGGCGGCGCCCTTGTTCCTCGGCTTCCTCTTGGGCCAGCAGCAGACGCATGTTCTCCTCAGCCATCCGCCGGCGCGCCTCGACTGCCAGCTGGGCCTGCCTCACTCGATAGGCATCGATCACGCGCTGCTGCAGCACGCGGGCGGCAATCTTGAGAAAGAGCTGGTACGCCTCGCATGTACTGCAGCACGCTCCTTTTGCCTCGGCGCCGTGGTTTTCGGTCTCCTCGTCGCCACGCGCACAGACAGCGGAAGCGTCATCGAATGGCAGCTGCCTTGTCGGGCGCTCAGAGAGGAGTCGCTGTAGTCGGGCGTTGTGCTCGTCAAAGCAGTCCTCGACGGCTCGCTCGAGCTCAACCCTGCGACCAAAAAAAAAAAAGAGCTTTAATAATTCAGAGGGAGAGGCCGTCGGCTTAGGTCCTACTGCTTGCGGTAGCAGTCCTTGCACAAGCACGACTTGCGGCCGTCCGGCTCGCGCATGGCGCGCACCACTGCGTCCTTGTCCAGGTGCAGCAGACATGTGCGCTCGGCCAGCCCAAGGGTCATCCAGTACTCCCTCAGCAGGTCACGGTCGACGGCAGCAGCGTCACTGGCAGCCGCGGCAGCAGCCACAGCCGGGCGAGTACAACCCTTTGGCGCCATTGCGACTGAAAACAAAGTAGTACGCGACAAAAGGCAACAAACGACGACATGGCGACAGGATGGGTGAATCAGTTTCAAAATCACCCGTGAACGCCGAAAATATTTTTAGCTCCTTGTCCCACGTGGTAACCAATTTAGCTCACGCGACCCCCATTTCCTGTTTTCCCTTTTCCCTTTGCCCACGCAGCTCACTCCATGCCGGGCCCTTTCAGTTGCTCCCTTCCTTGCTGTCTTCCCTCAGGGCCTCTGTTCTCTAAAACCTGAAACGCCGTGACACGAAACGCGCTTGAAACGAGCCCTTTTTTCTTTTTCTTTTTAATTCCCACCTTTTTAATTATTACCCCGAATAGGAACAAACCACCATGCTCCTCGCCGCGTGCGTCCTTGCCCTCGCTGCCACCACTACCGGCTCGCTTGCTGCGTCCGGCAGCGGCTTCGACCTGTCGTCGCTGCCCAGTGTGAGCGCGATCCAGTGCATGCACAACAGCGGCTACAACGCCATGTTCATGCGTGCGTACCAGTCGCTCGGCCGCCCCGACCCCAACGCCTACCAGGCCATCCAGAACGCTCACTCGGCCGGCCTGCCCTACATTGACGTCTACATGTTCCCCTGCCCGACCTGCGGCACCACCCCCGCCACCCAGTTCAACGCCCTCATCACCAACCTCAAGCCCCTCATCTACGGCCGCGTCTGGCTCGACGTCGAGGAGGACTCGTCGGGCCAGTACTGGTCGACGAGCTACGGCACCAACCAGAACTTCTACCAGGGCCTGATAAACGCGTGCATCTCGACCGGCTACAAGTGCGGCGTGTACTCCAACTACAACAACTGGGTCCGCATCTTTGGCTCGTCCACCTACCAGGCCACCAACGCCGCCCAGTACCCCGTCTGGTATGCCAGCTGGGACGGCCAGAACAACTACAACAACTATGCCAAGTTTGGCGGCTGGACCACCCCCGGCCTCAAGCAGCACACCGGCGACACCTCCATGTGCGGCCTCGGCGTCGACCTCAACTGGTACTCGAACAACGCCGCCCTCTGGGACCACAAGCGCGCCGTCAACGGCGGCGCCGACGTCGTCCTCGCCGTCGAGGAGGAGGAGGACCACGCCGGCCTCAAGGCGGGTGCCATCCTGGACAACTGAAAGTCTAAAATCCGAGTGTTTAGACGTTTTTTCGTGTCATACAAATTTTTTTCATTTTCCAATCAGTTTTTCAGAAAAAAACAAAAAAAAAAGGAAAACTTCGCCGGCGAGGGTTGAACTCGCGACCTTCTGCTAACTAGAAACAAAAACCGGAGGCAGATGTGCTTCCACTGCACTACGGCGAAAGGGACTTGGCGATTGGGCCTTTGCAGGACACCAACAACTGTTTTCCAAAGCATTGTTTCTTTTTTTTCCCTAAACTCGCCTTGTTCTTTTTTTTACACGCACGAATCTTTACTTTTTGGGTCCCCCCTTGAAGAAGAAGCGCTTCTTCTTTTTACCGCCCTCGGCCTTGTCCTTGCTCTTGGCAGACTCGCTCGACTGCTTGGGCTTCTTGGAGGGCAGTGACTCGGCCGCGGAAAAGGCCGCCTGTGTGGCCGTGCGCTTGTTGCTGCTTCGGCCTCGCGCTTGATCCTGTGCCTGTGCCTGTCCCTGACCCTGTCCCTGACCCTGCACCTGCTTGGTGTGGCGGTCAAAGCGCGTCTTGAGCTTGATGGCGTTGTCGATGGCAAACTCGACGATGGGCCTCCTCTCCGAGCCAAAGTAGCTGGGGTTGTTGTTGACCTGGCGGAGGGCGGCCAGGGCGTGCGCGTGCTGCGAGAACTCGACAAACCCAAAGCCCCTGGAGCGCAGCCCCCCCTCGGCCGCGTTGCGCTCGGCGCTGCGCACGATCTTGGCCTGCTTGACAAAGACCTTGGCCTCGGCGCCCTCGACGTCGAGCTCGTCGTACACGGCCTTGTCGGCCTTGGAGGTGGCAGTGGTGCGCTGCTGGCGGCCCACGGCGAGGCGTTGGCGCGTGGCCGAGGCAAACAGCTTGCGCAGGTCCTTGTCGGTCGTGGCCAGGGGCAGGTTGCGCACCGACAGGCGCGTCTTGGACACGGAAAAGTTGGGGTTCTTGAGCTTGGCCTTCTTCTCGTTCTCGGCCGCCGTGCGCTTGGACTGGTCGCCCTTGCTCAGCGCGAGGAACTCGGGCGAGTCGGGCTTGACGTAGCCCTCGCGCGCCAGGTACAGGTTGCGCCGGTCGCGCTTCTTGGTCAGCTTGGTCTCGTTCTCGGTGTTGATCTGCGTGGCCTGCGCACGGTCGATCGCCAGCGTCACGTTGAGTCTCCGGCCGTGCAGGTGCAGGCCCTCGGAGGCCGAGCGGTCCTGGATCACAGAGTGGAACACCGTCGCCGCCTTCTTGGCCGTGTCGGCCCCCTTGACCTCCTCGTTCTCGTACACGCCCGCCACGTCCAGCACCGCCTGCGCAGCCTCCGACGTGCTAAACTTGACAAAGGCAGTCCCGCGCGGCCGGCCCGTGTCCTTGTCCGTCACCAGCAGGCAGTAGTGCAGCTTGCCGTACTGCGAGCAGAGCTCCTCCAGCTCCTCGCGCTTGGACTCGAAGCTCAGGTTGCGGATAAACAGCGTCTTGCCCTCACCTATGTCCTCTGCAAGAAAAGAAAATTAAATTAAAAAAAAAAGATAATTATATTACCTTTTTTGGTTTTCGGCGTCTTCTTTTCGACCATTTGATCGTCCTCGTCCTCGTCCTCTTCTTCTTCGTCGTCATCTTCTTCGTCTTCTTCGTCCTCGACATCCTCTTCTTCGTCTTCTTCGTCGTCGTCGTCTTCTTCTTCGTCGTCGTCGTCTTCTTCTTCGTCGTCGTCGTCCTCTTCTTCTTCGTCTTCTTCGTCCTCCACGACCTTGACCTTCTTGACGTCCTCCGAGATGGCCTCGTACTGGTCCTTGGGCAGCGAGAGATCGACGGCGATGGGCCGCTCGTGCACGGCGTGGCCGTTCATCGCCTGCATGGCC
>Ga0302234_10002666_pt1 | contig 11232 bp, 12 predicted proteins | sample II_Palsa_N3_2_FD_193576 | JGI IMG/M metagenome (GOLD analysis project Ga0302234, IMG submission 193576) | Peat permafrost microbial communities from Stordalen Mire near Abisko, Sweden - II_Palsa_N3_2 | ecosystem: Environmental > Terrestrial > Soil > Palsa > Peat permafrost | place: Sweden... | reverse complement strand
GAGTGGACGGCGGCCCTGGTGCGGCTGTCCCAGTCCGAATCCTTCAGCATTGGCCACGTCGTGTGCACGCACTACCACCACGACCACTGCGGCGGCTGTGCCGACGTGCTCGCGTCCTTCCCCTCGGCCAAGCTGCACAAGATCCCCTTTCCGTCGCAGCAGCAGCAACAGCAGCAGCACGTGCACTACGAGCCACTTGCCCACGGGGACACACTGACGACCCAGGGCGCGACCCTGCAGGTCGTTGCCACGCCGGGCCACACGCCCGACCACCTGTGCCTGTTCCTGCACGAGGAGCAGGCCATCTTCACGGGCGACTGCATCCTGGGCCAGGGCACGACCGTGTTTGCCAACCTGCGCGAGTACATTGCGTCGCTGCAAAAGCTGCTGCCGTTCAACGCCAAGGTGCTGTACCCGGGCCACGGGCCGGTCGTCCCCGAGGGGCACGCCAAGGTGCGCGAGTACATTGACCATCGGCTCGCCCGCGAGAAGCAGATCGTGGACCACCTCGTGGCCTGTGACGCGCAGACCGTGCCGCAGATCGTCGCAGAGCTCTACAAGGCCTACCCCGCCCACCTCCACAAGCCAGCAGAGGGCAGCGTCCTCCTGCACCTCACAAAGCTGCTCGAGGACGGGCGGGTGGCCCACGATCAGGACAGCGGCACGTGGTCTCTGTTGCCCCTCAAGGCCATGAGCTAGAAGCGCATAGAATTTCACGTTCAAACTCAAATGCAATCCAAGCTCTAAATAAAAATGTTGTCACTACCAAGACTTGCCAGAAAGAGGACCTAGTCGTCTTCTTCTTCGTCGTCGTCGTCGTTCTCGTCGTCGTCGTTCTCGTCGTCGTCGTCGTCGTCGTCACCGTTGGAGACGTAGCCCTCCTCGTCCGCACTCCAAACCCGCTTGCCCGTCTCGATCTTCTCCGCCTCGCGAGAAAAGAGCAGGAACAGCGACTTGGCCACCCGTCCGCAGTCGCCCGTCTCGTGGTCGTGGTCGATGATCTGGCCCACGACGCCGCCCGTTTCAAAGTCGGGGTCGTAGTCCATGACCATGAGGTTTCCGCCGCCGTCGGTGCCGATGGGCAGCCAGCCGGGGCGCCACCACGCGAACTTGACGCCCGGGTACTCCTCCTCCGACCCGTTGGCGCCGTTGAAGTCGGGATCGTCCTTCCACACGTCCTCCCACAGCCCGCGCATCGTCGCCAGCTCGTTGATCATGTCCTCGCACGGCAGCAGCGCGTTGTAGTTGCGAATGCTGACCTCCGCGCCGTCCGCGGCCTTGAGCAGCGCGCGCAGGTCTGGATGCAGCGGCTGGCCAAACTGCTCCTCCAGTCGCGCAATCGCCTCGTCCGTCGCCGGCGCACCAACGTAGCTCCTGGGCGCCTCGCCGCCGCCTTGCTTGGGCGTGTACACGGGCAGCTCACCACCGCCGTTGCTCGAGAAGGCGGCAATGTAACGGGCCCAAGCACCGGCCACGTCGCCCTCGAGCGCCGGCTTGGCCTTCTTGGCCTTCTTGGGCGGGGGCTGCTTGGCCTTCTTGGGCGGGGGCTGCTTAGCCTTGGCCTTGAGCCGGGCAGTCACCTTGCCTGCCTTGACGGACGTGGCCTTCTTAGTTGCAGCTTGACCAGCAGCAGCAGCACCGCTGGCCAGGACGTACTTGCCCGGCTGTGCCTTGAACACGGTGCCAAACACGTTCTTGGTCTTCTCCTTGTACTTGGCCTCGAACTCGCCCCGCGCCTCGGCCAGCGGGAACGGGCCCTTGATCGCGCTCTGGCCGCCCGTGCCCGTGCGGCCCCAGCGCTGCCACACGTGGTACTTGCCCTTGCCGTCCTGCACCAGCTGCAGCACGTAAAACTTGTCGTGCTTGTCGTCCGTCTGCGCGCAACACCCCCAATTAATCCCCTCCCAACCCTTAATTGGACCTACCTGTTGCAGTGACGCAGCGTACGACAGCGCGCCGTCCACAAACACACGCGCCGAAGGGCCGCTGAGTGGGCACGCCGCGTCCACGGCCTCGGCCCCAGCCCCTCCCGGCGTTTTCTTCGAAGGGGCCATTCCAAATGAGGCAATCGCTGATTTTTCTCCCCCCCTCAATTTGCGCGCCGCTTCGCTGGACGAACGCTCCTCCTCCTGGGATGCCCCTCATGCCCCGCTTCTGGCGGCCGTCCTCGGCCGGCGACACGGCCGGGTCGTCCTCGCCCTCCCCGTCGCCGTCGCCGTCCGAAGAGAACGAGGCCTCGTTCACGTCGTCCTCGTGCGGTAAGCCACACGTCCACCCTAAAGGGTAATTAATCGGGCAAAAACGTCACATAGACGACCTGCTCGGGCCGGCGCCGCTGCACCAGTGGCCCGTCCGACTCGAGGGCAGCCCCTCGCCCCTGTCCTCACTCTTTGCTGCCCTTGACAGCAGCAGCAGCAGCAGCACGGCCAGCACGGCCAGCACGAAGACGGTGATGTGCCTCCCGGACGAGGTCCTCGTGCACGTCTTGCGCTATCTGCCCGTGCCGGACCAGGCCAGCTGCGCCGTGCTGTGCAAGCGCTTTGCGGGGCTGCTGAGGGACAGGCAGTTTGTGTCGTTGCACGAGGCGCGCTTCCAACGGTACCGTCCGTGGTCGGGTGGTGATTTGGCTGTCGACTGATAAACCCTCTGCTGATAAAAGGAGACAGCACAGCGGGGTCCCGTTGACGCACAGCGTGACCAAGGCCATCCGGACCGCCAAGCTGCCGTGGGCACACACGAGGCCCTCGATCAAGCAGGTAAGGACGGCCCTCCCTTCGTTTATGTAATGTGATATTCTTGCTTAGACGCTGAGGGAGCTCAAGGACGAGCTCGGCCTGGTCGCGTTTGACGGCTCGCACTGCAACGACATCGATCCCGAGCACGTCAGCACCATCCGCCAGTTCAGGAACCTGCGCACCCTCGACCTCAGCTACAACAAGCGCATCACAAACGAAAGCATCATCGACCTGCTCACCAGCCTGCGTCACTTGGACCGTCTCGTGCTGCGCAAATGCGCGTCCCTCAACGACGGGGCCCTGGACCTGCCCCTGGACGTGACCTCTCCCGTGAGCGAGATTGACGTGCGCATGAGCAACGAGGTGTCGGGCATGTTTCTGTACCGGTCGGACCAGTGCTTCCCCCGCCTGCGCTCGCTGCTCATGTCGCAGCTCAACGACCGCACCGCCGCCCTGCTGCCCCGCGGCACGCCCGCCCTCGAGGAGCTCATCGTGCTGGACACGCACCACCTCACCGGCCCAGGCTTCACGGCCATTTCCTTTGTGCCCACGCTCACGACGATCAAGCTGTACCGCTGCTTCCACGTGCAGGAGACAAACGTGGTCCAGTTTGGCCGCATGCTGCCCCACCTAAGGAGCCTTGTTCTCAAAGGTACAGTAGTAATCAAATAGCATTAATAAATAAATAGAGTTTTTTTTTCGTTAAAATAGGCAACCGGATCCAGATCAACGTGGGCGCCCTGCAAGAACTCAACCACCTCAAGGTCTTCCGTCTCTCGTGGAAGAGCACGCTGCAGTCCCGGGAGCTAATCGAGCTCTCCACCTCGTTTCGCCAACTGACCAAGCTCAACCTGAGCGGGTGCAAGTTCCTCGACGACGACTCGCTGCAGAGCCTCGCCCACCTGCCGCTGACCATCATCAAACTGCTGGACGTGCCCAACATCACCGACCGCGGCTACGACGTCATCCTCCAGCTGCCCCGCCTCGTCAAGCTGGTCACGGGCTGGACCATGGACGATGAGCTCACGGACGCGCCGCCACTGCCACAGCAGCTCGGCCGGCGCTCAAGCTCGCTCGCGTCCCTCTTTGTCAGGCCCCCACGGACCGACTCGAACGAGGACTCGTTCTCTGCCATGACATCGCCCACGTCCTCGTTCATGTCCCCGTCGTCGGTGCACGTACCGCCCCTGTCGCTCTCCTCCTCCGTCCACGAGCTGCCAACTCGGCTCTCCTTCAGTGGCAACAGCCTCAGCAACGACTCGATCCACCTCGTGCCGGGCAGCACAGGGTTCCTCCTTGCCACCGCAACCACAGCCATCACCTCCTTGTCGTCCAGTGACGAGTTGTCCACGCCCTCCTCCACCGCCTCCTCGCGTCGGTCCAGCAACCTGGGCCTCCAAGGCTGGCGATCGCGCTCCCACCAGCTGCACGACATCACCGAGGAGCCCCTCCTGTCCCCGAACGACAACGGCCCTGGGCTGGCCACACCGCACAGCCCACTGCGCCTCACGTTCATCGAGGGCCTGGCCAAGCCCGGCGCGCCCCACCTGCAGATCCTCAGGCTGCACCACCACGGCAACAAGGACCTGCTCAACCGTTCCGTGGCCATCGCGGCCATCTCACAGCTCAGCTCGCTGCGGGAACTGCACTTGTGTGCATGGGGCGTGACGGACGAGGATGCGGTCCATCTGGCACGCCTGACAGACCTCGACACGCTCGTGCTCTCGCAGAGTGATCTAACCAGCAAAGGTGCGGTACTAATTTTTATTATTATTATTATTTTTTATTTACTTTGTCATTATCCAGGGTTGAAAGTACTGGGCGACAGACTGCGATCGCTGTACCGGCTGGACCTGCGCCTGTCCAACCGTCTCGTGTGCCGCAACGGCGAGGGGCTGTCCTACTTTGGCGGGCCGCACCGGGTGCTGCACTCTGTCTGCCTCGCGGGGTGCGAGGCCCTGGACCCGACGGCCCTGCGCGCCTTTGTCCACATGCCAAACCTGCACGTGTTGGACCTGTCGATGACACGCGTGCGGCCGTTTGACCTGCTGCACCTGGTCGGCATCTCGACGCTGCGCAAGCTCAGCCTGAGCGCGTGCAAGCACATTGTCGCGGTGCAGGCCCTGCGCGTGCTGCACGATGCCCAACACCTGCACTCGATCGACATGCTGGGCTGTCCCTTTGACGTAAAATCTGTTGAATTATTTATTTATTTATTTATTTATTTATTATTTTTTTGGGGTGGGGCGGGGAACAGGAGCCACGCCCAAACAACACCTCGCGCGAGACCATGGCCCAGTACCAGTGGGACTACCTGCGCCGGCCCTTTGTCAAGGTGCTGGTCGAAACCATCACCGACGCCAGCCGCGCCGTCGTCATCAGCCCGTACCTTTAACACAACAAAACCGATACACCACCATGATATGTACACATTGCATTTTTCTTCACTTGAGCGCCCCTTTGACCGCGAGCTCGTCTGCCGCCTCGTTGCCCTCGTCGCCCGCATGGCCCTTGACATGCGTCCACTTGACGGGCGCAGTCCGCTGGGCCAACAGGGCGTTGACTCGCTCCCACAGGTCGCGGTGCTTGATGTCCCTAAAGTCGTCGCGCACCCACCGTGGCATCCACTGGGTCACGGCCTTGACGACGTACACGGAATCGGTGCGGATCTCGAGGGGACGGTCCTTTTGGCTCAGTTCGAGGGCCTTGACGGCGGCCTAGTGCGACAACAGTAAATAATTACTATTATTCTTACGCGTGCCATTGCTTCGGCCCTCCCGTTTGTCTGGATGGGCCCCTCCAGCCGCTCGCTCGTGTTTCGCTCGTCATCGGGCCCAAAGAACACGCCAAAGCCGGCCTTGGCGCCCTCGTTGCCGTTGTTGCGCGAGGCACCGTCGCAGTACACCACCTGTGGCCCATCCATCGCTGTCGCCCTTGTTGGAACACCAGGAGCAGGGGCAGGGGCAGGAACGGGGTCGTCGATGCCAGCAACAAAGGCATCGGCCGCTGCGCGCGACGTAAACTTTTTGTACCGTGCGTTTTGGTGGCCGACGACTTGTGCCTTGCAGTCGTCCCTGTTTTCTTGCAGCCGGGTCAGATGGCTTTGTTCTCCCCACCACAACCACCCACCCATCAGTTTACCACGACAGGAACACGCCACGTTGGCGCCCTGTCCTGACGGCGTAGAACAACGACGCGGCAGGTTTGCTCATCCGCGCCGTTTAAAAAACTGGCAAATTTAGTCGAAGACGTGAAGAAACAATGATGGGGAAAGCAATCAAGTGCTCAAAGTACACGCTCATACACGTGCTTACAAATACGAAAGGGACACATGGCCTGCGCTCTGTGTTCAGTGTGTGTGTGTGTGTGTGTTTTCTTCTCACAAAGTCTCTTTCCGGGCCACTGATGTTCTAGCGACGCTTCAGTGCGACGCCCTGGTTTGCGAGCTTGTCGGCTGCCTCGTTGCCCTCGATGCCCGCATGGCCCGGCACGTGCACAAACGAGGTGTCGGCCGATCGGCCCGCCACGGCCGAGGTGAGCTGCTCAAACAGGTCGCGGTTCTTGACCTCCTTGCCGTCAACGCCGCGGTAGTCGTTCTGCACCCATTTCTTGGTCCACGAGTTCATGGCTGCATTGGGATTAGCACTGGGATTAGACTCGCAATATCTTGTTGACATAATACCGTTGACGACGTAGCTCGAATCGGTGCGGATCTCGATCGGCGTTGACTTGGGGACGGCCTGCAGGGCACGCAGCGCAGCGGTCGCCTCTGCGCGCTGGTTCGTCTGCAGCGGGCCGTTCAGTGGCTCGCTCAGATTGCTGGTAGTACGACCCACATCAGATCAAACCAAATACGGTCCGTCGGTCTGTGTTTACCGTGCATCGCCGTGGCCAAAAAACACACCGACGCCGGCCACGGCCCCAGTACGCCCGTTGCCCTTGGCAGCACCATCGCAGTACACGACCTGCTTGGCCGACGAGCTGGTGGTGATCGTGGCACTTGCAGGCTGAGCAGACGACGATGCCTGTGCTCCCGTGTTGTGTCGCTTTGCAGGGATGCTGGGGGACAACGAGCCTTGCTGGTCATAGTCGGCGTCGTCGTAGGAGCGCTTGACCGACACGGGGGCGGCATGGTACTGCGGCTGCGGCTGCTGGCGCGGGGGCGTCGGTGGCGCATAATAATGGGGCGCGCTCACCGGTGCCGGCTGGTGGTTGGAATGGCCCCGCGAGAACGCCTGTGCCTCAGCCGCCGTGTCAAACCGGCGGAACACAGCCCCGCTGTAGCCCGCCACCTGCGCATTGCACTCGTCCCACGAGGTGAACACGCCCGTGCTACGGCCGTCCTGCACGGCGTAGAACCCTTGCCCGCCTGTACCTTTCCTGCCCATGGATGTGTTTTTCTTTTTTCTTTCTTTTTTTTTTTCTCGAGGCAATGAAAAATCTCAGTCCGGATCTAACCGGCAAGCAAGGATGCGATGGTTGTGGTGGTCGCAGACGTAGATTGTGTTGTTGCAGGGATCGATCGCGACTCCAAGTTGCAGCATTCGCTGTGCCTCTGCCCCACCGGTGAACGAGTTGGCCCTCGAGGGCCCAGGCCGACACCTTGTCTTCCTCACCGACCACCAGTACTTTAGCGGCAGCATCGTAGGCAATTGATCGCGGCCCGCACGTGTCTGCCAGACCATTCCCCGTAGACTCCGTCGCTGGCAAGAACTGGCAAATTCACTTTCTGGGACGCACACTGTTGAAATGGCCGAACCCAATGTAAGCCGAAACCAAGACCGAAAAACCAACCCTGACGAACCGTACGCACCAGGCCCAGCGCTACAAGCTGCGCTTCAGCAAGTCTCCCCGAGGCCACTACGTCGCCAACTTCAAGGATGCGGACAAGCCTTCGTTCGTGGACGTGCAGGACATGGCGCAGCCGGTGATGGCCCGTGTGCCGCGCTACACCAAGCGCGAACAAGTGTATGGGGAAGGGGCACGCACTGTTGCTCCATCCACTCAACTCTTTCGCTCGGTCTTAGCAACGAGGTCGACAACGACATTGCCCCGATGGCCCAACGTGCCAAGGCCTTCCGCAAGAAGACCAAGATCGTGTACAAGCGTGACAGTGCCGAGGTCTACAACGACCGGCTGGCCTGGAGCCTCAAGGACGATGCCAACAAGGTCGCGTACAACGGCAAGCCACAGGGCGGCGATGGAACGGGGTGCTACGTCCTGTTTATCAACGACACGGTAACCAGTATATTCTCACATCTTTTTTTTTTTCTTTTCGCCAATCCCTATTGTTCCTCCAGAGCGACACGTTTAGGGTCATCCCCGTGCGCAAATGGGTCAACTTTGCCCGTGACTGGGACGCGTACAAGGAGGACCCCGAGCTCAACCAGCTGCAGCAGCAGCAGCAGCAGATGGCGATCAAGGCCGAGGCCAAGTCTGTTGGCATGACCGTGATCAAGAACGAGGTCAAGTCAGAGGCGGGCGTGGTGAGTGCGTCCGACATCTTTTCCGGCAGGCTCAACAGGGTCGCTGGGGCATCGGCGGCCAAGCTGAAACGGGAGCGCACTGATGACGACGGAGAAATGGTGCTTTTTCTGTCAAGAAAAAACATGCATTCTTAATTTTTTTTTTTTGGTTCAGGGCGACGAGGACAACCAGGACGAGCTCGATTTCGACGAGATCGAGGACGACGACATTGCCGACGACGCCTCCGAGACCATCGGCAACATCTCCACCCGCTACAAAGTCGAGACCAGGCTCAAGGCGGAGAAGCTGTCCAAGGTTGGCGAGCAACTCATGAGCGCCGCGCGCCACGTGTCCAAGATTGGCAAGACCCACGCCGTCAAGGCCGCCTCTTCATCTGCTGGCGCATCCAGCTCCTCTACCGCCGCCTCCTCTTCCCCGACGGCCGCCAAGCCCGAGCCGTTGGACGAGGACGAGTTTGGCGAGCCCGCCGCCAAGCGTGCCAGGACCGACGGCCAGTCTCCCAACGGCTCGCCGCCCGGGTCGCCCTCGGGTGGCTCGCCCTCGTCGCCTACCACCGGCGCCGCCGCGCCCGGCACGCTCCTGACCGAGGTCGAGGTGCGCGCCTTCATCCGCATGGCACGCCCCACCAGCGAGGACCTCATGAAAAAGTTCAAGGCCCGTTTCAAGCAGAACCGCGAGAACAAGGCCATCCTCCAGGACGTCATCAAGCGCCTGTGCAAAATGGAGACGGATCCCGATGGAAGCAAGCGATTTGCCCTCAAGAACCCCGTTTAAACTATCTGTCTTGTTTTTGTAAAACAAAAAAGAGTTCACATTATTTTCGTCGAACGAGCGTTTCGATGCGGATCAGGTCCTCGTCAAACTCCTCGTCCGAGTCTGAGCTCGTCCAGTCGCCGCTTCCGTCCGTTTCGTTGCCGTCGCTCTCTTCCTGACCATCGTCGCTGCCGTTGTCATCGTCTTGCTCTTGGGTCGCTTCTTCCACAACAATCCACTCGTCCTCCACGGCGAAGGCCTTTGTGACTGGCTCCTGCTCCTCCTCTTCCTCGAGCACGTCCTCCTCCTCCTCCTCCTCCTCGTCCTCTGCCTCCTCGTCCTCGTCCTCTGCCTCCTCCTTCACATCGTCCCCCTCTCGCTTTTCGATCGCCGCCTCTTCGTCCTGCCCCACTTCGTGGCCGTTGAACGCGTCCACTGTCGCCTTGACAGCCGCCTCCTTTGCCCTGCGTCGCCTCGCCCGCTCGGACCGGAGCTGGCTGCGTGCCTTCCTCTCGAGGGCCAGGGCGGGGTCCCACGGCACGTCCGACCTGCGCAGCTTGAACACGCGCACCTTCATGCCGCCCTCGTTGACCGTGAACGGCTTGTCCTCCGAGAGCCAGTAGGGCGAGTCGTCCACGATGTCGTACACAATGTTGTGGCTCTTGAGCAGGATCACGGCCCGCCCTGTCCCAACACGCACAACACGAGCAAGCTCAAACATTGCTATACAGCATAAAACATATTCAATAACTACGTTTCATAATTATTATTACCGTTTGGGATCAGGGACGCAACGGCCGCAGGGCTCGACAGCCGCTTGCCAAACGGCGGATCACACAGCACGACGTCGATCGAGTTGGTCCTCCAAGGGACCGACAGCGTGTTTGCCAAGGCGATGTCGACGGGCAGAGCAAGGCCGTTTCGTTTGGCGGCGGACACTGCGGCCAGGTTGCGCTGCGAAAAGAGCAGGGCCTGCTTGTCCTTGTCAGCGCCAAGGGCGAAAACATCGGGGAACTTTAGGGCTGTTTCGATCGGAATCGTACTCGCTAAAGAAATCGATATAAATATTACTTTACTTTTGTTCAGTATTTACCTCCGCACATCGGATCGAGGACAACGTCGCCAGGCTGCAGGTTTGCAACGTGGGCCAGGCAATACGCCAGCGAGTTGGCAAACGTCGTCTGCCCGCGCACGGCCAGGTCGCGGTACTGGAGACAAACTGGCGTGAGTCTCAACGCTGCCCTGAACGAGTCGTTGCGGATGTTGACGTGGATCTCGATCTGCGGCCTGGCCAGGTCGGCCTTCCATCCGAAGCGGGCGCCGATGTGCTTGCCAAACGTCGCAGCAGCCTATTAAAAAAAAGGATTTTTAAAGTGAATAAAAAAGTAATTTTATTACCTCTTCGGATGAAAAGACGTGCACTCGAGGTTTGCGCAGATCGAGTCGCTTGCACTGGACGCCAAACGTGGCAATGCCGTTATCGTACGGAGGCAGGAAGAACTTTTCCCGCTCCTCGGGTGGCACCGTCGACGCGAGGATCTCGATGTGCTGCTGGACGTCGACCTTTGACGCGTACTCTTCGAGGATGGCGAGGAAGTTGGGCTGATCCGCGCCCGACTGCGCTTCGGCGTCGAGGAGCAGAAAAATGTGGTGTGTTGTTCCCAACATGAACAGCTGTTGATGAAACATAAAATAAAATTTAAAAAAAAGTTTCTTCTTACGTCGGGGACACGGCTTGGCCGGATTTGCATGTAGATCTTGCCGTCGAATATGTCGCCCTTGAGCTTTTGCACGTCCTCGCCAAGCTTGGTTGCAATCTCCTCCAGCGCCACCGTCTCAAAGCCACTGACGGTCGTGATAAACGCCGAGACCCACTCCTTCTTGGCCCGTTTGCGAGGGGCAGGCTTTGGCGCTGGGACGGGCGTTGCTTCTGCCGCTAATGACGAGGGACGGGGTGCAGGCTTGGGTGCGGGGATGGGCGCTCCTTGCTCCTGCCTCTCGATAAAGTCGTCGTAGGCCGCGTCGTAATCGATCCGCTTGTAGTCGGCCGGCGTCGTGTCCTCTTGGTCCAGCAGGTCGATCAATCCGTCGTACGAGGCGTCGTAGTCGGTCGGTTGGACCTGTTGCTCGATAAAGTCGTCGTACACGGCCTCATAGTTGATCAGGCGGGGGTCGAGCTGCACGATCTCCTCATCGGCATCGCCCTCTTCTTGTTCCTCCTCTTCCTCGTGGGCTTGCTGCTGCTCGATGTAGTCGT
>Ga0302234_10002664_pt1 | contig 11235 bp, 6 predicted proteins | sample II_Palsa_N3_2_FD_193576 | JGI IMG/M metagenome (GOLD analysis project Ga0302234, IMG submission 193576) | Peat permafrost microbial communities from Stordalen Mire near Abisko, Sweden - II_Palsa_N3_2 | ecosystem: Environmental > Terrestrial > Soil > Palsa > Peat permafrost | place: Sweden... | reverse complement strand
AGCCCGCCGCACCCGGTTCGGTAGGCGCATTAGCGTGATAAGTCATCGCGTCGCCGGCGGCGGCGGCCTGGATCACGCCTTCCTGCATGATCGGTTCGATCAGCGCACCATTCTTGTTCGGCGGAGAAACCATTTCCCACTCCCGGCCGTCGGGGAGCACCGAGGTGTAGGCAGTCTGCGTGGTGAACGTCTGGTCGGGCCCGACGATCGCGAGTACGTTTGTCACGAGCAGCCGGTAGTGATAGATAGTGCCCGGCGTGAGACCCGTGATGTGCTGTGGGCTGACTTCGACGTCGCCCACACCGGTGCCGGGAACTGTTGGGCACGGCGCCGTGGCGGCGTCGTCGTAGCCCGTGGACTGGAAGCTCGCGCCTGTGACGTACTGGAACTGGCAGGTCGTTTCCCTGCCCAAGGGATTGACCAGCGCTTCCAGGGTTGCGCTCGTCGACGCCACATTGGAGACGGACTCTTCTTCGATCAGTGCGTCCGGTAGCGTCGTGAATGTCTGATCGGGCCAAACGACCGGAGTCTGACTGTATTCGTTGCTTGCGACGACCCTGTAGTGGTAGGTCGTATCGGCCTTCAGGCCGTGCAGTTCGATCGTGACCGGCACGGGTCCTCCGGGACCGATAACCCCGGCGGGAACGGGGACGCTCGTGCCGTAGGAGTCCGTTTCGCCATATTCGAACTGGTAAGTCGCTGCGCTATCGCCACCCGGGTCAGGGTCGATCGTCGCCCGCAACGTGGCGTTCGTCTGCCCAGCCTGTTCGGTTTGGTTGACTTCCGCAGACGCGCTGTCGATACGCGGCGGTCCGAACGATTCTTCGGACCCCTGGTGAGTGCCGTTGGCGTTCGTCGCGGCGAGCCGGTAGTGGTAGGTGGTGTTCGCCGTCAGACCGTTGAGTTCCGCGGAGACCGCCACTGGCACGTTGCCGGTTAGGGGGGGTGTGGGCGAGCAGGCAGCCGTGCCGGAGTAGACGCCCGGTTCGGTCCCGTATTCGAACTGACACGCGGTCACTTCGGTTTCGTCCGGATCGACCCTGCCGTGCAGCGTCACGGCGGTCCCCGACACAACCGTCGCCGCTTCGGTCGTCGTATCCGGCAGGGTCGCCGGTTCAAAGATATCCACGCGGTTACTCCCGGCATCGGCGACGTACACTCTTGTTGTCAAACCGTCCACCGCGATCCCCGCGGCCTGAACCAGAGCACCCGGACCAGAGGACCCGAACTGATCGTGTGGTTGCGCGCCGACGGAATGCTCCACTATGCTGCCCTGAGCGGAGTACACACTTTCGCTCGTCGCTGTGTCAGTCGCGATCCCACCCGGCACCCCACTATTGTAGGCAAATTCCGGACCGGGAACGGCGCTAGAGTTGACCTCTAAGACATGTGTTGTATTGTCATCGTCGTTGTAGGATTGCGAGTAAAAATTACCGCTGGAATCGATTGCCAAGCCCGCTAAAGTATCTCTGTTGATGATGAATCTAAAGCTGCCCGGGAGAGCGCCCCCCGACGGAAACTCGTATGTCTGGGCTAAGCTTTCTGCTGTAAGACCAACGACCCATAGATTACCGGTCGAGTCGACCGCGATACCATTAAAGCTACTAAAAATGCCAAGCGCGTGAGGCGGATCGGTAGCCGCGAGATCGGCCACCGTCACCTGTGACTGGTATACGCCTTTGGCGTTAAATACCTCCACCCGTTCATTTGTTCTATCCGACTCGAGCACATACACGTCGCCCGGCATCCCCGTGGAGTTGTCGACCGCGATCTCGGTCGGTTCCTCGAACTGGCCGTTGCCGGTGCCCGCCGTACCGAACGCCGAGATGAACGCACCCGAGGAGCTGAATATCTCCACACGGTGGTTGGCGCTGTCGACAACATACACTTCGCCGGTCGCTTCGTCAACGGCCACCCCCTGTGGGTTGGACAGCGCGTGTTCACCTTCGCCGGCAAAGCTGGTCGAGAAGAGATGGATTTCAAAAGCCAGCGCGGAGGTGGGCAAGAAGGAGAACACGCCCGCCGCCACGCCTAGCGCGGCCGCGACGGCCACCAGAAACCTCATGTATCGCTCGGCGTGGTTTTTCACGTTGACTCCTTGCTAGTGATGTAATCGATCATTGGGTAGTGAAACCCGTGGGATGTTGCGCGGCCTTGGGGATAGGCGGGCCCTCCCCCGGAGCCCTCAGCGACACCGGGGGTGTGGGCTCCTCCTTTGTTTGCTTTATCGATATAGATAAGTCAGCGCGGAGCAGAAACGCCAAGCGTCAGCGGCTTCTACTTCGTCTTGCCTTTGCCTTTCTCGGCCTTGGACTTCTTCCTTGACTTGACTACGCACTTCGTCTTCTTTTTCACGAAGCTCTTCTTGCACTCGACCCTCTTAGTGGTCTTCTTAGGTGTGACGGCCGGCATGGGGGCGGGCGCGAGGTTGCCAACGCCCGCGAACGTTTGGCTCGCCGGAGCACCGTAGATCGGTGGCTGGGGGCTGGGCGCCGCCCGGCACGCATCCGCGGTAGTACATTCGGGTGGGGCGCGACCCGCGACGGCGGCGCGCAAGGAGACGCGCCAGTGCATTCATGCGCGTCGTACACATCGAACGCTTTGTCGTAATCCTGCGGGGCGAGTTTCGACGTCGTCAGGAAGAACACGTCGCCACCCGTTTCCGAGGCGTCGAGGAACGCCGATTCTTCGTCGGATTCCCCCGAGGAGATCAAGCCGACACAACCATCGGAGCGCGCGCTGAACGTGGCACTCGCGGTACTGCAGTCCCCGACTTCCGGGGGCTCATACTCATACACGTCCCAGTTCCCGTTGACATCCTGCGGCACCAGCGCATCGTGACTGTTGAAGAACAGACGACCACTGTCCGACAGGTAACGCGACTGGTGAGAAGCAGAGCTGATTGCATATTTGGTCCACGCAGGAATATTTGCCGCGAGCCACGTCGAGTCCCAATACGCCGTCGAACCAGCGTTGACGAGCGGTGTCGTCAACCTAGGTTTTTCCACACTAGCTCCTACCGGCCGGGCGCCCGACGGGTTACAAGACGCGCACACCAACCTGTTGGCAGCTGCGCCGTAGAGGTAGACCTCCTCGTCGGGCTTGCCGCTGACGGCGTCATGGTCGTCATAGTCCGTCAGGTCGTTGTTGGACATGAACGACAGCCACTGCCCATTCGGGGACACTCTCGAGGTTTGGCTGAAGATGTCACCCCGGCCCCATTTTGAGCTGTATCCGCCCACATCCGGACCGTCGTTGCCCGTCAACGTAGCGATGAACCGAGGGGTTTCCCAGCCTCCGCTGCCAGGTTCACCCCCGTAGTGGCGCATGTACAGGTTCGGCGCACCCAGTTCCGCCTTTGCGTGCTCGCTATTTTCAGTAGTCGTCTGAACTTCCCGCGCGACATAGTAGACATACGAACCATCTCTACTTATACCGATGACTTCCCCATCCCCATCCAGGCTGGTTGTGACACATTCAAGTTTGTTGGTGGTGCTGTTCAACTTTACTTCGCACACCTTACTACCCGACGTGCCGTTGCCAAGGAATACTCGCGAGCCTTCGGCGTTGAGAAATTCGAATTCCGCACCACTCCCAAGTTCGAGCGTTCCAAGTTCAAGCGTTTCACCACGGGCCAGGTCGCGTATGAAGTAGTCTTCGCGGCCCTCGGTCCAGACTACACGCGAACCATTCGCAGAGATAGCATTGGAACCGGCAAGGCCGCCTTGCACGAGGGCTTCGCCTCCGGGCGGTACGCTGACAGGAGCGAGCTTACCCGCCGACCACTCATACAACGCGCCGCCCAAGTTCAGCACCACATGTTTCCCGTCGGGGCTCATGCCCACGGCCTGGGGACCGCACGTCCCCTGCGGGTCAGGACATTTGCCTTCTTCGCCGAACTTGGTGCCCGGCGGAACATTGGCGAAGCCCGGTGCGCCCGTCACAAGCGGCCGATAGCACGATTGAGTACACCGTTCGTTGACGTTACCGTTCTCGTAGTCGGTACGCAGGAACGCAGTCTGTTCGGAGGCTTCACCCGGCGCGAGCGCCTGCGGCGAAGAGGCCGGCGTGAACGCACCAAAGGGCTGCACGACAGCGAGCGAGAGGTCTTCGCTGAAGAACCGATAATCCTCGCCCTGACCTTCGGGCTGGTCGGTCTCACCGGGATGCGGCAACGCGATGTCTTTGGTCGACCAGCCGCCGACTCCACGCGTGGAGAGCACCTGCACCTGGCTCGAATAGCCCGCCGCACCCGGTTCGGTAGGCGCATTAGCGTGATAAGTCATCGCGTCGCCGGCGGCGGCGGCCTGGATCACGCCTTCCTGCATGATCGGTTCGATCAGCGCACCATTCTTGTTCGGTGGGGAGACCATTTCCCACTGTCGGCCGTCGGGGAGCACCGACGTGTAGGCAGTCTGTGTGGTGAAGGTCTGTTCGGGGTTGCTGACGGTGCCGAGCGTGTTCGTCGTGAGCAGCCGGTAGTGATAGACGGTGCCCGGCTCAAGGCCCGTGATGTGCTGTGGGCTGACTTCGACGTCGCTTTCACCGGAGCCCAGAGCGGCGGGGAAGCACGGTATCGAGACGGCCGCGCTGTAGCCGGTTGTCTGGAAGCCGGCAGCGGGGACGTACTGGAACTGGCAGGTCGCGCTGGTACCGAGGGGATTGACCGTGCCGTTCAGCGTCGCGCTCGTGGATGCCACTTCTGAGACCGACGCCTCGACCAGCGCGGCCGGGAGTGTCGTGAACGTTTGATCTTCTGCGCTTTCGGTGGAGCCGTATTCGTTTGACGCGACGACCCTGTAGTGATAGGTCGTGCCGATCTTCAAGGCGGTCAGATCTACGGTGACCGGGATGGGTTGTTCTCCGGAGCCCAGCGCGCCGGCGGGAATGGGGGCGCTCGTCCCGTAGGATTCCGTTTCCCCGTACTCGAAGTGGTAGGTCGTTTCGCGACCTTCGGGGTCGATCGTGGCCCGTAACGTCGCGGTGGTCTGGCCCGCTTTGGTGGTCTGGTCGACTTCCGCGGATACGTTGCCGTCGATCCGCGGATGACCGGGTAGCGTGAACGACTCCTGGCGCCCGTGGTTGGTGCCGCTCGCGTTGGTCGCTGAAATCCGGTAGTAGTAGGTCGCGCGGGTCCTCAGGCCGCTGAGGACGGCCGAGAAGGGCACGGGCGTGTTGACTTCGCCCGGCGCGGGCGAGCACGCGACGGAGTCGGTGTAGACGCCTGGTTCGGTCCCATATTCAAGCTGGCACGAAGTCACTTCGATGCCATCCGGGTCGACCGTGCCGTGCAGCGTCGCGGCAGTTTCGGACACAGCCGAGGGCGCTTCGGTGACCGTGTCTGGCACGATAATCGGGTTGAAGACGTCGATCTGGTCAGCCGACGTCGCGGCGACATAAACACTGCCGCTGACAGGGTCCACGCCGACACCGGCGCCGCCACTCAGGTGACCGGAGCCAAACGTATCAGTCGCCTGGCACCCACCGCCGATGCCACACGCGGGGGCACCCGCCTCGCTCACGATCCCCCGGCCGGTAAACGCGTAATGTTCTACTTCGCCGCCCTTATCGACATAGAGATCGCCGTCGGCTGGGTCAACAGCGATGCCCGTGTCGCCGGCATAGAGGCCTTCTGTCACCTGGCCGAGATCGCTGCCAGAGCCCGTGAACTCCTCGACGTTCGACGCGCCTCCGCCGTTGATCTTGAAGAAATTGCCTTCGGAGTCGACTGCAAGCCCGTCCTGGGAGAAGGGCCGCACCTGGAATTCGTCGCTGAAGCTGCCGTCCTGCGCGAACTTGAACAGCCTACTGTTTCCATCGAGCGGAAAAACAGCCTTGTTGATTACCATCAATGTCCCGCCGCTATCCACAGCGATACCGCCGACTTCACCGAACGAACCGGCGGTCGTGGTCGAGCCGTTGAGCTGACCTTTGACGCCCCAGGATTCGATCAGGGCGCCAACGGCTGAGAACTTCGAGACGAGATCATCACCGGGGTCGCCGACATAGACGTCGCCCTCGGATTCGCCGCCGGAGTTGTCGACCGCTACGAACGTCGGCTGCTCGAACTGGCCGGGAGCGGCGCCGGAGATACCGGCCTGGCAGGTAGACAGAGTGGTGCATTCCTCGAATTTCGGCAGGCCGTCCTGGACACCCCAACCCCACGCGCGGATAAACATGCCATTCGATTCGAACTCGTCGATCCGGTGGTTGCCGGTGTCGGCGACGTAGACGTCGTGAGTGGTGTCGTTGACGGCGACGCCGCTACCGGGGGCTTCCTGGCGTCCCGGTTCGGGGGCCACCAGGGAAAGCTCGCCGGCGCCAGAGCCGGCGGAGCCAAAGCTCGACGAGAACGCGTGCGAGCTCAGAGCCTGAGCGGGGGTGGGCAGGAAGAAGAGCGTGCCAGCCGCCACGCCGAGCGCGGCCGCGACGGCCACCAGGAACCTCCTGTATCGCTCGGCGTGGTTTTTCACGTTGACTCCTTGCTAGTGATGTGCTCGATCATTGGGTAGTGAAACTCGTGGGATGTTGCGCGGCCGTGGGGATCGACGGGCCCCTTCCCCCGGAGCCCTGAGCGACACCGGGGGAGCGTGGCCGCGTGGAGCTGCGGTCAGCCTTCGGCGGTCACCGCCCAGGTGCCATAGCCGTGGGCTTCTTCGCTTCCGACGTGGAACTGTCCCAAGGCCCCGGTTGTGCCTGCTCCGTCACCCGCCGAGGGGTTGAGTATCGACCGGAAGGTGAGTTGGAACAGTAGCCCCTCTTCTTTGCCTTCATAGACACAGAGATTCCCGGGCTGCGCAGAGGGGGCCTTCTCGTTCCCCTTGCATGCAGTCGAAGGCTGGGTTCCCGCTTCGGTGACTTCCAAGCCTCCATTGTTGATGAAGTGGACCTGTGCTCCGCTCAATTCCGCTGAGAGCGGGATCGGGAATGAAATGAGAGGCAGAATTATCACTTCAGACACCGCGGCTGCCGGGAACGGCCCGACGGCCCAGGTGCCGGTCTCGGTTTCTTCCGGAGGGAGAACTTTGGTGAACCCGGTCGTGCCGGACGGGCCCTGCGGGCCTTCCTTGCCTTCTTCGCCTTTAGCGCCCGCGGGCCCCGTTTCGCCTTTGGCGCCCGCAGCCCCCGCAGCGCCCGCAGCGCCTGGTTCGCCTTTCGCGCCTGCTGAGCCGGCGGGTCCGGCAGCTCCGGCCGGCCCGGTGGCGCCGGTCGCGCCTTTCGGTCCCGCGGGGCCCCGGGGACCGGCCTTGGCCTTGGACTTAGCCTTGCTCGCGCTCGCGGTCAGCGTCGCGTGCGAGGAGTTACCGCCCGTTGCCGCGAACGCTCCGCCGGTGACGGCAAAGACCAAGGCGAGCAGCGCGATGAACGTGCTGGGGGTCAGGTGCTTACGTACTCGTTGAAACATTGTCATGTCTCCTCCTGGAGAACGGAGGGGACGAACGCCCCTCGGTTGTCGTGGCACGGGTGCAGCCGGTCGGCTCGCGCCACGGCCGGCACTTCGACCTCCCGCCGCACAGGAGGTAGTTCGGCTGAGTTGGGGGACCGACCGGGCGCTCTCATGCCGCCTCCCGCCCGCGGCCGTCCTTGAGGCTGAGCTGCGCGGTTACACGCTCACCCAGCGATGTGAGGCTCCAAGCGTTCGGCTCACCCTTGGCGTGCCCCCCGCTCGTGTTCACGAGCAGCCCGAGGCGCTCCAGGCGCGCCAGCAGCTTCGAGACCTGGCCCGGATCCTCGATCCCCGCGCGTTCGGCAACCTCGCGGTTGCTTGCGCCCGGGCGCGCGGCGACGCCTTCGAGCACCCGCGCCGTGCGGTAGGTGAGGCGCATCGAGACGCCCTGCAGCGGGTCGCCGACGGCCCCACCGGCGGGGGCCCGCAGACGGGGAGCGCCGTGCGGGGACACCGAGGGCTCCGGCCGCGCCAGCTCCCGGCGCGCCGCCGCCGCCCCGCGGTAGGGCAGCACGATCATCGCCATCAACTCACCCAACAAGCCAGTCAGAGGTCCGGGCTCACCACGCAACAGGCGCGCGTAGACGATCGCGAACGCTGCACCGACGACACCCTCCGCGGTCAACGGCGTGCACTGCCCGCCACGCGCAGTCTCGATACGGCCCTCGTCCACAACCCTCGCCAAGCCCGCGAGAATCTCCTCGCGACGCACAAGCACCTCCGCGCCACCACGCAGCGACTGCACCACACACACCCGCGCAAGCACCGGCTCACGATCCAAGAAAGAGAGAACCGCCCACAAGCCGCCGCGCACCCGCTCACACCACGCCAAACCCTCCAAGCCCGCCGCAGCGATCTCACCCCGCACCAGCACGACCACGTCCTCCAGCACCGCGGCGAGGCACTCCTCGCGGTTGGAGAACAGCTCATAGAAGGTACGACGCGACACCCGCGCGCGGTTGGTCACATCCGAGACCGTCGTATCGGCATACCCCAGCTCGTCGATCGCCACCACCGCCGCCGCTAGCAGCCGCGCGCGCTGAATCTCCACGAGCTGCTCACGCGGGAGACTCTCACCCCGCGCACCAGCCACCACTGCTCGGCCGGCCGCACCGGCCACGGCAGCGGCAGCGGTTTCACGAGCGCCCGCGACCGCGCCGCCGCTCTTACGTGCGCCGCCGCGCGCCCCTGAAACCCGGGCGGTCCGGCGCGACACCGCGCGCGCGTGCATCACAGCACCCCCCACGCGCCGTATCCCGCCTCATCCGAGGCCGGGGGAGACCCTTCCCCCGCGTGGGGGGCCGCGCGACCCGCGCGGGCCGGGCGAAAAACGCTTCTAGCGGTTAGCCGAGAAGCCGAAGAGAGAGAGAGAGAGAGAGAGATGCATCAGGCCGCTGATGCATCTAGCAAGAGCCCCCGGCGGAGCGGCGTGCATATCCGACACGTTATTCCCTCTCGAAACCACGTAGAACGTCTCCCTCATCCGTTGCGACCCAGTCCCTCTACCTGACCCAACATCCCTGCGAGCGCTGATGTCAACCACAAGACGGGCTGACCCAACCGGACCCTATGTTGCCCGGCTATCCACCCCAGTGGACACCGCGACGCCTCAATATAACCACACCTGTAACAGGTTGTCAAGCCCCCTCCCGCCGCGCCGGGCGAGCGTTCCATCGCCGGCCGTGCGTAGCGTTCTCGAGATGAGTCGATCGGCACCTCACCGATGAACCCCGAGACACCCTGGCCGCCGCGGGCCGGCGAACTGCTACCGCGTGCCGCAGAGGCGTACACCGTGCCCGAGAAGCTCGCTTGGATCCTCGGTGAGAGGGGTCACGGACGAGAATGGGCGCGCGTCATGCAGATCGACGAGAGCGATGCGCAACGCTTCTGGGACGCGATTGCCCACGCCGTGCTCGACGTGCCCATCCACAGGGTCACCGACAAGGCCCCCGACGGCGTAGTGTGCGGCGTTGAGACGACCCTTACGATCGACAGGCGCACAACCAAAGCTCGGACATCCTGGCACTACGAGCACGCCCGTGACGTCCCTCGGCTCGTCACCGCCTACCCCCGGCGATAGAATAAGCGCTATGCCAGCCAATCGTGAGTTTGCCGTACTCGACTTGGTCGAACTGACCGAGCCGTTCGACGGCATCCCGGCTGGCGCCACCGGTGGGGTGCTGGAACTGCGCCACCACGACACGGCGATGGTCGAGATCACCTCAATCCCGGAGCTCGATATCGAGCGCATCATCTTTCCCCCTCTCGCCAAGCTGCGCCGGACCGACTCTGTGTCACGCAAGCAGCACGACGTAGCGGCCTGAGACGCCTTCAGCTTCTGCCCCGACGGCCTCGCTGGGTTACGGTCACCGCCCAACCCGATAGAATCCCTACCACACAGCACGGGATTCAAGCTAAGGAGCATCAATGGCCGCAACCGACACAGCCAGAATCGCCAAGCCGAGCCCGATCGTCGAGGACGAGCAGGGGCAGCTGCGCGCGCGCCAGGGGATCTCGCGGGAGGTCGTCAGCGAGCTCTCGAAGATCAAGGGCGAGCCCGATTGGATGGCCGACAAACGGATCAAGGCGCTGGAGATCTTCGAACGCAAGCCGATGCCCACGTGGAGCATCGATCTGTCGGGGCTGCACCTCGATGACCTCGTGCTCTACTCGCCCCCCACCGCGGGGCGCTATGACTCCTGGGACGACGTTCCTGCGGAGATGAAGCAGACCTACGAGGACCTAGGCATCCCCCAAGCAGAGCGAGAGCACCTCGCCGGCGTGGTGGGGGTGTGGCGCCAGGAGCCCGTGTATGAGGGGCTCAAGGAGGAGTACTCCAAGCAGGGCATCCTGTTCTGCTCGATGGACACCGCCATCACCGAGTACCCCGAGCTGGTGCAGAAGTACTTCATGAACAAATGCGTCCCCGCGCAGGACAACAAGTTCTCGGCGCTGCACGGCGCCGTGTGGTCGGGCGGGGCCTTCTGCTACATCCCCAAGGGCGTCAAGTGCGACCTGCCGCTGCAGGCCTACTTCCGCATGGAGGGCGCCGGAGAGGGCACCTTCGAGCACACCCTGATCGTCGCCGACGAGGGCTCGGAGGTTAATTACATCGAGGGCTGCACCGCGCAGACGTACTCGGTCAACTCGATGCACTCCGCGGTCGTCGAGATCTTCGTGCACCAGGGCGCCAAGGCCCGCTACACCACCGTGCAGAACTGGTCCAAGGACGTCTACAACCTCAACACCAAGCGCGCCGTCGTCGACGCCGGCGGCACGGTCGAGTGGGTGGGCGGCTCGATGGGCGCCAAGTACGTGATGCTCTACCCCGGCTCCTACCTGATGGGCGAGGGCGCCCGCGCCGACCATCTCAACGTCGGCGTGGCCTCCGGCGGCGTGCACAAGGACACCGGCGCGAAGGTCGTGCATCTCGCGCCCAACACCACCTCCAACATCCTCGCCAAGTCGATCTCCAAGGACGGCGGCATCATGGGCTACCGCGGGCTCGTCCGCATGGGCCCCCACTCCGCGGGCTCCAAAGCGCGCGTGCAGTGCGACGGGCTGATGATGGACGGGATCTCCCGCTCGGACACCTGGCCGGACATCCAGATCCAGAACCCCAACGTCGCCGTCGCCCACGAGGCCACCGTCGGGCGCATCTCCGACGACCAGCTCTTCTACATGGGCTCCCGCGGCTTCACCGAGGACGAGGCCGCGGCGATGATCGTCAACGGCTTCATCGAGCCGGTGACCAAGGAGCTGCCGATGGAGTACGCGGTCGAGCTCAA
>Ga0302234_10002662_pt1 | contig 11237 bp, 9 predicted proteins | sample II_Palsa_N3_2_FD_193576 | JGI IMG/M metagenome (GOLD analysis project Ga0302234, IMG submission 193576) | Peat permafrost microbial communities from Stordalen Mire near Abisko, Sweden - II_Palsa_N3_2 | ecosystem: Environmental > Terrestrial > Soil > Palsa > Peat permafrost | place: Sweden... | reverse complement strand
CTCGGGGGTCGACCCCGTGATTCTGTTTGCCTCGATGTCCGCGCTGGGCTATTACGTGGTGTCGAATCGCCACACCATAGAAGTCTCAATGGGACGAGACTTCACCTTGGGCGACGAGCGCGACGCTACGGTCAAGATGCATACGGAATTGCTGATCGCTTACTTAACCCGGTTCTGAATCAAGCCGGTGCGGCCGGATAGCAATCGGAGGGCCGGTTTAGCGCCCCGGTGCATGCTTCTGTTTTACGCGCATACCGCGATGACGCGGATCAGCTGCCGGACTTGGCCGCCGACGCTCGCTGTCGCGCAATCAAATCCGCGAGCCGCTCGAGCTGCTGGCCGTGGGCGTCGAAGTTGCTGGCCGCCAACCATTGCATAAAGCCTGCGCGAAGCGCCGGCCACTCCGGGTCTATGATCGAAAACCATGCGGTGTCGCGATTCCGACCGCGGTAGACAATAGCCTGCCGAAAGATCCCTTCGAAGCTAAATCCAAACCTGAGTGCAGCTGCTCGGGACGGCGCATTGAGCGTATCGCATTTCCATTCGAAGCGGCGATAGCCGAGATCTTCGAAGGCATATTTCATCAGCAGGAAGATCGCCTCGCTGGCGATGCGGGTTTGCTTGAGCAGCGGCGAAAAAGTGATGCAGCCGACTTCGATCACGCCATTGGCTGGATCGATACGCATCAAGGACAGCGTGCCGAGCGCCGCGCCGCTGGCCAGATCGATCACCGCGTAGTGCAGGGGATCCGTTAGGCCCGCGATCCGCGTCAGGTATTCCCGATAGGCGTCCAGACTATCGAAGGGGCCCGCCACCAGATAGGTCCAGTCGCGCGGGTCCTTGGCCTGGCTATAAGCTGCATACAGATCTTCGGCGTGACGCTCGACGTCCACCGCTTCGAGCCGGCAATAGCTGCCGATCAGCGGTTCGCGCCCAGGCGCTTGCGCACCACGCCAGTGGGGCAAAGGCTCGCCGATGGCCTGCATAAATTCGTTAAACCGTGGTTCCACCCGCTTCTCCAGTGTTAATTGTGCGTGGTTGTGTGTTCAGCAAGCACCATACGGCAAACGCGGAGCGCTAAATAGATCCACGGATCGGGTATTTGATAGATCCAGCAGCAGGATGTTTGCGCGCGCCGTAGCGGCGGAATTGTCTAAAGGTCGGAGCGGAGTGCGCTTGCCGGCGGGTGCGGCCGGTGCAAGCGGAGCGTCGATCCCGTGCTGCACCCGCCATGGTTGGGCCATAGCGGGCGCGACCAGAGCGTGTCAGGCTTCGACGGTTTCGTGCTCTTGTTGGTGCGTGCGAATAAATTCGCGTAATTGCGGATAAACTTCGTTGCGCCAGCGGCGTCCCGAGAAAATCCCGTAGTGGCCGCATTTTTCTGCCGTGATGTGATGCCGCGCAAACTCCGGGATGCCGGTACACAAATCATGCGCGGCGCGGGTTTGGCCATGGCCGGAGATATCGTCGAGTTCGCCTTCGATGGTGAGCAAGGCGGTGTCGGTGATATCCTGCGGCCGGACCAGCTTGCCGTTCACCACCCACGTGCCTTCAGCCAGGCGGAATTCCTGGAACACCACGCGTATCGTGTCGAGGTAATATTCGGCCGCCATGTCGAGCACGGCGTTGTACTCGTTGTAAAACCGGCGATGCGAATCGGCATCGTCATCGTCGCCGCGCAACAGGCTTTCGTAGAAGTCCCAGTGCGAAGTCATATGACGCTCGGGGTTCATGGCGACAAAGCCCGTATGCTGCAAAAAGCCTGGATAGACTTTGCGGCCATTACCGGGATAATTCGCCGGCACGGTGTAGATCACATTGCTTTCGAACCAGCTATAGGAGTGGCGGGTGGCCAGCGAGTTGACCGCGGTTGGGCTGCGCCGCGCGTCGATTGGGCCACCCATCATGGTCATGGTGCGCGGTGTGTCTTCGCCCGCGCTGGCCAGCAGCGAGATCGCGGCGAGCACCGGCACCGTCGGCTGGCAGACCGAGATCACATGCAGGTTTTTTGCGCCGATATGACGGATAAATTGCTGGATGTACGCGACGTAATCGTCAAGGTGGAACGGTCCTACATTGACATCGACCATGCGGGCGTCGACCCAGTCGGTCAGGTAGACCTTGTGATCCTGTAACAGCGTGCGTACGGTTTCGCGCAGCAAGGTCGAATGATGGCCGGATAAGGGCGCGCAAACCAGCACCACGGGCTCGTCTTTCAATTGCGCGACGGCTGAACTATCGTCGGCATAGCGCTTGAAACGCAGCAGCTTGCAAAACGGGTTTTCTAGGACAACTTGCTCGATAATCGGAATCCGGTGACCGTCTTTTTCGATTTCGCGGATATTGAATTCGGGTTTTTCGTAATCTTTGCCTAGCCGGTATAACAACTCGTAGCCTGCCGCCATGCGTGTGGCGCCGGGCGCAAAGGATAGCGGACTGGCGGGATTGACGTAGGACTTGGACGCAGCCTCCGCCCAGGCCGTGAGCGGGCCTAGCAGGGCGCGTTGAAATTCATGCAACTGATAGAGCATAGGTGCTCCGATAAAAATAAGCCGTGGCGGCAGATAAAAGGAGGACCGGTGACTACGTAGACTGTAGGGTGGCCGTAATGGACCTTACCGTTCCAGTGAACCTTAGCATATCGGACAAATCCCGGTGCTGCAATGCATCAAACTACCTAAGGGCAGGCACTCAGGCCCCATAATACGGGCATCCAGGCATCCCTTGTTTGTCTTTGGCAGGTATCCAACACGCTCGTCGGCCTAGCGTGTAATAATTTGATATATCTCGGCATGGCGCGTCGCGCGACGGCTTCTTTGGGGCCGTGGGCGGCATTTTTCCAAATGGAATCCTGCCGATTCAAGAGTCGCAGCGCTTTTATCCAAGGCGACGCACCTTTATGTGTATAGAGACTTATGAAAATTCGGAATGCCCGGCGTTGGGCACCTAGTGGCAGTTGGCGGTTTTTGGTGGCGATTGTGGCGTTCTTCGTCGCGTTCGTCATACAGCGTGGGCTGCAGCCTTTTGTCGGCCCCTATTTGCCGGACCTGTTTTTTATCATCGCAATCATCTTGACCGAATTTTTCCTGGGATTGGGGCCGGCGTTGTTGTTGATGTTCATCAGCCTGTTCGCACTTGATTTCTATTTTGTGCCGCCTTTCGACACCCTGGGCGCTCTCGATAAAAACGATTTCATCGCGATGGCCAGCCATCTTTCGATCAGTTTGCTTTGCATCAGCTTGATCGAGTGGTTAAGGCGCGTGCAATACCAGGCCGAATTGTTGGCCGAGGTTTCGCGCTCGCGCTATGAAATCCTGCTGAGAGTCGACAACGAACGGATGTTGGCCGAAGACAGCGCCAAACTGACGAACCGCTTGCTGCGCAATTTCACCGCCAACCTGGATAGCGTGATTTATATCGGCAATGCCAGCATCGGTTATGAATTTATCGGTGAGTCGATCCGCCGCGATGCCGATTTGCCGCTGGCCGACATGCATGGCGGCGATTTCCTGTTTATTCTCCATCCTGAAGATGCCGAGCTGATCGAGGCTGACTTGAGCGATCACAGCGACCGCGATTTGCGCGAGCGGTTGACGCGCCGCCTGCGGGTGCGCCGTAAAAACGGCACGTACCAGCGCCACGATTGCGAGCTGGAATACTTCAAGGCGCACAGTGGGGTGTTTGTCGTGCTGCGCAAAGTCACGGCAGCGGTCGCGCCGGTGGCTGCGGTTCCGGCGCCGGTATTGCCGCTTACCTTGTTGCCGGATGGCGCTGCCACAGCCGGCTGACGCTAGCAGTGGGCGCGGCCTAGTATTGGGCGCCTGGGCGCCCGCGGTCAGCGGCGCAGCCCGCGGCGGATAAATTCCATCAGCACACCGCGTCCCGAGCCCGACGGAATGCCGGGCAGGGCCTGGTCTACCTGCACCCCGCGTTCCGGATGCCCCAGACGCGTCAAGTGAAAGGCCATCGCCACCGCGGCCGAGCCGAAAATCACGCTACCCAGTGCCTGCCCGATCAAAATCCCTTGCGGACCATACCGCGCGCCCAGCATCACAAACGGGATCGTACCCAGGGTGGCCCGAGCCCAATTGAAGCCCGTGGATAGCAGCGGATAGCCGAGGTTATTAAACGCCGTATTGGCGACAAACAGGCAGCCGACAAACACAAAACTGCCCGCCAACCAGCTGCAAAACAGGCGTACCTCAAGTTCCGTCAAGCCGTGCGCGGAGAAGGCGCGAACGATCAGAGTCTGGCCCAGCGCCAGCAGCAACCAGGCGATACCCACGGTCACCAAGACAAAGAGCACGCTATCCCACAAAGTCTGGCGGACCCGGTCGGGGCGGTTGGCGCCGAGGTTTTGCGCAATCACCGGGCCGATCGCGCCGGTCAGGGCATAGACCAGGCCGAAGGCCACCGGGGAAATCCGCTCGATGGTCGCTTGTCCTGCCACGGCGGCGGTACCGAAGCCGGCCATCATATGCGTGACGTAGGCGCTGCCGACCGGGGTGGCGAGATTGCTCAAGACCGCGGGGCCGGCAATGCGCAGCACCGGCTTGATATCCGTCAGCAAGCTAGCCCATGCAATCCGGCTCACCATGTGATTGATGGTCACCGCGCCGCGCCAGCCGATCCAGGCCAGTAGCAATCTGGAGCCGACGTTGGCGATGGCCGCTCCCGTGATACCAAGGTGCAGTCCGAAGATCAACAGCGGATCGAGGCAGGCCGTCGCAATCGCGGCGAACAATGTCACATTCATGGCGCGGCGCGCATCGCCGACGGAGCGCATCAGCGCGGCGCAACACATGCCGATTGCCATTAACGGCAAGGACGGGCAGGTGATGATCAGATAGCGTTTGGCATAAACCAGGGTGTCGCCCGTGGCGCCCAGTTTGCGAAGTATCGGGTCGAGCGACAGGGCGATGCCGACGCCGATTGCCAGCGTCAGCAAGGCCATGCAAAACATACTGGCGGCGGCGACCCGGCGAGCTTCGTGCCTGTGTCCGGCGCCCAGTGCGCGCGACACGGTGGCGCTGACCGCGATGGTCAGGCCGATGCATAGCGAGATCTGGAAAAAACTGACGACACCGGCAAAGCCGACGGCGGCCGCGACGCTCGCTTGGCCCAGCAGCGAAATATAGAACAGGTTGGCGAGATCGACTGCAAATACCGAGATCAGGCCAACGGCGCCGGTCCCTGCCATCACAACCACATGGCGCAGGGTCGAGCCGGTGACAAAGCGGGGAGGAGCGGAATTGAGGCGCAAGAGTCGGAGTCCGGTTTGAGTGGCGCGCTGGTCGGGCAATGCGCGCCGTGAGCCGACGCCTTGCGTTGCTGCGGGCGCGCCATGCGCAGTGGCTCCCAGGAGCGCAGTGTATCTCAAGGTACCGCCGGATGTTGTTGAGGTTAATGCTCAGGTCCGCGCCGACTCGGGCTTGCATGCTTGCGCGAAGCTACATCCGGCCTTTCCAGGGCGTCAGGCGGCGTTCGAGGAGGCGCATCAGCGCGTCGAACAAATAAGCGAGCACGCCGATAAGGATGATGCCCATGACGACGATATCCGTGCGCAGGAAGTTCGAGGCATTCAGCACCATCTGCCCCAAGCCGACCGATGCCGCCACCATCTCCGCGGCGACCAGCGTGGTCCAGCCGAAGCCGATTGCGATGCGCATTCCCGTCAGGATTTCCGGCAGTGCGGCGGGCAAGATAACCAGGGTGATAATCTGCCAACGGCTGCCGCCCAAAGCATAAGCGGCGTTGATCTGTTCTATCGGCACCCCGCGCACGCCGGCTTGGGCAGCCATGGCGAGTGGGGCCGCGCAAGCCAGATAAATCAATGTGACCTTGGCGCCTTCGTCGATCCCCAGCCAGATCACAATCAGCGGCAGGTAGGCCAGCGGCGGCAAGGGGCGATAGAACTCGATGAGTGGATCGAAAATGCCGCGCACGATCCGCGAGGTGCCCATGGCGATTCCGATCGGAACCGCAGTCAACACCGCCAGGAAAAAAGCGCAGAACACGCGTGTCACACTGACCAGAACGTGATCCAGTAGCGGTGTTTGACCTTGCGTATTGCCATGGATGGCATCGGTAAACGCTTTGAAGGTGACTTCCGGAGAAGGTAGAAACAGCGGCTTGATCCACGCGAAATGGGTGGCGAACCACCATAGCGCGAAGACGGCGAGCACGGTAGCGGCGCTGATCGCACGGGTGCTGCCGGCACCCGGCGTGCGATAGCGGCTGCCGCTCGGCAAGCGCGCCGGCGAGGCAGCCTGCCGCGCGGTATCCGGCAGAGGCTTGGTCGAGATATCGTGCTGCGTCATGGCGTGCCTGTCGACGAGGTATGCCGGATCAAGTCGAGAATCTGTTCACGCATTTCGATAAAATCGGGCGCGGCTTTGATGGCGCGGGCATTGTGGGTTTCGGTATAGCGCCGTGAAAACGGTACATCGAACTCATGCACGATGCGGCCCGGACGCGCCGCCATAATCAGCAATCGGGTCGAGAGGAACAGGGCTTCCTCTACATCGTGCGTGATGAAAAAAAACATCCGCGAGCTGTCGCGCCAAATATCGAGCAAGATTTCCTGTACCGATTCGCGAGTGAACGCATCCAGTGCACCCAGCGGTTCATCGAGCAACATTACATCGGGTGAGGTGGCGATGGCGCGTGCCACGCCGACACGTTGCTGCATGCCGCCCGACAATTCATAGACCGGTTGCTTGGCTGCTTGCGCCAAGCCCACTTTGTCCAGGCATTCGAGCGCGATGCGGCGCCGTTCGCCGCGCGGCATGCCTTGCAGACGCAAGCCAAACTCGACATTGGCGACGACGCTGAGCCAGGGCATCAGTGCATGCTGCTGAAACACCACACCCCGCTCTTTGCCGGGACCGAGTACGGTTTTGCCGGCTAGTCTGATCTGGCCGGAGGTCGGTGGCAGAAAACCCGCAACCGTGTTGAGCAGGGTAGTCTTGCCGCAACCGGAGGCACCCAGCGCCACCACAAACTCTCCCGGCCGTATGGTCAGATTCACGTTCTGCAGCGCGACCATGGGCGGTCCCTTCTTGGGGCGGAACTCGACCGTGACTCGCTCGATCTCAAGCACACCATCCTCCTTGTTTAATTGGCAAGACTTACTGTCCGAGCGCCGCTTTCGCATAAGCGGGATTCACGCCAATCGAGTAATCCGGCAATACCGACTGTATCGTATGCTGTTGGTGCAGGAATTCGGCAGTCGCCGTCAGCGATTTGCTGACTCCCCCCAGTTTGCCACCACCGAGCCAGGTATCGGAGATTTGTTCGCGCACAGTTGGGAAGCCGTAAAGTGCCAGCGATTCAGCGACTTCCTCGGGCTTGCCGCCGGAAATCGTGGCAACCGCCTGGCCTTTCGCCGTAGTGCCTGCCCAGGCAGCCGGATTGCGGCGATAGTCTTCATCGTACTTGGCCAGGATCTTGACGAAGGCTGTCAGGAACGCGCCATTGTGTTGCGCCCAATCGGTGTTGGTAACGAAGGCATCGAAGGTGGCTTCGCCTGTCTTGGCGGCGATTTGTCCGGATGAAATCAGCACGCTGCCGTCTTTTTTGATGCCGTTGAGCACCGGGTTCCAGACAAAGGCCGCATCGATATCGCCACGTTCCCAGGCCGCCGCAATTTCAGGCGGGCGCAAATTGACAACCTTGACGTCGTTGGCGCTCAAGCCGGCCAATTGCAAAGCCAGTAGCGTATCGAAGTGGCTGGTCGAAACAAAGGGTACGCCTATCGTCTTGCCCTTCAATTGCTGCAAAGAGGTGATGCCCGAGCCTTTGCGTACTACCAGCGCTTCGGCATCGTTGATATTGTCGAGGATCCAGAACACCTGGATTCCCAAGCCCTGGCTCAAGCCTGCGGCAACCGGGCTGGAGCCCGCTTCGCCGACTTGTACGGCACCCGATGCCATGGCGCGTATCACATCGCCGCCGCCCGCGAATTTCCGATAGGTAACGGTATAGCCGGTGGCTTTGGCCAGCTCGTTGATCTGCTGGGCATAGCGCCAGGGTACCAGCATGTCTTGATAGGCAATCACGACTTCTTTGTCCGCCGCGACCGCGGAAATCGACAGCAAAGCCGATAGCAAACCTGCGATCGCCAGTTTTAAATTGAACTTCATTGAAGAGCCTCCATTGAGAGCGTGACTGAGAAGATAGCCTGAAACCGAAATCGCTTAACCCTGCCGTGACGGCATGTGCGAACCAGCCCTAATCATGTCATGCAATACGCGCCGATGGGACTTTGGCATTTATAAGAAAACCGCATTACCTTATCCGCATCAATTGGTTGGCGAAGGCGTGAAGGATTGCTAAACAAAATTCCCGGCGACGCCGGTTTAGACGTGCCATCCCTCCGCCTCGGTCGAGGCGAATGGATGGTCGACTCGGATCGGTGCGCGCATCCGTTCGTTGCGGCTCTGTGGCGAGCCGTAACGTTGGCGCGCGAACTTGCGTCAGATGGCGACACCGATAATCGACCGTCACGCCACTAAAGCGTCCGCCCGTGCATCAGATTCGTTGGCGTAGATAAATGTGACATAAATTTTTATAAATCATAGTATGAAACAATCATAACAAGCTCGGATCGACTTTAACTTTGCCTTACTCGGCAGCTCAAGCGATTTCCGCAGCCTTTTCTCCCGGAGGAGCATCCATGCCGTTTTACTCTCTTGAACCTCAGGCTTGCCGTGCCCAGGGCGTGCGCCACAAGCGACCCCTGACCCGTCTGCTGGCTTGTATGCTACTCGGCGTCTCGGCTTGGTGCGCACCATCGGCGCAAGCGGTATCGCCACCACCGGCCTACGGCGAACACGGCATGGTGGTGACCACGCAGCACCTGGCTAGCGAAGTCGGGCTGCAAATTCTCAAGCAGGGTGGGAATGCAATCGACGCGGCGGTCGCGGTTGGTTATGCGCTGGCCGTGGTTGATCCGTGTTGCGGCAATATTGGCGGCGGCGGATTTATGACTTTGCATCTGGCTGATGGGCGCAATATTTTTGTCAATTTCCGCGAGCGCGCACCACTCAAAGCCAGTCGCGACATGTACCTGGATGCGGCGGGCAATGTGGTCCCCGAGCGCAGCACGCGCGGTTATCTGGCCGTGGGTGTGCCGGGCACGGTACTGGGGCTCGATACGGTTTTGAAGCAATACGGCAGCATGACCCGCAAGCAGGTGATGGAGCCCGCGATCGCTCTGGCCGAGCACGGCTACGTGCTGGCACCGGGCGATGTCGCGATCTTGACGGGCAGCGGCGGCCACGGAGATCTCGACGCCTTGAGCGGTCCGAGCAAGATGTTTGCGCAGGAGCCCAATATCGCCGGCATTTTCCTGAAAGAGGGCAAGGCGTATAGGGTTGGCGATCGGCTGGTACAGAAAAACCTGGCCAAAACCTTGCGCATGATCGAAGCCGACGGGCCCGACGTGTTTTACAAAGGGCCGATCGCCGAGCAGATTGTGCAAGCCAGCGAGCAGCATGGCGGACTTTTAAGCCTGGCCGATTTCGAAAATTATACGGTCGAGCAAAGCAAGCCTGTCGAGTGCGACTATCGCGGTTATCACGTGATTTCATCGCCGCCGCCTAGTTCGGGCGGCACCACGTTATGCGAGATTCTCAACATCATCGAGCCGTATCCGCTGGCCCAGCTTGGCTATCATTCTGCTGCCGCGACCCACGATATGGTCGAGGCGATGCGCCATGCCTATGTGGATCGCAATACCTTGCTGGGCGACCCGGACTTCGTCAAAGCTCCGCTGGAACGCCTGACCTCCAAGGATTACGCGGCCACTTTGCGTGGGGCGATTCAAGCCGATCAAGCAACGCCTTCCGATCAAGTGAAGCCCGGTGTAGCGCCGCACGAAGGCACCAATACCACGCATTACTCGGTGGTCGATGCCAAAGGCAATGCGGTCTCGACGACCTACACCATCAACAGTTATTTCGGCGCTCTGGTGATGGCCGGCACCACCGGCTTTTTCCTCAACGATGAGATGGATGATTTCACCTCGAAACCCGGCGTGCCGAATTTGTATGGCTTGGTGCAAGGCGACAACAATGCGATCGCGCCCGGCAAACGTCCCTTGAGTTCCATGTCGCCCTCGATCGCCACTAAGGACGGCAAGCTGTTTATGGTGTTCGGCAGCCCGGGAGGTTCGCGCATCATTACGATCGCGCTTGAGACGTTCACCAATGTGGTCGATTACGGCATGAATATCCAGGAGGCCGTTGACGCGCCGCGTTTTCATCATCAATGGCAGCCCGATGTAATTCAGTATGAGCCGTTTGCCTTCTCGGCGGATACCATGGCCAAGCTGAGCGCAATGGGCTACAAATTCAAGCCCTATGATCCCTGGGGTTCGGCCGAAGCGATTCTGGTCGATCCGGTGAGCGGGCATCTGTTTGGCGGCGCCGATAACCGACATCCGGCGGGAGCCGCGATGGGGTATTGAGCGTCCTGCTTGAATCAAGCAAAGGCACCTGCGGGTGCCTTTGCTGGTTTACGGCGGGTTTGCGGATGGGCCTGGAATGCAGTAATGTATCTACGTAAATGTAGATCAATGTGAGTGAGAAATGAAGCTGAAAATAGCCAAATGGGGTAATGGTCTTGCTCTGCGCATTCCCGCTGACTATGTGCGTCACATGGATATTAAAGAAGGGGATCATATGCAAGCCAGCTTGACCGTGGACGGTGGCATGAGTATTCGACCTGCCAAATGGAATCGCAAAGCCTTTGCCTTGGAACTGGAGAAATCCCGTGAAACCATGGCTATGGGCACGTCTGTCATTGAGGTGTTGCGGCGGGGAGAGCGTTGCTGATGGTATATGTCGATACCAGTGTGTTGGTGGCGCTTTGTGTGAACGAGCCCAAGAGTGCCGTGGTCGGTAGGTGGTACGCTGCGTGCAGTGAGGAGTTAGGTTCGGCTGCATGGTGCGTGACCGAAGTCGCCAGCGTTTTGGGTATCAAGCAAAGAACCGCACAAATCACCGGCGAGCAGGGCACCACCGCCTGGCAGGCATTCGAGCGGCTTTGTGCCGGAGACCTGCAACTGCTGCCGGCCGATCCGGCAATATTTCATCGAGCCGCCATTCTGTGTTTGGATGCCGCAAACGGCTTACGGGCAGGTGATGCATTGCACCTGGCAGTGGCACTCGATGCGAAGATCAAGAGCATAGCAACGCTGGACGATACGCAGGCTGGCAATGCCCGGCGCATGA
>Ga0302234_10002652_pt1 | contig 11254 bp, 17 predicted proteins | sample II_Palsa_N3_2_FD_193576 | JGI IMG/M metagenome (GOLD analysis project Ga0302234, IMG submission 193576) | Peat permafrost microbial communities from Stordalen Mire near Abisko, Sweden - II_Palsa_N3_2 | ecosystem: Environmental > Terrestrial > Soil > Palsa > Peat permafrost | place: Sweden... | reverse complement strand
GAGCAAAAGGAAAAAAGAGTGGGTGAGTACTGGACCGGGGGGGGAGTGGCCAGCCTTTAAGTACCTTTTGGGAGCGGCTTGCGAGATCCATCGGTGGCTGACGTACAACACAGCAGCTGAAAGAAAGAAACTGGGAAACTTCCCGCACTTACGTCATCGTTTCTGAGTTGTTTTCCAGATTCTTCAGGAAAAGGGTTCGTGTTTTGTTTTTTGCGTCCGAACCACGCGCCGCGACTTCCCCCCCCCCCCTGTGCGCTGCGTTGCGGGTCCAGCACTGGCAGGGGGGTGCAATGGCGCGACCGAACGGGCTCCTCCGGCGAATTTCGATAGTTTTTTTTTCTGAGAGGAGATTTATTTTTGCGTTTTGGCTTTTTTTTTCTCGAGAACAGCAGCAACGAAAGGGGGGTGGGTGGGTTCGTTGGAAAAGAAATACAAAAATAACGCACACGCAGCGCTTGCCCGTGAATGCTGCCTGTTGTCGCACGGTGTGCGTGCGAGTGTGTGCGTCTTGGCCGCCTTACTCCTCGGGCTCAGTCTGCTCGTTTTTTTTTCGTGCGTTTCGGAAACAGCCGCCTTCGTTCAAACCTCTCTCTATCTCTCTCTCTCTCCCTCTGCCCTTCTCGCTCACCCGTCCCCTCTCTGTCCCAATTAGGACCAAGCCCAAGCCCCACCGCCGTCGTTCGTCGTCGTCGCCGCCGCCGTTGCGCTTGTGTCAATCTTACCTGCACGCTTTTAAACCCAAGTCACAATGGTAACGCGAACAAGTCTCCGTTGTTGTTGGGGGTTTTTCGTTGAAACCACGCCTGACCCTCCCCTCCCCTCGCACGTGCGTTTGTCTATTTTTGTCAACAGGCCAGCAAGGCACTTGCAAAGAACTCGGCGGTCGATCCCGAGGACCTGTACGTCAAGCTTGACCGGATCGGAAAGGGCTCGTTCGGAGAGGTGTTCAAGGGGTATGTCCTCGTTTGTTTGTGTTTTCCCCCCCTGTGGCCCTGTGTTGACACCAAGTGCAACCGCGCAGCATCGAAAAGTCGTCCAAGCAGCCCGTGGCCATCAAGATCATCGACCTCGAGGAGGCCGAGGACGAAATCGACGACATCCAGCAGGAGATTGCCGTGCTCGCACGCATCGACTCGCAGTATGTCACAAAGTACTTTGGGTCCTACCTCAAGGACGCCAAGATTTGGATCGTCATGGAGTTTCTTGCCGGTGGCTCCTGCCTTGACCTCGTACGTCGTGGTCTTTTTTTTTTAATCGTTTATTAAAACACGCCCTGCAGATGAAGCCAGGTCCGTTTGAGGAGGTGTTTATCTCCATCATCCTCCGCGAGCTCCTCAAGGGACTCGAGTACCTCCACGACGAGGGCAAGCTCCATCGTGACATCAAGGCCGCCAACGTCCTCCTCTCCGCAACAGGCGACGTCAAGCTCGCCGACTTCGGTGTCTCTGGCCAGCTCACCGCAACCATGTCCAAGAAGAACACGTTTGTCGGAACGCCCTTCTGGATGGCGCCCGAGGTCATCAAGCAGTCTGGTTACGATCAAAAGGTATGGCCCATCCCATCCGCATCCACACCCCTTCTTAACAACCTGGAAAAAAAATCACAGGCCGACATTTGGTCTTTGGGTATCACTGCCATCGAGCTCGCAAAAGGCGAGCCCCCATATGCCGACCTCCACCCCATGCGCGTGCTCTTCCTCATCCCCAAGAACGAGCCCCCGCAGCTCGAGGGCAACTTTTCCAAAGCCTTTAAGGAGTTTGTCAACTTTTGCACGCAAAAGGATCCCGAAAAGGTACGCGCTGCGGCCCACCTTACTCTTTGTTCTCTAAAACACCCCATTTCGTTCCAGCGCCCCAACGCAAAGGAGCTGCTCAAGCATCGGTTTATTAAGAACGCCAAGAAGACTTCATATCTGACCGAGCTCATCGAGCGCTACGAGCGATGGCTCGCCGATGGCGGACAGGCACAGTCCGAAAGCAGCGACGACGAGAAGGGCGACGACGACGACGAAGCGCCGTCGTGGGACTTTGGCACCGTCAAGGCCGCCAAGGGGCAAAAAGTTCTGAACAACTGAATCGCCACATAATTAGTTTCTCAAGATTCCTCCTCCTCTTTTACTTTCTCCTCTCTCTTTTTCACTTCTAGCGATACCCGTCGGTCTTTCAACCGGAAGGAAAAAAAAAAACACACACCTGCATATGCTGTTTTCTCTCTGATCATCCCTGTACATTCTTCGTGTTCTTTTGTGTGTCGACAGTGTTTTTTGAGTTTTGAAAACAGTCCAACCACGCTATTGAGCCTTGTTTCTCTTGGCGATGTGGTAGTGGTCCAAAAGTGAGTGGGTCGCCAGGCCGCCTGCCGTGCCGAAAGCCATCGGGCACCGGGAGCACTGGTGCGCCAGATGGATGCTGCTCAGCTCCCACGACAGGTCTGCCGGCTTGAGGAACGGCATGATTCTGCCGCGCTCAAGACTGCTCCGTTTCCGCCCGCGGTCGGCGCTGCTGTTGTCGTCGCTGTCGCCGTCCTCGTTGTCGTCCTCACCGTTCATTTTGTCCTCGCCATCAGCCACCACAAACCGCCCAAGCGGATCTAAAAAGAAGGGAATCTGAAAAATAAAATTACTAGTTTACTCTGAACGCACGCTTGCGCTTGCGCCGGCCGACAGAGCTACTGGACAAGAGGCTGCCGTTGCCAGGGGGAGTCAGCGCGTTCGAGTTCTGCGTGCGACGCCAGTGCTCCTCCTCCATCTGACGCAGCCGGACGCGCCGCTCGTCCTCGGCCATGACGATCAGCCGCATGCACGCGTCCTGCCCGCGCACGGCCGCCCACGCATACGCCGTCTTGCCCTCGTTGCAGCTGATGGTTGTGTCGGCACCGGTCTGCAGAAGCATGCGCGTCACATGGAGATGGCCGTAGAAGGAGGCGTAATGCAGTGCCGTTACCCCGTCTAATTAATTAATTATTTATTTATTTATTTATTTTTACGAAAAATTAGGGCGTACTGTTGTTAGCCGTGTTCACGTGCGCTTTGTGAACCAGGAGCGCAACAATGTCGGCCTTTCCATCGTGGGCAGCACACAAAAGCGGGGTATCGCCATCTGAAATAAAAAACAAACAAACATCGGGTTTAACTCTCCTTGTTGCAACTCCTTTGCGCGTACTGATGGTGGGCAGGTCGACGTCGGCGCCGTGGTCGAGGAGAAACTTGACACAGGCCAGGTGCCCAGCCTGCACAGCAGAGAACAGCGGCGTTGCGAAGTGGATCCTGTCACGCGAGTTGACGTCGATGCCCATGTCGAGCAGCTCTCTGATCGTATTGATATCCCCAATGGACGCGGCGTCGACAAGGGCCTGCGATGGCCCCTTGTGGTCGTCCATGGCCGTGCGCAGGAGCCTGGCACAGTCCTCGTGGCCGTCCTTGAGGGCGCAGTCGAGCGGCGTCCGCCCCGCCGCCGTCGTCTTGTGGTTGCGGTCGGCGAGCGTGGGGTCGGCGCGCGTGGGGTCGGCGCCGTTGGCTAGCAATAGCTTGATGATGGACTGGTGGTTGTAGAAGGCGGCCATGTGCAGCGCCGAGAGGCCGCTCGTGCTCGTCAGGTTGACCTTTTTTCGTGGTACGTTGCACACAGGCGAAAATGGTCGGTTTTTGTTTACCTTTGCACCGGCCCTGATAAGCATTTCGACGCACTCAAAGTGCCCGTTGCCGGCGGCGGTCGAGATGGGCGGCTGGCCCGCTATTATATATCACGCATCAATAAATCACAGTAATTAAAAAAAGCAAATACCAATGTCGCCCATGTCGACGTCGGCGCCCGCGGCAATGAGCTCCTTGAGACACACGACATTCCCGCGCCTGGCGGCGAGGTAGACGGGCGTTGCATCGGCAAAGTCGAGCGTGTTGCAGTCCTGCTCCGGCTTGAGGATCGAGATGAGCTCGACCAGCTCGTCGGCGCGGCCCTCCATCGCGGCAATCCCCAGCAGCTTGGTGGCCTTGATCGGGACCGACTTGGTGGCCATGGCCTTCCGGATGCGCTTGGCGCACTTGGGCCTGTTCTTCTCCACGGCGACCTCGAGCGGCGTCCTTCCGGCTAGTGTGGTGCTCCCGGTCATTGGGGGGGGAGGAGCAGTTGTTTTGACAGGGCGGTACCTTTCGAGAGCACGTCCATCTGCGCGCCCGCATCGATCAGCTTCTTCACGACCTCGTAGCGTCCCTCCTCGGCTGCCAGATGCAGTGGCGTGGATCCCTCTGCACGCATTTGGGTCAGTTGGCGCACCCATCGCTGGTCGTGTAGTACCGTTGTTAGGCTTGTCCACGATCACGCCCTCCGCCGCCAAAAGCACGCCCGCGACGCTGCTGTTGGCCGCCGCGCCCAGTGGCGTGTTGCCGTCCACGACGTTGCCTTTGTTCACGTCGGCGCCCGCGCCCACCAGCAGCTGGACACAGCGCCCGTGCCCGCTGCGTGCGGCCCAGAAGAGCGCCGTCGCGTTGTCAAGCGTGGTCGCATCCAGGTCCACCTCGCGGCTCAGCAGCATCTCGAGCACCACAGCGTTGCCGTCGCGGGCAAACGTGCCCAGCTTCACCGAGTACTCCGACATTATTTTAAATAAATTCGAACAAAAAAAAGGAGTGCAAAATCGATGAGAAACAACAGTTTACATTCACGTTCATTCAGCAACAAACACGCCCTTTTTACAAGTTGGGCACATATGTGGCCCTAGGTTAGAACAAAGAAAGAGAGAAACAAAAAAGATTGAACAAAGAGAGGGAAAAAAAAAAAAAGATGTGACAAGAGCGGGGCATTCATCTCCTATCGACGAAGAATTCGAACCCGCGCCATTTCTGATCAGAGCCTGGAGACGGCAAAAATATTTACCCAAATCTGACGCCTTAGACCACTCGGCCATCTTGCCTAAACCATGGCCCTGACGAGTCCCGCGGAACCACTACGAACCGTGCTTTAGCATAAATTGTAGTGCGCAATACGTACACTCGCACGTATTGCGTGATTGCCTGGGGCTCACATCTGCACAAATGGCTGCGCCACGTGCGGTGCCTGCCAAGCCGCCCACGGCCGAGTACGCCGTCGCCATCGCGGCCTGCTGCGCGTCGTGCGTGCAGGGCTACAACCAGGGCGTGTACAACGGCGCGCTGCTGTTCATCCGGGTCGAGCTGTTCCCGGATGACGCGGCGATGGAGGGGCTGGTGACGTCCATGCTGCTCTATGGGACGGTGGTGGGCGTGCTGCTGTCGCTGTCGTTCCTGGGCCGCCGCCGGGCGCTCATGGTGGCCTCGGCGCTGCTGGTCGTGTGCGGCGCGCTGTTCTGGTGGTGCCCCAACACGACGGTGCTGCTCATCGCGCGCTTTGTGGCGGGGTTCGCCGCGGGGATCAACACGGTCAACGTGCCGCTCTTCCTGGCAGAGTGCGCCCGGCCGGCCGTGCGCGGGCACGTCGTGTCGCTGGCCTACACCATGCTCATCGTGGGCATCCTGACGTCGTACGCAGTCAACCTGGTCCTGTCGCTGACCGGCTCCAGCGACTGGCGCCTCATGCTGGGCATCGTCGCCATCCCGGCCGCGGTCGTCCTCGTCGTGCTCCAGTTCCTGCCAGAGTCACCGCGCTTCCTCGTCCTCAAGGGCCGCATCGACGAGGCGCGGGCAGTCCTGCTGCGCCTGCGGGGAGACGACCAGGTCGCGGCCGTCGAGGAGGAGCTGGCGAGCATCATCAAGGCCACGACCAAGAAGGATGCCTCTGCTGCCATCAACGACAGCGACGACAGCGACGACAGCGACGACCAGCAGCCCCTCCTGCTCCCCCCGCCGGCCACCTCCATGCCGCTGGACGACGAGCCCGACATGGCCCTGGACTGGAAGCAGGCCGGCCACACGCTCCTCTACGACCCGACGACGCGGCGGGCGCTGGTCGTCTGCGTCACCCTCGAGTTCTTCCAGCAGTTCACGGGGTCGCAGGCCGTGTCGTTCTACACGCCCACGATCCTGCAGGACAGCGGGATCGAGACCATCTTTGCGTCGCTGGGCCTGAGCGACGCCTCGGCCGCGCTCATGGCCTCGCTCATCGTGTACGTCATCCAGCTGCCGTTCATGGTCACGGGCTCGCACTTTATCGACGCCGTCGGCCGGCGCAACATGCTGCTCGGCACCACGCCCTTCCTCGTCATGGCCCTCGTGCTCCTGGGCGTCAGCTACGAGCTCAGCGACACGTCGGCCGCCGGCGCATGGCTCGCCTTTGGAGGCCTGCTCCTGTTCAAGTGCACGTACTCGCCCGGCCTCGGCCCCATCCCCCAGGTCATCGAGAGCGAGATCTTTGCGCCGCCCGTGCGCTCCTCAGGGCTCACCGTCGCGGCCACGTTCGGGTCCGCCTTCAACATAATCATCCTTCAGGCATTCCCCGTCATGCAGCAGGCCATGGGCGACGCCGTCCCGTTCTACATCTTTGCGGGCCTGTCCGTCATGGCAGAGCTCTTCATCTTTCTCTGCATCCCCGAGACGACCATGACCGTCCTGGAGGACGCCTTCCGTGTCTTCAAGCGCGACTAGCATGCTCATCGTAGTGTTTTTTTTCAAGTGTACCATTGCTGTCTCTTCTATTCATCATTGATCGCCGGGATGAGCCCGATCGAGCGCCCGGCCAGGTCGCAGCCGCCAATGTAGCCCGACGTCTCGCTCTCGTAGTAGTGGACAAAGAGCACGAGCGCCTGGAAGAGGTTGTTGCGTCCCTGGCGAACGTACCACGTCTTCTTCTGCTGCACCAACAGGTTGAAGTGGGGCGGCTTGACCGACGTCTGGCGGATCCGTGCGGGCTCGAGCGAGGACGACAGGCCCGCGACGTCGCCGTCCATCGGCACGAAGAAGCGGCTCGTGAACGGGCGCTGGAAGCTCGTGGCGTCGCCCGAGGCAGGGATCTGCTCGTCAAAGAAGCACGCAAAGAGGTGCATGACTATCTGCGCGTCCGAGGGCAGGTCCTCGGTCCACTCCTTGTCCTTGTACGGGCCACCTGCGTTCCAGCGGTACGCCGGCAGCATCATCCCCTCGGCCAGCTCTTTTATCATTAAAAAAAATCAACTAAAATATTATAATAGTAAAAAAAAAGATACTCTTGATCCGGCTGTAGATGTAGTCGCGCTGCGTCGCCGGCGCCTTGGGTATCTGCAGGTACTTTTCAATGCGCAGTCGCTCCTGCACAAGCGGGTTGTTGCTGAAGGACTGGGCCAGCTGGGCGAGCGTCATCGTCTGCGGCACAAGCGGGCCCGTCCCTGGCGCGGGCGGCAACGCGGTCGGGTCCCACACGCCCACCGCACACGTCGTGCTCTGGAAGCCCTGCTGCAAAAACTCACGGTCGATGGCGTCCATCCGTTGCACAAGGGGCAGGAAGATGCGGTCGCCAATCCACTGCGTTGCACGACTACTTAATATTTATCACAGTGTACGTCCGTACCGCACGGAGATTGTCCGTCTTGGCCCCGATCGAATTGGCCAGCTTCTTTTCGCGCAAGAGGTTGTCGGCGTACTCGTTTTGCACAGCCATCGAGTCGCGCTCGTTGGACACGACGCCGGTCGTGACATTGACCCTAATATTTATTCACTTACTTGTTTGAGGAGGGAAAAAAAGAACGCGTACTGCTGAGGGGCATTCTGGTAGAAGAACGGTGCGTCCTGGTACAGGCGCTGCACGGCATGCTGTGGCGATACCTGCTGCTGCTGCTGTTGCTGTTGCAATTGCTGCGAGTACGCGGTCGCCTGTCGATACGCGTCGACGCTGTAGTTGACGGACGTGTCGGCGGCAGGCGAGCCAAAGGTGCTGTACGGCGGCCTCTTTGAAGGCGACGGCGAGGTCGCAGGCGTGGTGAACGCGCTCGGCGACCCGGGGCTCCAGTAGACCAGCTTGGACGGCGTGGGGCCGGCACCAGCAGGGGAGAACGCAGCACCACCGCCACCAGCAGACACAGAAGAGGGGGACTGCGGCGACGTCGCCCGCATCGCCAGCAGCCTCGCCGCCGACTCGGTGGGCGACACAGTGACCGGCCGTGGTGCCGCAGGGGACGATGCCGTTGCCGCGGGCGAACGGGGCGGCACAGGCTGCACAGCCGGCTTGACCGCGACCGGTACGGCCAGCGCCGCCGGCGACGTGATCCCCAGGAGCCTGCGCTGCTTGGGCGTGAGCTCGGCAAGCGCCTTGTCGGACAGCACCGGCGGGTTGAGCCAGCGCCACAGCTCCGCCGCGACGTTGGCCGCAAACAGCACCAGGGCAAGGTACACGACCGACACGACCGACACGCCGCACATGTTGCTGCCCGTCTTGTAGTCGAGCCAATTGCCCAGCGTGCTAGGTCATGGGGGAATGAGTTGGGATGGGATAGGAGGGGGGATTGAACACGTACGTTAGCCAGGAGGACCGCAGCACGGCAACGGCAACAGCCAGCGCGATCCCGTTCAGGACCACGCGCTGGGTGTCCAGTCGTGCCCCCAGCGCGGCCTCTGCGTTCGCCACTGCTGCCGCCGCCGGCCCAGGGACGACGGCCTTGAACGGCGAAGGACGTGCAGCCATGCTGATTTTGCAAGTGCGGGCACCAGATCTTCGCGTAATAAAATGTCTCTGGGTCCCGTCCTCCTGAAAATGGGCGCCCGAATTTCTCCAAAACATGTCGACTGCCCAGCCATCGCAGCCGCAGACGCTGCTGTTCATCAACAACAAGTACGTGCCCGCCAAGAGCGGCAAGACCTTTGCCACGGTCAACCCGTCGACGGGGCAGACGATTGCGCACGTGGCCGAGGCGGACGTGGTGGACGTCGAGGCTGCGGTGGACGCGGCCTACGCCGCCTTCCACAACGTGTGGAAGAACGTGCCGGGCGAGGGGCGCGCGCGGCTGATGCACAAGCTGGCCGACCTGATCGACGCCAACGCAGAGGCGCTGGGCAAGCTCGAGACGGCCGACAACGGCCTGCTGTACGTCACGGCGGGACGAGGCGCCCCGGCTGGCGCGGCGATGTGGCTGCGGCACTTTGCGGGCTACGCCGACAAGATCACGGGCACGACACAGTCCCTCGTCGACGGATCCCTCTTTGGCTTGTCGGTGTTTGAGCCCCTGGGCGTCGTCGCGGCGATCGTAAATAAACAATAATAACATATGTATTTTTTACTCTTTATTCATCCTTCTGCAGACGCCGTTCAACTTTCCCCTCTCGCTCACCTTTTTCAAACTGGCGCCTGCCCTGGCCTGGTGAGCGCAATCCCAGCAACACTTATTTTCTTACGTGATCCTTCTTTTAGTGGCAACACGGTTGTTATCAAGCCCTCTGAAAAGACGTCGCTGACGGCCCTCGCCCTGGGCGAGCTCATCGTCAAGGCCGGCTTCCCGCCGGGCGTGATCAACATCGTCACGGGCTTTGGCCTGCCCGCGGGTGCCGCCCTCGCCAAGAGCAACAAGGTGGCCAAGATCTCGTTCACCGGCTCCAACGCCACCGGCCGCGCCATCCTCCACGACGCCGCCAACTCAAACCTCAAAAAGGTCTCGCTCGAGCTGGGCGGCAAGAGCCCCGTCATCGTCTGCGCCGACGTCAACGTCGACGAGGCGGTCGAGAAGGCCCACCAGGCCCTCTTCACCCACTCGGGCCAGGTCTGCGTCGCGGGCTCGCGTGTCTTTGTCCAGTATGAAGAACTTTATTATGTATTTAAGTTTAAATGCTCGTCCTCTGCGTAGCGAAAAGGTCTATGACGAGTTTGTGAAAAAGTCGGCCGCGCGCGCACAAAAGCGCCAGCAAAAGACGGGCGACGCGATCGACGCCAAGACCGAGCACACGCCCGTGGTCGACAAGGCGCAGCTCGAGCGCATCAAGTCGTACATCGCGTCGGGCGTGGCCGAGGGCGCAAAGCTTGTCACCGGCGGCAAGCAGGCCGATCGCGAGGGCTTCTTTGTCGAGCCCACGATCTTTGCCGACGTCCAGGACGACATGAAGATCGCCAAGGAGGAGATCTTTGGCCCGGTCATGTCCATCCTCAAGTACTCGAACCTGGCGGAGGCCATCAAGCGCGCAAACAACACCGAGTTTGGCCTCGGCGCCTACGTCTTCTCCAACAACATTGGCGAGGCCCTTGCCGTTGCCAAAAAGCTCGAGGCGGGCACCGTCTGGTACCAAAAAAAAATATTGTTTTCTATTATTTTTTTAATTTTTTCCCGCAACAGGATCAACGGCTCCAACCGCATTCTCCCACAGACGCCCTTTGGCGGCTACAAGCAGTCGGGTATCGGCCGCGAGAACGGCATCTACGTCCTGAGCGAGTACCTCCAGGTCAAGCAGATCACCGTCCACGGCCTTCCCAAGCTCTGATGTCTTTTTTTTTTTGATTAGCCAAAGAGAAATAAATAATAAACCGTTGTGAGGGTCTCTTTCTCTCTCTCTTTCTAGTCTCTCTCTCTCTCTCTCTTTCTCCTGTGTGCTTTTTTTTTCCAACTAATCCAAACTGGTAAGCGTATTTCTGAAATGGCGACTGCGGGGAAGATCTTGGCTGCCCTTGTGCTTGCCGTGCTGCTTGCGGCGGCCCCTGTGGCGCAGGCGCAGGACGACAAGCTCAACATTTGGATCGTGGTGCACTCGCACGACGACGTGGGCTGGCTGGTATATCCTGTTGTTCGTTGTTTTTGTTTTTAATCCCCAACCCAATCCCCTCTTTGTTTTCCACACCACCGACACGATAGCGCACGCTGGACGAGTACTACATTTACGAGGTGCAGTACATTCTGGACAGCACCGTGGACTCGCTCGTGGACAACCCCAACCGCAAGTTTATCGAGGTGGAGATGGCGTTCTTCTCGCGCTGGTGGAACGAGCAGACCGAGGCCAAGAAGGCGCAGGTGCGCCAGCTCGTGGCCAACCGGCAGCTCGTGTTTGTCAACGGCGGCTGGTGCATGAACGACGAGGCCGTGCCCACGTACTGGGGCATCATCGACCAGATGACCCTGGGCCACCAGTTCATCCTGCACGAGTTTGGAGAGGCCGCCGCGCCCAAGTCGGCCTGGTCCATCGACCCCTTTGGCCACGCGAGCACGTCGGTGCAGATCTGGAACCTCACCGGCTTTGACCACTACGTCATCAACCGCATCGACTACCGCCATAAGGACCAGATGAAGGCGCAGGCTGGGCTCGAGTTTACCTGGAAGGGCTCCAAGTCGTCGGACGTGTCCATGTGGATTCACATGCTCGACAACCAGTAAGACAAGCCCCGTCCATGTCGTCTTCTTA
>Ga0302234_10002645_pt1 | contig 11262 bp, 6 predicted proteins | sample II_Palsa_N3_2_FD_193576 | JGI IMG/M metagenome (GOLD analysis project Ga0302234, IMG submission 193576) | Peat permafrost microbial communities from Stordalen Mire near Abisko, Sweden - II_Palsa_N3_2 | ecosystem: Environmental > Terrestrial > Soil > Palsa > Peat permafrost | place: Sweden... | reverse complement strand
GATTGCGACAGCATGGGGAAATCGCCGCGCTCGCTCATTCGAGACCAGAGCCTGTCGAGCACCGCTGCCTTTACCATGTGATTCCCGCTAAAGCCATACCTGTTCCAGTGAGTGGCAGACCGGCATCAAGCCGGTGTGCGATGCGCAAACGCCTGTTCTGCCCGGGCTGCATCAGGCTGCTTCGTGCAGATGCAGCGTGCGCGCCTCGAAGCGCTGCGCCAGTTCCTCGGAGGGCAACGCCTTGCAGACGAGCCAGCCCTGAATATGACCACATCCCATCTCGGTCAGGAGTGTGCGTTGTGCTTCGGTTTCCACGCCCTCGGCGACCAGTTCCAGGTCGAGCGTCTGCGCGAGACCCACTACCGCGCTAACGATTGCCTGATCGTTTCGGGAGGTTAGCAGATTCTCGACGAAACTCCGGTCGATCTTCAGTTTGGCCAGCGGGAATCGTTGCAGGTACGCAAGACTCGAGTAGCCGGTGCCGAAGTCGTCGACGGCAAAGCGGATACCCATCGCGGTCAGCTCTTCGAGCAGCCCCTTGGCATGAGCCGGGTCGTGCATCAGCAGGCTTTCGGTGATCTCGAACACGAGACGGCGCGGGTCGATCCCGGTCAGCTCGATCGCCTCGCGCACGCTGTCCTTGAACCGCGGGTCGCGAAACTGCTGCGGCGACACGTTGACCGCAACGTACTGGAGCTTGATGCCGCGGGCGTCCCACTGGATCAGCTGCATGCAGGCGATCTTGAGCACCCAGTTGCCGAGGTAGTTGATAAGCCCGACCGATTCCGCGAGCGGAATGAACATCGACGGCGGCACCAGTCCATGCACTGGATGCAGCCACCGGATCAGCGCCTCGACCCCGACCACGCCGTGGCTCTGGCTGCTGGTGATCGGCTGGAAGTGGAGCGAGAACTCGCCGTTGCGCACGCCGTCGTAGAGGTCGGCCTCGAGCTTCAAGCGTTCGGCGTCGGCCGGGTTGTCGTCCGGCACGTAGAACGCCAGCGTGTTGCCGCCGGCCGCCTTGGCTTGCAGCAGGGCGTGGTCGGCCCAGCGCAGCAGGTGGTTGTCACGCGCGACGGTATCGTTGACGTGATGTACATCGGGATATAACGCGATGCCGATGCTCGCCGACAGATGCACCTGCTGGCCGTTGAAGACAAACGGCTGCTGGATCGCGGTCAGGAGGCGCCGCGCCAGCGCTTCGGCGGCGGTGGCCGCGTAGGTGCGGGACGTGGCGCTGGGCACCAGAAGGGCGAATTCGTCGCTGGCGACCCGCGCGATCTTCTCGCCCTGGGTCGCGGTGTTCGATATGCGCCGTGCGGTTTCGCGCAACATCTCGTCGCCGGCGTCGTAGCCGAGCGCGCGGTTCACACGCTGATAATCGTCGATGTCGAGCAGCAGCAGGGCGGCAGGCGTGCCGTGCGCGTCGGCCTGCTGCTGGGCGTCGAGCAGCGCCGGCATCAGCGCGGACTGATTGGCGAGGCCCGTCAGGCGGTCGTGGTGTAACGCGTGGGTCAGGCGTTCTTCGGTGGCGCGCCAGGCCGACACGTCGAAGCCGGCAATCGCAAAGCCCTCGACGCCGTCGTGACTGCTGCGCACGACGCGCAATTCGACGGTGACCGGGTAGGTCAGCGACTTGATCAGGTCGAGCGTCGTCTTTTCGACGCCACCGGTGGCCGACGCACGGGCCAGCAGGGCGTCGAGGCGTTCGGCGTCGGCGGGCGCGACCAGGTCGTGCAGCGTGATCGATTGCAGATATTCGCGGTGGTAGCCGATAAAGCGCAGGCTCGCCTCGGACACGTAGAGGAAATGCAAATCCCGGTCGACGTGGGCAAGCAGGTCGACCGCACCGACGGCCTGCTCGAGGGGCGAGCGGCTGGCGCTCGGCTGGGGTAAGCCGTTCGCGCGGCGGCCCAACGCACGGACCCGGTCAATGACCGTGCGCAAGGAGCCCCGGCGGGGCGCGGTGATCCTGTTCGCTTCCATGTTTCTCGCTGGCAACCTGGTTTCGTCTGCAGGCGGTACGGCTCGCTCCCGCCTGCCCGGCGCGGATGGTCGAGAGCTATGAAACCGCCTATCAGAACGAGATAACGACCGCTGCGCTGAAATCTTTAGCGGTTACTGCAAAAGTTACTGTAAAAAAACTGCGTGTAATGATTGGTAGGGCCAGCGCCTGAACGATGCCCTGAGGATTCGGTTAAAGTCGCGCCGTTGTCCGTCCGTTATTGGTAGCAAGCCTGACACTCGAGGCGACCTCGGCACATTGCGTCCGCCGCGCAGTCTTTCTGAATTCATGCACCGATGAGCCATGTCTGAACCGTTCCCCGCACGAGCCAAGCCCCGGCACGTCAAGGTGCTTGCACAAACTGCCCAGCACGCCCAGCTGGCGGCAGAGGCGCCTTTTGTCTATTTGGGACGCCAGCCGATACTCGACCGCGACGGCGCACTGCACGCCTACGAACTGCTGTTCCGTGCCGGTGCCCACAACTATGCCGAGGTCAGCGACGACGCCCAGGCGACCGCCCAGGTGGTTGCGCGCACGATCGGCGGGATTGGCGTGTCGGCGGTGCTCGGCCATCACCGCGGGTATGTGAATATCGGCCGCGGCCTGTTGTTCGACGACATCGTTCACCTGATGTCACCCGAGCGCTTCGTGCTCGAGATCCTTGAGACCGTCAGCTTCGACGCGCAACTCGTGCGCCGGCTTGGCGAGTTGCGCCGCGCCGGATTCCAGGTGGCGCTGGACGATGTCAGTGAGCTGACGGATGGCTTACTTGCCGTCTTGCCGCATACCGACATGGTCAAGATCGATTTCCTGGTGACGCCCCGGGAGGCCCTGCCGAAGCTGGCCGCGGCGGTGCTCGCCGAGGGTAAGACGCTGATTGCCGAGAAGGTCGAGACGCGGGAAGACTTTGCGCTGGCGCGCGAGCTTGGGTTCCACCTGTTCCAGGGCTACTTCTTCGCCCGCCCACAGGTGCTGGCCGCGCCGCGCAACCGCTCGTCGCGGCCGGCGCTGCTGCGCCTCCTGGCGCTTCTCGCCAGCGATGCCGGCATTATCGAGCTCGAGGCGGAGCTAAAGCGCAACCCGAACGTCGTGGTGCAGTTGCTGCGCCTCGTCAACTCGAGCGCGTTCGGCCTGGGGCGCAATATCGCGTCGTTGCGCGAGGCGATTATCGCGGCCGGCACGCGGCAGATCGCGCGCTGGGCGCAGCTCCTGCTGTATGCGGACGGCGGCGACCTGCCGTGGCGTTCCGATCCGCTGGTGCAACTGGCCGGCACGCGCTCGCGCTTCATGGAGCTGGCGGCGCGCTGGCTGCGTCCGAAGGACGAAGAGTTTGCGGACGCCGCATTCATGACCGGGATCTTTTCGCTGGTGCACGTCGTGCTGGGCACGACCGCTGCCGAAGCGCTCGACAAGCTGGGGTTGGCGTCGCAGATCCGCGATGCGATCGTCGAGCATAGCGGGGCGCTGGGCGCACTGCTGAAGATCGCCGCGGCCGCCGACCAGGGCGCGGACGAGCATACTGACGCGGCGTCGATTGCCGCCAGTGACGAGGCGCCGGCCGGCTTCGCGGCACTCACGCCCGAAGTACTGGCGGAGCTGAACCTGTCCGCGGCGGCGTGGTTTGGCGCGCATGCGGGGATGGAGTAGGGCTGCGCGGCTCGCTTACCGGGTCTTCCAGCGTGCTTTCTCAGGACGTGGTCCAATAGTGGATAAGTCACGGCTTGACGCGGCCGCGGGTCGCAGCGGGGTATGACTTCATTCATTGCACGGACGAACGTGCATCAACGCCTGGAGGGGCTCGAGATGAAACGAAAATTTATACCGGTATTGCTGGCGACGGTATTATCGGCGGGGTTTGCGCTGCATTCTCTGACGGCGTCTGCGACGCTCAAGCCTGGCGACACGGCACCGGATTTCACGACTCAGGCGTCGCTCGGCGGCAAGACCTACACCTACACGCTGGCTGATGAGTTGAAGAAGGGGCCGGTGGTGTTGTACTTCTACCCGGCGGCCTTCACGAAGGGCTGCACGATCGAGGCGCATGAATTCGCGGACGCCGTGGACGAATACAAGAAGTACGGCGCAACGGTGATTGGCGTGTCGCATGACAACATCGACACGTTGACGAAGTTTTCGGTAAGCGAATGCCGCAACAAGTTCCCGGTCGCGGCGGACGCGGATGCGAAGGTGATTGGCGCCTACGACGCGGGGCTGCCTATGCACAATTCGATGGCGAATCGGGTGTCGTATGTGATTGCGCCGGACGGCAAGATCATTTACGAGTACACGAGCTTGTCGCCGGACAAGCATGTCGAGAACACGCTGGAGGCGGTGAAGCAATGGGCGGCGACGCATAAGTCGCAGTGAGGGCAGGGGTGATTGATGCCCCGCGGGCGGCTTAAGGCTGCTCTGCGTTTGTGTGGGTGCCGCGCTGGGTGTGCTGATTGCCGGATGGTGCAATAGTTTCTTGCTGATGATCCCGCGGACACACCGTGCTACGCTGATGGCCGGTTTGTTTTGCGGGGTGACTCGAGATGCCTATCGTTGTGGGTCTGGCGGTGCTGGCTGCGCTGATATACGGCGCGGTCTGGTCGTTTGACGCGTTGTCGGCGCATTTTGGTTTGGGCGTGGCGGTCGGCGCTGCCGTGGTTGCGGCTGCTTTGGTGGTGGCGGCGGTTGTTTATTGGCTGCGGCGCCGGCGTGAGGTGGCGGCCAATATTCACGATGGTGATTGGACGCATGAGCTCAAGGCTGAATGGGGGGTGGTTCGGTTGGCCGCCGGGAAGAGGTTATGTAGGTTGGATGTTCATGGTGTTCGCGGGGATTATATTTTTGCGGATATTCAGGGGGCTGAGGTCGAGAGGGTTGCTGACGGTTTTCAACTCGCGTTGAAGGTTCGGGATGCGAAGTGTCCTCTTTGGAATTTGCCCATGCGGAATGAGACACTGGCTCGGCAGTGGAAGAGGGTTTTTGGGTTGGCTATTGAGCAGAGGCTTTGATTTTTTTGCCTGCGCGGCGCTTTGGTTGTTGTGCTTATGGCGTTGGCTTTTCCTTGATTTGTTATCGGTCTGGTTAGGTTTGTCTTTGGCGGTGTTCCTGCGGCGTTGGCCTTTCCTTGCTTTCTTGTCGGTCTATTAGCTTCGCCCCTGTGCGGGGCGGCACTTACTTTCTTTGCCGCCGCAAAGAAATGTATGGTCAGCCTGTTTTCTGCAACCTCGATTTGTGACTAAGATAAAAGGGCTTGCGCAAATGTATCCGGGCTCGTGTTGGGCGTGGATTGGACGCCCGGCCCCTGATGAGTAGCCGCACCCGATTGGCCTAGAAAGTAAGGCAGTCTTGATGACTGGATTCTTTGTCAGGTTTCCGATCGGGCCGTGTGCCGTATATCTTCATCACAGCTCAGTGGTCGCAAAAGCAGGCATGCCGTAGCGGGCAGGTGGTACTTGATCAGGCGGGACTGGGCTGTGCCCGGTACTCGCCGCCTCTGGCCAGAATCGCCCAGACGATTCTGGCCATTTTATTGGCCAGCGCGCAGGCGACGACATTGGAGTGGCGGCGTCGCAGCAGGGACTGCACCCACGTGCCGAGCGCGTCATGGCGCCGCTCGATATAGCGCATCACGGCACGCGCACCCTGAACGAGCAGACTTCGCAACTGGGCGTTGCCCCGTTTGCTGATGCCCAGCAGCGTGGCGCGCCCGCCGGTGGAGTGCTGTCGGGGCACCAGCCCGAGTGAGGCGGCGAAATCGCGGGCGTGCCTGAAGGCGTGCGCGTCGCCGATCACGGCAATCAGACTGCTGGCGGTGATTGGGCCGATGCCTGGGATGGTGAGCAGGCGCTGTGCGGCCTCGTCTTCAGCGAGCTGGGCCTTGAGATCCGTTTCGATCTCGGCGATTTCATTGCCGAGCTGGCCGTAGCGCCGATGCAGCCGTAGCAGTGTGGCGATGAGCCGCGGTGGCAGTTCGTGTGCGGGCTCATCGAGCAGGGCCGGCAAACGGGCGATGGCGCGCGCCCCGGTTGGCAGGCTGATGCCAAATTCGAGCAGGAAGGCGTGAATCTGATTGCTGGTGGCGGTGCGTTCGGACACCAGCGCTTCGCGCACCCGATGCAGCGCAAGCAGGGTTTGCTGCTCGGGTGTCTTGATGGCCACAAACCGCATGGATGGACGCGAGGCAGTTTCGCAGATGGCCTGGGCGTCGCCGAAGTCGGTCTTGTTGCCTTTGACGAACGGTTTGACGAACTGCGGCGTGATCAGCCGTGGCTGGTGGCCAAAGGACTGGAGTTTGCGTGCCAGCCAATGCGCTCCGGCACATGCTTCCATGGCTACCGTGCAAGGTGGATGCTGGGCCAGCATCATGATGAGCTGGTGGCGTGTGAACTTCCTGCGCCAGAGTTGCTGTCCACGTGCGTCCTGTGCGTGAACGAAAAAGGAGTACTTGCCGAGATCGATACCGATCAACTTCGCGTCTGCCATGATGGCCCCCTTGAAAAAAGGAAACGGCCCAGTAAGCGTAAGCCTATGGGCCGTTTCGGTCAGGCTGACCATCTCATTAGTAAGTGCCGCCCCGCACAGGGGCGAACCTAATAGACCGATAACAAATCAAGGAAAGGCACCGCCATAGGCAAACAGCCAAAAGCAAACCTGACCAGACCGACAACAATACAAGGAGAGGCCAACACCGCAGGCAAACCACCAAAGCGCCGCGCAGGCAAAAAAAAAGCTCACCCGTGTAATCTAAACTTCCCCACCATAACCTTCAAAGCCTTAGCCTGATCATCGAGCGACCGAGCAGCCGCAGTAGCCTGCTCAACAAGCGCCGCATTCTGCTGAGTCCCAGCATCCATCTGCGTAACCGCGAGGTTAATCTCCTCGATCCCCGAACTCTGCTCAGCAGAAGCAGCCGAAATCTCCCCCATGATGTCCGTGACGCGCTTTACCGCCTTAACGACTTCATCCATGGTCTGACCAGCGTCCTGCGCCAACGTCGACCCATTGCTCACGCGCTCGACAGAGGTACTGATCAACCCCTTGATCTCCTTGGCGGCTCCAGCACTGCGCTGAGCGAGATTGCGCACTTCCGCCGCGACCACCGAAAAACCACGCCCCTCTTCCCCCGCGCGCGCCGCTTCCACCGCCGCGTTCAGCGCCAGAATGTTCGTCTGAAAAGCAATCCCCTCAATCACGCCAATGATGTCGCCAATGCTCTTCGCGCTCGCATTGATCTCGTTCATCGTCGCCACCACACGCCCCACCACCGCGCCGCCCTTCTCCGCAATCTCCGAGGCATTGTTGGCCAGCGTGCTCGCCTGCTTCGCGTTGTCGGCGTTCTGCCGCACCGTCGAGGTCAACTGCTCCATGCTGCTCGCCGTGCGCTCCAACGCCATCGCCTGCTGCTCGGTGCGCTGCGACAGGTCCAGGTTACCCATCGAAATCTCTCCCGAGGCCGTCGCAATCGCGTCAGCACTCGCGGCAATGTCCGATACCGTCGTCGACAGCCCACTCTGCATGTCATCCAGCGCCGACAACATGCTCGACTGATCGTTGCGCGCCAGCGCAATCCTGTTGGACAGATCGCCCGCCGCAATCCGGCTCGCAATCTCCTTGGCATACACCGGCTCGCCGCCGAGTTGCCGCGCAAGGCGCCGCACCACCCATTCGCTGATGACAAACGCCAGCACGATCAGGCCGATCGTCATCGTGGCCATCATCACAAACGACGAGTGGTAAATGAAAGCCGACGCCTCGATGGTCGCCTTCGCGGCGACGCTGCGCTGTTCGACCAGCGCGTCGACCATCTTCTCGAGCTTGTCGGTCTCCACCAGCAACGACACGTCCTGCATGCCGACCTGCCAGTTCATCTGCGACAGGTCGAGCGGCTGTGCCTTCACCAGGGTCACGAAATCGCGCAGGTGGCCGCTCCAGGTCGCTACCGCGGTGGCGAATTTCTTCTGCTGCTCGACCTGAGCGGCGTCGGACGTGTCCACGTAATGTTGCAGCGTGGTCATCTGGGTGGATATGCCTGCGAGGCCCTTATCGATGTCCGCGCCGAGTTCGTCGCGCTCCTTGGCCGTCGTCGCGGTCAGCAACATCTTTTGCGCACGGCTCGCCCGCAGCACGTAGCCGCGCGCTTCCTCGGCCGCCCGGCTCGCCACATGGCCCTGGTCATAGATGGATTGCGCCGAAGCGTTGAGCCGGCTGACCTGGGTCAGCGAAAACACCCCGATGGCGAGCGTGCCGATCAGCAGCACGGCAAAAGCCAGTCGCAGCATCGCCTTGACGGACAGCCCCTTGAGCCGTCCAACCGGCTTACGTGAAGGCGACGAACCGCCAACCGGCTCGCCACCCGCCACGAACCCCACCCCCGGCTGGCTGCCCAGCGAAACTGCTTTCATATCTTGGTCCCCACGTATGACCTGCCGGAAGGTCCATTCCGGCAATGCTCTTTATCTCATCCGGTCTACGGCATCTCCGGCAGCAATCTTTAATGCCGTCGATCCGTAGCGCTCCCCCGCGGGGCACCCACTATGTGAGAAATACCGCCTGCGATCCGCTTTATACATGGACAAAATTCGCTCTGGCAGCGTCCCCGGCAACTTGCATACTCACCGCGGTCATGGCAGTCCCGCGCCCGCTTGCCCCATAGCGGTGCCATCTCGAGCCGGATGAATGTCTCATTCGCGACAAAAGTTGTCTGAACATTTCACGCGAGCCACATTACACTTCGTGAAATATCTAAAGCGCCGGTTGCTGTGTCGAAATGCCGCAGAACGCTGATCCGGCCCTCGTTCACCCTTCTCTCCTTCTCTCACGCGTATGGAAACGAGCCTCGACAAAAACGCCATGACCGGCGCCTCAGCCGGCCCTGCTACGCCTCCTCTCGCCACCAAAGCCCAGCGTACGGTCTACTCGGTTCTCGGCGCGATCAGCTTCTCGCATCTGATCAACGACATGATCCAGTCGCTGATCCTCGCGATCTATCCGATGCTGAAGGACAATTTTTCGTTGTCGTTCGGGCAGATCGGTCTGATTACGCTGACCTACCAGATCACCGCGTCACTGCTGCAGCCGCTGATCGGTATCTATACCGACAAGCATCCGAAGCCGTATTCCCTGCCGGTTGGCATGGGTTTTACGCTTGCCGGCCTGCTGTTGATGTCGGTTGCGCCGAGCTTCGGCGTTCTGCTGGTCGCGGCGGCGCTGGTCGGTTGCGGCTCGTCGGTGTTCCATCCTGAGTCGTCGCGGGTCGCGCGGATGGCTTCGGGCGGCCAGCACGGCCTCGCCCAGTCGCTCTTCCAGGTGGGCGGCAATGCCGGTTCGTCGCTCGGGCCGCTGCTCGCCGCGCTGATCATCATCCCGCATGGCCAGCGCAGCATTGCGTGGGTCTCGGTAGCGGCGCTGGTGGCGATCTTCGTGCTCACGCAAATCGGCCGCTGGTACAAACGCCATCCGGCCGCGAAGAAGGCACGCGGTGCCCAGGCCGGTCATCCGACTCTGTCGCGCAGCAAGGTGATGTTCGCGATGGGCGTGCTGGTGCTGCTGGTGTTCTCGAAATACTTCTATCTCGCCAGCATCAATAGCTACTTCACGTTCTATCTGATCGACAAGTTCCATCTGCCGGTGCAGGCCGCGCAGGTGCACCTGTTCGTGTTCCTCGCCGCGGTCGCAGCGGGCACGATCATCGGTGGTCCGATCGGCGACCGAATCGGCCGCAAGTATGTGATCTGGGTGTCAATCCTCGGCGTCGCGCCGTTCACGCTGCTGCTGCCGTACGCCAACCTGTTCTGGACCGGCGTGCTGACCGTCGTGATCGGCGTGGTGCTGGCATCGGCATTCTCGGCAATCCTGGTCTATGCGCAGGAACTGATTCCGGGCAAGGTCGGGATGGTCGCGGGCCTGTTTTTCGGCTTCGCGTTTGGGCTGGGCGGGATCGGCGCAGCGGTGCTCGGTCAACTGGCGGATGCAACCAGCATCACCTACGTCTACAAGGTCTGCTCGTTCCTGCCGCTGATCGGGATTCTGACCGTGCTCCTGCCGAACATCGAAGGCAAGCGCGCAAAGGCCTGAAGGGGCCGCCTCCCTGGCGGCACCGCCATTCCTGCAACGCGAGCCAGGTCGATCAGAAGTCGATCCTGGCATTCAGACTGACCGTGCGCGGATCGCCCGGCGCGATGTAGTCCGAGTACTGATACATCCAGTAGCGGCGATTCGTGATGTTATCGACCGCCGCGCGCAGGGTCACATCGTGCCCGCCGATGCGCGTCACATAGTTCGCGTCGATGTTCACGAGCATGTAGCCGCCAGTCTCCAGATTGCCCGCCGGGCGCACCTCCGTGTTGCCCGTGTACTTCGTGTCGGCACCCACCTGCAGGCCCGGCACGAACGGCACGTCGTAAGTCACGCGCGCCGCGGCGACAAACTGCGGTGCACCGGCCACGCGCTGGCCGTTGTAGGCCTGCCCCTTTGCGTACCACGTGTCGAGCAGCATGACGTCGCCTGCCACCTGCCATCGGCGGCCCAGACGCACGCTGCCGCCCGCCTCGATACCTTCGTAGATCGAATCGCCGTCCTGCACGTAGACATTCTGGCTGTTCGCGTAAGCGGCGCCGCGCTCGATGCGGAACAGCGCGGCGTTAGCACTCCAGCGCTGATGCTCGCTCTTGACGCCGACTTCATACTGACGCGAGCGCAGCGGCCGCAGCAGCGAGCCGCCATTCGCGTAGATGCTGTCGACGATCGCGCCCTGCTCCAGCGACTCCACGTAGCTCGCATAGAGCGTGGTGTTCGGCTCGAGCTTGTACATGAGCGCGAAGGTCGGCGTGAGGACGCCGTTCTGCCCGTAGGACGACGCCAGCGAGCCGTCAGTATTGTAGGATTCCTGATCGTAATTCGTGTAACGCACGCCCGCGAGTACCGACCAGCGGCTCGTTAGCTCGATCGTGTCACTCGCGAACAGCGCCTTCTGCGTGATCTCGCTCGCGCGATACGTCTCGAGGCCACTGCCCGAGTAATAGCGCCACGGATCCGGTTGATAGAGGTTGCCGTCGCCGAGCGTGAAGTAGTGCGAAACGGAGCTATAGTTGTTGGTCTGATGCTGCCACGACGCACCGAGCACCAGTTGATGCGTGAACGGGCCGGTCTTCACCTTGCCTTCGAACATTCCCTGCCAGTAGATGTCCTGGTGGCCTTCGTCGCCGTTCCAGCGGCTGTCGGTGTAGTCGCCGGCCTGGTTGAGCAGTGTGAGCGTGCTCTCGTTACGA
>Ga0302234_10002638_pt1 | contig 11285 bp, 6 predicted proteins | sample II_Palsa_N3_2_FD_193576 | JGI IMG/M metagenome (GOLD analysis project Ga0302234, IMG submission 193576) | Peat permafrost microbial communities from Stordalen Mire near Abisko, Sweden - II_Palsa_N3_2 | ecosystem: Environmental > Terrestrial > Soil > Palsa > Peat permafrost | place: Sweden... | reverse complement strand
AGAACCCACAGATCCCGACGCCCATCTGGCGGCCGGTCTGCTGCTGGCGATCTGGACCGTGGCCTTCCTCCAGGCCCATCGGATATTTCGACAAACGAAAGATGCGGAAGCCGCGAAAGCTGCCTTTCTCGCTACCGTCGATAAGGGGACCATCGGCCTGAAGGCGACAATGGCGGGCACGCCTTACGCGTGAGCGAATAGGTTTCGCTGCGGGTTTGGTTCACCTCGCCCCGCTTGCGGGGAGAGGTCGCCGCGCTCTTGGCGCGGCGGGTGAGGGGCCAGGCACTGCGCTCAACTCATCTTCTGCATGCGCGGGAGGGCCGCCCCTCACCCCAACCCTCTCCCCGCAAGAGCGGGGCGAGGGAGCAGAACCGGGCTCTCGCATATTTCCGATCAGCGGCCGATGGTCGCCATCAGGTGCGCCGGGTATCGCTCGCCCTCGACGGCGATGTCCGAGAGCGCGCGCTTGATCGCGCCGAGATCGCCTGACGTCAGTTCGAGATCGGCGGCCGCGATATTCTCCTCGAAGCGGGCAAGCCTGGTGGTGCCGGGGATCGGCACGATCCAGGGCTTCTGTGCCAGGATCCAGGCCAGCGCGATCTGCGCCGGCGTGACTTTCCTGTCGCCGGCGATGCGCTTCAACAGATCGATCAATGCCTGGTTCTTTTCCATCGCTTCCGGCGTGAAGCGCGGCAGCAGCTTGCGGAAATCATTCTCGCCGAGTTTTGTGTCGGCGCTGATCGCGCCGGTCAGAAAGCCCTTGCCGAGTGGGCTGTAGGCGACGAGGCCGATGCCGAGTTCCTCACAGGCCTCGAAGATGCCGTTGCTCTCCGGGCCGCGCGTCCACAGCGAATATTCGTTCTGCAACGCGGTCACCGGTTGCACCGCATGCGCGCGCCGCACGGTCGCAGCAGCCGGCTCGGACAAACCGAAATGCCTGACCTTGCCCTCGGCGATCAGCTCTTTGACGGCGCCCGCCACGTCCTCGATCGGCACATTGGGGTCGACACGGTGCTGGTAGAACAGGTCGATCACCTCGATGCCCAGCCGTTTCAGCGAGGCCTCCGCGACCGCGCGGATCTGCGCGGGGCGGCTGTTCATGCCGGCCATCTTGCCGTTCTCGATGTTGAAGCCGAACTTGGTGGCGATCACCACCTGCTCGCGCACCGGCTTCAGCGCTTCGCCGACGATCTCCTCGTTGGTGAAGGGACCATAGACCTCGGCGGTGTCGAAGAAATTCTCGCCGCGCTCCACCGCCTGGCGGATCAGCGTGACGCTCTCCGCCTTGTTCAGCGAATGGCCATAGCTGAAATTCAGACCCATGCAGCCGAAGCCGATCGCCGAAACTTCCAGATTGCTCTTTCCAAGCACGCGCTTTTTCATGGTCTGTCCTCCGATTCGTCGGCCGCCGGCCGTCCTGATGTCTTAGAAAATAGGCGCTCACCACCGATCGATTAGCCGCAACAAACCGCATGAAGTCATATCTGTAATTCATCAATGCTCAGGCGAACGCCGCCGTGGCTGAATGATCTCCCGTTATCTTTCAGTGGGTTATCAGGGCTTCGCGCCCGTCGATGGCCACCTCGGCACTGGACAGCGAAGGAGTTTCACGGGCATCACTCCAGGCGGGATCACACGGCAATCAACGCCCGCGATCGCAAGGCCAGACGGAACGGGGATATGACGGACCAGCCGGAGCGCTCCAAATTTGCCGCTGACAGCCTCGCGGCGCCGCTGCGGCATTCGGTATTTCGGCGGATCTGGCTCGCGAGCCTGCTTTCCAACCTCGGCCTGATGATCCAGGCGGTCGGCGCCGCCTGGGCGATGACGCAGATGACGTCGTCCGCGGACAAGGTCGCGCTGGTGCAGACCGCCTTGATGCTGCCGGTGATGCTGATCTCGATGCCGGCCGGCGCCATCGCCGACATGCATGACCGCCGCATCGTGGCGCTGGTCTCGCTATCGATCTCGCTGTCCGGCGCCACGGCACTCACCGCGCTGTCGTGGTTCGGTCTGGTCACGCCGCCGATCCTGCTGGCGCTGTGTTTCGTGGTCGGCAGCGGCATGGCGCTGTTCGGACCGGCCTGGCAATCCTCGGTCAGCGAGCAGGTGCCGGCGGAAACGCTGCCCTCGGCGGTGGCGCTGAACGGCATCAGCTACAACATCGCGCGAAGTTTCGGGCCGGCGATCGGCGGCGTGGTGGTTGCCGCCGCGGGCGCGGTCGCAGCGTTTGCGGCCAATGCGGTGCTCTATCTGCCGCTGCTGGTCGTGCTGTTTCGCTGGCGCCGCGTCACGGCGCCGTCGCGGCTGCCGCGCGAGCGGCTCAACCGCGCCATGGTCTCGGGCGTGCGCTATATCGCCAACTCGCCCTCGATCCGCATCGTGCTGGCGCGGACCTTCGTGACCGGCATCTTCGGCGGTTCGGTCTCGGCGCTGATGCCGCTGGTGGTGCGCGACCTGTTGCATGGCGGCGCCCAGGCCTACGGAATCATGCTCGGCGCGTTCGGCATGGGCGCGGTGATCGGTGCGCTCAACATCGGCGAAGTGCGCAAGCGGATGACCGGCGAGGCTGCGGTGCGCACCTGCGCGCTGACGATGGGCGTCGCGATCGCGGCCATCGGATTAAGCCGCGAGCCGGTGCTGACCGCGGCGGCGCTGGTGATCGCGGGCGCGGTATGGATGCTGGCGGTCGCGCTGTTCAATATCGGCGTGCAGCTCTCGGCGCCGCGCTGGGTCGCGGGCCGCTCACTCGCCGCGTTCCAGGCCTCGATCGCCGGCGGCATCGCGATCGGAAGCTGGGGCTGGGGCCGCCTGACCGACGCCGCCGGTGTGGAAACCGCGCTGTTGGTTTCGGGCGGGCTGATGTTTTTGTCGCCGCTGATCGGATTGTGGTTGCGGATGCCGCGGATCGGCGGTCGCGACGGCGAAGCCGAGGTGCTGGCCGATCCGGAAGTGCGGCTCTCGCTGACCGGGCGCAGCGGGCCTCTGGTGGTCGAGATCGAATATCGCGTCGCGCAAGACAACGCCCGCGCCTTCCACAATGTGATGCAGGATGTGCAGCTCAGCCGCCAGCGCAACGGCGCCTATGGCTGGTCGATCGCGCGCGACATCGCCGATCCCGAGCTCTGGACCGAGCGCTATCATTGCCCGACCTGGCTCGATTTCCTGCGACAGCGCAACCGCGCGACGCAATCCGAACGCGCGCTGCACCAGCGCGCCATCGACTTTCACATCGGCCCCGACCCGGTGCGGGTTCGCCGCATGCTGGAACGCCCGTTCGGATCGGTGCGCTGGAAGGAAGAGACGCCCGATGGCGCCGCCGGCGACGTCCTGCCGGTGGTCGCAACGGCCGCGGGCAGCAGCACGTAATTCCGAACAAAAGTGCCGTCATTCCCGGACGCGCTCTTGCGCGAGCCCGGAATGACGAGAGCGAAAGTCTACTGCCCGTGGTCGACCAGCACCTGGTTGCAGGCCTTGCTGATCCGGGCGCGGTTTTGCTGCAGGCAGGCCAGCACCGCATTGTCGCCATCATTCATCACGGCCCGGCAATGCCGGGTCACGTCGCGGGCGCAGGCATCGTGGCCCGGCGGCTGCTGCTGGGCCGAAGCCGCCGAGACCCAAAAACCGCTCAGGACGAGCGGAACGATCAAAAGAAGTCTGGCCATCTGGTTAAGTCCTCACACGCTTCAATGAATGGAGACGAATTCGCACAGCTCCATGCAGTGAGTATCTTCCCGAGCCTTTCGGGTTCCACCGCATGGTGAAAATTAGTTGGCGGAACGGGGCGTCGTTGGCAGGACGTTAACGTCTATTTCTCATTAATGACAGGGACGCGAGAGGCGGGCGCGGCGTGGGACATTCGCGAGGTCGGCCAAATGCCGACATCGCGAAGCGGGCACGCGGTCATAACTTTGAGTGTGTAGAAAGAGTAAATCATGCGTAATGCGTTAGGCTTGTTGTTGGCATGCGTTGTTTCGGCCGCCGTGATCGCCGGTGTCTGGTTCTGGACCGCTTCGCCGCACGCCGAATTGTCATCCGCGCCCGCGACCGTGAAGGCCGCGCAAGCCGATCGGCTTCCGGCCAACGCCAAATCCGCCGACGATGTCGAAACGACCGCGGCGATTTCCGGCGCGCCCGCAACACCGCCGGCGAGCCCCGCCATGGCGACCGCGCCGCAGCCGGCCGCCGCGCCTTGCGCCAATCCGGATGCGCTCGGCGTCAGCCGCGTCGTCGAAGTCGATACCACCGGCGGGCCCGGTTTCGGCTTCGAGCATTTCAAGCAACTCGATTTTCTGACCGACAAGGAAGTCGTGCTGACCTTCGATGACGGTCCGTGGCCGGGCAATACGCCCGCGGTGCTCAAGGCGCTGGCGGACCAGTGCACCAAGGCGGTGTTCTTTTCGATCGGCAAGCACGCCAGCTACCATCCGGAAATCCTCAGGCAGGTGCTGGCGGCCGGCCACACCGTGGGAACGCACACCTGGTCGCATGCCAATCTGAACAGCAAGAAGATGACCGACCAGCAAGCCAAGGACGAAATCGAGAAGGGCATCAGCGCCGTGAAAATCGCGCTGGGCACCGCGCCCGCACCGTTCTTCCGCTTCCCCGAACTGCAGCATGGCCCGGCGTCGGTGGCTTATCTCGGGACGCGCAATGTCGCGATCTTCTCCTGCGATATCGACTCCTTCGACTACAAGCGCAACAACACCCCCGCAAAGGAGATCGAGACCGTGATGGGCGGGCTCGCCAAGCTCGGCAAGGGCATCATCCTGATGCACGACTTCCAGAAGCACACGGCCGAAGCGCTGCCCGAATTGCTGCGTCGCCTCAAGGCCGGCGGTTACAAGATCGTGCAGATGAAACCCAAGGGCACGCTGGAATCGCTCCCCGAGTACGACGACATGGTGCTCAAGGAAGGCAGCAAGGTCGCGGTCTCCAGCGGCCGCCCAGTCGCCAGCGTGGTGCAGACGGTTTCGCAGTAAGGGATTTGCCCGGCGGCCGTCGCCACGAATAGGCATTCAACTAAAAGCGCGCCCTCGGATCAATCCGGGGGCGCGTTTTGCTTGACCTTGCCGGTCGATGCCGCGGCCGTGCAGTTCGCCGATGGCGATCGGAATGAATTTGCACACGTCGCGTCCTTCGCTAGATTGACCGGATACCAGGCTGATCTCGGCGATGGCTAAGTGCGGTAGGTCACATCATCCACCCTTGGCCATCGGAAAGTATCGTGGCCGGGCGTGGGGGCGTGGTGTCATGCCAAACTGGATTTTTCTGGCGGTCTTTTTCGCCATTGGTGCGTTTGCGACTCCGGCTTCGGCGGCGGGCAGGGACCTTGCCGATTGCGTTCAGACCCGCGACAATGACCTTAGCATCGCGGCCTGCACGCGCATTCTGGAAGCGGATCGCGAAACCAGGAGCAACCGGGCTCTCGCAAGCGGCGATCGTTGCAACGCCTACATGCGGAAAAGCGACTACAAGCACGCGCTCCCGGATTGCGAACAAGCCGCGCGCATGGATCCAAGCCACGCCGTCGAATGGTGTAATCTCGGTACCGCCCGCTACTTGGCTGGGGACCACGACGGCGCAATCTCCGCTTACGATACCGCGATCGGCCTTAATCCGAGATTCGAGCTAGCCATCGCACTCCGGGGCGAGGCCTGGGCCGAAAAAGGAGAATATGATCGTGCGATCGCTGACTATGGCGCGGCGCTGCGCCTCAGTCCCAGGGACTGGCAGACCTATAACAGCCGGGCGAACGCCTGGCGCCTGAAGGGCGACTACGACAACGCGATCGCGGACTTGTCCCGGGCCATTCAGTTCGCCCCCCAAAAGCCCACGGCTTACGCGCTTCGGGGTGACGTCTGGCGGCTGAAGGGCGATCTGGAGCGGGCGTTGCAGGATCAGGATCGCGCCATCGCGCACGGTGGCAAAGAGCCGACACCCTGGCTGGTCCGCGGCGATACCTATCGCTACAAAGGCGAAACGGATCGCGCCCTCGCCGACTACGATCGCGCGCTGGAAATCTCCCCCGATTTTATCCCCGCCTATACCGGCAGGGGCCTGACCTACGAGAAGATGGGCGATCCGGCGCGCGCCCGGTCGGAATTCGAAAAGGCGCTCAACTCGTCGTCGCAGCGCAGGACCGGCTTCAACGTGACCAGCCTTGAAACCGCACGCGCCCATCTCGCGGCGCTGGATTCCGGTGTCGCACCGCCGGTGATTGCGCCGGCGCCCGTGAAAGCCGCATCGCCCACCTCGATCTCGACACCGCAGGCCGTCGTTCCGAAGGTGGCGGCTGTGCCGCGCGCCAAACAAGGCCGCCGCGTGGCGCTGGTGATCGGCAATTCCGGCTACACCAACGTTCCCGCTTTGCCGAATCCGCAGCGCGACGCTGCCGCGATAGCGGCCACCTTGCGCGCCATCGGTTTTGACACGGTCACGCTCGAGACCAATGACGGCCACGAGAAGCTGATCCAGGCGCTGCGCAATTTCGCCGAGGCCGCGGAGAACGCAGATTGGGCCATGGTGTATTACGCCGGCCACGGCATCGAGATGGGCGGCGTCAATTATCTCATTCCGGTCGATGCCAGGCTCGCAACCGACCGCGATGTGCAGTTCGAGGCGATCCCGTTCGATCAGGTCATGGCTTCGCTCGAGGGCGCCAGGAAACTCAAGCTGGTGCTGCTCGATGCCTGTCGCGACAATCCCTTTGCGCCGCAGATGCGCAAGACCGCTACGCCGGATGTCGTTGCCGCGGCGTCGACCGCCGGGGCTGCGGTCGGCACGCGCTCGATCGGCCGCGGGCTTGGCGAGGTGAAAGTATCCGGCGCGACGCTGGTGGTGTACGCCGCCAAACAGGGCGAGGTCGCGCTCGACGGCGACGGCGGCAACAGCCCGTTCGCGGTGGCGGTGGCGCAACGGATCGCGACGCCCGGCGTCGAGATCAACAAGATATTCCGGCTGGTCCGCGACGACGTGATGGAAGCAACCGCCGGCCGGCAAGAGCCCTACACTTACGGTTCGCTTCCCGGCAGCGAGGATTTCTTCTTCGTCCAGCGATAACGGAAGGTAGCTGCCCAGAAATCCGCCAGGTCATTGGTGCCGCAAACAGGGCTCGAACCTGTGACCCCGCCGTGACGAATGACGTGCTCCTCCAACTGAGCTATTTGCGGCGAGCCACCAAGGTTGCGACGGCTCCCCGAGACGGAACGGCCGTTGGTTCTGGCCTCAAGGCGTTGTTAGGAAGTTTCCTGCAACGTGCACGGGCTCTGACCGCGTCGCACGGATGGCTCAGGCCTCCTGAGGATCTTTACCTTGCAGGCATTCCCCAGAATTACCGGCCGCCATTATCTGGCGATTTTCGTGTTGGCGTCGGCCACTTTGTCCTATCAGATCCTGATCACGCGCTTTTTCAGCGTGATGCTGTATTATCATTTCGCCTTCGCCGCGATTTCGCTGGCCATGCTCGGCATGACGCGCGGCGCGATGGAGGTCTACAACAAGCCTGAGCGTTATGCGCCGGAGCGGGTAGCAGCGGAATTCGCCCGCCACGCGTCGTGGTTCGCGATTACAGGCGTCGGCGCCATGATCGCCTTCCTGTGCGTCCCGCTGGTGATCCCATCCGAATACGTGCTGGTGGCGCTCGCGATCACGACCATCGCCTTTGTCAGCCCGTTCACCGAAAGCGGCGTCTGCATCACGTTGCTGCTGACCCGTTTGCCTTATGGTGGCGGCTGGCTCTACGCGGCCGATCTCGCCGGCGCAGCCATCGGCTGCCTCGGCGTGATCTTCGTCTTGCTGGTGGTCGATCCCGTCAGCGCCACGTTCGGAATCGGCGCCCTAGCGGCCGGCGCCGGTTTTGCGGTGGTGCGTGGCAGCGGCGAGGTCCGCAGCCTGCGTCTGAGCGCGACGGTCGCGCTGACGTTGTTGGCGGCGACCGTCCTACACACCGGACTCGACGTGTCGGGTAAAGGCCATCTCGGCGTGTTCTGGGCCAAGGGCTCGGAGCAACTGGGAACGCTGTTCGAACGCTGGAATACCTATTCGCGGGTGAGGGTGACCGCGTACGGCGTGAGCGCGCCGTTCGGTTGGGGGTTTTCGCATATCCCCAAGATGAAGATTGACCAGGACCATCTCGATATCGACGCAGACGCGGCAACCGTCATCACCCGCAACGACGGCGATGTCAGCAAGCTGTCTTATCTCAGGGACGACGTGATCAATTCCGCCTATCTGGTGCAGCCGCCGGAAGACGTCGCCGTGGTCGGCGTCGGCGGCGGGCGCGACGTGCTGTCCGCGCTCTATTTCGGCGCCAAGCACATCCACGGCATCGAGATCAACCCCGCGATCTTCGAGGTGCTGACCGACAAATTCGCCGATTTCTCAGGCCATCTCGATCGCCGACCCGGCGTGTCACTGGTCAATGCCGAAGCCCGCAGCTACATCAACCATTCGTCCGACCGATATGACCTGGTTCAGATCTCGCTGATCGACACCTGGGCTGCGACGGCCGCCGGCGGATTGACGCTGACGGAAAACCGGCTCTACACAATCGAGGCATGGAACGACTTCTACCGCGCGCTGAAGCCGGGCGGAATGTTGTCGGTATCGCGCTGGTACGAGCCGGACGCTCACCGCGGCGAATTCTATCGCTTGGTCGCGATCGCGGCCGAAGCGCTGCAGCGGCAGGGCGTGGCTGCAGCCGATCTCGTCAACCATGTCATCGCGCTGAATGTCGGCGGTATCGTCACCGTGATTACCCGCCCTGACGGTTTCACGCCCGCGCAATGGCAGAGTGCGCGGGCGCGGCTTCAGGCCCAGGATTTCAAGATATTGCTCGGCCCCGACGTCAGTTTCGACAGCGTCACCTCGACGATGATGTCCGGCAAGGCAGACGCGGCATTCTTCGCTTCGCTGCCGCAAAATGTCAGCCCATCGACCGACGACAATCCGTTCTTCTTCTATACTTCGCGGTTTACGGATTTCTTCGGCAAGCCGCTGTCGACGCTGTCGTACAACAACAACGCGGCGATCAGCATGACGCTGGCGCTGATTGTGACCGCACTCCTTGCCTGTCTGTATTACATCGTCGTTCCCTTCATCCGGCTCGCGAGGCGGACGCCGCTGTCGGTGCTGACGCCGCCGGTGACGTATTTCTGCGCGATCGGGATGGGTTTCATGCTGATCGAGATCTCGCAGATGCAGCGGCTGATGGTGTTTCTCGGCCATCCCGTCTACGGGCTGAGCGTGGTGCTGTTCACCATCCTGCTGTTCAGCGGGATCGGAAGCACCACGGTGGGCGCGCATCTGCCGCGGCCGGGCGCCGTCATCGCCAGGGTCGTGGCCCTGCTGACGACGCTGGCGGTGGCAGGGTTCCTGACCCCCTTGCTCACCACCTGGGCGCGCTCGGAAGCGACCGAGATGCGCATCCTGTTGTCGGTGCTGCTGCTGGCGCCGCCGGCGTTCTGCATGGGCATGATGTTCCCGCTCGGCTTGAGCATCTGGCGCCGTCATTCGGAGTTGTTGCCGTTCTTCTGGAGCGCCAACGGCATCACCTCGATGTTTGCCTCGGTGCTGGGCATGGCCTTGTCGATCGAGTTCGGCATCGCCCACACCTACGCCCTGGGGGTGGGTTTCTATTCGGTGTGCGGCGTGATGGTCGCGATCGGCCGTCGGGCGGCCCGCGTGGAGATGTCTTCGGGATCGCAAGCTCATGACGGTATTGCCGCCGTCGCGGCCGCACCGTCGATCCAGCCGGCGCAGATGGAGCCGTTCGCTCCCGCGGCGCGCGCCAATTCGACACACGCGAGCTAAAGCTTGCCCGGTTTGGCGTTGTTGACGGTCTTGTCCGTGCGTTTCCCGCCACGGCCGTGAAGTGCAGCGGGCAGCACAACGCAAAAAGGCACTGTTTTCAGTGCCTTGCATGCTCAAAGCCGACGGCGGAGAACGGCAGCGGATGATGTGTGGTGCCGCAAACAGGACTCGAACCTGTGACCCCGTCATTACGAATGACGTGCTCTACCAACTGAGCTATTGCGGCGAACCATGGCGCGGCTTCGGCACGGGCCGAAAACGCCCGCACCTGATATCGGGCGCGTCGCGATTTTGCAAGAAAAACGGGGCCTCCAGACCCGGAGCCTAGCCGCCCCAGCGCGACAAAAACCCGCGCCAGCCGCCGGTCTGGCTGGTGGGGTGGATCGGTTCGGCGAATTCGCTGCCCGTCGCCTCCTCGTCGATCCCGGGGTCATCGGGCGCCCGCACGATCGGGATTACCGCAGGAATGCTCGCTTGCGACGCCTTGGCCTGATCATGCCTGCCGAGATCCTGGCGCGCGCGGAACAAAGGCGCGGGCTGAGGCGGCTCGGCTGGGGATGGCGGCGCGGGTACCGGTTCCGACGCCAGTGTCACATCAGGCGAATTATCCTGCGGCGCCGCGACGGCCGGTTCGACCAGGGCCATAGCGGGTTCCGCGGCGGGCTCGCTCACGATGGCCGCGGGCGGTTCGCGTCGTGGCGCCGGCGGCGCCAGCATGGCTTCTTCAAACGGCGACGGCTCGATGGTGGCATTCTTGTCGGACGGCAATGCCGCGAGCGGCGCCTGCCAGACAAAGGCATCGAGCCGGCCGGTCACCGGCGATACCGGCCGCCAAGTCGAGGAGACATAGCCGTCCGCGGTCCATACCGGATCATGCAGCGCCCGAACCGCGCGCAGGGTCCAGGCCCGCGCCCGGCCGCTATCGCCATGCTCGGTGCGTTCGATCTCGGCCATCAGCATCGCCACCCGCTGGGTCGGCGCGGCGATCAACGGCGCCAAAGCCTCGCGGGCGCGGGCATATTCCGTGGCATCGATCGCGGCGCGCGCGAGCGCCAGCGCGCTTTCCGGATGACCCGGCGCCTTCGCCGCCAGCGTCTCGACGCGCACCAGCCGCTGGCGCGCGGAATCGCCCAGCCTGACATGGGCGTAGGCATCGGCCAGATCGGGATGCGGCTGCGCCAGCCAGGCCGTCTCGACGATCCGCATCGAGCGCCGGATTTGATGCGCCTCGCTCTCATATTTGCTCGCGAGCACCGCCGCCGGCACCAATGTCGGCGCCAGCTTGACCGCTTCCATCGCAGCTTCGCGCGAGCGGTCGCGGTCGACCGTTTCCAGTTCCAGCGCGCGCGCGGTCAGCAGTACGCCGCGCTGGCGCCGGTACGCCGCTTTGTCGATCAGCCCCGACGACAAATTGGTGTCGAGGATCGCCAGTGCCCCGCTCCAGTCGCCCTTGGCGCAGCGGAACCCAAGCA
>Ga0302234_10002637_pt1 | contig 11285 bp, 6 predicted proteins | sample II_Palsa_N3_2_FD_193576 | JGI IMG/M metagenome (GOLD analysis project Ga0302234, IMG submission 193576) | Peat permafrost microbial communities from Stordalen Mire near Abisko, Sweden - II_Palsa_N3_2 | ecosystem: Environmental > Terrestrial > Soil > Palsa > Peat permafrost | place: Sweden... | reverse complement strand
CCCGTCCCTCCAACTTTCGCTTGACCGCTTCAGGCATCGATAATAAAACGCCGAACGCCCCCGATTAATTGTGGACATCGTCTATTTTTCTTGATAAGGTAATGTGGCTTTTGTACACATAATCTCTACGCTATCAAAAGCTCTACAGGAATAAATTGTGAAAAACCCGCTTCGATGCGATCGTCGACTTCTCGTGGCCGTTGGCTTCACTCTGTTGCATTCAAACTTGGCGTTCGCTGACGGCGTTAACGCAGAGCCACCGGAAGCAGATGAATCCGGCTTCAACATACTAAGTAACGCAACTAATGTGACTCGTTGGGGTCTTGGTGGTGGACTAGCGGTCGGACAAACGCCGTACAAGGGTTATGGGATAAAGACATCGCCGATTCCTTTAATCTCATTTGATGACAAATGGGTTCACGCGCTAGGAACAACTGTTGACGTGAAAGTCGGTACCTGGGATCACCTCAGTGTGGCATTGCGAGGTCAATTCGAGATTGGCGACGGCTATACCGGTGCAGACGCCCCGATCTTAACTGGCATGCATAATAGAAAGGGCGCTTTCTGGTATGGGCCAGCCTTGTCCTGGAATACACAGTTTGGCACGCTATCGGGGGACTTCCTGCTTGGCGGCAATAAAGGCCAACAAGCGAACATTGACTTCAGCAAATCGTTCAGCCTCGGTGCGTTCTCTGTGACGCCTCACGCAGGTGTCGAATGGTTAAGCGATAAGTATGTGAACTATTACTACGGTGTGATGCCCTCAGAAGCGGAAGTTGGCCGTCCTGCCTACACGGGTCAGCATGCGTACGATGAGTCAATTGGAACACGGGTCGACTATCGGCTCACTAGCCACCAGAGCGTCCAACTCGACTTTACCGCCAAACATCTGAGGGGCGGGATCACAGACAGTCCGCTTGTAGGCAAGCGCTATCTGCCGGAACTGAGAATTGGTTACTTGTACCGCTTCAATTAAACCTACATAAAGGAGGATTCGCGCCAAGCGTGCGTTTTCCGCGACAACTTGGACACCGATTCCAGCGCAAATCGATCACCGATTCCACGGCAAACCGGCCAACCGGTCCAGCGCAAACTGTACAGTCATTCCACCTCAAACTGGACAGTCTGAGGCAGCCTGAAAGAGCGTAGCGATGCGGGATAACTGTGACACTCTGGCAAGTTTTTTGCCGGAGAAAGGCTTATGGCCAATAACAGGTTATCCATGCGTAAAATCACCGAAGTCCTTCGGCTGTACTTTGAGCACGGCCGCTCCAAACGAGAAATTGCCCGCATCATCGGTGCCTCGCCGAGTACCTTCACCGACTACCTATCCCGCGCCAAACTGGCGGGCCTTTCCTATCCCTTGCCACCCGAACTGGATGACGCGGCACTGGCACGCCGACTATTTCCGCCTAGCGAACCGTCCGCTGTGCAGCGCCCACCAGCAGACTGGGCGGCGGTCCATGCTGGCCTGCGACGCAAGGGCGTCACCCTTGACCTGCTGTGGCAGGAATACAAGGCGGAACAAATCGATGGCTTCCAGTACAGCGCCTTCTGCGAACACTACCGGCGTTGGCGCCAGCATCTGTCGCTATCGATGCGCCAGACCCACACGCCGGGCGAGAGGCTGTTCATCGACTATGCCGGCCCGACCGTAGACATCATCGAGTTGCACAGTGGTGAAATCCGGCAAGCGCAGATCTTCGTGGCGGTGCTGGGTGCGTCGAATTACACCTACATCGAGGCAACCTGGTCGCAGCAACTGCCGGACTGGATCGGCAGCCACGTGCGAGCGCTCGATTTCTTCGGCGGCGTCACCGAGCTGTGGGTACCCGACAACCTGCGCAGCGGTGTCAGTAAAGCTTCCCGCTACGAACCGGACATCAACCCGACCTACCAGGACTTGGCCACCCACTACGATGTGGCGGTACTGCCTGCTCGCGCCCGCAAACCCAAGGACAAGGCTAAAGTTGAGAACGGCGTGCTCGTGGTTGAGCGCTGGGTACTGGCACGGCTGCGCCATCAGCGTTTCTTCAGCCTCAATGAACTCAACCGCATGCTGCGTACACTGCTGTCCGATCTGAACCAGCGTCCGTTCGAGAAACTGCCCGGCAGCCGCGCCAGTGCCTTTGCCGAGATGGATCAGCCGGCCCTGCGCGCCTTGCCGCTCAAGGCTTACGAGTACGCCGAATGGAAGCTTGCGCGGGTTGGCGTCGACTACCACGTCGAGGCCGACGCGCATTACTACTCGGTGCCTTGCCAGCATGCTCGTCAGGAGGTCAACGTACGCATCACGGCTGCCACAGTCGAGATATTCCTGTCCGGTACGCGCCTGAGCAGTCACCTCCGCAGTACGTTCAAAGGCCGTCACTCGCGCACGCCAATGCGAGCGGCGTCGCGCCGACGCGATACAAACCTCCCGATCCCTTGCTCTCCTTCCTTGAGAGCCTTTGATAATGCCGACAATTTGAGCTACCTGGAACAGAGATTCGCCTTACTGTTATGGTCTCGGTTCCGGGGACGCGGCATAATCCGGGAGTCGGCATTATTGGTGTGAAAACCAGATCCGGCCCTGGGCTACCGGCAGGAAGAATTGGCTGTTTGCGGGCTCTTTACGAGCTGGCCAGCGCTCGGCGGCGATCATGAGCCTGATCCAGTCAGCCAAGCTCAATGGGCATGATCCGTTCGCTTATCTGAAGGATGTGCTCACGCGCCTGCCTACACACAGAGCTAGCGATATTGGGGCGTTGCTGCCGCATCGTTGGTCGCCCGAGCAATAACCAGTCCTCTGTCAACCTGGGTTGCCCGGTCGCTAACCGATCGCCGGCACCAGATAAAGGAAATTGGGTGCGCACACTACGCCGAAATAGTCGAGCCCGATGATCCATATCGCATATGCAAGCGCGTTGGGAAACACCTCAGCACAACGCGTGACCGCTGCTACGGAAGGGGCAGAAAGCACGTACATCGCGCCAGGCAATCCACTCCAGGCACGGCCTCGCGAACGCGAGCGCTTCATTAGCGGGAAGCAAAGAGGTACCCAACATCCTGGGCAGGCCTGATACCGATCATTTGAGATGGCTCACCGGAGAGATGTGCGGTGATATATCTGTCGGCCCCCGCGGCGCACCAATCAATTAGATCTCTGCTGTAGCAGACGCCGGCCTCGCGAGTATCCATCACGGCACCAGTTGCAAGATCAATAATATCAATCCGGTTGAATAGGTAACGCGAGGCAAGGTTCTCGAAAAATACGCGATCTTCTGGTCTGTCCGACGGAAAATTTACAAAAAGCGTCCCGCTGGTAGTCTCAGCTAGCAGCGTGGGTCGATCGAAAAGCGTCGGATCAACGACGGAAGCGTTCCGGTAGAAGGCCTGCATAGAAAGAGAAATGTTGTAGTGGGAGTCCGCGTTGTTCACTACATCAGTCAGTGATGCAATTCCGTGGGAGGTAAGCTCTACCTGAGGTTGCCAATATGTGGTTCTGCCAGACCAATCTAATACTGGCTCGTGATTCTGGGCCTCCTCAAGCATTTCAGCAGAAATGATAGGCGATCTGCCCTTTATCGTCATACCTGCCAGATCGCACACTTGCTCAAGCATCATGCTTCCGTGATAGGCGGGCCCGATGCAGGTCTTCAGAAGAACCTCTTCAGGGTCTTCGAGCTTCACAGTAAGGCAACCCATCCGATATCTTGCGTAGATGGCGCGGCCCTCGGAGGTGCGACCGCCAAACTGACAAGTGCCGCGAGCTCGGAAATCGGCAAGATCCAGGCCGAGCGGCGGGAGGCTGGGACGTGAAAACCACCTGATATGCATACTCAATCCTTGAATGAAAGCTGCGCAATTTTACTGAGATTAACTAATAGCCTGATTACGAAGCAGGTGACGTTATTCGAAATCAGAACTCAACCTTCGATCTGACCTGCGTTGATCGGACCGACAAACGCACCGTCCGTTTCAGCAATGTGCCCCGTTCGGTCTAATCTACCCGTCGAGGAGCACGTGCTGGTGAAATGGACGCGATCGTCACTGTTCGACAGGCTTCGTTCAAGACGGGATTGCTGGGTGCTTACACATAGGCGTCCACCTTGTCGTGGAAACGTATGCTCTTACGGGGTAGAGCGGGACACCAGATGGGATCACCGGGCGCTTACGCTCTTTCGACCGGGTTGAGCGGAAATCGGTGGCCGGAGTACCCGTATTCAATACACGCATTGACGCGCCAGTTATTGTGCATCCAGCGTCCATCGCGGTCGATGTGTGGCAAATAGGTGGAGATGTGTCTGTCCCGTTTCTTCCTCTCCCCAAAAAAACCATCCCACAGGAGAGGCCATCACACGGACTCTACAGTGTGCTTGTCGACGGGAGTGGCCGGGGAACATAGACAGTTCGTATCCAGGCCTTCGGCAAAATGCTGGCGTTTTATGAGCTGCTGTCGACATTGCATTTGGCGGACCGACTTAAAGTCATGCCATTTAAACAACACAGACCTCGCGTCGAAAAATCTAAATCAGGGCGACCCAACGTACTGCGCGCCGCCATCCGGTCGCTTCGGCAATCCATTTCCGCCGCAGATCACGCATGAGCATCCGCAAAGGTTTGTGTTTTTTGGATGCATAGCGTTTAAGCGCGAAAAAGTCGTTCAGTGGCTTGCTACGGCCGCTGTCAATTGTTGCCAAATAGGCTTCAAGGAGCTTGCGCATTGCGTTGTAGTATTCGTTTATCTCCTTGTCTCGCGCCCGCTCGAGCAATTGACGTAGTTTCTCGCGCTCGTCCGCCAATGCGGCATCTGCGGCCAGCCAAATGAGCGCGTTTGGTCCGTCCGGCTGTTTTCTATGGGATGCCTGAGATACGTCGCCCGCCGTGGTTTTCATGCCCAGCGTGCGCAGTGCGACGGCCAGGTTGTCCAAGGCCCAGAATGGCGCATCATCGCGCTGCCAATCGTTCAACCATTCGACGGCCTTCCGATTGCGATTGCACGCGACATAGCCGTAACTGACCTCTCCCCAGGCACGCGGGTCGGCTCGTAGTTCCGCGCCATAACGCTCGACGAGTTCGTCGACGCAATAGCCCTTTTTTTGACGTGCGGCGCAGCGTATTAGCGCGATTTTGAGGCGATTGTGCCGATCGGCATCCACATATGGCTGCAACTTGTCGAACACGGCTTCATCGGCAAGATCGATTTCGTCATCTATCCACCAGCTCAGAGTGGACTCGGACGCTTCGTCTTTGAGGCAAGCATCGTGCACCGCCTCTCGTAGTAGATTTTTCCAACGACTCTTTTCGAGCAATGATGCTGCGGCATGGAACAGATTGTCGTCTGGTGCTTGTACACGTACTAAATCGTGAAACGCTTCGACGAGACCCGATGGATTGTCGCTGGTCACCGCGTGACGTACGATTCTAAGCGCGGACGCCGCTCCCGGAAAACATGCACGCAATAGGCGCAAGCTTGTCTCCGCGTTGCCTCGCGCATGCTCTAGTTCCAAGTCCACCAGCGCGAATGCAGCGTAGGTGTAGTTCGGGTCGATATCCCAAGCTTTGCGCAGGCTGGACATTGCCAATTCGATGCGGGCGAGCTTGTGTTGGGCGTGGCCGGCGTACCCATGTGCTAGCGCCGACGATGGATTGATGCGCACCAGTTCGCTCGCCGCATCTGCATAACCTTGCTTGTCATCCTGGGCGCCAAGCCAGTCGGCGAGATCCTTCCAAAGATCGAAATTGTTGGGCTCCGCTTCCAGCAAGGCTCGCATTTGCGCAATCGCCGTTTCGCGTTTTCCCTGTTGCCAGCTCAGGTGTGGGCCAAAACGCTGTATTGCGATCGGGGTGTGGTTGCCCCAGGGCGTGGCCTCCACGAGTTTGCGTGCGACGTCGAAATCCCGATGCCGCATCAGCGCACTAAGCCGAGCGATATAAGCACGCTGATTCAGCGGTTCGAGCTTCGATGCCCGCTCCGCCGCGGCCAATGCGCCACCCAGATCGTCACTCAGATCGGCAACGTGGATCCATGCCATCGCATTGCCTGGGTGCAATTCACTCAGTTGCGCAGCACAACTAGATAAAAGATCGTTGCGCCCCATTTTTCCGGCGAATTGCACGAGCATATCCCATGCAGTCTGATGCGCTGGCCAGCGCCGCAATGCCTGCATTAGCGGATCCAAAGCTTGATCGCGGCGTTCGAGCTTCCACAGAATTCTTGCGCGCAGTACGTAGCATTCGGGGTTTTCGTCGCTCCGCGATAGTGGGGAGTCAAGTAATGCGAGGGCGCCTTCTTCTTGCCCAGGCTCGGCCAGCGCGACATCGACGTAAAGGCGCAACGCCCAGTCCCAAGCGGGGGACAATTGCAAAGCGTGACGTATCGCATCTCGCGCGTCTTCGAAGCGGCGCTCATGGGTCGCAATACGGGCAAGTTCGTAGTGCAGCCTTGGGATCATCGGGAACCGATCGATGGCATCCAGCAGCAACGTGCGCGCTTCGATAAAACGGCTTTCACCAGTCAGATGCAACACCAATGCGATCCAAGCCTGCCATAGCTCGGGACGATGTTCGTGCAATGCCCGTAATTCGCCTTCCAGCTCCATTTCGGATAGCGTATTCTTGGCTAGCGTCTGAAAGGCAAGCATGGTATTGCCCTGCGTCACTTGCTGCCGTAGTTGGTCGCGAATAAATTCGAGCGCCTCGCGACGACTTGCTTGGCTATTGCAGGTGGCGACCAATTGGTTGCACGCATATATTTGGTCAATCGAGTGCTTCAGCGCTTCGCGGCACATCATCTGACCGGCTTCGATTTCATGCGCCGCGAAGTACAGACTGGCCATGACCGCGCAGCCATTCTCGTTTTCGGGTGCCAAATCTTGCGCCTTGCGTAAGGCGGCCCAAGCATCGTCGAGACGCTGCTGAGCGCTCAAGCTAACCGCCAGTTCACGCCACATGAAAGCATTTTGCGGATTGAGGTCGAGAAGATGGCGTAAGACAACTTCCTTGTCTTGAGCCGGTTCCGCAGCCATCCACTGAAGTAGCAATTCGTGCAGACCTATGCAAGTGCGGTACTGTTCGCAACACGTTCTAAGATAGATAATTGCTGCGTATTGTCCATCGCGCTGCGCGACGATTTGGGCCGCCATTTGACGCAAAGCTGCGTCCAGCGGTTCTCGCTCGCATGCAAATTGGATTGTGGCCCAAGCATCATCTAGCCGGCCTTCCTGTTGCGCGAGTCTTACTTCGACGCGTAACCGATCGGCGTGGCGTGCAGTACCACGCAATTCGACCCAATTCTTGCGTGCTTTATCGAGATCATTGCGCTGCAAGTACTTCTCGACGCAAAACAGCCGTAGCGCATCGTCATCGGGGCGACGCTGTAGCGCTGCCTCCAATACAACAAACGCCTCCGTTGTGCGCGACATCATTTCCAACGCGTCGAAATAGCTGCGCACAGGACTTGATGATCGATCGCCCAACCGCTGCATCCGCTCGTTAAGAAAATCCAACCCCTCTGCGGCGCGTCCAACGAAGTAACATCCCTGGCTGTAAGCCATCGAAAAATCTTCGGCGAACTCGTTCAGGCATGCGGCGATCCGATAGTGCTCCAGGGCAAGAGGTTTGTCCGTCAGCCACAGCGCATCAGCTTTTACGCGCCACGCGAGCGACTCGCTGGGTTGCACCCGCAACGCCATATGCAAATTACGTGCGACATTTTGTGTTTGGCGCGCGTCGTCCTTCTGCAATTGCGCGAGACGGGTCAGAAGTTGCGGGTTCTGCGGATGCAAGCGCACGGCTGCTTCGATCGCCTCGACAGACTGTCGGCGTGTACCGATTACGGATAACGCCTGCTCTCTTTGTAGCAGGAGTGCGGGCGTCTCACCGAAGCGCTCGATCAACTCGTCGGCAAATGACACCTTGGCCGTATGGTCGCCGTCGTAGTACGCAAGTGCACGTCTTGACCACACCGTCAGCCAATGATCCGGCGCTTGCGCCTGTTGAGCCTGCGCTATTTCGCCTGCGGCGCTGCGGTCGTGCGTAGAGAGCGCCCGCATCACCCGATAATAGGTGTCCCAATGTACAGCCTCCGGCAACTCGATACCATCCAAGCGAGTGGCTTCGTCCACGGGTAGCATCAGCATCCCGCGCGGTCCAGACGCGCGCTGATCTGCAAAGAGCGTCTTGGCTTCGAATTCGGTATAGATGTGCTGTAACGGATCACGCAGTAAAACCGTACCGCGCAGCGCGTCATACCCGACCAGTGCCTGCAAATGCCCAGCGTTAGTGGACTGTGTCGTCAATGTAAATGGCAGGCCGGCATCGATCAGGCGCTTGGACACCGACCAATCGGCCGTGAACTCCCTGACCAGAAATCCATTGCGCTCGGCCCACGCTCGCTCGCTATAGCTCGGCGTGCCGTCGTAACAAATTTCCTCTGCAATTTCCAGGTGCGAGGCTTCTTGCCCCCAGTATCGACTCAAAGCACTTAGCGTCGCCGGGGCGCAGGTCATGTGATGTTGTCGTACGAAACCAACATTCAGCACGACGCGGCGGGGTGCCTCGCTCAGAGAGAACGCCTCAATGCGCCCGGCGATGGCGCTGTGGAATGGGTCTCCCAAAGCGCGACAGCGGTCGAGCGCCTCGTCATATCGTTGCTGTGCCAGCAAGCATCTTGCAAATTGCTGGTTTAGCCCGGTTCGACAGGATTTATCAGCAAGCGGATAGTAAGTTTGACAATGCGCCAACGCTTGCAGCGCCTCGTCGAAGCGACGCTGTTCAAGCAGCAGCATATAGAGCTGCGCTTCGATTTCTCCGCTTTGCATCTGGCCCGAACCTTCTGACAGTAGGGCTATTGCATCGTCGTCGCGCCCAGTCAGGCTATATAGTTGAGCCAGGACTTGGAACGCGCTGCGGTAGCGGCCATGGAGTTCTAGCGCTCGGCGAGCCGCCGAGATTGCGTCGTCATATCTATCCTCCGCTATCAAGCTGTAGGCATAACAGACCCAAATCCACGGGGCATCGGGCGTCAGCGCCATTGCTTGATCGAACCGGAATGCTACTTGCTTCCAATCGCGCAAAGTGGCCGCCAGACCGCCCAGGTGCGCATGCCATTCCGCACGGCATCCGGGATCCCCCGACTCGGAGACGTCCGCCGTGCGGGCCCATTGCCATGCTTGATAGATTCCCTTGCGGTCGGTCAGATACAGTAAATATTGCAGCTGCGCGACCGGATGTTTAGGATGCGCACGGAAAATTTGCCGTTGGATCGCATGTGCGCGCAAGCTTCCACCTAGTAGGCGGGTGACCCGCGCTAACAGTGCTTGCGCTTCAGGGGCTGGATTCCGCATCAAATCGCCCAGCAATGGATAAACGCTGTAACTGTTGCCCTGATCGGCAATTGTAGTGATGTGCTCGATTAGTTTATGCGATTCGAATGCCATGACTTGATCCATACGGTCATTTTTTATGAGACAGGGGGCAAACCAAATGTCGATCGAACGGCATCGTTCGGCGGCGTAGTTCTCTGTCGCAAGGGCAGAATCCTGGCGGACAGCAGTCTATATTTTTGACGATTTCCTACTGCTTGTACACGGATATCCGCATTCAGCGATTGATGCCGATTTATGTTGCGTCGCGGTAACTCGAAATCGAAGGATCTATCCTATTCGCGGAATCTCGATCCCTCTTGTACTGTTTCATCATGTCAATATCGCCTCACCCCTGTTTGCTAAGCTATGTTTTATACCGACACGATATGGCAATTGTTGAGGTATGCTCGATGTCAACTAAATCAGGTAGAACTCGACCCGGAAGCGACGGCCACGTTATTCGAAAAGGAGACGTTTACGGCGTACTAGCTTTCTTTACCGCTCTGTGTCTCGCCCCTCGTTGCAACACCAGGTAAGACTCGAAACCGGAGCCTCGCCTTCGATACCAGGTGAGCTTGTCTCCGCTAACCACAAACAGGTCAGATTTCGGTTCAAAATTGGGGCAAACAAAAGGTTCGTTGCTGAAAGAACCATCGCTACAGAATCTGACGTTTAGCTTGCGGCCTTGGGTATTACCCTTCAATGAACCTGACCATACTCGCTGCGTGCTTCAGTCACTCCAGGTTCCCGAAACTTGATCTCCGTGTTGTTCCAGGTTTAATTCGGCGCCGTAAGAAAGCCCATCTTCGTTTTGGTCCTGAAATTCCCAATGGCCGTTGAAAAGGCCGTCAGCCATCGCCGACGACGGAACTATAGCTACTGCGAGAAGCAGGAGAATACGCCAATGAATTTGCATGCTGATAGGGCGGCGATTGGAATTATGTTGGCGCCAAATCGCGCGTGTCTTGTCCGTGATTGCCGACGATTAGCACTGGATGTCGAACGACGGCTTCGGTTCAGGTTCGGCGCCCTGCAACCCGAAACCATCTCGGACATGGGCTACCGCTGCACTGAGCGACTGCTCATGATTGCACATCGGCCACGCTCTTCGGGGCATCATGTATCCGACTGCGAACAAATACACGGGATGACGCTTGCTCGTCGGACTGGCGATCCAAGTTGCTTAGTGGGTCAGATTTGGATGCAAATCAACAGCCATGTCTGTGTCCGACCATATTGATTTGCTGAGAAAGCGCGGCTGCTGCTGGTTTGATCGACACATTTTTTAGACTAGGGTCGGCCTGTCTACCCGACTGGGGCAGTTCATCTTGTACAATCATGGCGGCCACACCCCGAAGTCAACTTAAGCGAGTCAACTTGGCTACCTCACAGCATCCGATCAATTCTCGAGGCATCTCCAGTGGTGGCGCCGCGGCAGCAGGGGGGATTGGGTTTCAGGCTCAGCTTGGGGCGCTTTTCGGTCTACAGTTGCTTGCCCAAGTTCCGGTCGACCACGTACTGGAATTGGGGGCGGCCGTTCCTGTTTGGATTCGCTTCGAAACCGAGGCACCGGTGGACGACATCCTGGTGGCAACCTCGAACGGCGGGTTCATCGCGGTGCAAGCCAAGACGACCGTGAACCTCTCGTCTGGGGCTGCCGGCGGCTTGGCCAAGACCGTCCAGCAGTTCATTCGACACTGGCTTGTCTGCCGCGATGGTCAGGGCGAACAATTTTGGGATCGCTGCCTCGATCCGACCAAAGATCGACTCGTGCTGGCAGTAGGGCCCACGGCACCCGCGTCGATTCGTGTGGATCTCCCGGCAGCGCTGAGGTCTCACTCGCAACCATCGCCAGCTGCACTGACGCAAGACCAGCAAAGGGCACTGGAGGTGTTCGAGACATGCATGCGGGAGGCCTGGAGCAACACCACGGCC
>Ga0302234_10002635_pt1 | contig 11295 bp, 11 predicted proteins | sample II_Palsa_N3_2_FD_193576 | JGI IMG/M metagenome (GOLD analysis project Ga0302234, IMG submission 193576) | Peat permafrost microbial communities from Stordalen Mire near Abisko, Sweden - II_Palsa_N3_2 | ecosystem: Environmental > Terrestrial > Soil > Palsa > Peat permafrost | place: Sweden... | reverse complement strand
CGCACCATTTCGTCGATTGCCTCGGTTCAAACCGCGCGCGTTCATCTAGCCATCCCCAAACCCTCGGTATTTGTCCGCGAACAGCGCAATCCGTCGGCCTCGGTGCTTGTCGATCTCTATCCGGGCAGAGTACTGGATGACGGCCAGGTAAGCGCAATTGCCCATATGGTGGCATCGGGCGTGCCGGATATGCCGCTGTCGAACGTGACCATCGTCGATCAGAACGGTAATTTACTCACCGCGCCAAACCAGGCAAATGGGCTCGACGCCACGCAACTCAAATACGTCAAGCAAATCGAATTCGATGCGCAACAGCGGATTCAAGCGATTCTTGCGCCGCTTTATGGCATGGGCAATATCCGGGCCCAAGTCAGCGCCGACATCGATTTTTCGCAAACCGAGCAAACCGCCGAAAGCTACCAGCCGAACCCGACACCGGCCTCGGCTACGGTGCGCAGCCAACAGTTGAATGAAGCCTCGGATGTCGGCGCCCGCGCGACCGGCGGCGTCCCCGGCGCACTCTCCAATGCGCCGCCGTTACCGGCCAGCGCGCCGCTGCAAAATCCCGCGGTCGCCAGCGGTGCCAGTGGCGCCAGCGGCGCGAGTGCCGCCCTGGTCGGCCCGCTCAGTGTGCGCCATGACGTCACCACCAACTACGAAGTCGATAAAACCATACGCCACACCGAGCAACCGATGGGCGGCATAAAACGCCTGTCGGTCGCGGTGGTAATTAATTATCGCCGTGAAGTCGACGCTCACGGCAAGACCCAGATGGTGCCGCTCAACGCCGACCAACAAGCCAAAGCCGAGCAATTGGTCAAGGATGCGATGGGCTACGACTCCGCTCGCGGCGACGTGGTGAACGTGGTGAATAGCGCATTCTCGACTGCCGACGACCGCGCGGTAAGCGACCTCCCGCTCTGGAGACAGCCGGAAAATATCGAGCTGGCCAAGACCGCCGCCAAATATCTGTTGATGGGACTAGTCGGGCTCTACCTGTACTTCGGCGTCCTGCGCCCCTCGGTACGTCGCCTCTTCAAGCCAGCGGAACCGCCGACTCCCGAACCGGAGCTGCCGACCTCGATGGACGTCAAGGGCGGTATCGAAGAAGGCGATATCGGCGAAGTCCTGCAAGAGATGGAAAAGAAACAAACCACTTACCAGCGCAATCTGATTTCGGCGCGGCAATTGGCCAAAGAGGACCCGAGAGTCGTCGCAACCGTCTTGAAAAATTGGGTGTCAGATGAACGCTGAAGGCATACAACGAAGCGCGTTGCTACTGATGTCGCTCGGTGAAGACGAAGCGGCTGAAGTCCTGAAATTTCTTGCGCCGCGCGAAGTCCAGAAAATCGGTGCGGCCATGGCTTCGATCAAAAACGTCTCGCGCGATCAGCTGGAAAGCGTGCTCGACGATTTTTGCATGGAAGCCGAGCAGCATTCCGCCATCAACTTCGTGTCGGACGACTACATTCGCTCGGTACTGACCAAGGCACTCGGTAACGACAAGGCTGCCGGGCTGATCGAACGGATCTTGCAGGGTGGCGACACCAGCGGCATCGAAGGTCTCAAATGGATGGATTCGGGCGCCGTTGCCGAATTGATACGCAACGAGCACCCGCAAATTATCGCGACCATACTGGTGCATCTCGACCGCGATCAAGCGTCCGAGGTCTTGAGCTATTTCACCGAGCGGCTGCGCAACGACGTGATTCTACGCATCGCGACGCTGGACGGGATTCAACCCGCCGCCTTGCGGGAGTTGAACGACGTCTTGACCAAATTATTATCGGGCAGCGACAACATCAAGCGTAGCCCCATGGGTGGCATCCGCACCGCAGCGGAAATTCTCAATTTCATGGGGAGTGCCAACGAAGTCTCGGTGATCGAAAATATCAAGACTTACGATAATGAGCTTGCGCAGAAAATCATCGACCAGATGTTCGTTTTCGAGAATCTGCTGGACATCGACGATCGCGGTATTCAGAGCCTGCTGAAGGAAATCGAATCCGAGTCGCTGATCATCGCGCTCAAAGGCGCGCCGCCCGAGTTACGCGATAAATTTCTCGGCAATATGTCGCAGCGCGCGGCGGATCTGCTGCGGGAAGATCTCGAATCGCGCGGTCCGGTACGGGTTTCGGAAGTCGAAACCGAGCAGAAAAAGATTTTGCAAATCGTGCGGCGTCTATCCGATGCCGGCGAAATTGTCATTTCGGGTAAAGCAGATGATTCATTCGTCTAAATCCGGAACCGGTACGCTGCGCTCAGACACGCTTGGAGTTGCGCAATGAGCTCAGGCAGCCCGGTACCCAAGGAACGGCTTTCCGCGTATCAGCGCTGGGAAATGGCGTCGTTCGACCCGGTTCCTCCACCCGTGGAGCCCGAGGTTCATATTCCGATTCCGGATCCCTACCTGGGCGAACTGGCGCAACGCCGCGAACAAGCACATCAGGAAGGCTATGCAGCCGGTCACGCAGAAGCGCAGCAAAGCGGCTATGACGCGGGTCACGAACAAGGATTCAAGCAAGGGCTGATCGAAGCCCAAGCCGAAGCGGCTATTTTGCGCAGCCTGACCCATTCGTTTTCCCATGCGGTACGCGCCGCCGACAGCGAAATTGCCGAAAACCTGTTGGCTCTGGCATTTGAAATCGCGCGCCAAGTGATCGGTCAGAACATCGCGATCGACCCAACCAGCCTGGTCACCGTCGCCCGCGAATTGATCGAGGCGGAACCGACTCTGTCAGGCGGTCAGCACTTAATTGTCAACCCGGCTGATCTGCCCGTCATCGAAGCTTATCTCAAAGACGAGTTGGTCGCCGACGGCTGGACCGTACGCACCGACCCCGCCATTGAACAAGGCGGCTGTCGTGCTTATTCGGCCACGGGTGAAATCGATGCCACCTTGCAAACCCGCTGGGAACGCGTGTCGGCCGCCATCAAGCGGAACGATGTATGGTAACGCCCTCGTCCACTGCCGACGATCTCGCCGAGCGCCCAGCCGATTTGGCTGACGCTCCGGGCCTTGACATGCCCGAAGTCGAGCGCGATTCAGTGGACGAACTGGTTGCCGATCTCGATCGATGGACCCAACTGGCGAAACAACACAGCCCGCAAAACCGTACTGTTGCAGAACTCGAAGCCGAGCTTGACGAGGCGCTTGAAGCCGAGCATGACACCCCCGCCACAGCATCCGCTGCGACGCAGGACGACGTCCCCCGTGAGATACCCGGCGATGTTCCCGGCGAGTGGTCAGGCGATCTCCCCGAAGATGAAACTGACGACGCCCTGGCCCATCAGGCCGAGGCGAGCGGCGCTACCCCGCCCGTCACACCCGACGCAAAACCGGCCTATCCGCAACGCAATCCGGAGCTTGCCGACAACCTCCACCTGAATCGCTGGCAGGCGCTCTTGGCCAGCGCCGGTCAAGGCGTGTCCCAAGCCAAAGCCACCCGCTCATGCGGCCGGCTGACCCGGGCCGCAGGCCTGGTGCTTGAAGCAATAGGGATTCGCATGCCGGTGGGAGCCGGCTGCCTGATCGAGTTGCCACCGGGCAATTCAGCGCCGCTCGCGGAAGCAGAAGTGGTCGGTTTTTCCGGGGACCGCCTGTTCCTGATTCCCACCACGGAAGTCTCCGGCCTGCTGCCCGGCGCACGCGTCTACCCATTGGAAGCCTTGCCGATCCGCAATGCCTATGCGGGCGCCAAGCGCTTACCCGTCGGCATGGGCATGCTGGGCCGCGTAGTCGATGCATGCGGGCGGCCATTGGACGATCTCGGTCCCTTGAACACCGGCCGCGACGGCCCACTCACCGCGCCCACCATCAACCCCTTGCTGCGGGATCCGATCCACGAGGTTCTCGACGTCGGCGTGCGAGCCATCAATGCAGTGCTCACGGTCGGCCGCGGCCAGCGCATGGGCTTGTTCGCCGGTTCCGGCGTCGGTAAATCGGTGTTGCTGGGCATGATGGCGCGCTATACCAGCGCCGACGTGATTGTGGTCGGGCTGATCGGCGAGCGCGGCCGTGAAGTTAAAGAATTTATCGAACAGATTCTTGGGCATGAGGGCCTGGCTCGTGCCGTTGTGGTTGCCGCCCCCGCCGACGTCTCACCGCTCATGCGCATGCAGGGCGCGGCCTACGCGACCTCGCTGGCCGAAGCATTTCGCGACGACGGCAAGAATGTCCTGCTGATTATGGATTCGCTGACCCGCTACGCCATGGCGCAACGCGAAATCGCGCTGGCGATTGGCGAACCGCCCGCCACCAAAGGCTACCCGCCTTCGGTTTTTGCAAAATTACCGATGCTGGTCGAGCGCGCCGGTAATGGCGAACGAGGTGGCGGTTCGATCACAGCGTTCTATACTGTCTTAACCGAGGGCGACGATCAGCAAGATCCCATTGCCGATGCGGCGCGCGCCATTCTTGACGGCCATGTCGTGCTATCCCGCACGTTGGCTGAATCCGGCCACTACCCGGCGATCGATATTGAAGCCTCGATTAGCCGGGCCATGGCGTCGCTGATCACCGATGCGCAATTCGATTCGGTGCGACAACTGAAACAAATGCTGTCGCGCTATCAGCGCAACCGCGACCTGATTAACGTCGGTGCTTATGCCCACGGCCGCGATCCGCTGCTCGACCGCGCCATTTCGTTGTATCCGCGCATCGAGTCTTTTTTGCAACAGCGGATGAATGAACAGTGCGATTATGACACCAGCGTCGCACAACTGACCGCGCTGCTCCGCTAAGCGGCCTGCCGATCACTTTTAAGAAACCGCATATGAAGCAGACCTTGCCGCTCAAGATGCTGATAGACCTGGCCCAGACCGAGGTCGATGAGGCAACGCGCAGGCTGGGGGCACTGCAGCAACAGCGTAATGAATCCCAGCGCCAGCTCGACGCGCTGACTCAGTACCGTGACGAATACCGTAAGCGCTTGGCCAATGACTCCCAAATTGGCATGGAAGCCTCACATTGGCGCAACTTCCAGCAATTTATCGACACCTTGGACGTGGCCATGGGTCAGCAACGTAGCGCCATCGAGGCAACCGACGTACGCCTGACGGCCAGCAAACTTGATTGGCAATCGAGAAAGCAGAAATTGAACTCGTTCGAAACCCTGCAAAACCGCGCTCAGCAGCGCGAAGATGTGCGCGTATCGCGGGCCGAACAGCGCGAATCAGATGAATTTGCGGCAAAGTCTGTGCGCTCACGCGTAGACCTTAATTTTGAATAACGCATCTTGACGTTTTAGGACTTCACCATGACCTCGATCAGCAAGCTGACTGGCATTGCCTCCGTGCTCACCCCGGATGGCGCAAGTACGCAACTAGCCAGTGCCGTTGACACGCCGAGTTTCGGCCAGACCTTGCAAAGTACTTTGGACGCGCAGCAAAGCGCCTCCCAGCAAGCTGCCACGCAGGCCGCCAATACGGCACAACAAGCACAGCAAGCACAGCAAGCGCAACAAGCGCAAATCGCGGCTCAGCAAGCTCAACAAGCCGCACAACAAGCGCAGCAGGCCGCGCAACAAGCGGCCCATGCGGCCCAGCAAGCAGCGACTCAGGCAAGCGCGGCAGCCAATGCCGCGGCACAAGCCCAGACCAGCAACCAGCAAGCCGCATCGGCCGCGCAAGCGAATAGCAAGCCTGCATCAAGCTCCGCCAGTGCCAGCTCAAGCGCCTCCAGCTCCAGCACGAGTTCCGCTAGCGCCAGTAGCGCCTCCAGCAGCGCGGCGAATAGCAGTCAGCAGGCTGCGGCAAGCTCCACCCAGGCGGCCGCGGCAGTATCCGACGCGGCGACCAGCGCCACCGCGACTGCTGCTGCGGTCGCGGCAGCAGTCGCCGCCGCCGGTAGCGGCACGGCAGTCCACACGCCAGTTGCGTCAAGCAGCTCAAGCGGCAAGGGTAGCGGCACCGGCACGGCGGCAATTTCGGCCAGCACCGCCGGCACCACAAGTACTCCCGCCGCGAATCAGGCCGCCCTGGCGAATCAAGCCGCCCTGGCTGCCAGCGCGAATGCGAATGCAAATACCGCGGCTGTGCCGAGCAATTCGCTGACCAAGGGTTTGGGTCTGAATACCAAAACACTGGCGACGGGCACGGCTAGCGAGAACACCGCCAGCGCAAACCTCAAAAGCGATACGCCGCCAACGCCGAGTACCTTACCCAGCACCAGTCCACTGAGCAGTTCGACGGTAGACCTGAGCGCCGAACAAAATAGTACGCAAGCGCTCAATCAAAATGCGCTGGCAACGCTGGCTTCTCAGGCAGCCAACGCGCAAGCCGATGCTGCGGCACAACCGGCGGCGGCAGTCGCCGCAGCCGCTGCCGCGACGCCACAGCTCGCCACGGTGGGCGCGGCCGCTACTGCAACATTACAAATCGGCCCACCGGTAGGTAGTCCGAATTGGGCAACAGACTTCAGCAATAAGGTTGTATTCCTGAGCAATGCGCACCAGCAAACCGCGCAATTGAGTTTGAATCCGCCGGATCTGGGTCCGCTGCAAGTGGTCTTGCAGGTGTCCGGCACGCATGCACACGCAGTCTTCGTCTCCGAGCACCAGCAAGTGCGCGATGCAGTCGAGCAAGCCCTGCCCAAGCTGCGCGAACAACTCGCCGCGGGCGGCATGGGCCTGGGCAGCGCCAGCGTCAACGACGGCTCGTCCAATTCATCTTCATCCCAAGGCGGCAAGGGCAATCGCCGCTCGGGTGGCGCAGGCTCGGATAGCGCCGCCACAGTGACGGAAACCACCGCCACCGCCACGACCCGCGCACCGGCCGGCTTAGTCGACACGTTTGTATAAGGCGAAGTGCCGTGCCGCAGCGCATCTCGCATCGCCACTTCGGGGCCATGCGAGATACGGCGCTCGCTTGAGGCGTCGAGGCCCTATCGATCGTTGCCAAAGCGCCACGGCGTAATACAGCATGTCCGGCCCGGCGCGTGCCGTCGATCGCGTCCGGAGTAGCTGCGAGCCCGATACCGGCACGGTGTCGATTTATTCGTCTTTGTAACTCAAGGCTGGCGTGGTTCGCCCGTTAACACGATCAGGGACTTGAGTTGCATTTCTTGCGGCAGACGCCCAAACTTGATTTCTGAGTCGGCGGTTTCTCTCGAAGAGCCCCAAAAGCGCATAAATGAACGAGTTAGCTCAGATTAACCCTTCTGTTTGAGCAATCGCAACGTTCATTTTTTAGCGAAAATTCATATTAGAGGATAGAGGTATCAACATGGCAACCAGTGCGACTCCACAAGCGGCGCCCCAACCGCCCGCAGCTCATCGTCGCGGCGGCACGCTGAAGCTCATCATCATTGCAGTCGTGGCATTGCTGCTGCTGATTGCAGCCGGGGGCGGAGCTTATTATTTCCTGGTGCTCAAGGCCGCGCCGAAAACCGCGGTCAGCAAAGCAGTCGCCGCCCAGTTGCCGCCGGTATTTTTCGCCATCGATCCGTTTACGGTGAATTTGCAATCGGATGACGGCGAGCGTTATTTACACGTCGGACTGACCTTGAAACTCACCGACCCGAAGGCTGCCGACGAATTGAAAGAGCATATGCCCGAGATTCGCAGCCGGATTTTGCTGCTGCTGTCGAATAAGCACCCAGCCGATTTGGCTACACCCGAAGGCAAGAACGCATTGATCAAAGAAATCCAGACGCAGATCGAATTGCCCTTCTCGCCAGGAGGAGAGCCGAATAACGTCAACGAGGTTCTGTTCACCGACTTCGTAGTTCAGTGAGCGGATCATGTCGCACGAAGAGTTCCTTTCACAAGAAGAGGTAGACGCCCTACTTAAGGGCGTCACCGGCGAGCAAGATGCCGCGGTCGAAACACTCGACCAGGGCGGAATACGCACGTACAACATTGGGACTCAGGAACGCATCGTGCGCGGGCGCATGCCCACGCTCGAAATTATCAACGAACGCTTCGCGCGACTGTTGCGAGCCGGCTTGTTCGGGTTTATGCGACGCACCGCGGAAATTTCGGTAGGTCCGGTCAAGGTCCAGAAGTACAGCGAGTTCATCCGCAACCTTCCGGTCCCGACCAACCTGAATTTGGTACATATCAAACCACTGCGCGGCACTGCCTTGTTTGTGTTCGATCCGAACCTGGTGTTTCTGGTGGTGGATAACCTGTTTGGCGGCGACGGGCGTTTCCACTCTCGCGTCGAAGGCCGCGATTTCACCCCGACCGAGCAGCGCATCATCATCCGACTGCTCAATCTGGTGTTCGAGCATTACAAAGCGTCCTGGAAACCGGTGTATCCGATCGATCTCGAATACGTCCGCGCCGAGATGCACACGCAATTTGCGAACGTCGCAACGCCCAACGAAGTGGTGGTCGTCACGACCTTCACGATCGAGCTGGGCGCGATCGGCGGACAGTTGAACATATGCACCCCGTACTCCATGATCGAGCCGGTCCGAGACCTGCTTTCCAGCCCCCTGCAAGGCGAGGCGTTGGAAGTCGACAAGCGTTGGATACGCATGCTGTCGCAGCAAGTGCAAACTGCGGAAGTGCAGCTGAAAGTCGACTTGACCGAAATATCGACCAATTTCCTGAAGATTTTAAATATGCAGGTGGGCGATGTCATACCGCTCACCATGCCGGAATCGGTGACGGCAAAGATCGATGGTGTCCCCGTGCTGGAATGCGGCTACGGGACTTTCAACGGGCAGTACGCATTGCGTGTGCAGCGCATGATCAGTGCGGCCGATGGCAATCGGGATGGGACTACCGAGTAGCCCCGATACCTTGAACAAGGAAGCTTTCGATGAGTGATGTCAATACAGAAACCGGGCTTGACGACTGGGCTAGCGCGCTAGCCGAGCAGACAGCAACCACCACCCAGGAAGCCCCTGCCGCAACGGCCTTTCAGCCGCTTACGGGGGCCACGCCGACCAGTACGCACAACGATATCGACTTAATCCTCGACATCCCCGTGCAACTGACGGTTGAGCTTGGGCGCACTAAAATTGCGATCAAGAATTTGCTGCAGCTGGCGCAAGGGTCGGTGGTCGAGCTCGATGGTCTCGCTGGCGAACCGATGGACGTTCTGGTGAATGGCTGCCTGATTGCCCAAGGCGAAGTGGTGGTGGTGAACGATAAGTTCGGGATTCGGCTGACGGACATCATTACGCCGTCGGAACGCATCAGGAAATTGAATCGATGAGCTGGTACGGTAGCATGCGCCGTGTCCGCAGCGCCCTAAGACCGCTCCACGGTGCGGGCATGGCGGCTTGGCTAGTAACATCGACAGTGGCGTGGGCCGCTACCGAACCACGCGTTGCAAGCGGCACCCTGGTGGCGCCGGCGGTCGGCGCGGGCGTATCGATCCCCTCGCTGGGCGTGACGGGCGTGCTGCAGGCCTTGCTGGGCCTGGCTGCGGTGCTGGCGCTGGTGATGGCCTTTGCCTGGGTCGCGCGCCGCTTCGGACTGCAAGCACCGCGCCTTGGTAGCGCGGTCAAAGTGGTCGGCGGCGTCATGCTCAGCCCCAAGGAACGCGTGGTCGTGGTGGAGGTTCAGGGAACTTGGCTGGTCCTCGGTGTCGCACCAGGACAAATCAGCATGCTACACACCCTGCCCGCCGAATTCGATGATCTCGGCGAGCTCGATGAAGATCCGGGGCGCGACACCGCGGTGCCGTTTGCCGACCGGTTGCGCGACTCGCTGACACGCCGCTTCGGCGCCAAACCTCATTCATCGATTAAACGCTCTGACAGCCCCCTCGGTCGCGGGACGCGCTGATGCGGGTCGGCTGCGCTTTTACTATGCTCAAAACGTTTCTATTTTCGCCGCGTGCGGCCCGTCTGGCACCCTGGTTAGGCTGCCTATTGTTACTCGCCGTCCCGGCACTGGGCTGGGCTCAGGCTTCCGCCCAGCTACCGGGCTTACCGGCCTTCAGCACAACACCGGGCGCCAACGGCAGCACCTCTTATACGCTCAGCATCCAGACTTTGGCAATGCTGACGATGCTGTCGTTCTTGCCGGCATTGCTGCTGATGATGACCAGTTTCACCCGCATCATTATCGTGCTCACCTTGCTGCGCCAAGCGATGGGTCTGCAATCGACACCGCCCAATCAAGTCTTGGTGGGCTTGACGCTATTCCTGACATTTTTTGTGATGTCGCCGGTCTTCGACCGGGCCTATAACGAGGGGTACAAACCGTTCTCGGACGGCACCATCAGCATGGAGCAAGCGGCCGAAAAGGGCGTCGAACCGTTTAAACAATTTATGCTGCGCCAGACCCGCGAGTCCGACCTGGCGCTCTTCGCCCGGATCGCCAAAGCGCCACCGATGAACGGCCCCGAAGATGTGCCGCTGCGCTTACTAGTACCGGCATTCGTCACCAGCGAATTAAAAACCGGCTTCCAGATCGGTTTTACGATTTTCATCCCGTTCCTGGTCATCGATCTAGTCGTGGCTGTGGTGCTGATGTCCATGGGTATGATGATGCTCTCGCCTGCGACTATTTCGCTGCCGTTCAAGCTGATGCTGTTTGTGCTGGTAGACGGCTGGCAATTGCTGCTGGGCTCGCTGGCCCAGAGTTTCTACACCTGATCCCACCGAGATCCGCTCATGAGTCCCGAATCCGTATTAACCACCGCGCATCAGGCAATGGTTATTTCGCTGCTCCTTTGTGGGCCGCTGTTGCTGGTCGCGCTCGCGGTCGGCCTGGTGGTCAGCATGTTCCAGGCTGCGACTCAGATCAATGAAGCGACCTTGACCTTTATTCCGAAGGTTATCGCGATCCTGACCACCCTCGTGATCGCCGGTCCCTGGATGCTGAGCACCATGCTTGACTACATGCGGCAAATTTTTAACAGTATTCCAGGTCTGGTCGGCTGAGGCCGCCCCTCCGGCCTCAGCCCCGATCTCCCGCCCGTATGATTTCCTTCACGACCGAACAACTGAATAGTTGGCTCGGCGCGTTTTTGTGGCCTTTCGTACGCATCCTGGCACTGATCGGCACCGCGCCGATGTTCAATCAGCCCAATATACCGACCATGGTCAAAGTCGGGCTGGCCATATTCCTGACCCTGATCATCAGCCCACTGCTGGGTCCGCTACCCGCAGTCGGCGTCGGCTCGGCCGCCGGGCTGATGATTCTGGCCCAGCAAATCCTGATCGGCGCCTCGCTAGGTTTGGTGATGCAGATTGTGTTTGCAACCGTTGAGGCCGCGGGCGAATTCGCCGGTCTGCAAATGGGCTTGGGCTTTGCTCAGTTGATTACGCCAACCGCGTCCGGCGGGGCCACACTGGTGATGGCAAATTTTCTTAATGTACTGTGCACGCTG
>Ga0302234_10002627_pt1 | contig 11304 bp, 10 predicted proteins | sample II_Palsa_N3_2_FD_193576 | JGI IMG/M metagenome (GOLD analysis project Ga0302234, IMG submission 193576) | Peat permafrost microbial communities from Stordalen Mire near Abisko, Sweden - II_Palsa_N3_2 | ecosystem: Environmental > Terrestrial > Soil > Palsa > Peat permafrost | place: Sweden... | reverse complement strand
CGTCCAGGAAAACTTAGAGGTAGGCGCCGCCAACACCGGGCCTCAGCCCACTACCCAGCAGTTTCTGGAATCCTTCTCCTATCTCAGTCGTTATCCCTCCACGCAATTCCTGCTTGGAATACCCGAACTGCCGGGTACGCAATCCGTCTACCTCATTCGCCGGCACCCTTCCGTCGAAGGAGCCGACTCCAGATCTCCGGTACCCACGCCAACCAACCTTATCGTCTGGCCCGAATCCCCCGCGCCATTTGAGAACATCGACCCACAGTTTCGCACCGCGATGTCCGATCTTGCCCGCGCCGCTCAGGCCCCCATCATCGTCGGCAACACCGGCTTCGAGCAGAATCCATCCACAAAATCCGGCTACACCCCGTACAACCGAGCCACCTTCATCACCCCCGACGGAACCTACGCCGGACACTACGACAAGATGCACCTGGTCCCCTTCGGCGAGTACGTCCCCTATAAAAAACTTTTCTTCTTCGCAAAGGATCTTCTTAACGAAGTCGGCACCTTCGAACCCGGTACGCAGCGCAGCGTCTTCACCACCGGTGGCCACACCTACGGCACCTTCATCTGTTACGAATCCATCTTTGCCGACGAGATCCGTCACTACGCCGAGCAGGGAGCCGACGTCCTCGTCAACATCTCCAACGACGGCTGGTACGGCGACACCAGCGCCCCCTGGCAGCATCTCAACATGGTTCGTATGCGTGCTATCGAAAGCCATCGCTGGGTTCTTCGCGCCACCAATACCGGAGTGACGGCAGCCATCAACCCCTGGGGCCGCGTCACGGTTGCAGCGCCACGCCACATTCGCACCAGCATCCACGTCCGCTTCGCCTATGAGCACGACCTCACCTTCTACGCCGCCCATGGCGATCTCTTCGCCTACGCCTGTGCTCTCGTCACCACGCTTGGCCTGATCTTTAGTCTCCGGACAAAATTCACGTAAACTAAAGGCTATGCTTAGCGATCTCGAATACTCCTACTCCCCGGTCCGCGACAAAGTGCGCGATCTGCGGGAGTATCTTTGACTCGGCCCGACTCCGCCGCGAACTAGCCATCATTGAAGAAAAGATAGCCGATCCCACGGTCTGGGCCGACGCCTCGCGTTCGCAGCCGCTCATGCGCGAACGCAAGCGCCTCGAAACCCTCCTCGCCGACGACTCCGAACTCGCCCGCCGCTCCGACGACATCGAGGCCTACTTCGAGCTTGCCAAAGAGGGCGAAGACACCGAGCCCGACCTGGTTCGCGAGATCCCGTCTCTGGTCGACTTCGCCGAAAAGCTCGAATCCAAAACCATGCTCTCCAGCGAGACCGACCCGCTCAACGCCATCGTCGTCGTCCATCCTGGCGCAGGCGGCACCGAGAGCCAGGACTGGGCCGAGATGCTCATGCGCATGTACATCCGCTGGGGCGAGCGCCAGAACTTCAAAGTTGAAATCAACGAAATTCAGGATGGCGACGAAGCCGGCATCAAATCCGCCACCTTCACCATCACGGGCGATTTCGCCTTCGGGCTGTTAAGTGGCGAAACCGGCGTGCATCGCCTCGTCCGCATTTCTCCGTTCGACTCCGCCAAGCGCCGCCACACCAGCTTTGCCAGCGTCTTCGTCTCGCCCGAGATCGACGACACCATCGTCATCGACATCAAACCCGACGACCTCCGCATCGACACCTACCGCTCCGGCGGCAAGGGCGGCCAGCACGTCAACACCACCGACTCCGCCGTCCGCATCACACACATTCCCACCGGTCTCGTCGCCGGCTGCCAGAACGAGCGCAGTCAGCACAAGAACAAGGAGCGTGCGATGAAGCTCCTCCGTTCGCGCCTCTACGAGTACGAACTGGACAAGAAGAAAGCCGTCAGCCGCAAGCTCGAAGACTCAAAGCTCGACATCAAGTTCGGCTCGCAGATTCGCAGCTACGTCCTGCAACCCTACCGCATGGCCAAGGACCTTCGTACCCGCGTTGAAGTCGGCGATGTCGACAAGGTGCTCGACGGCGATCTCGAACCGTTCATTCGCGGCTACCTGCGCATGCGCCGCGAGGGCAACTTCCCGGCGGAGGCTGCAGACGACGATCTAAGCTAGCAGAACAGGTCCACGACACCTGACACAGGCCGTGCAGCTACGGATGCGCGTTCTTCGTCTGAGCAATCGTTGCCTCGGAGGCATGACATTCGTCACCCCATCTTCTGACATACGCCACTGTCCTTCAGCCGCGATATAAGGAATGCTTATCTCCAGCAGGCATCCTCCGCTGTTCAGGAGTTAAATGATGACGACCTCATTCTTAACGAAACCCAACTACGGCATCGACGCTCCTGCCGTTATGCGCAACTTCTTTCTCATTGGCGCAGCCTGTCTGCTCTTTGCAATCTTTGCTCCGGCGCTTGTCCATTTAGGCCCGATTGCGATCCGCCCCCGATCCTTCTTCTGGCCTGCTGGCTTTCTCATCGGCGAAGGCTTCCTCTTCCTGCTCTACGTCAAAATCGGCAAGTTCCGTCACCGTGACTTCATGCTGAGCCTCCACTCCTGGCGCGGCGACGAAAATGTCCTCGACGTAGGCTGCGGCCGCGGCCTGTTACTCGCAGGAGCAGCCAAACGCCTCGCCGCCCTGAAGGGAACCGGCCATGCCACCGGCATCGACGTCTGGTCGAACGTCGACATGGGCGGAAACTCCGCCGCCGCGACGCAGCATAACCTCGACCTCGAAGGCATCTCCTCCATCTGCACGCTCGTCAGCAAACCGGCGCAGGAGATGTCCTTCCCCGACGCCAGCTTCGACGTCATCGTCTCGAACCTCTGCCTCCACAATATCTACGATCGTCCCACGCGCCGCCAGGCTCTCCAGCAGATCGTTCGCGTGCTCAAACCTAGCGGCATCGCCCTCATCTCCGACTACAAACGCACCGGCGAATACGCAGAAGAGTTCTGCAACTCCGGCCTCATCGTCGAAAAGAAGCGCGGCAGCCTTCTGACGACCTTTCCGCCCCTCACCGTCGTCATCGCCCGCAAACCCGTGTAACTCTCCTCCCTGGCCTGCATCCAATCAATAACGACCAGGAGGCATGAGCCAGCGATGAGCGCAACCAAAGCAGCAGACAAACCGAAGCACACCGTCGACGAGCAGGCTGCACTACGCAAACAATTAGTCGCGCTCCTCCAGGGCGGCCAGGCGCACGTCACCTTTGACGATGCCGTAAAAGACTTTCCTGCCGACCTGCGCGGCACCGTTCCGCCCAATCTCCCCTACTCCGCCTGGCAGATTCTTGAGCATCTTCGCATCACCCAGCGCGACATCCTCAACTTCTCCGCGCCTCCCACCGGCGGCTACCACCCCATCAAGTGGCCCGACGACTACTGGCCCAAAACGCCGCAACCCTCCGGCGCCCACGCCTGGGATCAATCCATCGCCGCCATCCGCACCGACCTCGAACATTTCGAGGCCCTCATCCAGAACCCCGGCTCCGACCTGTACAAAACCTTCCGCTGGGGCGACGGCCAGAACCTCCTCCGCGAAGCGCTCCTCGTCGCCGACCACACCGCCTACCATCTCGGTGAACTTATTGTTATTCGCCGCCTGCTTGGAGCCTGGCACAAGTAAACTCTCTCTGAGCCACGGCGGACAGGAACCCCGACAAACGATGAATGAACCCGAGACAATCCGCACCATGTTGGGAGTCACCACTCCCGGCAGGCCCCGCACCATCGCCGTTATCGGTCTGTCGGAAAACTCCGGCAAGCCCAGCCACTACGTCTCCGCATACATGCAGCAGCACGGCTACAAAATCTACCCCGTGAACCCGTCTATCCCCGAGGTCCTCGGCGAAAAGTCCTGGGCCTCGCTCTCCGACCTCCCTGTTAAACCTGACATCGTCGACGTCTTCCGCCTGCCAAAGTTCATCCCCGCCATCGTCGACGAGATGATCCGGCTCAACCTCCCCAACCTCTGGGTCCAGCAGGGAATCGTCAACCTCGAAGCCGCCACCCGCGCCGAAGCCGCCGGCATTCATGTCGTTATGGACCACTGCATTATGGTCGAACACCGTCACAGCCAGCCTTTATCCCACTAAAAACGCCGTCCGTCCGCATCTGCCCAATTGTCATTCGCTTGTAACCACACCTGACACCCCCGCATCCAACCCCTACAATCGAGATAATGACGATCCGCCGACTCTCCGCTCTGCTTACCCTCCTCTGCGCCCTGTTCGCGCTCACCCCGGCGCGCGCCCAGCTTCAGGCCGTCGGCGATGGCGGCCCCGGCCCCGTCAAGGCCCAGCACCTCACCGCCGAGCTCGTCTCGCTCGCCCCGAGCATCGCTCCCGGTGGCACCCTCCAGATCGGCCTCGTCCTTACCCTTGAAGAGCACTGGCACGTCTACTGGCTCAACGCGGGCGACGCCGGTGAGCCTCCAAAGATCACCTGGACCCTTCCCGCCGGGATCACCGCCGGCCGCATGCAATTCCCGATCCCCAGCCGCCTGCCCGTCGGCCCTCTGATGGACTTCGGCTACGAAGACTCCGTCGCCTTCCCCGTGAAGCTCACCGCCGCGAGCTCGCTCAAACCCGGCCCCATCCACCTCGACGCCATCGTTAGCTGGCTGGTCTGCGCGCAGGTCTGCATCCCCGGAAAGGCCCACCTTGGCCTCAATCTCACCGTCGCCCCCGGAGCCACAGCCCCCGCGGAGCCCGTAGGCGCTCTCGGCGAAGCCCTCACCCTCATCCCCAAGCCTCTCCCCGCCGATGCAAAGCTCACCATCACCGGCGGCAAGACCGACTTCGTCTTCACCCTCATCACCGGCAAACGTGAGACCGACGCCGAATTCTATCCCGCCGACCAGGAGCAGATCGCCAACGCGGTCGACCAAAACGTCGAATCTCTCCCCGACGGTATTCGCCTCCGTGTTCGCCGTGACGAAACTCTAACCAAACTCCCCGCGCAGCTCCACGGCGTCTTCAAGCTCTCTGACACCGTTGCCTACGACGTCACCGCGCCCGTCACCCCCGGCGAGATCGCCGCCGCTCCCGCGCCTCCTCCTGGAGCAGACACCAGCAACGTCACCACCCTCACCGCCATCGGCCTCGCCTTCGTCGGCGGCATCATCCTCAACCTGATGCCCTGCGTCTTCCCGGTCCTCTTCCTCAAAGGCCTCGCCCTCGTGCAGTCCTCCGGCGAAGAGCGCAGCCGCCTCCGTAGCCACGGCCTCATCTACACCCTCGGCATCCTGGTCTCCTTCTGGGTCATCGTCGCCGTCCTGCTCATCCTCCGTGCCGAAGGCAGCCAGGCCGGATGGGGCTTCCAGCTACAATCCCCGATCTTCCTCACCCTCCTCGCCGCGGGCATCTTCTTCTTCGCTCTCTCGCTGGCCGGACTCTTCGACATTGGCCTTTCCCTCACCAGTGTCGGCGGCGAACTCGCCCAGAAGCAGGGCTACACCGGCAGCTTCTTCACCGGAGTTCTCGCCACCGTCGTCGCCACGCCCTGCACCGCGCCGCTCATGGGAGCTGCCATCGGCTTCGCCCTCGCCCAGCCCGCCGGAATCACCTTTGCCGTCTTCACCGCCCTTGGTCTCGGCCTCGCAGCGCCGTATCTCCTGCTCAGCTTCCAGCCCGCCTGGACGCGCATCCTTCCTCGTCCCGGCGCCTGGATGGAGATCTTCAAGCAGCTCACCGCCGTCATCTTTTTCGCGACGGTCATCTGGCTCGTCTACGTCTACGGTTCACTCTTCGCAGGCGGAGCCAGCGGCGGCCAGGGCATCTACCGCGTCGCTCTCCTGCTCGGCTGCTTCCTTATGCTGACCATCGCAGGCTGGGTCCTCGGCAAATGGCCCGCCCGCTGGACCAGCACCATCGCCGCCCTGCTCATCGCCGCTATCGGCCTCGCCATCCCGCTCTACCAGCCCAAAGACACCACCCTCGTCTGGGCTCCCTACTCGCAACAGGCGCTCGACCAGGCCCGCGCCGCCGGCCATCCTGTCTTCATCGACTTCACCGCCGCCTGGTGCCTCAGCTGCCAGGTCAACGAGCGGCTCGTCCTCAAATCCGCCGACGTCCAGCATGAGTTCAGCAAAAACAACGTCACCCTCCTTCGCGCCGACTGGACCCAGTACGACCCCGAGATCACCAGACAGCTTGGTTTGGTCAACCGCAGCGGCGTCCCCACCTACGTCATTTATCCCGCTGCCACGAACTCCGCCGCCGACGTCCTCCCGGAACTCCTCACCAAAGACATTGTCCTCACCGCCCTGAAAAAGGATGTAAACCCCTAAAAGACAATGTCCTGCCGGACGGGCCTCCTGCGCGGAGGGCGGGCGTTCACACGCCTTTTTAAGTTGTCCGGGCATAACAAGCAGCACCGGCCCTCCCGTTGGTCGGGATCAATCGTTGCCGACCAACGGGAGGCCCTCAAAAGATCATCCCCGCGAGACAAGACACACCTACCACGAAGTGGTCGCCCCACGCGCAGTGGGCCCGTCCGGCAGGACCTTTGCATTTGTCATGCCTTCGTCGCACAATATTGCCAGACAGCAGTTGTGGAGGTGATCCCCATGAATCCCAGGCCCCACCGCAAACTTCTCTCCTTCGCTCTAATCCTCTTCACCCTTCCCGCGCTGGCCCTCATCCCCGGCACTCTCGCCCCAGACTTCAGAGGCACCGACTCCACCGGCGCGCAGCACACGCTCTCGCAGTATCGCGGCAAATACGTCGTCCTCGAATGGGCCAATCAGGGTTGCCCCTACGACCGCAAGCACTACCTCAGCGGCAGCATGGAAGCATTACAGAAAGAGTGGACCGCCAAAGGCATCATCTGGCTCTCCGTCATCTCCTCCGCGCCCGGCGAGCAGGGTTACGTCACCCCGGCCGAGGAGAACACTTACCTCAAAACCATGCACGCCGCCCCCACCGCAGCGCTCCTTGACCCCGAAGGCGCCATAGGCCGTCTCTACGAAGCCAAAACCACGCCTCACATCTTCGTCATCGACCCCACCGGCAAGCTCATCTACCAGGGCGCGATCGACAACAAACCCACCACCGAGCAGGAAGACCTAAAGGGAGCCGACAACTACCTCAACGACGCCCTCAACGCCGCCATGTCCGGCAAGCCCATCCAGGTCGCCAGCACCCGCCCCTACGGCTGCTCCGTTAAGTACGCCCACTAGAGCCGTCTCACAGATGCTGTGGTGGCCAGAAAAGTCATCATTCTGACCCCGAGCGTAGCCGACCGGGAAGAACCCCTGTATTTCGTTCGAAGCACCACGCTACTCCGATTTGCCATCGCGTTTCCGTAATTTAATCCGCGCAATCTCATCCATCCTCTGTGCCAGCAGCTTCTCGCGTCCCTCCTGCGTTGGCTGATAGTACCTTCGCCCCGCCAGCGAATCCGGCAGACACTGCATATCCGCCACGCGTCCTTCGACATCATGCGCGTACTGATAGTCCCTGCCGTAGTCCAGCTCTTTCATCAGCCTCGTCGGCGCGTTCCGCAGATGCAGCGGCACCGGCTCCGCAGCCGTCGCTTCAATATCCGCCTTCACCGCGCCATACGCCGTATACACCGCATTCGACTTCGGAGCCAGCGCCAGATAAACCACCGCCTGCGCCAGCGCCAGCCCACCCTCCGGCTGTCCCAGAAAGTGCATCGCATCCCGCGCCGACAGGCAAAGATTCAGCGCCTCCGGAGCAGCCAGCCCAATGTCTTCGATGGCCATCCGCACGATCCGCCGCGCGCAGTACATCGGGTCCTCCCCCGCCTCCAGCATCCGTCCCAGCCAGTACAGCGCCGCATCCGCATCGGAGTTCCTCACGCTCTTATGCAGCGCCGAGATGATGTCGTAGTGCTGCTCACCCTTCTTGTCATACAGCAGCACGCGCCGCTGCATCGCCTCCGCCGCCAGCGCCTTCGTAATCAGCCGCCCTCCGCGACCCTCGGCCAGCTTCGCCGCCACATCCAGAGCATTCAGCGCATTCCTGGCATCTCCGCTCGCATATGAGGCAATCGTCGCCAGCGCCTCGTCATCCGCCGCAACTCCACTCGCCCCCAGCCCCCGCTCCGTATCCGCGAGAGCCCTTTGCAGCAGCCCAATCACCTGCTCCTCGGTCAGCGCCACCAGCGTATACACCCTGCACCGCGACAGCAGCGCAGCATTGATCTCGAACGAAGGATTCTCCGTCGTCGCCCCAATCAGCCGAATCGTCCCCCGCTCCACATACGGCAGAAACGCATCCTGCTGCGCTTTGTTGAACCGATGAATCTCATCGACGAACAAAATCGTGCGCGACCCAAACCCTGCCGCCTTCTCCGCCTCCACCATTACGTTCTTAATCTCTTTAATCCCCGACAGCACCGCCGAAAACTCGATAAAACTAGCCTGCGTCCGCTGCGCAATAATCTTTGCCAGCGTCGTCTTTCCCGTCCCCGGAGGCCCCCAGAAGATCATCGACGTCGCATCGTCGCCCGCAATCGCCAGCCGCAGCGGCTTACCCTCACCCAGCAGATGCTCCTGTCCGACATACTCCTCAAGCGTCCTCGGCCGCATCCTCTCGGCCAGCGGAGCCTGTCGCCCATGGTGTTCCGCCGCGCTGCTCATCGGCGATGCATCGAACAGACTCATCGCGGTACCCACTTCGTCTTTGCCGCCTCAGTTGCCGTTGCCTGCTCTCCGTCGTTGGCCGTTGTCTGTTTTTCGTCGTCATCCTGAGCGCAGCGAAGGCCCCCTGAATTTTGCTTCTCTTCCTTCTGTCGCCCACTCCTCTGCCGCGAAGCCTCATACAGCAGCAGCGACCCCGCCACCGCTGCATTCAGACTCTCCACCTTACCGGGGCAGGGAATCGTCACCCGCGCATCGCACATCTCCATCCACTCCGCCGCAAGCCCGGCTCCTTCATTCCCAATCATCAACGCACAGGCCGAAGTAAAGTCCATCTCCTGCGCCGCCACCACGCCGAAATCATCCGCCCCTACCGCCGCAATCAGCCTTACCCCGCGCTGCTTCAGTCCTTCAATCTCTGATGCAGTCACCGCCACCACCGGCATCCGAAACACACTCCCCACACTGGCCCGCAGCGCCTTCTGGTTCCACGCACTCACCGTCCCCGGAGTCGTCAACACCCCCGTCGCCCCAAACGCCTCCGCCGACCGCACCAACGTCCCCAGATTCCCCGGGTCCTGCAACCCCGCCGCAACCAGAATCAGCGAAGCCGAAGCCCTCCCCATCACATCCTCCAGCGTTGGCACCGGCGGCACCAGCAGCGCGGCCACACCCTGCGGCGACTGCGTCTCCACCACGCTCGCAAACACGTCGTCCGTCAGCCGCAGCACCTCGACGCCGCGCGGAACGATCCTCGGCACCTCGCGCCGTTCGCTCACAAAGACGGTCTTCAGCACCATCCCGCTACGCAGCGCCTCCTGCAGCAGATGGTCGCCTTCAATCGCAACCATCCCTCCGCTCAGCCGCGCATGGCCCTGAAACGCCGCCCGCAACTGTTTCACCCGCGCATTCGCCCTGCTCGAAACCACCAACTCCGGAGTAAGCATCTGTCAGAATCTTACGCCGTACGATGCGTCAGAATCGCATTTGCCCTGGTCTGTCCAGCAAGCCTGAAGTCGAACCAACCCGCCTCGACATCTCATACTCCATCAACGCCGGATCGTTCGGATACGGCTCCGTACGTCCCGTCATCGAAAATCCAAGGCGCCCGTAAAACTCCATCGCGGCATGATTGTTGCTGGTCACCATCAGATACAGGTTCTCTGCTCCTCGATCGCCGGCCCACACCGCAATCGCATCGATCAGCAACCGGCCCACGCCGGCCCTGCGATACTCCGGCGCCACCCACATCGAAACCAGATCTGCCTTCAACGGGTCCTGTTCATGGAGAAAGCACGCAGCAATCCCGCAGTATTCCTCCCCGTCAAACGCCAGATATCCCACCGCCCGCCCCCCTGTCAGATTCTGAGCCCGCGCAATCCACTCCTCCTCCGTGAACTGCGACTCTCTGAGATACGTGCTGCCAAACGCACTCGGTGAATCCTCCAGCGCCCGCAGTCGAACCGTCTTATAGCGCAAAGCCATCTGCGGAGTAATCTGATGGAGAATCGTCATGGAAGCATCTCCTTCGCCTGAGATCAGATCGACTATACCCGACGTCCTTCATTGAGCCATCGGCCCGGTATACTAAGGTGCGAGATTGCGGCAGTCCCTCGCCGCACCGGCCACACGCGACTACACACCCGCCACAGGAGCCAGATTTTGACGGCCGAAACACTCCGCATCCATCCCGACGAGCCCGAACCCGAGCTTATCGACCAGGTCGTCTCCAGCCTCAACAGCGGAAACGTCGTCGCCCTCCCCACCGACACCTTCTACGGCCTCGCCGTCGATCCCGTCAATCTCCAGGCCGTCGACCGCATCTACGAGCTCAAGACCCGCGCCCGCCACAAGCCCTTGTCTCTCCTCATCGCCGAAGTCGCCCAGGCCTACGAGCTCGCCCGTCAGCTCGACTCCGCCTTCGACCGCCTCGCCGAAAAATTCTGGCCCGGCCCCCTCACCATCGTCGTCAAAGCCGGTTCGAAGCTCCCCCTGCGCGTCACCGCCAACACCGGCAACCTCGCCCTCCGCGTGCCTGAAGCAGCCATCCCCCGCGCCGTCGTCACCCGCCTCGGCCTTCCCATCACCGCAACCTCCGCCAACCTCTTCGGCCTGCCCGAATGCACCTACGCCAAAGGCGTCCGCGAGCAGCTCGGCGACAAGATTCCCCTCATCGTCGACGGCGGCCCCACCGCCCGCAGCACCGCCACCACCATCGTCGATCTCTCCGGCGGTGGCAACTCCTGGATGATCCTCCGCGAAGGCGCCATCCCGACCCACGAAATAGCTCTCGCGCTCCAGCACTAGGACCTGCAGCTTTTCGACCAGTCTCCAGCCTGCGCACCCTGTAGACTGACTCGATGCAGTAATCTGTCCCGTGACTTCATGGCACCCGCGGGGCCGGGGTGAAACTTCCACGCTCGTATAAAACTCTGACAAACATGATCGCTCCTCCCTCCAACCTGCGCCGAAGCCCCCTGCGGAGCACCCTCCTCCGTCAGTTCCTCGCCCTCGTGCTCCTCGGGATGACCGCCTGGTGCATCTGGCTCTACCGTCAGATCGACTCCGTCTCCAGCCACGATGAAGCCCAGCCCGCCGACGCCATCGCCGTCTTCGGAGCGGCCGAGTACTCCGGCCATCCCTCGCCCATCCTCCACGCCCGTCTCGACCACGCCGTCGAGCTCTACCGCCAGCAGATCGCCCCGCTC
>Ga0302234_10002622_pt1 | contig 11318 bp, 9 predicted proteins | sample II_Palsa_N3_2_FD_193576 | JGI IMG/M metagenome (GOLD analysis project Ga0302234, IMG submission 193576) | Peat permafrost microbial communities from Stordalen Mire near Abisko, Sweden - II_Palsa_N3_2 | ecosystem: Environmental > Terrestrial > Soil > Palsa > Peat permafrost | place: Sweden... | reverse complement strand
GCCATCATCGGCACGCGCGTCGACTTTCGCCCCGGCCTGGATCAGCAAACCGATCAGAGGCGCGTTGTCGTGCCCGGCCGCGATCATCAGGGCCGTCAGTCCGCTCTTGCTGCGTGCGTTCGCATCAGCACCCTTGTTGACCAGCAGCTGGCCCACCTGTTGCGGGGACACCCCGTCGCTCAGGAACAAGCCATCGTCGACCGGAATATTGCCGCTCTTCTCCGCCTCGAGATGTCTCGCCACGATCATCAGCGGCGTCAAGCGATTGGCACCGCACGCCACGTTCGGCGATGCCCCCGCATTGAGTAGCGCCATGGCGGCCAAAAAGCTGCGGTTGTCGATCGCCAGGCAGAGCGGGGTCAATCCTTTAGGATCTTTCACCGTCAGGCTGGCGCCGTGTTGCAGCAGCGCCTCTACCGACGGTACGTGATCGCGGTAAGCGGCCGCCATCAGCGGCGTCAAGTCATCCCCATTGCGCGCGTTGGCATCCGCACCCAGCTGAAGGAGTAGCTTGACGGTGTCGGAATCGCGAGCGCTGGCGGCGCTGGTCAGCGGGGTGGATCCCATGGAGTCGCGCGCGTTGAGATCCGCCCCATGGGCGGCGAGAAACTTAATGCGCGCGGGGTCGGAAGCCACCACCGCTTGCGCCAGTTCGGCATCGAGATTGACGCCCGCGGTGACCGATTTCTTGACGTCCTTCAGCGTGACGATCTCGCCAGGAGTCGTTTGCGACGTGTCGATGTGGGTCAGCTCCGTATCCAGCGGCTGCTGGTAGCGCGCGTAGGCGCTGGCGCCCGTGGAATAGGAACCGTGCGAAGGCAAGTTGCCCTGGACCAGGCATTCGCTGCACTGGACCAGCGGAACGCCGAAGTCGTCGAGAATCGCCTTGATCTTGTCAGCCGATGCATCCAGCGCATGGTCCAACGCATATTTCAGCACCACGTCGTTTTCACGAACGCCGATGGCCATGGCGTATTCCAACTGCACGTCGTTGGACATCAGGTTCACCGGCTGCAACACGATCGGCACGTGCTTCTTGGTCTTGGCGTAACCGGCAAACGGTCCCCACACCCCCACCACGTCGAGCTTGCCGCCCGCTATCTGTTCGACCTGACGCCACTGCTGCAAGGCGCCATCATCGCTTGCGGTGTCGTAGCTGACCGTCAGCACGTGGAGATCGTTCTTCATCCCGTTTTCGGCGAGCGCCTGGCGCATCGCCGAGGTCTGATACACACCCACGCGGAGTTTCTTGAGCGCAGGGTCGTTGAAGCTCTTGATATGGATTTCGCTGTTCTCGCCGTACGCGAAAACGTAAGTCGACCGGTAAATCGGATCCGTCATCAATACGCCGGAAACGCTGTCCGGGATATCGACCACGAGATCGCAGTTACCGAGCGGCTCGACCGCGTTACCGAATGCCCGTTTCAGGAAACCGGAATTGACGTAGGACATCCAGTAGAACCCCACCGTGGTATGCATGGCCGCGGCCAGCACCTTGACGATCTGGTTGTCGATGCCGTCGCCATTGCGGTCCGAAAACGGCATGTTGGCAGGGTCCGCACAGGCGGTTAGCGGCCGCATCTGCTCATGCAAGGCCGCCTCTTTTGCGGCGGTCTGGTCGGCCGCCGTCATCTCGCTGAAGTTCTGGTCGAGGTTGTAATAGGTTTTTTCCTGCGCCGACACCGACCCAGCCACCATCAGCGCGAGGCATCCAACGGATACTGCCATTCCGAATTTCATGTCATCGACCGCACTTTGAAAGAACCTCTCACGTTCGTTGCCGACACGCGACGTTTCCGCTCCGCATCGAAGCCGGGGTTGCCCAAGGCAACCCCGGCAGACTTCACCATGCAACAGTGGTTTGTACAGCTGTACCACCCCACTGTGCGCAGGTCATCACTTTGCGGTATCGGCGTCCGCGACAGCCTGGTGCTCCGGTCCGCCCAAGCGGAACGTATACAGGGTGCCACCCTGCGGCACGAGGTTCAGGCTGGTTGACTTGGCCATGGCGGTCGCACCGATCGCGCCGTACTTGTCACTGAAGTTCAGACCGGCAGTAACCGGCAAACCGCTCCAGCCGCCAATCCCGGCGAACACAGACACATATTGCTGGCCGTTGATCTTGTAGCTGATCGGGTTGCCGATGATGCCCGAGCCCAGCTTGCGCACCCACAGGACGTTGCCGGTCTTGGCGTCCACCGCCCGGAAGTTGCCCAACATGTCGCCATAGAAGACCACGCCGCCAGCCGTGGCCAGCGCACCACCCCAGGTCTGGTACTTGTTGGGGTTTTTCCAGACGATTTTGCCGGTATCGACATCGAAGGCCTGGAACTGGCCCGCAAGGCCCGGCGTGGGCTCGTACATGTACACATTGGCAAACGCGTAACCCGATCCCTGCTGCGTGCTGGTTCGCTTCAGCGGCGTATCTTCCATGCACCACTGGTTGGTGGGCACGTAGAACACCTGCGGGTTGCTCGGATCCACCGCCACCGGCTGCTCATCCTTGCCGCCCATGGCCGTCGGGCAGGCCTGCACGGCTTTGTCCACGGCGAATGGCGAGTGCGCCTTGACCTTGATCGGACGATCCGTGCCGCCGACGTCGATCTTCTCGGCCCAGTTCACAGGAACGAAGTTGTGGGCACGCAGCAGCTGGCCGGTCCTGCGGTCCAGTACGTAGGCAAAGCCGTTGCGGTCGAAATGCACCAGCACCGGGCGATTCTTCTGGCCGTCGATATCCATGTTGACGAGGACGCTCTCGTTGACGGCGTCGTAGTCCCACTCGTCGAACGGCGTCAGCTGGTAGGCCCACACCATTTCACCGGTCGACCCGTTGCGCGCGATGATGGAGAGCGACCACTTGTTGTCCTGGGTGCCATCGTTGCACTTCTCCCACGTGTCGTACTTGCAACGATACGAAGGGCTCCACGTGCCGGGATTGCTGGTGCCGTAGTAGACCAGGTTCAGTTTCGCGTCATAGCTGATCCAGCCCCACACGGTCGCACCGCCTCGCGTATGCTCATCCCCTGGATACTCGTCAACACCGCGAAAGGTCTTCAAGGTGCCATGCTTTGGCACGGCCTTGTTGGTGTCCGCCGTCATGCCGACATCTTTGGCCGTACCATTGTTGAAGAAGCCCCAAACCTTCTGCCCGGTGTCGATCGAGTAAGCCGCGACGCTGCCGCGCGCCGCAAGCTCTGCACCGCCGTAGCCGATGATGATGTTTTTGCCGGCAATCACGCCCGCGCCCGTCATGGTCTGACCCTTTTCCGGGGACGCGAGCTTGTCGCTCCAGTCCACCTTGCCCGTCACGGCATCCAGCGCAATCAGGTAACCGTCCAAGGTATGGAAAATCACCTTGCCGTCGGCATAGTTGAGGCCGCGGTTGACGGTATCGCAGCACGCGATAGCGACGGCGCTGTCGTCACGGCCGTCCTTCTTGACGTAATTCCAGACCGTCACCGGGTTATCCGGGTTGGATAGATCCAGTGCCTGCACGACGTTCGGCCAGCCGCTGACCAGAAACATCATCGGCTTGCCGCCCACGTCCACCACGATCGGCTGGCCTTCCTGGCCACGCAACGAACTAAGCGATTGGCTCCACATAAACTGCATGTTGCCGGCGTTGCCGGCGTTGATCTGCGACAGCGGGCTGAAACGCGTCAGCTCGTTGTTGCGACCCGGCGCGGGCCACAAGTCCGGATTTTCTGCGCTCTTTGCAATGCTTGAAGTCGCGCTCATATCGCTTGTCTGGGCTACCGCCGATGCGCCGACGGCCAACCCCAGGCCGGCCAGCATGGTGACGCACCACGTAAACCGCCGTGAACGGCCACTGTTTTGAGAACTCATGGTGATTCCTCTCCTCTGCGTGTCACTGAAAATCATTCTGGACGTTGATCCAGGGATGGCCGCCTACCGGTCTTTGGTCCTGTAGCGCGCCGGCTGTCCGGCTATTAGCAGCCGCACGCCGGCATCCTGCACGCAGCCGTTGTATTACTGAGTGGGGTAACTGCAGATTGCGTGCCAGATGCCAACGCCGAAATAGCGCGTAGATTCAACGCATTGGAGACACCGCTGCGGGGTTGTCTCGATGGGTGTCACGAATCCGGTACATCGTTGTACCGGTCACATGACAACAATCAAAGAAGAGGCGGAGTGAGTTCATCGCAGGGGAAGTTGAGCGGCGGCATTGATCCGCTCACCGGCGGCGGCAGCGTGCGTGCTTCCCACGCAGCTACAGCGCGTGGCCACAAGAGCACGACTATTTGCCAAACAGCTTCGACAGACAAACCCTGATCGGAGCGCTTCACGTCGATCAGCCGGATGGCGGAGACCCACCGGGAATCAGATCGAGCTGGCGCGCCTTGATGTAGTCGTAGATCGCATGGATGTCCTTTTCCCCGAACACGCCCGCCCACGACGGCATGCCCTTGGCCGACCTGCCGCCGAGCACCGTGCCGAGAAACTGCGGGTACGTCATGCCATTAGCCATCGACTTGCGTAGATCCGGCGCGTACACGCCGCCCACCGCGTCTTTGCCATGGCAGCGGAAGCAGTAGGCGCTGTACTTCTCGTAGCCATGGGAAATCGCCGGCGTCACGCTGGTCTGATCTGCGGCAGTGAACACCGTAACATCGGTCTGCACGCTCCTGCCGTAGATATCCTTGTAGGTATGCATCGACACCGCAGCATGGGCACCCGACTTCGATGCACTCGCCGCCGGGGGTGTGCTGGCTTGGGCGCTGGTTTCGCCATCGGCCACATTCGCATGGGCTGCATGGACGGCCGCGCCTTGGAAAACCAATGCTGTTACTAAAAGTGCACGGAGGAAGTTAGGCCACATCGAAACGCTACTCCTGAAAACGAACGGAGGGAGTCAAGCCACCGACGCGCGGCTTGCACTTACTAATGCCACCTCCTCTCGCCGATGCCAATGGTGCGAAAGCGCGCAGACACTGCGGCCGCCCACGCATCGGGCCAACAACATGCCTCGTCAGGCTCGACTCGATTTTCCTGGCGTATCGCTACACATCACCCAATGTGGCATTAATCCATGCGCCATCTTTCTCGATGACGACAACCGCTGCCACTATTCGCGTTGCTGAGACCAAGCGCCGCAAGCGACCGGTTCGTGCGGCCGTGGTTGAAGAGCCCATGCACCATCAATGGTCCAGCGTGCATGCCAACCTGGCACGCTGCGAAGACGCATTGGTGACATCCCATGCCTGTTTCATGGCGATGGGTGACTCACTGCAGATGCGTTCCGAAGCCTATCGAACATGGATCAACCAAGGCGTAAGCGATAACGCACTGCTGGCCCTTCGCCAGCACCTGAAACAAGAGTGTTCATTCGGAAGCAGACGCTCTCAGGCCATGGCGGAAAAGACCTCTGGCTGACCGGTAAGCGACTTCAGGGCGGACAACGCGAAACGAAAGCAAACCCGAAGGAATTTAATTTCCTCCGTCCCGGTTTCTCGCGGCTGGACGCTAACGGGGTTGCTGAATCCCGCATTGCCCGCGTGTTCCCGGCATGGCGATATTCATTGAATTCGAGCAGGCAGGCTACAGGCGGAATAGTAGGCATGGCAATTGCTGTCGCCAGCATCAGCACACATTTTGATCCCATTATGGATAGCGTCGTCCGCTGTAGACCCTAAAGCTATGGAATACCCTTTTCCACAGGCGTCATCAGCAGATGCATGTGATTGGTCATCAGGACATAGGCATGGATCCGGCATCCATGTTTTTGTGAGGCTTCGGTAAGCTGTGTCAGGCAGCAGAGGAAGTCATGTTCGCAGTGGAAACGGGGTTGACGATTATTTCCCCGTTGGATGACATGCTGCGGCACACCAGGTAGATCCAGACGCATTTGACATGGCACAAGCGACCTCCCGCCATCGATGGGAAGTTCCACTGTCGTCGCATCTAAACCTGCCAGCCATTAGCGCGAGTTTTGCTGGCGCGTCGGATAATGTCTCTGACCCCTTTGATTCAAAACTTCCGCTCTCTTGTCACTTGGTTGTTTGCCAATCCGAGATACTCAAGCGTGAATCCTTGCCGGACATCTTCCAGTCGCTGATCGAGCCGGACGCATCTATCGTCAAGCGGTGTCCGGCATGAGTGAAGTGCATGACTGCACCGCCTTCGTCGCTGTAGGCGCTCAGCTCCGGAATGTCGTCGCATATTCGGCATACCGTCAGATCCGGCGTGCCTTTGCACAGCGCCTCGTTTGCGCCGACATTGGCCCTGCATTGCAAATCTTTCTCCGGCGCCCAGCCTTGCGCAAGTAGCGCCTTGCGCGCGTCGGCGTAAGCCATGTCTTTCTTCAGCACCTGATCAAGTGAGGCAGCGGACGTTTCAGCGTGCGGCACGGCAGCCGCTACGGACTGCACTGGAGCTGCCGGGGTAGCGCTCTGCGACATCGGCGTGGCATTGCTCGATGAGCAGGCCGACATGGCTCCGCACAGGCTCCAGACCATGGTAATCAGAGGCAAGCACCGACGGTTGTTGGGTCTATGCGGATGACCGGATAGGCGACTGCTGGTTGATGCGCTCAAGCGACTACAGCCGGCACGTCGGCTGCCGACGATGCAATCGAGCGAAACGAGCTGATCCGTAGTGAGCATAGCTACTGAATCCGTACGGGCAAGCTGCAGGCGGAGTAATAGACGTGGCAGTTGCTGCTTGCACTGCTGCACTGGGCCATTCCCTTTTGAACAGCCTGATCTAAAGCCCCAGCCGAGTTGACATTGAATACCTTATCGCCAAGCACCATCGCGGCGCATCCATTCCGATAAGACAGCTGGAATTTGCAATTCGAACCGCCACTTTTGGCTTGGCAATCTGCCATAGCTGCTTGCTTGGCTTGGCTTTCGCTCTGCATATTGGCAGCCACACCGAGCACACCACTAGGTTCATAAGTGGCAATGGCTCCCCAATGATCCTGCCAAAGCTCCGGAGGAGCTTGCGGCGTCTGAGATTGTTGTCCCCGGGGTGACGGCTGTGATGAGTTGATCGGTGCGCAACCTGTCCAGCCTTGGCCTTGAATGGGGGCGCAATCTACACCGGGTTGTTGTGCGTGCAGCGTGCCGACCATCAAAAACAGCAGGGCAAAGAAGGCTTTCATCGGATCGTGGCTCATGGCGCTCAATTGCTCGGCGGGGTAGTTGTGGTCGAATTGCTAAACCGCGAATTTGTGAGGATGCCATGTTTCGGTTTAACTTTCGGCGTCCCAGTTTCGCTGGTTCGCTCACTGAATCCTTTGGGGTAGGCTGCAAGCTGCATATGCTGGATGGCAATTAGGATCTTTGGCGTTATCGCAAATCTCCATGCCTTTCTGAATAGCTTCTTTCTCTGTAGCGCCGGGATTTGTGTTGTAACTCTTCGCGCTTACCACCAGTGCGGCACATTGATTGCGGTACGAAAGCTGGATCTTGCAGGTCGATCCGTGTTTCGACTGGCAATCTGCTAGAGCTGCGCTTTCAGCATCCTCTTGAGTCGGCATATTGGTAGATGTTCCTAGACTCCCGCTGGGCGCATAGACCGCGATTGCGCCCCAGTGATCCGCCCATTTCTGTGGAGGTGGTTGCGGTGTCTGTAGCTGTTGTCCTTGGGCCGGTTGCTGTGACGAATTGAGTGGTGCGCAGCCTGTCCAGCCCTGTCCTTGAACAGGCGCGCAGTCCACGCCGGGTTGTTGAGCGCGCAAAGTGCTAGCGATCAATAACAAACCGCAAAAGAGAAAGATTTTCATCTGGCCGTGGCTCATGGCGCTTGATTGCTCGGCGGCGGGGTGGTCGGAGCGTTACCATACTGCGGGCTAGTGCGAACTCCAGTATCGGTTGCGGCCACTTGTCGAGGCTGTACAAGGTTGAGGTTGTTGAGTCCACCATCAGCTTGTCGCCCCGGAATGTTTTGACCGGTACTGGCCGGCGCCGGCCAGTGTCCGCCGCCGCCATAGGCATACGACCCCGCCGGCTGCCCCTGTGGGCCAGGGCGTGCGCCCGCGCCATTGAAGGCGGAGTAGGCCATGAAGCTGCCCAGGGTGCCGTTGAAGAACTGGGCGGCCATGGGAGGGGCGGAGATGATCAGCATCGTCATGAGCAGGCCGACGCCGCCCTGTTCCATGGACTGACTGCTGAGGCCCTCGCTGGTGGTGCCGAGTAGGCCGGTAATGACGCTGGAGGTCCACAGGCCCTCGGCCACAGCCAGGGTGACCTTGAGCACTATAGTGGAGACAAAGCTGAGCATGGCCATGCCGAAGAGGGTGCCGATGCCATACATGAGCCACTTGTTGAACAGCGGCTTGGTCTGCTCGAAAAGCAGGCAGAGGATGAAGATGGGTCCGAGGCCGACGATCAGGGCGATGGCGAGGTTGAACATCAGCAGCATGGCGCCGGCTGCCATGGGCGGGCTGGCGGTGCCAAAGATGGCGAAGTCGCCGCTACGGGCTCGTGTTGACGCGGATTCAATGTCGTTCGTGGGCACCGGCACTGAGTCAATGGCCGTCATGGCGAGGCTGACGATCCTATTGCTGCCCTTTGTCGTTGAGTGACGGCAGCGGTGGCCGCGAGCACTAAGCAAACAGTTCGATATTTTAGACAAATGGCGAGTGCGCACTCGGCAAAAAACACGAGACGCTTTTCCCAATACGGGAACGCCGCTGCAGTTCTTTACCGGGTCCGTGGCGAAGTTCATGACCTGACTCTACAACAACCTATTAGGCTGCTGCACGCGAATACGCAGCTGACGATCAGCGTTCGTCGCCAGCGTGATCTGCCGGTTAATCCAGCGCCGCGCGCGGTGGCAGCGACCACTCAATCGGTGCACGCCCGCGTTCTTCCAGATAGCGGTTAGCCGCAGAGAAATGACCGCAGCCGATAAATCCGCGATGGGCGGACAACGGCGACGGATGGACAGACTTCAATACGCCATGGCGTCTGGTATCAATCAGCTGCCCCTTCTTCTGCGCGTACGAACCCCACAGCAGAAACACGATGCTTTCGCGCTCGCGGTTGAGTGCGTCGATGGCACGGTCGGTGAAGTCTTCCCAGCCTTTGCCCTGGTGCGCGTTGGCCTGCCCTTCCTCCACAGTGAGCACGCTGTTGAGCAGCAGCACGCCCTGGTCGGCCCATGAGGTGAGGCAGCCGTGGTCGGGCCGCGGGATGGCGAGGTCTCGCTGGACCTCCTTGAAGATGTTTTCCAGCGACGGCGGCACGCGCACCCCGGGCCGCACGGAAAAGCACAGGCCGTGTGCCTGACCGGGGCCGTGATACGGATCCTGCCCAAGTATCACCACGCGTACCTGGTCGAACGGCGTGTGATCGAAGGCGGCAAAAATCTCAGGGCCGGGCGGATAGATTTTTTTACCAGCCTGCTTTTCGCTGCGCAGAAAAGCGGCGAGCGACTGCATGGTCGGAGTAAGCAGGGCGTCGCCGATGCGCGCCTTCCACGACGGCTCGAGTCTTATCTGATCAAGTTTGGCCTGATCGGGTTTGACCTGCGCGTCGCTCAAGCCGTCGACCTCGCTTACGCGCCGCTGGCGCGAGCGCGCAGATGCTGGGCCACGCGCAGCTGAAACAGCAGCTTGGTCACCAGCAATTTTTCCTCGACCGGTTTTTCGACCAGATCGTTGGCGCCGGCTTTTATCAAGGCGGCCTGGTTAGCCGGGTTTTCGTCGCCGGTCATCACCAGCACGGGCAGCCGACCCTTGCCGTAGCCGAACTCGTTACGAATGCGCTTGAGCAGATCGCCGCCGGTGAGCTCGCCCTTCAGGCTCACGTCGGTGAGCACCACGTCGGCACCGGTCCAGCCCAGCGCCTTGTCGGTTTCGAGCATGGCCAGCGCGTCCTCCACGCTGACCACGTGGCGCACGGTGAGGCCGATTTTTTCGAGCATGCGGCGCGTGGCCAATGCCACCACGCGGCTGTCCTCGACATACAGCACGGTACCCTCGGCCTGCATCTGCGGGCTGACGTAGCCGCGAATGAATTCGGCCAGCGCCTGCAGCCCCAGCGCCTTGTCGAAATAGTCGGTCACGTCCTCACCGAGCGAACGGCGCAGCAGGCGATCATCGACATCGCCGGAAACCACCACGATGGGTACGTAGGTCTGCGACGCGGTTTCACGCACGGATCGCGCCAGCTCCAGCCCATCCATATCGGGCAAGCGCAGCGCAATGGTGATGAAGTCGAAGGCGCCCTCTTCCAGCAACTTCAATGCGTCGGCGCCGCTGCCGCTGCCGATGACTTCGACCTCGGGCAGCTCGGCCAGCAGCACGCGGGTCAGCAGCTGGCGCACCACGCGCGAGCCATCGACCACCAGCACGCGCGGCGCTGTTGTGGTGAGACGGTTGCTGATGGTCGCGATCATTGCGTTATTCAACTTGCCTTACTCGTTGCCGTACGTGCCACGTGAAGCTTCAACCTTACTATCTGAGCATGTACGCGAACGAACCGCGAGCATGCACTGCCTGAACCGCCGTTTGACCTCGATAGTGCCCGGAACGCCGAGCCATACCTGCGACGCGCGTCACTCTGTCAGCCGACCTGCACGATCATGCCGCCTTGCGCAACTGCCAGGCACTGACCAGCCGCGCGCCGAACCAGCCCAGCAAGGCCGCGGCCAGCGGCACGGCCAGCAGCAGCCACAGCGGCAGACCGCCGACCTGCAGTTTGCCGTTGTAAGCCTGACTGAGCTGCGCCACCGGGTCGGCCAGGGCGAATTCGATGCCGATCGCCAGCAGGGCCGCGAGTATGCCGCTGAACAGCCCATACCAGATGCCGGCGTAGAGATACGGCCGACGCACGAAGGCGCCGCTGGCACCGATCAGCAGCAGCACGCCGATCTCTTCATGCCGACTGGCAATGTCGACGCGCACCGTATTGCCCACCACCAGCAGCGCCGCCAGCGTTAGCAGCGAGGCCAGCACCAGCACCGCGCGATTGCCGACCGCCAGCAGTGCATCGAGGCGCTGCCGCCAGGTGCCGCTGTCCTGCACCATGTCCACGCTGTGCATGGCGCGGATGTCTGTGACCAGTTGCCCGATCGCCGCGGCGCCGAGCTCCTCGTGCGGCTGCAGCTGCAGCACGAAGGGCAGCGGGTTGCTGTCCAGCGTTTTCAGTGCCCCGGTGAAGCCCTGCATCTTGGCCAGCTCGTCCATGCCCTGCTGCGGCGTCTTGACGCTGACCGAGGCCACCTCCGGCCGCTCGCCGAGCTGCTTGGCCAGCAGCTGCGCCTGCTGCGGTCCCTGATCGGGCTGCAGGAACACACTGATCGCCTGACTCTGGCCCAAGGTTTCGCCGAGCTTCTGCACGTTGCCGAGC
>Ga0302234_10002613_pt1 | contig 11342 bp, 10 predicted proteins | sample II_Palsa_N3_2_FD_193576 | JGI IMG/M metagenome (GOLD analysis project Ga0302234, IMG submission 193576) | Peat permafrost microbial communities from Stordalen Mire near Abisko, Sweden - II_Palsa_N3_2 | ecosystem: Environmental > Terrestrial > Soil > Palsa > Peat permafrost | place: Sweden... | reverse complement strand
AGCGCCGTCGGCTAGAGGCGGGAGAGACCGCGCGGCCGCCGGCTCCCTACACCAGGGCCGAGGGGGTCCGGGACGGCCGCCCCGGGGCACCGCTGTGGCAACTCACCGACTTCACCGGGCCGGTCGATGCGGGGCAACGGGCCGGGCTGGAGGCGGCGCTGGAGGCAGCCGGGCTGCTCGATGCGTGGGTGACCCCGGATGGCCAGCTTCTCGACGCCGGGACCCATGACGTGATTGTCACCGTTGGCTCACCGCCCGGGAACGGCGTCCTTGCTCAGCGGGTCGACAAGCCTCTCGCCGTGGCTGGTGGCAGTCTCGCGGACGCGTTGCATTCTGCTATCGACGAGGCCGACACCGCGGCCGGCCAGGTTCCGGCCGGCGTTGTCCAGGCCATCCTGGGGGCCATCGGCCTTGGCCCGGACCACCCCGGGCCCGCCTGGATCAGCCCTGACGGACGGTGGCGGGTGGGGCCACTGCACGGGGCCTGGGCCAAGCCGACCGCCGAGTTCATCGGAGCGGCATCCCGGGAGCAGGCGCGGCGGCGCAGGCTCGCCGCGCTCGCCGCCCAGATCGATGCGGTGCGGCAGGCCCTGGCTGTGGCCGAGGAGGCCGTAGCCGTGGTGGCCGCGCGGCTGTCCGCGCTTGCCGATGAGGTCGCGGCAGCACCGGGTGACCAGGAACTGCGTGACGCGCACGGGAAGGCGGCCGGCGCCCGGGTCGCGCTGCGGCAGGCCAGCGGGAAGGTGGAGCAGCAGCGGGCCCAGGTGACCGAGGCGGACCGCGTGGCCGCCGAGGCGGCGGAGCGGCGGGATGAGGCCGCCACCGATCTCGGGGTCCCGTCCGGCATGACCGCGCTCCAGGTGGCCGCGGTTGCGGTGCGGGGCTATGCGAGCTCGGCCGAGAAGCTGCTGACCGCGCTGTGGCAGCATGAGGCCGCCCTTTCGAAGGCGGCCACCTGCGCGGCTGAGCTGGAGGGGGCCGAGCGGGAGCTGGCCGAGGCTGAGGCCGCCGCCGCCGACGCGGCGGAAACGGCGCGGGACGCGGCGGCCCGGCTGGCCACGTTGCGCGACGCGATCGGCGCCACCGCCGATGAGCTGCAGGACCGGCTGGACGTGGTGAGGAGCCGGATCGAGCAGCTCAAGGCGGCCGACAAGCAGCTGGATCCGGAGCTGCGCAAGCAGTCGGAAACACGCGCCAAGCTTGAGGGGCGCGAGGAGCAGTTGCTGGCGAACCAAGCCGGGGAACAGGCCCGGCGGGACGCGGCGGTCGCCGCATTCTGGCGCTTCACCGCGACGGGACTGCTGACCGTGGCGCTCCCTGAGCTTGACCGGCCCGGAATGACCGGGATGCCCGCGCGGGAACCGGCCGACCTGGAAGGTAGCGAGCCCGGGCTGGCGCCGACCGAGCCCGCAGCACCGGCGGTGCGGCTGGCCCGGCTGGTGGAACAGGAGCTGACCGCCGTGGAGGACGGCGACGAGGCGTGGAAGCGGGTCCAGGACGACATCGGCCGCCGGCACAGCGAACTGGCCGAGGCCCTGTCGCGGCATGGCCACCACGCGGCGCTCAGCCTGGTGGACGAACGGGTCGTGGTGATCATCCAGTACCAGGCCAAGGACCGGACGCCTGGGGAGCTGATGGACCTGCTCCGCGACGAGATCTCCTACCGGGAGCGGATGCTGACCGCCCGGGAGCGTGAGCTGATCGAGGAGCATCTGGTCAACGACGTGGCCAGCCATCTGCAGGAGCTGATCAGCGAGGCGGAGGCCCAGGTCACGGAGATGAACGCCGAGTTGGCCGAGCGGCCGACCAGCACCGGCATGCGGCTGAGGCTGCGCTGGGAGCCATCGCCAGAGGGTCCGCCGGGACTGCCCGAGGCCCGGCGCCGGCTGCTGCGCCAGGATGCCGAACTCTGGTCCCCGGCCGACCGGGCAGCGGTCGGTGAGTTCCTGCAGGCCCAGATCGAGGCCGAGCGCGCGAAGTCGGAGGACAGCACGTGGCAGGAACAGCTCCGGCTGGCGCTGGACTACCGTGCCTGGCACCGGTTCGTGATCGAGCGCTTCCAGGACGGCAGATGGCGACCGGCGACCGGGCCCGCGTCCGGTGGCGAGCGGGTCCTGACCGTGTCGCTGCCGCTGTTTGCCGCCGCGTCCGCGCACTACCGCTCGGCCCATCCGGACGCGCCGCGGCTGGTCACCCTGGATGAGGCGTTCGCCGGCGTAGACGACGACGCGCGCGCCAAGTGCCTGGGCCTGCTCACGACCTTCGATCTGGACGTGGTGATGACCAGTGAGCGGGAGTGGGGCTTCTACGCGAGTGTGCCCGGCATCGCCACGCACCAGCTGGTGCGGCGCGACGGGATCGACGCGGTGCACGTCACCACCTGGGAGTGGAACGGCACGTCCCACCGGCGGGTGGAACGCGAATTCAGCGATCGCGCGCAAGCCCTGCGGGCCGGCGGCGAGGGAGGCACTGAGCGGCCCGATGAGACGGCCCTGTGGTGAGCAGCCCGGCGGGGGACGGCTCCACGTGCCGCTAGGTGACGCCATGCCGGACCTGCCACGGGTCCCGGCGACAGCCGACGAGGACCGGCTGCGGCGGGTCCTCGGGGGAAGTGAGCTGAGCTGGCTGGTGGACCGGGCCCGAGCCCGGATCGCCCGGGGTGCGCCGCTCAACGGGGTGGTGACGCTCTCCGGCGTGACCACGGCTCAGCGGCAGGCGGCCGGGCGGCTCCTCGGCCGCCCGGCCGGGCACGGCTCCTCCTTGTCAGTTTCGCTGCCAGCCGTCGAGTTGGCACTGCGGGCGGCCGGTCTCGCGGCGGACCTGCGCAGCGCGGTCGAGACGCTCACCGGTCCGGTCCCGGACGCGACGGCCGAGCGCGCGCGGTTCGCGCAGCGCCGGGATGCAGCCCTGCAGGCCGCGATGGCGTGTCGGCACGCGGGCCGGGAGTGGTTCGCGGCGTGGCTGACGGAGCTGTCCGATGACGGCACGCTCACCCGGCTGCTACGGGCCGGCCGTGACGAGGCCTTGGCCCAGGCCGCCGCCGTGCTGGACCAGCTGCCTGCCACCGAACTGCCGCTGCCGGTGCTCGCCGAGCGGGCGACCGGAGACACTAAGGCCCTGTCCGGCCCGCCGCTGTCCAGCCTGGTGCTGCGCGTACTCGCACGCCGGCAGGGCATCGCCCCGCCGGCGACCCAGGCCGGGCGGCGAGCGCTGTGGGAGGCGGCCGGGATCATCGTGGATGACCTGGCCAGCCAGGTCCTGGTCCTCAATGTCCCGGCCAGCGGCGCGGCGCTTGGCCAGTGGCTGACCGAGTCAGCGGGGCTCGGCGTGCCGTTCCGCGTCACTCTGCACCAGCTGACTACTATGCCGGTCACGCTGGACCTCGATGGGCTGCGGGTATGCGAGAACCCGGCGGTGCTCCGCGCCGCCGCGGCGGACCTCGGGTCGCGCTGCCAGCCGCTCGTCTGCACCGAGGGCATACCGTCAGCGGCCTGCCACCGCCTGCTGAGCCAGGCATCTGTGCTGTACTGGCGGGCCGACTTCGACTGGACCGGGCTCCGGGTCGTCGGCGCGGCCATTGAACGTTACGGGGCCGTGCCATGGCGGATGAGTGCGGGCGATTATCTGGACGCAGCGGCCGCCGGAGAGTCAGAGACGCTGAAGGGACCGCCGGTCGCCTCTCCCTGGGATGCCCGGCTGGCCAACGAAATGCGAGCGTCAGGCCGCGCCGTGATGGAAGAGCGCCTAATCCCGCTGCTGCTCCGCGATCTGGATCGCGAGCAGCAGCGACAATTCGCCCGCTAAAGGTGCCGCGTTAGTCCCGCGGAGGAACGTCCCGGCGGCATGCGAACTGCCTGCATACTCCGGCGGACGGCTTGACGCGGACCGGGAGACCCCAACGCTGGCCTCTTTGCGCAGTCAACTTGTTGCTTAGCGTAGTATCTGTTGCCCTGAGAGACGGCCGGGCGTCCGCATGGGATGGCCCCCCAGTCACATCCCAAGCGGGGACCGAATATGAGGCGTATCGCCCTGGCTGGAGCTGCCGTGACGGCCGGGTTGGCTGTCGCTGTGGCTGGCATCGCGGGCTGCGGGTCGGCCGGGGACCAGGCTGACGCGGGTCCGACCGCCCGGGTCCCGGCCCGGCAGCTGGGTAGGAGCGTCGCGGATGCTTACGTGTTCCTCGATCAGATGATGGATAGCTACGCTGCAGGCTCGATTCCCCGGCTCGTGCAGAGCTTTACCGGCGGCGTTCTGGGACGTCGGCGCTTTACGGCGGCGGAGATCTATGACGACGCGGTGGTCATCGACGCCTACCTGGCCGAAGACACCCCGGCCGGGACGTCGAGGGCAGAAGCCATCGGTAACGCGCTGCTGTACGTGCAGGCAAACGATCCAGCGCACGACGGGCGCCTACGCGCGGCGTACGCGCCGGCCCCGCTGCGCCGCCCAGCTGATATCACGATCACCGACCCTGCTACTGCCGCCGGAGATGCGGCGTGGGCCGGCGTGGCCCTTATCCAGCTCTATGCAGCGGCGGGACGGAAGGCCTTTCTCGCGGGAGCGGAGGAGATCGGGAACTGGGTCCAGGCCCACTGCTACGACTCGCGCGGGCCGGGCGGGTATACCGGTGGCGAAACGGCAGGCGGCCAGAAGATCGAATGGAAGTCCACCGAGCACAACATCGACCTCTACGCCCTGTTCAGGCTGCTAGCCGCGGAGACCCGCGACCCAGCCTGGTCGGCCAGGGCGGCGTGGGCCAAACGCTTCATCGCGGGGATGTGGGATCCACGGCAGGGCCGGTTCTACGTCGGCACAACCAGTGACGGCCGGACCCTGAACGACAGCGTGCTGCCCGAAGACGTCAACACCTGGTCCTACCTGGCCCTTGGCGATCCCAGCTACGCGGCGTCACCTGGCTGGGACGCCCGGAACCTCGCCGTCACCGTCGACGGGTTCAGCGGGATCAGCTTCTGCCGCGCAGACCGTACGGGCATCTGGTACGAGGGGACCGCGCACCTTGCCGACGCACTCGAATTCCGCGGCGAATCCGGCGACGCCGCCCAGGCCGCAAGGTACCTGGCGGGCATCTACCATGCCCAGGCGCACGGGCCCGGCGCTGACGGTCTCGGGATAATCGATGCTTCCCGGAACGGGCTCGGCGACTGCGGCGGCGGCACCTACTACGCGTCGCTGCATACCGGGACGACCGCCTGGTACATTCTGGCCGCGAAGAAGACCGATCCCTTTACCCTCATCGTCGCTTCGCGCGGCACCGCACCCGCCGCCAATGCCGCCACCGGTCCTGTCTAACGACAGGTACGACAGCCAGAGGAGTCCATGGTGACAAGCTCCCAGCATTTGCTAGGCCAAAACCCATCAGCGGCAGCCGACAGCCCGGGCGATATCCCGCCTGAACGGCCCGCCGCACTGGATCGCCTGGACGTGCTGATCGGCCGGTGGGAGATGGAGGCCACCTTCAAGGCCGGGTACTTCGGCGCGGGCAGCCCGGCCATTACCGACCGGGGCGGCCGGACGACGTTTGAATGGCTGGAGGGTAAGTTCTTCCTCGCCCAGCGGTTCGTCAACGAAAACCCCGCCGCCCCCAGCGGCATCGCGATCATTGGCCCGGCTGAAGATCCGGGGACCTTCAGCCAGCACTACTACGACTCACGTGGTGTCGCCCGCGTGTACCGGGTGAGCCTGGACGGCGGGGTCTGGAAGATCTGGCGGGAGGCCCCCGGTTTCTGGCAGCGTTACACCGGCGCGATCTCTGATGACGGCACCACGATCACCGGCGCCTGGGAAGGCTCCCCGGACGGACGCGAGTGGAAGCACGACTTCGGCCTGAGCTACATCAAGACCCGGTAACCCCAAAGCAAGAGGGGGCGGAAGCGCCGGCGGGCCCCGCCCCCGGCAGGGTAGCGCCCAGCCGTTCCGCCTGGCCACACCCAGGCCGCCCGACCCATACCACCCCAACGCAGTCCCTGACCGGCCCAGATGGCCAGGGTTCGCTGCCGCACGCCCAGCTAATCTCCATTTCCGGTCAGCTGACAAGCGTGGTCCGCGCCGGCATGGCGAACTAAGGCACCAGCACACTGATCGCCCCTGAGGCGGTGTCTTTGATCCCAACGGACTCGACGGCAACCGTGATGGGCTCATATCCGTAGATAAGCCCAAAAGCGGCCGACGCCTGAGTCGTGCCCAGTCCCTCGGCAAGCGTGCAATGGGGCACCCAGTTACCCGGCAGGTAATGCGGCCAGTGCTCAACCAGCTGGTTGGCCAGCGCCGTATGGACATTGGCATGGAACGCCAGCAGCTCTGCAGTTACCGGAACCCCCAAGAAGAGAGCCCCCTCGCCGCCGGGAAACGTTCCCAGCACATAAAGATGGCGGTCGGCTGAAAGGACGGTCGTCAAAGTACATTTCGATCGCGTGAGCCACCCGTTCACCATGCCAGACAGGCCCAACCACACAGCCCTCAGCCCAGATTGTCCTCACCCTCGCGAGGTGGTTCCGGCCGCGGTGGAGTACAGTCTGCGCGACCCAGGATGCCGCGAAAGTGACAGAGATGGGCACGGCCCAGGATCATTTTCGCCTGCTCACGTAGCCTCTTCCGAGCTAGCTCGTCGAGCCGTCAGGCGGTTCACCTTAGCCAAGTGGCTGGTAAGCACGAGCAGCACGGCGTGCCACGCCGGAATCTGCTTAGGCTGCGCCTAAAAGCGGCGGCGGCCCACCCTGGGTGTGACGGCCGCGGCCACGAACGCAGTCCGGGCCACCGGTGCCCGGCGGGGGGGTTAGGGCGGAGGCAACGACGGCGGTCTTCGCGACCGGCGCGCGGATGACGCCGACTTTCCCGGCACGTTCAGGCCTCAGTGGCATGGTCGACGGGACCCAGTTCATCCAAAGATACGCTCGTCATGATCATCTTCCGTTTTCGCTGGACGGAAGCGAGCTGCCGCCCTGTGGACATCCCGGCTAGACGTCGGCGAGGTTTTCGCGGCTGCCATAGGCGCACAGGCCGTACAGCGCAACTACGTCGACGGCGATGATGGTCAGCGCCCAGAAGGGGTAGGCGGGGATAAAGAACATCATGTCGATGGCGCTGAGCCCGACCACGGCGACGGCGAACCAGCGGGCCAGCTGGTTACCGGCCAGCACCCCGGCCCCGGCGGCCAGTTGCAGGATGGCGATGACGAGGGTGACCCAGCCCCAGGCGCGCAGGTTGCCGAACACGTAGTGGGCGTTGGCGACGAATACGTGTGAGTGGTGGATCGCGGCGATGCCGTAGATCATGTTGAAGAAGCCGTCAACGAACAGCAGGATCGACGCGAAGACGATCAGCCCCAAGGCGCGGCCTTCCGCGTGGCGGCCGCCCGCCCCGCTGTCCGGTCTGATGGTTGCGGATGTCATGGTGACCTCCCAGGTCGCAGTCGCGGCCCCCTGCGGCTCGTGCTCACTCTTGCGCCACCCCGACCAGGCCACATCACCCTCCGTGGATGGGCTCGGAACGTATAGGCGGTGTAGCTGAGAGCGGACCAGGGCCTGACGCTCACCGCCTACAGCGCCGAACCTGGCTCCCCAGCCGCCGAAGGCCGGCGACAGACCACCCAGGCCGGGTGGTTCAGCTGGCGGGCAAAAGACCTACGTTCAAGACCCGGCCACGAGTCACGGCAACGGGTTACGTCAACCTTCGAGTACGCGAGGTGTGCGGATGAGCGGCGACCAACTGCCGAGCTGGCGGCAGACACCCACGAAACAGTCCATCCTGCAGTTCGTCGATGCCGTGACCAGTCGTGACTCAGCCGATTACGTCGAGGAGCCTGAGCGTGTCGCCGTGTTTGATAATGACGGCACGCTATGGACCGAGCAGCCGGTTTACGCTCAGCTGATCTTCGCCCTGGACCGGGCGGCTGAGCTGGGACATCCCACCAGCCTCGAAAAGCTGCACGCGGGCGGGATGGCGGCGCTGGTCGACCTGGTGAAGCTCACCCATGCCGGGATCACCACCGACGAGTTCGCAGCATTGTGCCGGAACTGGCTGGCATCAGCCCGGCATCCGCGCTTCGACCGGCCATACCCTGCGATGGTCTATCAGCCCATGCTGGAGTTGCTCGGCCTGCTGAGCCGCAACGGCTTCTCCTGCTGGATCTTCTCCGGCGGCGGCACCGACTTCATGCGGGTCTGGGCAGCTGAGGTCTATGGCCTGCCGCCACACCGGGTGATCGGCAGCGTAGGAGAAACCGAATTCCGCAATGGTACTGGCGGCCCGGAACTCGTCAAGACCGCCACCATCCAGATCGTCAACGACGGGCCGCAGAAACCCATCTCGATCCACCGGCATGTCGGGCAGCGGCCGATCCTGGCCGCCGGGAACACCGACGGTGACCTGGCCATGCTCGAGTGGGCCGCCGCCAGCCCGCATCGGACCTTGGAATTGGTCGTGCACCACACCGACGGCGTCCGTGAGTACGCCTACGAACGGGACCCCATCCTGGGGGCCGGCACCGAGCAGATTCAGGCCGCCGCCGCGAAGCACAACTGGACCGTGATCGACATGGCCGCCGACTGGTCCACGGTTCACCCGCCGACCCCCTGATTCAGCTACGGGAAACTGCCAGCTGGGCAGGCCCACGGGGCTGGTCAGGCCGCGCCAGGCAGTAGGTGGTGGTAAGGGGGCCGCACGCAGCTATGGGATTCCGGTCCTGGGCGCGGCGCGGCGCGGCGCGTCAGTGGCGGGGAGGGCCACGTCGTTTCCGGGGCGGCCGGTCCGCGGCCGCCACCGTGGCAGTCAGCGGCAGCCGGGACGGCGGCTTGACCTCGGCCAGCCGCAGGTAGGTCACCAGCCGCTGCCCGCCTCGGGTGGCCAGGCTGGCCAGCACCTCCTGCAGGTCGGCGACGTCCCGGGCCACCACGGTGAGCAGGTAGTCCGTTTCACCGGCGACGTTGTCCGCCGCGATGATCTGCGGCAGCGCGCGCACCTCGTCTTCGAAGATGCGGCTCGACCGGGGGTCGTGCCGGGACAGGGTCGCGGTCACGTACACCTGCAGCGGGAATCCGGCGGCGGCGGCGTCCAGTTGGGCGCTGATGATCCGGATGACGCCCGACTCCTTCAGCCACCGAATCCGGTGCAGGGTCGCCGCCGGCGAGAGCCGGACCAACCGGGCCAGCTCGACGTTCGTGCGGTCCGCATCGGCCTGCAGCGCAGTGAGCAGTGCGACGTCAACATCGTCAAGTTCAACAGCCATATAACCAAATATTATTAAGCTAACTTGGCCAAGAGGCAAATTTCTCATAGGTCGTCATGATGATGACTACATGAACACCAAGCAGCGTCGCGCCGTCGCCGCGCTCATCGGAGCCGGCCTGCTGTGGGGCACCTCCGTCCCGCTTTCCAAGCTGGCCCTGGAGTGGCTGGCGCCGGGCTGGCTCACGGTCGCGCGCTTCGGGCTCGCCGCCCTGGTCCTCCTGCTGGCCGCTCCGCGCGCCAACGTGCGCGCCGCCTGCCGCCCACTCGTGCTGCTGTCCGGCGCCTTCGGTTACGGCGGCTCGGTCGCCGTGCAGAACGCCGGTATCACCCGGACCAGCGTCACCCACGCAGCTCTGCTGGTCGGCGCCGTGCCCGTGCTGGTCGCGGTCATCGCCGCGCTCTGGCAGCACAGCGTGGCCCGTCCGGTGGCCTGGCTGGGGTTCGCCGTGTCCCTGGCCGGAGTGGGCCTGATCACGGGCGGCCGCGGCGGGGGTGCCTCGCTCACCGGCGACGGCCTGGTGCTCGCCTCCCTGCTGCTGTCGGCCACGTTCACGGTGGGGCAGGCGCGGCTGCTGCGCGGCCGCGACCCGATCGCGGTCACGGCCGTCCAGTTTCTGGGCGCGGCCCTGGCCGTGGTGCCCTTCGCCGCCGCGGAGGGAACGCCGGCTTCGCCGCACGCCGGTGCTCTGCTGGCCACCCTGGTCCTGACGGCCGGGGGGACGCTGCTGCCCTTCACCCTCTTCGCCTACGGCCAGAGCCGGGTGCGGCCCGAGATCGCCGGGGCCTTCGTCAACCTCGAACCGCTCGTGGGAGCCGTAGCGGGTGTCGTCTTCTTCGGTGATCCGGTTGGGCCGATCCAGGCCGCGGGTGGTGCGGCCATCCTGGCGGGCATCGCCCTGAGCAGCTTTCCGCTGCTGGTCAGGCGCCACCACGTGGCTGCAGCCCACCCGGCTGAGGCCGCTCCGGGGCTGCTCCCCGGCGAATATGGCTCCCGCCTTCGCCGGGGGCGGCTCGGCTACTGTAGGCCCGGTGCGGGTAGCAACGTGGAACGTGAACTCGGTCAAGCAGCGGCTGCCGAGGCTGCTGCCGTGGCTCGATCAGCGGCAGCCGGACGTGGTCTGCCTGCAGGAGACCAAGCTTGGCGACGACGCGTTCACCGAACTACTCGGACCCGAGCTGGACGACCGCGGCTACGCGGTAGCCGTGCACGGCGAGCCGCGGTGGAACGGGGTGGCCATCCTGTCCCGGGCCGGGCTGGACGGCGTGGTCACCGGCATCCCCGGCGCGCCGGGCTTTCCCCATCCCGAGGCCCGTGCCGTGTCCGCGACCTGCGGCGGTATCCGGGTGCACTCGGTGTACGTGCCGAACGGGCGGTCCCCCGGCTCGGAGCACTACCAGTACAAGCTGGCCTGGCTGGCGGCCTTGCGGGAGGCGGTCAAGGCGGGCCCGGAGGCCGTGCTGGTCTGCGGAGATATGAACATCGCGCCCACTGACGCCGACGTGTTCGACCCGGACGCCTACATCGGGCAGACGCACGTCACGCCGCCAGAGCGGGCTGCGCTGGCCGAGCTGCAGGCGCTCGGCCTGCACGACGTGGTCCGGGCCCGATGGCCGGACGAACGGGTGTTCACCTACTGGGACTACCGGGCCGGGATGTTCCACCAGGATCTGGGCATGCGCATCGACCTGATCCTGGCCAGTGCCCCGGTCACGGGCCGGGTCATGGCGGCCTGGGTGGACCGGCAGGCCCGCAAGGGCACCGGTCCCAGCGATCACGCTCCGGTGATCGTCGACCTGGACGAAGCGCCGGACGGCGACATCGGGCCGGTCATCCCGCCTCCGTCCGTGCGCGCCCCGAAACGCGGCTCGGTCAAGCTCCCGCAGTCACCGTGACGACGCACGGCCGCGAGCTGATTCCGCTCGCGGCCGTGCGCACGGCCCGCCGCCGGACATCGCATGGGTCCGTCAGGCCGTCAGGCCGTCAGGCCCCTGCCGCCGCGGCGAGCGCTCGCCCGGTCAGCACGCGCGCCAGATGCCGCCGGTAGTCGGCAGCCCCGTGCAGGTCGGCCGGCGGCTCGGTGCCCTCGTCCGCGTGG
>Ga0302234_10002609_pt1 | contig 11346 bp, 7 predicted proteins | sample II_Palsa_N3_2_FD_193576 | JGI IMG/M metagenome (GOLD analysis project Ga0302234, IMG submission 193576) | Peat permafrost microbial communities from Stordalen Mire near Abisko, Sweden - II_Palsa_N3_2 | ecosystem: Environmental > Terrestrial > Soil > Palsa > Peat permafrost | place: Sweden... | reverse complement strand
TTACTGGTATCCACCAAGCCGTAAGCGGCGCTACCCAGCGCGCCTACTGCGGTGATGTATTGCGGAAAAGTAATGTATTGCTGCAGATTGGCCAAGTTCGCATCCATTGCATCCCCTTGCGTAAGGTTGTTTGCGATATTTTCTGTTTTAAATTTTCCGTATCACAGGTGCGGCGCGTAGCCGGTTAATCATAGGGTAATATTGAGAAAAGTCTAAGCAAAAAGAAGACAGATTTGTCTTGTCGAGTGGCGAATGCTCCAAGGCAACGGCTGGCCCAGTGTTTACCAATCAGTTCTCCGACCTTATACTCAACTCCACAAGTCCTTGGCTATAGAAAAAATTCTGGATAGATAATTCAAAAATGACATATTCGATCACCAGTGTTGCGCAATTGGAAGATATTTACGGCGAACCGCATGAGCGAGCGTTGCGTAAAGAGATCGATTTTTTGAATGAAGATTATCAGGCGTTCGTAAGAGCTTCGCCGTTTGTGATTCTTGCCTCGGCGGGACCGGATGGTATGGATTGCTCACCAAAAGGCGATGCTGCGGGATTTGTCAAAATTATCGATTCGCGAACCTTGGCGGTTCCCGATAGGCCGGGTAATAACCGCATCGATAATTTGCGAAATATCGTGATCGATCCACGGGTGTCCCTGCTATTCCTGATTCCCGGCATCGGCGAAACCTTGCGGGTCAATGGACGCGCGGAAATTTCGCTGAATCCGGAACTGCTCGCCGAGTTCGAAGTGGCCGGCAAGCTGCCGCGCACCGTGATCATTGTCCGGGTCGATGCAGCGTACTTTCATTGTTCCAAAGCACTGGTCCGTTCCAACTTGTGGGATCCAGAGACGCAGATTGCTCGCAGCTGCCTGCCCAGCCCAGGCACCATGCACAAGCGCCTGAACGGCGGCGCGTTCGACGCCGTCACCTATGATCGAGAATTGCCGGAGCGGACCCAGGCAAGCTTATATTGAAATGCCTGGGCACTCGTCGGTTTAGTCTAAGCGGCCAACAAGCTCGCTGAAGCGCAAGCGCCATTTCGTCATGGCCTGCGCTTGATCATTTATTCGCATACGAAATATGTCGAGCTGCTGCGCGCTGCTTCGTCACGTCATTCTGATTTGAATTTTATATATTTTTTCTGTTTCAGCATTGCATGGGAATTGAAAGGCCAATGTAATGCATGGCCTAAATATAACCATATGCAAAAAAGATAATTCCCAATAAGTCTCGGTCGGCATAGATTGACGTTGAATTTTTAACCGCCAGCCTGGATGGAAATCATGGAGCAGAAATTAGGTGTGCCGTTTAATGAAATAAATCGCAGTACTAATTTTAGTGCCGATGACACCATCTCTTCCGATAATGCCCGACGACTCAGCCTGATATTAATGAGTCTGGCCGGTTTCTCGCAGGGGTTTATCGGCCCGATCGTGAAGCTGGTGGGCTTTGCACCGTTGCCTCTGGTGGTGGGACGCTGTCTGGTGGCCGCCGTGATACTGCATTTTATTTGCCTGCTGACGGGGCGGCGCATCGAGAAAGCCGACCGCTTCGGAACATTCGCCTGCGGTTTGTTGCTGGCGGGGCATTTCGGCACGCTGTTCCTGGCTTATAACAAGGCCGACGTGAATCTGGTGCTGATCGCGCTGTTCACCTATCCGATGATGACCAGTTTGCTGGAGCCGTTTTTTTTCGGCGGCTGGCCGAAGCGGCGCCAAGTAGCTGCGGCGATTCTCGTGGCCGCAGGCGTGGCCTGTCTGCGGCCGGCTCCCGGTACGGGCAACGAGATGTATATCGGCATCGCGCTGGCGCTATTGTCAGCAGCGCTCTTCAGTGTGCGCAATATTCTAAGCCGCAAGCTGGTCGCAAAAAGCGACGGGCTGGCGATCATGGGTTGGCAGACCACCATCGCGGCGCTTGTGTATGCGCCAAGCTGCGCCGGCCTGCATCTGGCGGACGTGCCGCTGACCGTTTGGCTGGGCGTGTTCGCGCTCGGCATTTTCTTTACTGCCATTCCACACACCTTACGGATTCTGGTGAAGCGGCACCTGACGACTTCGACCGTCGACATTCTCGCGGCCTTGCAAGTTGTCGGCGGGCTATTGCTGGCCTGGTGGCTGGTGCACGAACCCTTTACCCGCAGTGTGCTGATCGGGGCCGGCTGCGTCCTGAGCGCGGTGCTTTGGGAGGCCGTCAGTACCTGGCGCAAAGGCTCTCCGGCCGAATAGGGCGGGGCATTCCGACTCTTACTTCATCGAAATAGTATCGGCGCTCACCTTGGCGTGAGCACAGCAGGTTCTTGGATTTCTTCGTTGCACCACACCGGTAAAGGAGTGCTATGACAAAAACTTTTTATATCACGGCGGCGCCCGTTGGCGCCGTGCCCAAATTCATCGACCCGCTGGAACCGAAATTTATTCCGGGGTTTTTGCTCGATCACTGTGTCGTCGATGAAGCACGAGGGGCGATTGTCGAAACGCTGAAACGCGAAGGCTGGGAAGCGGCGCCGAAAGGCGGGATTGTGCTGCAGGCCGGTTACGACACCGGCATTCACGCGACCGAGTTACAGGCGCTGCCGGATCCGCAAGCCGGGCAGGCGGCGGGTGCATTGGCAGATGCCGGTTGGCGGCTGGACGATGGGCGCTGGCGCAGCCCGTATCCGAGCACCAAACCTGAGACGCCGCCGGTGATCGCCAAGCGTTTGCTGGAGCGCCTGAAATCGCGGCAATTGATACGGCAACTGGTTTTGCAATTGACGACCTTCGGTTGGGTTGCCACCGATGCCGGCGATTTGACTTGGCAATTGGAGCGTATCCAAAGCTACTTGCCGCCGGAGCTGGTACAGCAGATCGAGGCGGACGATGCCGGTGTGCTGGAAGCACTGCTGGCGCTCGGATGGCGCTATAGCGAAGCAGGCCTCTGGCAGCCGGGCCGGGCGCGCTCGCCTTATTTGCCGATTACGCCGCAGCATATCGTCGAGGACTCGCGGCAGTCGCTGCGGGAAGGGGCTGCGATTGTTCATCTCCATACCCGCGCAGCGGATGATCAACAGCAGCTGCGGATTCCCGGTTTGGGTGCGGACATCGCGATCGGTGCACAACGCAATCAGATTGTGCCGGATCACTATGACGCGATTATCCCGGCTCTCAGTGGCTTCGAACCGAGCGCGATTCTGAATCTGTCCACCAGTGCGCGCGGCGATCGCCTGGCATCGGAAAGTCCCTTACGGCGTGCACACTTGAAGCACTATGCGGCAGCTCGCGCCGTGCCCGACCTGGCGTCGTTTAGCCCTGGGCCCGTGGTATTCCAGGGCGGCGGCGGTTACGACAATCCTAATGGTTTTCTGGTCGACCAATTGGCACACCTTAGGAAAACCGGGGTGCGGCCCGAGATCGAGGTGTTCAATCACACGATTGTCGAAAACGCGACGAGTATTTACCGGGGCGCACTGGAAGACAGCGGCGTACCCGTGCTGTTTATGCTGGTGGCCGGGGTGGATCAGCATCGACGTGATCCGGTCAACGGCGAGCTGGACGACGATTCGCTGATCGGAGTCGAAGTACGCAAACAGATCGGCCAATTGCTGCAAGCGGAAGATCCCGAGTCGAAGGCGCTGGCTGTGCAACTCGTGGTCGAGCAGCTGGCACCGACGGTACAGCGTCTGAGAGCCCATTTTGCCGCCCCGAAAATTTCCGTTCTGCTGCCCGGACCTTTCCAGGCGATTCTCGTCGATGTCGCGATTGCACTCGATCTGGATGGCATCAGAGTGGGGCTCGAAGACGCGCTGAATGTGTTCGATGAGCGCGTACCCGGCGGGGTTCGCCGGGCGCGCGGTACCGGTGAGCAGGTGCGGGCGCTACGTCTTGAGCTTGAAAGCCGGGGCATCTCGATCATCAACGCCGAAGCCTTGCGCGACCAAATCGGCATGACGCGCGCCGACATTGCGCTATTCCGGCGTGCGAGCGTGGCGCTCGCACCGTTTCTGCCGCGTGCTTCGGTGGCAAGCGACTTGCCGTCGAGCACGGTGCTGATCGAGGCGCTGGCGCCCCTGGTGGACGAGTATCGGAGCCTGGAGGCGGATTGTCTGACGCAGCTTGAAGCGGGTCTGGACCAGGCATCGCACGAGCCGCGCGAGCTTGCAGCTTGGATACGCGAAACCGCATACACCTATGGCGTGAATATCCGCTTCTTTATCGAAGAGCTGGACCGCTATGCCGATCACGAACATCTAGTATTCGGCGACGTATATATCCCGCAGGCCCTGAATTTCGCCCGCGAATTGTTTGCCCAAAACGGCCGCGCCACGACGCGCTTCGATGCCGCATTGGAGCGGTATGCGCAACAAGGCGGCACAGTGACACGGGAAGGCGCCAGCTATCGGATCGCCGCCGATCAATTCAAGTCGCCGACGCTGCGCTTGTTGGAGTATCTGGTCTCGGTGTCGTGCCGCTATAACAGCGATCGCACCAATGTATTCAACCTGAGTTTGCGTCTGGAGCCGGATTACAGCGCGACCATGGCCCTGCTGTTTCATGCCACTCGCGACCTGACGCTGCAACTGAGGGAGCGCTCGCATGCCCACCATAAAGCCAGCGGAGCCGTCTGGTCGGTGTTGAACAGCGCGGCCGATGAGAATCAGGCGGAAGTCGTCAAGCCGCTGCGGCAAGTGATTTCAGCAAACGAAGTGCCGGGCGCATCCGTCGGTATCGAATGGATAGTCTTGCCGAGCACGCCGACCACGCATTACCCCTTAGGCCTGAAGCTGTCGAACGGCTTGAGCGCCACCTTCTACGATTATCTGGCCCGAGTGGCGCGCGATACGACATTGCGCGGCGCACACAGCACCGAACGCAGTACCGCATTACGCTTACTTGGCATCGCGCATTCCGGACGCCAGCGTAATGGCGAAACCGTGATCGAGGCCAGCATGCTCTACAACCGCTTCGCCTTGAATGCGGATCGTGCGGCGCAACTTTTCAACGACTCGTCGCAATTGATTTATGAGCGTCTGATATTGCCGCGTCTGGTCGAACAAGCGCGCGAGTTGCACTATCGGGAAGATCAGTCGGTGGCGCGAGATACGCAGGGCTTTCCGCTTTATAAGGACGGCAGCCGGGCGCGCCGGATCGCGTCCGCCGCGATCGGACGCCTCACCTTCCTGAAGTTGCTGGCCCACAGCTCGGGTATTTCGACCGCCCAGCAACTCGATGTACTGACGCGCCTCGACGGCGAACGCCTGGGTTTTAGTGCCGACGAACTACGCGCAGTATTCGATCGCGCTTTGGTGATTTCGTTTGCTTCGGCGTCCGACGTACACCTCGACTGGCCCGGTACCTCGGTGATCGATATTACCGCCTTCAACGATATTCGCAGCCTGGCGGGGACCACCACGCCCGATTATCTGCCGCAGTCCGGCGCGCAACTCGCGGCGTTGTTGCAGACGCTGCGTCTGGCCCGCGCCGATAACTTGCCGTCGGGTCACAGCTATAGCCGCGCAGTGCCGTTATGGCGTCGCGGTGCCGCCGGCAAAACCCTGCTGCGCCTGAGCGATGTGTTCCTGCTGGATGACCCGCTGCGCCTGCATGACGGTCATTCCATCCGCCGCTATCTGGAGGCGAGCCCGACCTGGCTGCGGCAATGGTTCTCCTTGATCTATCACGCACCGGCCGCCAGCGGCGCCTCCGTCATCTTGCGCGAGTTGGGTGCGCCACCGAGCGCGGCGCAACCGGTGAAAGAGGAAGAGACAGAAACCGCACGTCTGGCATCCGTTGCCTAAGGGGCACTATGCGCATCGCCATTATCGGTTTGGGTTGCAGTGGAACCTTGGTGCTACGCTCACTCGTCGATTTTCTGCAGGAAGACGATCCTATCGAGTTGCTGCTATTCGAGAGCGAAACACAACTTGGCGCAGGCCTGCCTTACGGGCGGGTCTTCAACCACGACAGTTTTCTGCTCAATATGCAGACCTCGACATTGGGCGCCGATCCGCGACGCCCACGGGAGTTTGTCGAGTGGCTGGCCGGGCGCGCCCCGTCCAGCGAGATCGATAGCAGTAGCTACGTCGAGCGTACCCGGATGGGCGACTATCTCGCTCATCTATTGCAAAAATCGCTGGCCAGCTTGCAGCGCTTACGCATCCGCTACGAGATCGTCAGAGAGGAGGTCGGCGACATACATGTGCGGGGCAAGGAGTATTCACTGTTCAGCGGTACGCAAACCTACACGGTTGACCGTGTCATCCTGGCCGTGGGGCATCTGAAAAAACGCGAGCGCATCACCCGGAGCCCGCGTTATATCGCCAATCCCTATCACGATCTGGCGCGAGTTCAGGCAATCCCGGTCAACGCACGGGTAGGCGTGATCGGCACTAAACTGACCGCGGTCGATATTGCGATCTTGTTGCGCAGCCGGGGTATTGGGCAGATTGCCTTGTTCTCGGGATCCGGCCGTCTGCCCTTGATTCGCGGTGTGCGGCCGGCCGAGCAGCAACTGCCCGCCGTGCCCAAGCCCGAAGGCCGCTCGTTGCGCGCCTTTGTGCGCAGCATCCGGCAGCAGCTCGCGGCGCACGGCGCACCGGCCGAATATAGCGGCTTTATGTCGGGTCTCAGCGAAGCCGCACGTATCGAACGCGAACTCGAACAGGCACAATCCTCGCGTCTCTGGCATACGCTACTGGATGAAAGCAAAGAGTTTATCGACGACTACTGGCAGAAACTGAGCGCCTTCCACAAGCGCCTCTTCCTGCGCAAGTATCAGGGGCTCTGGATGAGCTACCGGCACCCGATGCCGCCCGCGAATGCGCGGAAGATCGCTGCCATGCTGCGCGATGGTTCCTTGCAGGTGCATGGCGGATATCGCGGCGTGACGGAACACGCCGACGGCACGCTCACGGTCCAGGTACGCGACACTGCAATTGAGTTGGACTACCTGATCGATGCAAGCGGCACGCCCGCGGATGTGCGTGACATCGATTCACGCTTGCTGCACAACCTGATGCGCGCGGGGATTGTGTCGCGCTGCGAATTCGGCGGTATCGAGGTCGATCCGGCTACGCATCGGCTGCGACCGTCCTCCGGCATCTACGCCATCGGCCACTTGACGCGCGGCCGATTGTTTTACGTTTCCGCGCTGGAACGTCTGGCGCTGCATGCCTCGGTGATTGCCGGCGATGTGCTATTGGCGATGGAGACGCAAGCCCAGGAACTACAGCAGCCCATCGCGGAAATTGCCTGAACTGATTGAATTCAAGCTTACGTGATTGACGATGGATGAGGCCTGGCCGATGCGCCAGGCCTCATCCAAGCGCATCGTTCAGCGCCCGTCGTTTTATACGTCCGCCAGCAACTTGCCGGCTTTGGCCCAAGCATCGCGCGGTACCTCGGTAATCACCACGTCCACACTCTCCGGCGGACAAACCAGAGTTTCGACCGTGACCCGCGTCACTTCACGCACAAAGGCGCGTTTTTGTTCCAGCGTGCGGCCGGGATGCATTTCCAGATGTAAGGTCGGCATAACGTTCCTTGGTAAGCGACACGCCGAGTGGCGTGTCAATGGATGCAGTGTCACGCAGTTAGAAAGATTGATAAATATGCGATGATGCGTGTCATTCACAACCACCAGGTTCTTAATCATGGATAAACTGGCCGGCATGGCGATGTTTGTGCGTGTCGTGGATAGCGGCAGTTTCAGCGCCGCGGCGGCGCTCAGCCATGTTTCGCCGACCATGGTGGCCAAACATATCCGCACGATTGAACAAAGGCTGGGGGCACGACTGCTGCATCGCACTACGCGCCGGCAACAGCTGACGGAAGTCGGCCGGCTCTATTACGAACGCTGCAAGCACGTGCTGGCGGAAGTGGAATTGGCTGAAGGCAGCGCCTCGGAGTTGCAGGCGAGCCCGCGCGGTAAGGTGCGCTTGGTGGCGCCCGTCAGCTTCGGCAGCCAGAGTTTGGTGCCGGTATTGAGCGACTATCTGGCTCGGCATCCGGAAGTCAGCGTCGAGCTGACATTGGACAATCGCGCCCCCGACTTGATCGACGAAGGCTACGAACTGGGCATCCACATCGGCGACGTCAACGACGCCGGGCTGGTCGCGCGGCCTTTACAACCTTATCGCCGGATTCTGGCGGCAGCGCCTGCCTATCTGGCGCGGCATGGCCGTCCCGAACATCCGCGCCAATTGCATGCGCATGCCTGTTTGGGAATGTCCTATTGGAGCCGGCACGATCGCTGGCATCTGTTTGGCCCGGACGGCGAAATTTACGAAGTGCCGGTACACGGCCGCTTCACCTCGAATCAGGGCAGTGCCTTGCGCACCGCCGCTCTGTGCGGCACCGGCATCGTGCTCCAGCCTGAAGCGTCGTTGTCCGAGGATATTGCCGCCGGTCGTTTGGAGCAGGTGTTGCCGGCTTGGTCGTATCGGCCCACACCGATGCATCTTATCTACGCCCAGGATCGTCGGCCCACCGCGAAGTTGCGCAGCATCATCGATTTTTTGTTGGAGCGTTTTGGTTTGGAATCCTCAGCTGTGGCGGCGCGTCCTGAGGTTCAAGCAGCCAGCAACTGATGCCGGTGCATCCACTCAAGCACCTTTTGCGCAATCGCATCGCTATTGTCGTCAGCCATCAATGCATGGCTATTGCCGGTAATCCCGTGCTTGGGCAATTCCAGCCATTCGACATCGACGCCTGCTTGCATCAGCGCCTCGCTCCAGCGCCGCACGCCCGGCATGGAATTGACCCAGAACGGATGCCGTTCCAGATAATCGCCCCAGACAAATAAATGCGGCACACCGCGTAGCGCGGCCGGATCGACGTGTTGCGGATCGGGCGCACCGGAAGGCTCCAGCGAAATCACCGCGCGCACACGCTGCGGCGCATGCAGCGCAGCATGCAGGCCAAAGTTGCCGCCCTGGCTGTGGGTCAGGATGATGCTGCCGTCCAGGCGCGCGATCAAGGCATCGTAAGCCTGTTGTGTCGCCTGATTGTTGCAGCCCCAGCGCGGCACGAATTGCTGCATAAACTGCTCGATATGCGCGCTCGGGAAGCGCAAGCCCGGATGACTGCGACGCTGCGCGGCATCGGCATGCCACGATCCCACGGGACCGAAGCGAAAGGTATCCTCCCAAGCTTCACGCCCGGTACGAAAATAAGGTGCTTCCGGATAAACCTGGGGAAACGGCGCCCACGATGCACGGCCGCGTTCGACCGCGTCCGAAGTGAAGACATCGAAGCCGGCCCGCAAGAAGAACATCTGCCAACCGGGCCGCCCGTCCGGCGTGCTTTCCCAATTAACGCCGCTCATGCCGCCGCCGTGCCAGAGTAACAAAGGATAAGGGCTGCGGGGCGCCGCCAGCCGTACATACTGCACATACATTTGACCGCTCATGATCTCGCCATTCGGCTCAATCGGATGCACCGCGCCACCCATCGTACTGATGCGTTCACGCGGACTCATACCGGATAGCGTCAGCATCCGGCCGCCGACATGAAAACTGCCGATCTCGCGCACGGCAATCAGCATCGAGCCGTTATCGGATGAGGATTGAGAGGGCACTGCGGCTGAATGCATATCACCTCGCCAAAAAATTAAGCACAGCCGCTACCCGGCACGGCATAGGCCGATACCCGATAGCGGCTGTGCGAGAAAGATCCTCTCGGACCCTTCCTCAGCGCTTACGCCAGATCGAAGCGATCAAGGTTCATCACCTTGGTCCAGGCTGCCACGAAATCACGCACGAAGGTTGGCTGCGAGTCGCTGCACGCATAGAACTCCGACAGTGCTCTGAGCTGGGAGTTCGAGCCGAACACCAGATCGACGATGCTGCCCGTCCACTTGAGCTCGCCCGTGGCCCGATCGCGCCCTTCCAACACAGCTTCAGAGGTGGCGGACTTCTGCCACTTGGTATTCATGTCGAGCAGATTCACGAAGAAGTCATTGCTCAATACTTCGGGCTGCTTGGTAAACACGCCGTGCTTGGACTGCCCGAAATTCGTATTCAGGGCGCGCATGCCGCCGATCAGAACCGTCATTTCGGGAGCGCTCAGCGTCAGCAGATTCGCTTGATCCAACAGCAGCTCAGCCGCCAATCCTGCGTGCTCCGGGCGCAAGTAGTTGCGGAAGCCGTCGGCGGTCGGCTCAAGCACCGCGAACGCGTCGACATCGGTTTGCTCCTGCGAGGCATCCATACGCCCTGGCGAGAAGGGCACCGTCAGATCGTGACCGGCCTTCTTCGCCGCCGCCTCGACGGCAGCGCTGCCGCCCAGAACGATCAAGTCAGCCAGCGAGACCTTCTTGCCGCCGGACTGCGCGCCGTTGAACTCCTTCTGGATCGCCTCCAAGCTTTGCAGTACCTTGGCCAGTGCTGCCGGCTGATTGACTGCCCAATCCTTTTGCGGCGCGAGGCGAATGCGTGCGCCGTTGGCGCCGCCGCGCTTGTCGCTGCCGCGGAAGGTGACCGCCGAAGCCCAGGCTGTCGTCACCAGTTGCGAGATCGACAATCCGGAGGCGAGAATTTTCGCCTTGAGAGCTGCAATCTCCGGCGCGCCGATCAAAGGATGGTCGACCGCGGGAATCGGGTCTTGCCACAACAGCGGCTGCGCCGGAACCAGCGGGCCGAGGTAGCGTGAAATCGGTCCCATGTCGCGGTGCGTCAGCTTGAACCATGCCCGGGCGAAAGCATCGGCGAACTCCTGCGGATGATCGTGGAAGCGCTTGGCAATCTTCGCATAGCTGGGGTCCACTTTCAGGGAGAGATCCGTCGTGAACATGATCGGAGCATGCCTCTTCGACGCGTCGTGAGCATCCGGCACCGTACCTGCGGCCGAGGCTTCCTTGGGCGTCCATTGATGCGCACCGGCCGGGCTCTTGGTCAATTCCCACTCATAGCCGAACAGGTTTTCCAGGTAGTTGTTGTCCCACTTCACCGGGTTGGTGGTCCACGCGCCTTCCAAGCCGCTGGAAATCGTCTCAACGCCCGCGCCACTGCCCAAGGTGTTGTGCCAGCCCAAACCTTGCTCTTCGATGCCGGCGCCTTCGGGTTCGGGACCCACATACTTGCCCGGATCGGCCGCACCATGAGCCTTGCCAAAAGTGTGCCCACCGGCGATCAAGGCCACGGTTTCTTCGTCATTCATGGCCATGCGCGCGAAGGTTTCGCGAATATCGCGAGCGGCTGCAACGGGGTCCGGCTTGCCGTTGGGGCCTTCCGGATTCACATAGATCAAGCCCATTTGAACCGCGGCGAGCGGATTGTCGAGCTGACGGTCGCCCTTATAGCGTTGATCGTCCAGCCATTTGCCTTCCGGCCCCCAGTAAATATCGTCTTCCGGTTCCCAGATGTCTA
>Ga0302234_10002601_pt1 | contig 11371 bp, 8 predicted proteins | sample II_Palsa_N3_2_FD_193576 | JGI IMG/M metagenome (GOLD analysis project Ga0302234, IMG submission 193576) | Peat permafrost microbial communities from Stordalen Mire near Abisko, Sweden - II_Palsa_N3_2 | ecosystem: Environmental > Terrestrial > Soil > Palsa > Peat permafrost | place: Sweden... | reverse complement strand
CCAGCAAGTCGTCCAGATCCAGCTCCGGATCGCTGCTCAATACCTCAAGCCGGTACGACGGCTCCTGAGAAAAGTTCTCGTGAACCGAAAGACTCAGCGCGATGACGCCGGCATCCAGGGTATCGCTACGTAGTTCGATTAGACGCATGCAGGTTCTTCCTTCAATTTTTCATCTGCATACCGAGCTTTTTCAAATCTACCCCGGTGTCCGAGTAACTGGCACCCGTGTAGGAATAGCTAAAGCCTGTCGTCGATATACTGCTGCCGGTTGTCGAGACACTGCTGCCGGTTGTCGAGACGCTCGATCCGGTCGTGCTCATCGAACTACCGACTGTGGAAGTGCTGGTGCCCGTCGTACTTGTCGAATTTCCTATTGTCGAAGTCGACACGCCAGTGATACTGGTCGACGTCCCAGTGTTCGATATCGACGTGCCGGTGATACCCGTTGACGTGCCCGTCACCGACGTGCTTGTGCCGGTCATGCTGTTCGACGTGCCCGTATATGACAGCGAGACCCCGGTCATGCTCTGCGACTGCCCCGTCGCAGACATGCTCACATCCGTTATCGACGAATCGATACCCGTCATGCTGTTCGAGACGCCGGTCACCGAGGTGCTCGTCCCCGTCAGGCTGGTCGACACACCCGTGAACGACGTGTCGACACCGGTGAAACCCGTACTGACGCCGGTAAACGACGTGGAGACGCCGGTGAAGTCGGTCGACACGCCGGTGAACGAGGTGGCGACGCCGGTGAAGCCCGTGCTGACGCCCGTGAATGAGGTGCTGAGCCCGGTGAACGATGTGGAGACGCCGGTGAAGTCGACCGATAGCCCGGTATACGACACCGAAATGCCGGTGTAGCTGACCGAAACACTCGTCACCGATGTCGACGTGCCGTTGACCGATGTGCTGGAATCCTGACCAACCGCGGTCGAGCTGTTGCGCTCGACGGTCTGCTGCAGGTCGCGCTCGGCGTGGATCATCACCCGCTCCGCGCCGCGCTGATCATCGAAGGTGAGCTGACTCGCGTTCTGCGCCTGCCCCGCCTGCTTGATCGAACGCGACACCAACCCCGTATAGCGGACGTCCTTCGGTAAGTCATAGGGCGTCGGGTTCTCGCCGTTGTAGACAATCCCCGTCACCAGCGGTCGATCGAGGTCGCCGTCCACATACGTGACGAGCACCTCCTGGCCGACTCGCGGCATCGCCAGTACGCCCCAGCCCTTGCCCGCCCACGCCTGCGACACGCGGATCCAGCACGATGCGTCGGCTTCCACTGTCTTGTAGCGGTCCCAGTGGAAATGCACCTTGATCCGCCCCAGCTTGTCCGTGTACACCTCGGATATCTGCGGACCAACCACCGTCGCACTCTGGATGCCCGGTACTTTCGGCGGTTTCGTCACGAGCAGCGGCCGGTAGGGTTGGTCGTCGGCCAGCGCGCGGAACTTCACCGCGACATTGCGCCCTTGCGACGAGCTGTCCGGGCCGTCCTGAACGAACGACAGCTCGCTGCCGATTACGTAGTAGCGACGGTTGCGGCTCGCCGCCGGATAACCCATCAGCGTGAATGCCTGACCGGTTGCCAGGCCGCGTGCATTGGCCTCGCCGATCAGCACATGCGCATCCGCCTGAAACCCGTCGAGCCTCAAGCGGGCGAGACGCTCGCCGTTCTGCTGATCCTGATAGCCGGCCGCATAGTCGTAGTACTCCAGCGCGACACCCGACAGCGCCGATTCAGGCGCTGTCTGCGCATCGCTGTCCAGTTGGTTCGACGGCACCAAGTAGTTGAAATCGCGCAGTGCCACATTGTTCGAGCGCACCCGCCGGGTGCGTTGCAGCCTCTGAACCCCCTCGCGCCCCTGAATCGCCCGCGCTTCCTCGCCGTCCGGCAGATACTCGAGCTGCCCATACGGCGACGGCAGATCGTCGAAACGCTGCGTGTCGGACAGCACCACCACATGTCGATCCGTCTCGTGCTCGACCCAGAAATAAATCCCTTCGTCTTCGAGCAGGCGCTTGACGAAGTTCAGGTCGCTCTCCTGGAACTGCACGCAGTAATCGCGCGGCTCATAAGCGCCTTCCAGTTCGAAACGATAGTCCGTACGCTGATGCCCCTGAAACACTTGCTCCACGATCTCCGGCACCGTCAGGTTCTGGAAGATCCGGCTGTTCTGGTTCTCCTCCAGGAACGACAGCCAGCTTCTCAGGTGCAACGTATAGGTGTACTGACCGCTCAGCTGACCCGTGTCGTAACCGCCAAACACATAAGTGTTGAAGGTCCGCACCGCACCGGTGCCCAAGTCGATGTCGGCCGACAGCGTCGTGCCCAGCAAGTCGTCCAGATCCAGCTCCGGATCGCTGCTCAATACCTCAAGCCGGTACGACGGCTCCTGAGAAAAGTTCTCGTGAACCGAAAGACTCAGCGCGATGACGCCGGCATCCAGGGTATCGCTGCGTAGTTCGATTAGACGCATGCAGCCTCCCCCTTCAGTCCTGCATCCACTTGCAAGTCATCGCCGGCGGTCACGCCGAGATCGGCCTCAACCGGCGTTTGCAGCGCGTGCCCATGATCATCGTTGTCACTGTCGCCATGCCCCTCGGTCAAGTCCTGATTGTCGTCATCGAACGCGAGCGACAACGCATCGCCCGCCGACAGCCGCACCGTGCGCAACGTCCGGTTCTCCGCGCGCGCAGCCAGCACGCCGAGCGCCACTGCGGGCATCACGTGCTGGCGCAGCAGGTCGCGCACCGCGCGGCCGTTGGCCGGATGCCGCGCCACCGCCTGGGCGATCCAGCCGGCGACGTTGTCGTCCGCACGCCAGCCGAGCGCGTTCTGCGCCAGGCGCTGCCCGATCTCGTCGAGTGCCTGCCGCGCTATGCCAGTCAGCGCATCGAGGTCGAGCGGCCGGAACGCGACGATCTGGATCCGCGCCAGCAGCGCGGCGGAAAAACGTCCCTCCAGTCGCTCGCGCACCAGCATCTCAAGCTTCGCCTGCGACACCTGCGGGTCGGCCAGGCACGCCGCCTCGATCTCCGCGTCGCCCAGATTGGTGGTCAGCAGGATCAGGCTGTTGCGGAAGCTGATGCGACGGCCCTCGCCGTCCTCCATCCAGCCTTGATCGAACACCTGGTAGAACACTTCGTGAATGTCCCGATGCGCGCGGTCGAATTCATCGAGCAGTAGCACGCTGTAAGGCTTCTTCCGGATCGCCTCGGTCAGCCGTCCGCCCTTGCCGTAGCCGACATAGCCGGGTGGCGCGCCCTTCAGCGTCGACGCGGTGTGCGCCTCTTGGAATTCGTTCATGTTGAACTGCACGAGATTGCGCTCGCCGCCGAATAGCAGCTCGGCGAGTTTCGCCGCCGCCTGACTCTTGCCGGTGCCGGTCGGGCCCGCCAGCAGCATGACGCCGAGCGGCCGCTGCGGATCGTTGAGCCCCGAATGCGAGACGTGCAGCGCCTGTGCGATCGAGCGCATACCGCCCGCCTGCCCCTGAATGCACTCGCCCAGCGAACGTTCCAGCTCGACGACCCGCTGCGCTTCGTCCTGCGCAAGCTGCGTGACCGGTACGCCGGTCCATTCCGCGAGTACCTCGGCGATCACGTGCTCGTCGACCCACGGGCGCACCCATCGATCCGCGTCGACGCGCGCGGCCCACTGCTCGTCGCCGTCCTGCGCCGCCGGCGAGATGTCCGCGGCGTTCATCCGCGCCAGCCAGCCGCGCACTTCGTCGCGCTGATCCTCGACTACGCTTTCGAGCGCGCGCGCCTGCAAGGCCAGGCTGTCGCGCTGCGCTTCCAATGCAGCCTCGTCGCCCGGCGTCGACACGCCCATGCGGCGGTCGTTGGCCCGCCAGCCGAGGGTCTGCCCGATTGCGAGCACCTGCTGCTCCAGCCGTTCCAGTTCGGCCGGCGCGCAACTCTGGCTCATCGCCACCCGCGCGCAAGCGGTGTCCAGCAGGCTGATCGCCTTGTCCGGCAACTGCCGCGCGGGCAAGTAGCGGCGCGACAGCGCCACCGCGCTGCGCAGCGCGGCATCGACGATCTGTACCCGATGATGCTCGGCGAAGCGCCGCGCGATGCTACGCAGCATGTCGACCGCCGTCGCGGTGTCCGGCTCCTCGATGGGCACCGCCTGGAAGCGCCGCACCAGCGCCGCGTCGGGCTCGATGTATTGCTTGTACTCGGACCAGGTGGTGGCTCCCACCATCCGCAGCTGACCGCGCGCCAGCATCGGCTTGATCAGATTCCCCGCGTCGCCGGTGCCGGCCGCGCCGCCCGCGCCGATCAGCGTGTGGGTCTCGTCGCAGAACAGGATCACGGGGTTCGGTGCGGCGAGCACTGCGTCCATCACCCCCTTCAGCCGCTGCTCGAACTCGCCGCGCACGCCTGCGCCCGCCTGCAGCCGGGCCAGGTCGAGCGCCCACACCTGCGCACCGAGTAGCCCGGGCGGCACCGCGCCCGCATGGATTTTCTGCGCGAGCGCCTCGACGACGGCCGTCTTGCCCACGCCGGCCTCGCCGACCAAGATCGGGTTGTTCTGGCGCCGCCGCGACAGAATGTCGATCACGGTGCGCAATTCGTCGTCGCGCCCGACCACCGGGTCCAGCTCGCCGCGCGCCGCTTGATCGGTCAGGCAGGTCGCCCACTTCGCGAGCACGTCGTCCGGCACCGACGCGTCGGCGGGCAAATCGCCATCGGCTTGCGACGGACTCTCGAGTGCCTCGGGCCAGCTTGCAGCCAGCGCTTCATAGCGCTTCGCAACCTCGTCGACGCTAACGGCCGTGATCCCTTGCGCAATCCGCTGCTGGAGCCAGCGGCGCGTCAGATCGTCGTCCAGCCAGGACAGCAGCAGATGGCCCGAACGCACCTTGGCCGACGCCGCGGCCACCTGGCTCCAGATTACGGCCGGCCCCACACTGCGTTCCAGCGAGGCGGAAATATCCCGCAACGATTCGCCGCCGACGCTGAACGCGTCAAGCGCCTTTTCCAGCCGGCGCTTCACGTCGCCGACGTCGTGCCCCCACTCGGCGAACAACTTCGCCAGATCGCTCTGCTCACGTTGCAGCAGACACAGCGCCCAGTGATCGAGATCGATGAAAGTGTGCCGCCGCGATCGGCCGAGCACCGTGGCGTCCACAAGAGCCGCATAGGTGGTGCGGCCGAGACAGTTAAAAATACGTTCGCGATTCACATTTAGTCCCGAAAAGTTTCGTAGATGGTCAGAGTGCGCAGCGCGTAATTCGGCCGAGACCACGCATCGACGCCGATGCGCATGCGCCCAACTTTCCCTGCCAGCTCAGGGCGCGTGCGCACCTGAACCTTGATGACGGGATCAATCCTGCCGTCGACGAAATCCGTTGCGACGGCGCATACCGCCATCACGGCCGCCGACCTGCGTTGCCAACGGTAAAACTCGTCGGCCTCTATCGGACCGATCATGATCTCCATCGAATGCTGGACGTCCCAGATCCGCACCCCGAGCCGCCAGGCACCCACCCGCCGGCCGCCACGCGGTGCGCACGGCACCGGAATCCAACGGCCGTAGCGCGGCGCGACTCTCAGCAGCACACCGAAATAGCGAGCCAGCACCCGCTGCAGGTCGGCCAGCGAGCGGCGCGGCGCGCAGTAGATGCCGGGAAACGCGCGCCGGCAGACCTGTGCGTGGTCCGTTGCCGCGTCGTCACCGAACGACGCGTTCGCCAGCGCGGTGACGCGCTCGACGAACGGATTGCGCGCGCGCTCATAGCCGAGTACCGGATGCATCGACGACCAGGCGATGTAATGCAGCCACGCCAAATCACCGCAGGCGACGTTGAGAAATCGCTCGAACCCGGCGTTGCGCTCGAAACGCCGCTCCTGCATCGCGTGCTCGGTCACATGCAGCGGCAGCGGGCCATACGGCGCGAACAAACCGAAATGACGCTGGATCACATTGACCCGCGGGTGATCGTCGACATCGATCAGGGGCGGCAGATCGACCCGCACCAGCGCGACCTCCGTGCTCGCGAATTGCATATCGGCCGACTGTTCGATGCGCAGCCACGCCGGGCTACGGCGCACCCGCCGCGCCGATCCGCTACGTTTGCGCTCCAGCACCTCGACCCGGCGCATCAGTTCGAAGAAGCTCCGCTGAGGCGTCAGCGCCTGGGTGACGCGGGCGAGCCTCATAGCAGCCTCCCGCTGGCGTCGGTGGTGTTCAGATGCGTGCTGACTTTTTCGCCGTCGAGCTTCACCACCACCTCGATTCCGTCGTTAAGCGTCACCGCTTCGGCGAGCGCCTGCGCCAGCAGGCGTCCGAACAGCCAGCCGCCGCGATCCGCGTGCGCCGATTCGGCCACGTCGATCTCGACATGCGTAGCACGCACCAGCGCAAGCGGCGTCGCCCGACCGGCGGCGATGAAACGCGCGCCGAGTTGCACCGAGCGCAGGCTGTCGACGCGCTGCCGGTCAAGCGCATCCTCGTGATTGATCGCCAGCATCAACTGCTCGACAACGCGCGCGGTAATGTCCTCAGACTGCCCGCCCTTCAGCGCGAGCGGATTGCGCCCCAGGTGCGACACGGCCTCCCAGCACGCGTCGACGGCCGGCATGCCGCGCGGCGTGCTGGCCGGCCACAGGCATTCGATGCGCTGCACGGCCGCCGGATCGAGCAAGCTCAACTCCGCGTCGAGCAGCGCCGACGGCCGCCAGTCGCGATCGGCCACCAGCGCCCGGCCGACGATCGACGAGATATCGTCCAGCTCGACAGTGTCATCGAGCGTCGATACGGCGATCAGATCGTGGCTCGCGAGCGGATCGAAGCGGTCGCGCCGCGCGCCGTCGGCGAGCAGCGCGTTCTCGCGCCGCAGGCTGTAGCGAATCGCCTCGTCCCCCGTTTCGTAGCCGCCCGTCTCCAGCACCGAGCGCGCCGCGTGCGACTTGCCGTTGCTCTCGGAGACGCGCACCTCGGTCAAGCCCCACAGGTGATACGCGGCCGGCAACATCCGGTCCACCGGAATCCACTGCTCGGTCAGGTTGGAGTTGTAGGGAACCGGGTCGAAGCGCTTCGCATAAAGATTAATCGCGGGCGTTGCAAACAGGCGGAACTGGCTCGCGTCGACTTCGCCGACAAGACCGTTCGGCGCGTTCTGCAGTGCGAAGAATAGTTCGAACGACCGCGCGGACGGATCGGCCGCGGCGACCGCCGCGAGCGCGTCGAGATAGACACCGAGCAGGCGGGTCGGCTGCGCGAAATACTCGCGCAGCAGCCGCAAACCCGGCAGCCCGCCGAAGTCGGCCGGCAGCAGCGCTTCAGCGTCGTCGACGCCGGATAGCCGGATTCCCGTCATCGGCAAAGTCAGCACTTCGTCGCCGCGCGAGGTCGGCACCAGCGCATACCACGCGCTGCTGGACGCGAGCAGCGCCTGATGCAGTGCATACGCGCGCGGCAGATCGCCGGCCAGGCTCAAGTGCAAGGGTTCGAAGCCCGTTTCGCCGTGCCCCAGCTCACCGATGGTAGACACGCCTTCCAGTTCGAAGCGGAAGCGCAACACCGCCTGCGACGACGCAAGACGTTGAGCGAGTAGCGTCGGCAAGCCGTTCAGGCTGCGGCTGCATTCGACCTTGGCCAAGCGCAGCGGCAACATCGTTACATCCCGCGCGGTGGCAAACGTGACGGGCAGCTTGCGGCCGGGCAGCCGGGCCGCGATCAGCGAGCCGCGCGGCAGCGTGCTACCGCGAAACGCCTCCGGCGAGCCCAGGTCCGGGTGAAATGCGAAAGTCGTCAACGCGGGCGTCGCCGCCATGAACAATGGGCAGACACGCCCTAGCGCCTGCTGCGCGAACTCCGCGCATTCGCGATCGAGACGCGTCTGCACCCGTGCCGATAAGTAGGCAACGCCTTCAAGCAAGCGCTCGACAAACGGATCCGTGACCGCATCCGGATGCAGACCGAGCGCCGCCGCGACCTGCGGATGCTCCTTGGAAAAGCGCGCACCCGCGTCGCGCAACTGGCGCAGTTCATCGTTGTAATGGTCCAGGAAGTTCATGATCGTTCGCAGTTCATCAATCGTCGACCAGACTGAAAAAGCCGTTCAGGTAGTCGAGTGCAAGACTCACCCTGATTTCGGCTCCGTCGTCACGAGCCGTCGTCTGAATGTCGAAGTACAGAATCTGCGGTGCACGGCGCTCACTTTGTCTCGGTTTTACGCTGGTCTTAGCGCTGTCCACTCGCGATTCGAATACCCGCATGACCTTGCAGATATGTGCAGCAGTTCCCATCGGATCGACACGACTGGCACCCGCAATCTTCAACGGTGGACATCCGTAGTTCAGCACTGAATGAACGACCGGACTGTCAGCTGAGGCATCGAGGCGGGCTCCGCGTATTGCGCAGTTCATCAGCTCGGTCAGGTGATGCCCCACCACGTCCTGGAGTGAATCCCGGCAAAATCGCCTCGACAGCTTGTTGTAGAGATGCGTGCTCACATGTGTAGTCCCATGTGTTGCGGCCCGGGCCGCAACACAATCCAATGTTGCAAAAGCTAAACCATCCGATCAAATCGGCGCGTTTAACTTGAGGTCGTAGCCTGCCTTGATCACCGCGCCCATGGTGCCGTCATTGCGCTGCTCGCGGTACTCGAATTCGATCTGGGCGAAATTGATCTTGATTTCATCCGTCGGCAGCACGTTGTCGACTTCACCGCTGCCATGACCAAGCTGCGAGAACGGCATGTTGCCGAGCGTGTGGAACGACGACACCAAGCCGCTAGCGAACGAAATCGTGAGAAAGTCCTGCTGCCCCTTACCCGATTTGCGACAGATCAGCTTGGCGCTGGCGATGTGATCGCCGGTCGCACACATCAGGAACAGCTTCGGCGACGCCTTGTTGGTCACCATGCGGAATTCGAAATCCTTCATTTCGACTTTGCCCGCTCCGCCGCCGCTGCCAAATCCCCAGCGACCGGAGTTTTCTTCGGCCCACTGCCAGCTTTGGATCTGGATCAGACCGGGATATTGCTGATCGGTCGACTCGCCTTCGACGCCATCGATCTGCAAGAAATAATCAACCAACGCATTTGCCATTCTTAGAACTCCTAAATTACTTTAAAAGGATTAATCAACTTACCGTGTTCACACAGCTAATCGTCGGGCACAATCGTTACCGCTTCCGCCCGGCACCTCTCGAAGACTGCCACCCTAGCCGTGAGCGCGATATCCGACCGGCCGTCGCCGGTCAGCTTTTCGACTCCTGCTTGGCCGACGGCAGCTTCGAGACCAGCCGGAGGGACACGGTCAGGCCCTCCAGTTGGAAATGGGGGCGCAGGAAAAACTGCGCGCGATAGTAGCCGGGGTTTTCCGGAATCTCGTCGACCACCACCTCCGCTGCCGACAGCGGGCGCTGCGCCTTGGTGGTTTCGCTCGAAATCGACGGATCGCCGTCGACGTAGTTCATCAGCCAGTCGCTCAGCCAGCGCTGCGTATCCTCGCGCGACTTGAACGAACCGATCTTGTCCCGCACGATGCACTTCAGGTAATGCGCAAACCGGCAGGTCGCGAAAATGTAAGGCAGCCGCGACGACAGATTGGCGTTCGCCGTCGCGTCGTCGTTCTCGTAGATCGCCGGACGATGCACGGTCTTCGCGCCGATGAACGCGGCCGTGTCGGAGTTCTTCCGGTACACCAGCGGCATCAGGCCGGATTCCGACAGCTCATGCTCGCGGCGGTCCGAGATGGCGATTTCCGTCGGGCAGTGCAGTTCGATCTCTTTGTCCTGCGACGGCAGCACGAACTTCGGCAGCACCTCGACGGCTCCTCCCGATTCGATGCCCCGGATCTTCGTGCACCATCCGTAGGTCTTGAACGCACGGGTGATGTTCGCGCCCATCGCATAGGCGGAGTTGGCCCAGCAAAAATCCTCCGAGCGGTTCGGATCGACTTTCTCCTCGAAGCCGAACTCCTCGACCGGGTGCGTCCTCGGCCCGTAAGGCACGCGCGCGAGGAAGCGCGGCAGGGTGAGCGCCAGGTAGCGGGAATCGTTGCTCTCCCGCAGGCGACGCCAGAGTGCATATTCGGTCGAGGTGAAAATTTTGGAAACGTCGCGGGGATTCGACAGCTCGTTCCAGTTGTCCATCTGCAGCAGGCCGGGCGCGGCTGCCGCGATGAACGGCGCATGCGCGGCCGCTGCGATCTTCGACATCTCGGTCAGGATCGAGACGCTCTGCATGCTGTGATCAAACTCGTAGTCGCCGATCAGGCAGCCGAACGGCTCACCGCCGAACTGTCCGTACTCCTGCTCATAGATCATCTTGAAGATCGGGCTCTGGTCCCACACCACGCCCCTGAAGCGGCGCAGCGTCTTGGCAAGATCGGCTTTCGAAATGTTCAGGTAGCGGATCTTGAGATTCTCGCTGGTATCCGTGTTCGATACCAAGTAATGCAACCCGCGCCACGCACCCTCGAGAGCCTGGAAACGTTTGTTGTGCAATACCTGGGTAAGCTGATCGGATATTTTCTTGTCGAGCTCCGCCACCAGTTGCTCGATGGTCTGCGCGACGTCCTCGCGCACCACCACCCGGCTACGGCGTGCATAGGTGAGCAGCGTCTCGACCGCACCTTGCACGGCTTCGGCGGCTTCGTTCGTTCGTGGACGGAACGAGCGACGCAAGATGTCCTTCAGATCGTCATCAACTTGCTCGTCGATGACCACGCTTTCTACCGAGGATTCAGTCCGATTGAGTGTATTCATTTCTCATCCTGATGCGGCGCAGCATCGCCTGGCAGCGCGGTGGCATCCGCCGGCGCGGATGGTGCGGGTTCGTCGTCCGACCACTTCGAATTTTTCAGCAGCTCGTGGATCAGATCCTCGGCCGCCGCCTTTCCGTCCATGTAGGTCATCAGTTCCTTCAATCGATTGCGCGCGTCGAGCAGCGTGGACAACTCCGGAATACGCCGCACGACTTCCGCAGGCTCGAACGAATCCATCGAGGTGAAGCTCAGGTCGATCGGAATCAGCGTGCCGTCGTCCGTGAGTACGTTCTTCACGTGATAGCTGAGCGACGGTGCAATCTGCGCTATCCGTTCGTCGAAATTCTCCACGTCGATTTCCGAGAACCGGCGGTCCTCCACGGCCCCCAAGGGCTCGACGTTATCACCCGACAGATCGGCCATCACGCCCGCCACGAAAGGCAGCTCGACCTTTTTCTGTGAGCCGTAGATCTCGACGTCGTATTCGATCTGAACCCGGGGAGCGCGACTCTCCCCAATGAACTTTTGTCCGTCCTTCTGACGTGCCATCTCATACACTCCTAAATCAGTACTACTACACGTTTCGACTAGGCTGCCCAATCTTCTCGGCTAGCGCCATACCATCCGAATAAAGTTCCATCATCAG
>Ga0302234_10002597_pt1 | contig 11383 bp, 9 predicted proteins | sample II_Palsa_N3_2_FD_193576 | JGI IMG/M metagenome (GOLD analysis project Ga0302234, IMG submission 193576) | Peat permafrost microbial communities from Stordalen Mire near Abisko, Sweden - II_Palsa_N3_2 | ecosystem: Environmental > Terrestrial > Soil > Palsa > Peat permafrost | place: Sweden... | reverse complement strand
AGGCGGTAGACAAGGCGGCGCTGAAAGCCGAAAAGCACGTGGCCAAGGAACTGGACGTGAGCGCGAAGGACGTTGACCGGGCCGTCCAGGAAACCGCCCAGGAAGTCAGCTGACCTGCGGCGCCCGGGTGGTCAGGCCCGGGGCCGCGGCGATCTCGATCACGGTGACGGGCGGCCCGGCGTAGGCGTCGATGAACGCTGGCTCCGGCCTGACGTTCGTGCGCGCTTTCCCGTATGACGGATCTGACGCCATCGACGGCTCAGCGCAGGGTGAAGTGGAATACGAGCTGATCAGGGCCCAATGGGAGACGCGCACCGGTAGCGATACCTGCCCGGCCCATTAGCTCACCGGAACGTCTGGTGATTCCGCTTTGGTCCGGAGCGGCGTCAGGTCAGCGTGCACGTGGGCCTGGGCCCAGAGTGCCGAACCAACGGCGACCAGGGTCGTGGAGAGGCTTATGAGAGAAGCGTTCTGCGCACCGTTAAGCCGCCACCACGCGAATCCAATTCCCACGGAAACGGTGGCAGAGACGAGAGCCGTAATTGTGCCCGCCACCGCGACGGGCCGCTGTTTCGTGCCAGGCCAGAGGTGCGCAACGATCGCTCCGGCAAATGCCCAGAAGGCAGCCACTTCGGCGGCTGCCAGTGTGGTTTGCGCGGGCGTCCAGTGCACCACCTGAAAGCTGGTGAGGAGGCCGACTGCAGCCCCGGTCAGTGCGGTAAGTGCAGCGAGCACGCCGGCAGTATTTGGTGGCAAAGGTGGGGGGCTGGATGCCCCAGGCCCGCTGGAGGACGCTGACGACCCGGATTGCGTGGGGTGGTCGGACGACGTTACGGAGTTGGATGACACTGCGTCAGTCGTTGCCACGACATGCCTCCCTTGATGCCGCCCCGGCGGGGCCTTCCTCTTAATGGAGGCGGCTGGCCGTGTCCTGATACATCGCGGCATCTAGTCCAGCCGGGCGAGCACCGCGGCTTCCGCCGCTGGGGAGTAACCGCGCCTCAGCGGCGGCTCGCCGCGCTGGCGGTCCCAGGCCAGCACGTCGGCGGCTGTCACCGCCAGCGGGGTGGCAGGCATGCCCGGGCCCGGGCCCGGGCCGGGCTGCGCTGCTGCGACGCCCAGTCAGCTCTGATCAGCGGGAAAAACGGCGATCCGGTCCCGGACGGTACCGGAATGATCTTCACCTGGCTGCCCGCCACCCGGGCGCAGGTCCCGATGAGCCCGCCCAGGGTCACCGGCTCGGCCGGCCCGACGGCGTGAAACGCGCCCGGCCGGTCGTCGGTGAGCAGTTGCACCACCAGGCGGGCCAGGTCGCGCACGTCGATGATCTGGATCGGCTGGGCCGGGTCGCCCGGCACGGCCACCCGGCCGCCGCGGGCGGCGCGGCGGACCCAGTAGTTCAGGCCGTCCTGCGGGTCGTGCGGCCCGGCGACCTTCCCGGGCCGCACGATCGTCGCCCGCGAGCCGTAGCGGGCGGTCACATCGTCCTCGCAAGCGACCTTGAGCCGGCCGTAGGTCTCCTCGTCCAACTCCTCGGTGTCCCGGACCGGCGGACGGCGGGGAGTGTCCTCGGTCGAGCCCGGGCTGACTCCGGCGCGCTGATACACCGCGTGACTGGAGATGAACAGGTACCGCCCGGCCCGGTCACCCAGGGCATCCATCGCCTGCCCCACGTGCCGGGGGACGTAGCCGCTGACGTCGACGACCGCATCCCAGCGGCCACGACGCAGCGCCGGATAGTCGCCCGTGTCGCGGTCGCCTGATACGCCGGGTATCTGCCCTGCTGCGCAGAAAATCCCTATTTTCGGGGACGTATCAGCGAAAAAATGAACAATTAGGTAAACAATCGGCGGGTCTACCGCGTCAATGAATTGGATGAGATCACCGTTATGACGACGGGGTTTTCCATGACCTGCCGAGATCCAGCGAGCCGAGTGTAGCGAGAGGGAGGACGGAACCAGTGAATTCAGCCTTGTACACGGCATCGGTGGCCGCCCCGCACCCCGCTTCATCCGGGTCCCTCTGGCCGGCTTTTGCCAGCGGCGCCGTGTTCGGCGCGGGGATCCTGGCTGTCTTCGGCGTGTGCTGTGTGGCCCTGCTCGCCGGGGACATGATCCGGCGCCGGGCCGTGGCCCGGGCCCGGCTGCGCCGTGCTCTCGCGGATCTGGACGCCGACGACATCGTGGCCCTCATCCAGCGCCAGCACGGGGAAGCGGGCTGACAGCCCGCATTGGCGGAGCGCTGCGGGCGGCCTATGACGCCGTCTCGCGGGCGGCGGCGCGGCCCGCCTGACGGCCGGAGAACAGGCAGCCGCCGAGGAAGGTACCCTCCAGCGAGCGGTAGCCGTGCATTCCGCCGCCGAATCCGGCCACCTCACCCGCGGCGAACAAGCCCGGAATCGGCTCGCCGGAATTCGCCAGTACCCGCCCAGACAGGTCGGTCTGCAGCCCGCCGAGGGTCTTGCGGGTGACGATGTTCAGCCGCACCGCGATCAGCGGTCCGGCCCCCAGATCGAGGATCTTGTGCGGGGCGGCGGTGCGGGCGAGGCGTTCGCCGGGCGACCGGCGCGCGTTGCGGATCGCCATGACCTGCATGTCCTTGGTGAACCGATTGTCCATTTCCCGGTCCCGGGCCACAATCTGCCGCTTCAGATCGGCGAGGTCGATGAGCGGCTCGGCGGTCAGCTTGTTCATCCCGGTAACCAGTTCGGGCAGGGTGCGGGCGACCACGAAGTCCACTCCATGCCGCTTGAACGCCTCGACCGGTCCCGGTGCGCCCGGCCTGATTCGGGCCATCGTTAGCCGGATGTCCCTGCCGGTCAGGTCCGGGTTCTGCTCGCTGCCGGAGAGCGCGAACTCCTTTTCGATGATCTTCTGCGTGAGTACGAACCAGGAGTAGTCGTATCCACTGTCGCTGATGGCCTTGAGGGTGCCCAGGGTGTCGAAACCGGGAAAATGCGGGGCGGGAAACCGCCGGCCCCGGGCGTCGAGCCACAGCGAGGACGGCCCGGGCAGGATCCGGACGCCGTGCCGGGCCCAGATCGGCTGCCAGTTCTCGATTCCCTCGGTGTAGTGCCACATCCGGTCCGGGTTGACGATCCGGCCGCCGGCGCGAGCCACGATGGCCAGCATCCGCCCATCGACGTGCTCGGGCACCCCGGAGATCATCCGCCGCGGCGCCGGCCCGAGGCGGGCGGGCCAGTTCGCGCGGACCAGATCATGGTTGGCGCCGATCCCGCCCGAGGTGACCAGCACCACCGGCGCGTGCCGCTCGAACTGGCCCATTTCGGTGTGGGAGCTGCGCGTGCCCCGCGCGGCGAAGCTGGGCTCCAGGACCGCGCCGCGTACCCCGTCCAGGCCACCACCGGCCCAGGTCAGCTCATCGACCCGGTGCCGGAACCGCAGTTCCACCCGGCCTGACGCCACGGCCGCCTGGACCCGCCGCTCGAACGGTGCGACCACTCCGGGTCCGGTGCCCCAGGTGACGTGGAAGCGCGGGACCGAGTTGCCGTGCCCGTCGGCGAGGTAGCCGCCGCGCTCGGCCCAGCCGACCACGGGAAACCAGCGCACCCCCATTGCGTGCAGCCAAGGTCTTTTCTCCGTCGCGGCGAAGTCCACGTAGGCCTGGGCCCAGCGGTAAGCCCAGTAGTCCGCGCCGACCGGGTCGTCGATCCAGCTCGCGCGAATCCTTGATGCCCATGCGGCGCTGCTCGGGCGAGCCGACGAGGAACAGGCCGCCGAAGGACCAGTGCGCCTGGCCGCCCAGGCTCGACTCCGGCTCCTGGTCGAGCAGCAGCACCTTCCGGCCCGCTTCCGCCAGTTCCGCGGTCGCGGCGAGACCCGCTAGCCCAGCGCCGGCCACGATCACGTCGCTGTCCGCCATCGCCGCCTTACTCCCTCGGTGTGCGGTTCTGGAGCTTGGCGGGCTACGTTACTCCTGAGTTAGGTCAGTCCGCTTGAGGCTGCCCTCCGGCACGCCCGGGGGCGCTCGGGACGGCTTGCGCGAAGGCCAACGGAACGAAGGATGAGCACGGTCCCACCCGCCCAGCCGTCCACGCCGCCGAGACCGACCAGGTCATCATCATCCTGAACAGGACTTTTCCGGGGCCGGCCGCACGGTGGAAGGGGATGGATGGGAAGAGCGGATTCCCGTGTTATGGCTGCGTGACAATAAACTCGCGCGAGTGCCTGCTGCGCGCTGCCGGCCTTTAAAAGCGATGCCGGCGTTGAAAAGGAGACCAGCCCCAAGTGACCGTGATTGACGAGGCGAACGGGCGCACCGGAGACGCAAGCGAGGCACGCCCGCGTACAGCTGGCCCGGCCGGGCCGGAGGTGCTCGCCGAGGCCGGGCGGCGGCGTGCGTTCGCGGTGATCAGTCATCCGGACGCCGGTAAGTCGACGCTCACCGAAGCGCTGGCGCTGCACGCGTCGGCAATCACCCAGGCCGGTGCCGTGCACGGCAAGGCGGGCCGCCGCGGGGTGACCTCGGACTGGATGGCCATGGAGCGGGACCGGGGTATCTCCATCACCTCGGCGGCGCTGCGCTTCGACTACGGCGGCATGGTGCTGAACCTGCTGGACACCCCGGGCCACGCCGACTTCTCCGAGGACACCTACCGGGTGCTGGAGGCCGTCGACTCCGCGATCATGCTGCTGGACTCGGCCAAGGGCCTCGAGCCGCAGACGCTGAAGCTGTTCGACGTGTGCCGCAACCGGCGTATCCCGGTCATCACGTTTGTCAACAAGTGGGACCGTCCCGGCCGGGAACCGCTGGAGCTGCTGGATGAGATCGAGCAGCGGATCGGCCTGCGTCCGACGCCGCTGAACTGGCCGGTCGGGGTGGCGGGCGATTTCCGCGGGCTGATCGAGCGCGGCACCGGCGAGTTCACCGCCTACACCCGGACGCCAGGTGGTGCGGAGCGCGCCATCGAGGAGCATCTGGACGCCGCGGCGGCGGCCGAGCGGGAGGGCGCCGCGTACGAGACCGCGGTGGAGGAGATGGCGCTGCTGGACGAGATCGGCGCAGCCGTGGACATGGAATCGTTCCTGGCCGGGGAATCCTCGCCGGTGCTGTTCGGCGCGGCGCTGCCCAACTTCGGTGTGCGCCGCCTGCTGGAGGGCCTGTGCGAGCTGGCCCCGCCCCCGGCACCGCGCGCTGACATCAAGGACGAGCCGCGCGCAGTCGACGCGCCGTTCGCCGGCCTGGTGTTCAAGGTCCAGGCCAACATGGACCGCAACCACCGGGACCGGGTGGCGTTCGTCCGGGTGTGCTCGGGGCGGTTCGAGCGCGGCATGGTGCTCACGCACGCCGCCACCGGCCGGCCGTTCGCGACCAAATACGCTCAGGCGATGTTCGGCCAGGAACGCGAAACTGTGGACGTGGCCTATCCCGGGGACGTGATCGGCCTGGTCAACGCCACAGCCTTGCGGCCCGGGGACACGCTCTTCGAGGCCCAGGCGGTCGAGTTCCCGCCGATCCCGAGCTTTGCCCCGGAGCACTTCGCCGTCGTGCGCAGCAAGGACGCGAGCAAGCACAAGCAGTTCCGCAAGGGGATCGAGCAGCTCGGCACCGAAGGCGTCGTACAGGTCCTGTCCTCCGATCTGCGCGGTGACCAGGCCCCCGTGCTCGCCGCGGTCGGCCCGCTGCAGTTCGACGTGGTCTTGCACCGGCTGGAGCACGAGTTCGGGGCCCGGGCCGAGCTGGAGCGTCTCAGCTACACCCTGGCCCGGCGGACCGACACCGAGGGGGCCGCCAGTCTCGCCGGGCTGCGCGGGGCTGAGGTCCTCACCCGGCGCCTGGACGGTGCGCTGCTCGCCCTCTTCACGGACAAGTGGCGGCTGGCCGCCATCCAGCGTGAGCACCCGGATACCCGGCTCGACACGCTGGTGGCCGGCACCGAGTAGGCGCCCGCACCGCCCGCGGCAGCCCAGCCGGGTCTGTGGGCCCCGGCCTGGGTTCTGGGCCGCCCGGCCTGGTCTGTTAGTTCCCGGCCTTTTGCGCCACGGGCGCGGAGAGGAGTCGCTGCTTGTAGGAGGCGACTTGCTTGATGTGCATGCTGCGCACGAGATGAGGGTTTCGTGGCCCCTCGGCGTCGCCCTGCGGGGAGTGGCGTCAAGCCACCGCATGCTGCGTTAGCTGAAGACTGTCGTGGTGAGCGATGCGGAAAAGGCAGCGGTTGAGCTGTCAGGCGGGGACCGGGAAGGCGAACGCGAGTGAACCACCGCTGAAGCGTCGAGAGTTAGGAAACGGCATCAGAACCGGGGCCGTAAGGCCGGTCCCGGGAGGAGCCTGGCGGATACCCGTTTACTGGCCAGGCGGTGCCCGGCGTGCAGGTGGCGCGAGCCCGGTCTGCGGCTCGTGCGCGGAACGTGGGAAGGCGCGTGCTGACACTGCGCCCGTGAAGGGGCGGGGCGAGAGGGAGCGCACCGGGCGGCAGAAACCGTGAGGTGCGGAGTACCGTCGCGGCGCGCGCCGGCGGACCGGCCCGTAGTAGTGACGAGGCTCCTGTAATGGGTGCGGAGCGAAGGGGCCGGCTCATCTGGAGATGTCTTGCGCGAGCAACCGGGGCGAAGGCCCTGGGAGGAGACGGGTGAGCATGTCAGGGCTGGACGGAAAGCCGTTTGCCATACCGAAGGATCTGGTGTGGCAGGCGTGGAAGCGCGTCAAGGCGAACAAGGGTGCCGCCGGGGCGGACGGCGTGACCGTCGAGGCGTTCGAGGCCGATCTTGGTAGCAGTCTTTACAAGATCTGGAACCGGATGTCGTCGGGCACGTACTTCCCGCCTCCGGTGCGGGCTGTGGAGATACCTAAGGCGGCGGGGGGCACGAGAAGGCTGGGCGTGCCCACGGTCGCCGACAGGGTGGCGCAGACGGCGGCCGCGCTGGCGCTGGAGCCCAGGACGGAGGCCGTCTTCCACGACGACTCCTACGGCTACCGGCGGGAGCGGGGCGCGCTGGACGCGGTGGCGGCGTGCCGCGAGCGGTGCTGGGACAAGGACTGGGTCATCGATCTGGATGTCCGGAAGTTCTTCGACTCGGTGCCGTGGGACCTGATGGTCCGGGCGGTGCAGGCCAACGTCACGTACGAGCAGCGGTGGATCGTGCTTTACGTGAAAAGGTGGCTTGCCGCGCCCGTCGTCATGCCCGACGGCAGGATGGAGGAACGGGAACGGGGAACCCCGCAGGGGTCTGCGGTCACGCCCCCAGCGCAATAGATAACTTCTGCTTTGATGTCACGCTGAGCTACCGTCGGCTGGAACGGCCGCGGCGTGTCATGGGCAAGCGGTGACATGTCTGGTAGTACGTTTATGGCATGGCTGGTGGTCGTCGCGTGGGTGATGCGGAGTACGCCCGGCGAGTCAACGCTGCCGCTGAGCTGGTGGAGTCCGGTGCCCCGGCGGCCGAGGCCGCTGGGGCGCTGGCCGGCCGGTTCGGGTGCTCGCTGCGGCAGGCCCGCCGGTATGTGGACCAGGCCGCCGCGGGCGGCCGGGTGCCGGTGCCCGAGGCGAGCGTGGTGTTCACCGTCAAGCTGCCCGCGGGGCTGGCCGGGCGGGTGCGCGCCTACGCGCGCGAGCGGGAGACCACGATCTCCGCCGTGGTGGCCCGCGCGCTGACCGAGTTCTTCGCGCGGGGCCGCAGACAGCCGCCGCGCAGGTGAGCGACCGGGTGGTCGGGACGGAGTTCGTCTTCGGCCGCCACGCGGCCACCGATTTGTCGGTGGCCTACGCCATTCTGGTACCGCAGCGGCGGGCCCGTATCCGGGCCGGCCAGGAAGGAAGGCCGCCCCGTGACGAGCGCGGCGATCTACGCCCGGGTGTCCTCGGCCCGGCAGAAGAAGGACCAGACGATCGGCTCCCAGACCGCGGCGCTGCGCGAGCACGCCGGGCAGCTCGGGGTTGAGCTGCCCGGGGAGTGGGTGTTTGAGGACGAGGGGCATTCGGGGGCGACGCTGGTGCGCCCGGCCCTGGAGGCGCTGCGCGACCTCGTCGCCCAGGGCTGCGTCGATGTGGTGCTGTGCTATTCCCCGGACCGCCTCGCCCGCAAGTTCGCCTACCAGGCGCTGCTGATCGAGGAGTTCGCCCGCGCCGGGGTGCGGGTGGAGTTCGTCAAGGGCCCGCGCGGGGACAGCCCCGAAGACCAGCTGATGGTGCAGTTCCAGGGCATGTTCGCCGAGTACGAAAAAGCCCAGCTGATGGAGCGCTACCGGCGCGGCAAGGCTCACCGCGCCCGCTGCGGATCGGTCAACGTCCTGGGCGGAGCCCCGTTCGGCTACCGCTACATCAACAAGACCGCTGACAGCGGAGCCAGCTACGAGATCGTGGACCATGAGGCGGCGATCGCCGCCGAGCTGTTCCGCCGCTACACCGACGACAGCGCTTCCATCGCCGACCTGACCCGCTGGCTCACCAGCGAAAACGTCCCCACCCGAACCGGCAAGGCCCGATGGGACCGCTCGGTCGTCTGGGGCATGCTGCGCAACCCCGCCTACGCGGGCACCGCCGTGTTCGGCAAGACGCAGGTCCTGCAGGAATCACCAGGGCTCAACCGGCGGGCCCGCCTGGAGGGCCGCTCGGTGCCGCGGGCCTCCAAGACCGTCGGCCGGCCCCGCGAGGAGTGGATCGAGATCCCCGTCCCCGCCATCGTGACGGCCGAGACGTTCCAGCGAGCCGCCCAGCGGCTGGCCGGCAACAAGCGGTTCGCCGCCCGCAACACCAAGGTCCCGTCCCTGCTGCAGGGCCTGGCCGCCTGCTCGGCCTGCGGCTACGGGTACTACCGCACCTCGGCCCGCACCACCAGCAGGAAGATCTACTACTACCGGTGCCTGGGCAGCGACGACTACCGCTACGAAGGCGGCCGGGTCTGCGGCAACCAGCCGGTCCGCGCCGACTACCTCGACACCGTCGTGTGGGACCACATCACCGCCCTGCTCGCCGACCCGGCCCTGATCCGCGCCGAGATCAGCAAACGGCTCGATGCCGCCCGCACCGCCGACCCGGCCACCCGGCAGCGCAAACGCCTGGAGCTAGCCCTGGCCAAAGCCAGCACCGGAATCACCGCGATGATCGAGGCCTACTCCGAACAACTGATCACCATCGACGAACTGCGCGCCCGGATGCCGCACCTGCGCGCCCGCGAGACCGGCCTGCGCGCCCAGCTCGACGCGCTCGACACGCAAACAGCCGACCGGGACGCCTACCTCAAACTCGCCCGCGACCTGGAAGGCTTCCTCGCCCAGCTGCACGGCAACGCCGCCACCGCCACCGTTGAAGACCGCCAGCGCGTCCTGCGGCTGCTCGTCAAGGACATCCTCATCGGCCCCGAGAAGATCATCATCCGGCACCGCATCCCCACCCGCGCGGATGGCTCCGGCGCCCGGCAGCGCGACCCCCAGCCCGATACGGAGGGTGACCATCGCCCGGGTTATCTATTGCGTTGGGGGCGTGGTCAGTCCCGTGCTCGCCAACCTGTTCATGCACTACGCGTTCGACTGCTGGCTGGAACGCGAGTTCCCGGCCGTGGAGTTCGAGCGCTACGCCGACGACGCGGTGGTGCACTGCGCGACAGAGCGGCAGGCCAGGGAAGTCCTCGCCGCGCTGGAGCAGAGGATGGCGGAGACCGGGCTGCAGCTGCACCCGGACAAGACCAAGATCGTGTACTGCCGGGACCGCAAGCGCTGCCAGCGTTATGACGGCCCGGGCTCGTTCACGTTCCTGGGCTACACCTTCCGCGCCAGGAAAGCCCCAACCCGGGACGGGACCAGCATGTTCACCGCGTTCCTCCCGGCGGTCAGCAAGGACGCCCTCAAGAGAATGAGCGAGGAAGTCCGCTCCTGGCGCATCCACCATCGCACCGCCACGGAACTGGAAGACCTCGCCGCGTGGATCAACCCCGTCGTCAGAGGGTGGATGACCTACTACGGCAAGTTCTACAGAACCGAGCTGAACCCCCTGCTGCAGCGCATCAACACCTACCTGGTGCGCTGGGCACGACGGAAGTACAAGCGGCTCAGCGCATACAAGAGAGTCCGCAGATGGTGGGACGGGCTGACCGCAAGGCAGCCACGCATGTTCGCCCACTGGACCTGGATGCCTGAATTCCGGAACAGCCTATAGATGAGACGAGCGGAGTGACGGGAGACTGTCACGCTCCGTTCTGTGGGAGCCCAGGGGTGAAATTCCCCTGGGCCACCCGGCGATCTCTGCGCCCCCGCCGGGTGCCTGGGACGCCCCACCGCAGTCCTGAGGGGAGCCGAGCCGGGGCAGGTTTGCCTAGACTCCGCCCGGGAACATGACGCGGGGGCCTGAGGGTCAGGAACCGTCCTCGGCGTCGCCGGGGGGTGACTCGATCTCGGCCAGGGTCTGCCCGTAGGCGAGGGTCATGAGCTTGGCCACGCTGTCGTGCGCACCGAGCGGGGCGGCGGAGTCGGCGCGGATGCTCGCGCAGGCCGTCTCCAGCTCACCCGGCCTGGCCTCCGGGCCGATGATGCACGGCGCGATCGCGATCCGGCCCACGCCCATCTGCCGGAGCTGCGCGGCGGCTTCCCCGATGCTCGGGCGACCGTCCAGTGCCGCGGCGAAGACGGGCAGGGCGAGCCGGGCCGCCAGCAGGACCGAGGTCGGGATCGCGGCCGCCGCCGCTTGGTCACCGCCGACCGTGGCCACGATGATGCCGTCGGCCGCGGTGGGAATGCTGAACATGCGAACCCGGTCGGCCCGCGCGAGGTGCGCGTCGGCCAGCCGGATGTGCAGCGCTTCGGCGAACGTCAGGTTCACGTTGAACGGCTCGGCTATGTAGGCGTTCACGTTGCTCTGGGTGACGGCGTAACGGATCGCGTCGGTCACGGCCGGGAAGGGCAGAGCCAGTAGCGGCACCACGATCGCGGCGGGGCCGTCCGTCGGGCGCATGGTCGCGGCGCTGGCCAGGACGGCCGGCAGGCCGGCTGGGTCGTCCCAGGACGTGCCGACCCGGGCCATCCGGACGTCGAGACTGGGGTTGTCCACCCGGACGATCGACGTGACCTCGGCGGCCACGTCATAAGGGCCGGACTGCCCGGCCACGGCCAGCACGAGAGCCGGCGCCTCCGGCGGCAAGCCGTCAGGCACCGGCCGCCGATGACGCCCGGCCGAGGTACTCGGCCTCGGTGCCGGGTCGCGCGGCGGTGCCGGCGTATGGGCAGGCGCCGACCTCGACGTTGGCTGGCGCTTCGGCAGCCCGGTGACTGGTTCCCGCAGATCGGCCACATCGTGAGCGTAGTCGCGCACGCTCTGGCATGCCCGGAAAGCCGCGAAACCCGACAGCAGGTAGTTTGCCCGGCGATGCCGCCTGGGCGACCAGCACCGACACCACCGGGGCCGCCGCCCGGGCGATCAGGCGGCGGGTAAGTG
>Ga0302234_10002589_pt1 | contig 11409 bp, 10 predicted proteins | sample II_Palsa_N3_2_FD_193576 | JGI IMG/M metagenome (GOLD analysis project Ga0302234, IMG submission 193576) | Peat permafrost microbial communities from Stordalen Mire near Abisko, Sweden - II_Palsa_N3_2 | ecosystem: Environmental > Terrestrial > Soil > Palsa > Peat permafrost | place: Sweden... | reverse complement strand
TACCAGGCGCTCGTTCAGATCGCTGCTGTCTGCTGCCATAGTGTCCACCTCCGATTTAAGTGGACACTATCGTCGCCTCTCCGGGCGAGTGGCGATAGGGCGTCAATGAACGATCGCTTACGGTAATGAACGTGGCGCCGGTCAACGAAGTCGTGAAAGATGTCGAGGAAGATATCGCGCACATCGGAATAGCCTATAACCCGCCCAGCTCCCAACATGTTCGATACCTTGCAAGCTCGCCACAACCCGTGGTCCTGCTCGCCGCAAGAGGTCATCCGCTGTCACAGGGCGATAGCCGGGCACCGATCTCTGTCCATCAGGCACTGTCTTATCCAGTCGCCATCATGCCAGTGACTTTCGGTCTTGGTCAGCTCGTGCAGGCCCTTGCTTTCGCAGACAATCTGCGTCTCGCGCCAGTACTCACAGCGAATTCTCTGCACGCGCTGATCCGATTCGCAAAGGCGGGACGCGGAGTCGTTTTCGCAACCGCGTTTGCTGCACGCGCCGAGCTTGAGGCAGGCACTTTGATCTCGAGACCGGTCGACCATCCGCTGTTCTCATCTGCGCAGGCGAGAGTCCTCGTGCGCGGCGGCCGTCCGCTCTCCAAGGGAGCCGACGAACTCCTCAAGCGAATTCTCCACGATATGACCGTATTTCAGCGACACGGCGCTTCTGCTCGGCGGCCATGCACACGTAAAAAGTAATGACGAACGTTGCTCCGAAAATCGTGCTTAAATAATTTTGCGGTGGCTTCCATGACAGTCTGGCGTGCCGACGCAAAAACTTCGGCACGTGGGCGCCGGCGCGGACACGACGGCACGGTTCGTGTCGTTGCATTGCGCGGACAACTACTGGACGAGCATCGACATACCCACTGCGCTACACGCGCAGACGCTTCTCACGCTGACCTACGACGGCCAGGTGCTGCCGCCGAAGTATGGCTTTCCGATGAAGCTGCGCATGCTCACCAAGCTCGGCTACAAGAATCCCAAACATATCGTCGCGATCACCGTGACGAACGATTACCCCGGTGGTTACTGGGAGAATCAGCGCTATAACTGGTTCGGTGGGTCCTGAACTGCCAGCCTACATTTCCTACCATTCCAACCTGAACACCGATATCCCGTCCTGTTCCTTTGCGGGAGTGATGTTATCGTCGATGTCATTCGCGCGGCACACCCGCGCCCCTTTCGAATCCGCCTGAATGACAAAGTGACGTGCAACGCAATGACTTTGCTCCAATTGGGTGGATGCCGACATGACTACCTGAATATCGACATTTTCGACAGTCGGTTGCCTGGTTTTGCTTATCCAGTGCCGCAGACCGGCAAAGTTGTGATCCGAGCAAAGCTCCACGCCGTACGTGACATCTTCATGCGTGAAGTCCTGGCTATGATCACCGGGCATCATCAGGATTGGATTCTTCAAGTCATCGGTTGAGAGGTCTTTATCCATTCCAAGTTCAAAGTCGCATGCTTCGAACACTTTGTCGTAACGATTGACTATCGCTTTGTTGTGAAGAGCAAAACAGGTATTCTTCGCGATCCGCAGGTCCTCATGATGACCCTTGTCGAGCGCAGCCTGAAACTTACGAAGACTCTCTGTCTGCCATTCCTGTCGATTCGATTGATCCTGTTCGTAGAATCGTATCGAGTCTTTCAGCGGCGCAAAGGAAAAGTCGAACTTGGCCGTTGAAGATGCGGCGTACCGCGGTGGGTACTTGGTCAGATCGCGCTGGTCGGATTTCACTTTTCCGGCAAAGCTTTTGCGCTCCAATACCGCGGGAGCCCGCCGGGATGCTTTGTACCAGCCGATGCTCCCGGGCATCAAAAGTATCTGTGGATAGTCCCCACTCAGCGCAATGAGTCCACCCCGTACCCTCTCTTTCGTCTCCTCATCCATAAAGTGACTGCCCTTTGCGGTAAAGAGGTACTCGGGGGCGGTGAAGAGGAGCTGAACATGCTCCTCTGCCGTCTGTTTTGCTTCCAACATCAACCTCGAAGCTTGCTTCACCGCGTTGGAGAGGCGACCTAGTCGAATCTCAGGTGTCTGCAGTCTCAACGTATCGCAGTTCCAGACTGCAGTAATCAAAGTAGTCATGTCCTACCCTCGTCCGGTCATTTCGATTTCACCGGCTCACCCGGCAGTAACCCGAGAAAACTCCACAACTTCTGCCCATCGGCATCGCCTGAAGTCAACTCCGCCAACAACACCGGCAACGGCTTGCGTCCCCACTCCAACGCCCGCTGGATGAGGTAAGGCACGGGGCTATGCGGCTCGTAGCGCGCAAGGTATTCCGCGATCACGCCCAGTTGCCGATACGCGTCCTCCCTGCTTTGAGGCACGCCTAAAGCCGCCAGCACCGGTGCTGGCGCGGGCGCCCCGGCCGCTGCAACTGCGTTGCCTACCGGCAAGGCAGGCTGCGGCAGATCGGAATTCGGATGCATAGCCAGACACTCCGTCAACACAAGTTCAGCATGAGTCATCGTTTCGGTCAGCGATGCAAAGCTCGGTGCCTCGCTGCCGAGTCGCGGTGTACACCGCGCGTCAAGCTGCCCGATCAACGGACGCGCCATCGCCAGCGCATCACGCTCAAGCCGCAGAACCGCAGGTGAAGCCACCCGTACGGCGTCCTGTAGCGCAGCCATCACGCGAGCTGCTTCCTGCTTCTTCGCCGCAGGCACGTCTTGCCGCGCGGTGGCCGTAAGCGCCGCACGCTGCGCGCTTTGCCATTGCGCGAGCGTTCCGCGCAAACCGTCACGACCTTCGAAGAGTTCGATCTGCGCCGACAGCAGATCCGCATACGCACCGGCGAGCCAAGCAAGCGGCGCAGCCCGAAATCCCACATCGCCGTCTCGCGGCAATGGGTGCAGGTCGTCCCAGTAACGCTCGCACAAACCCACTATCAGCTGGAAACAGTGCGGTAATGCCGGCACCCCGTAGCGGTTCAGCCACGCCTCGCCAAGCCACGCAGCGACCGTCAGATCCTTGCTGCGGTTCAACAGCACATGGCGGCACCCGGACTCCACCGCCACCCAGTCCGCCACCTTCAGGGTGGTCTGCCAGATGCCGGCCGGCACGCTCGCATCGTCCGCACGCCGCGCCGTGCGAATTGCGTCGTACTCCGGATCATGAATCAGCGACGCGCCGCATGGCGAGTCGCCCGGCAGCGGTTGCAGCAGCGCGTCGATTTCGAGTTCCGGCATCATCCGTGATCCGCCTGCGCATTGCCGCCGGTTGGATAAGTCACCGTCGTCGTCACGCCTCTGCCCTCGAAGCTGGGCGCCGCGAACGGCAGATCCGGAATCGCCTGCGGCGTTTTTGCACCGCCGAAACTCACGCGCATAAACATCCTCGCGGTCTCGATCATTCCCGTACGATCACGCACCGGCACCGTCAACAACAGCCGTGGCGGCAGGCCGGCACTCGTCAGACTGGCGTCCTCCGGCATCAGATGCAGGCGCACGAGCCGCAGCAATGCCCACGTGTCCGACGCGCTCCAGGTGGCGGAGCCGTGCTCGCCCGACAGCGTCGGTTGCGCGCTGTCGAACATCGGTTGCCACGGCGCATCCTTGGCCCAGCGCAGGCTGAGCGAAACCGGCTGCCCCGGCCTCCAGCGCGCCGCAGGGCCGCCCGACACCGGATACGTGAGCGTGTCGCTGCCGCTCGTAAGCTTCCATTCGATGACCTGGTCGGCGCCCACTTCGTCGGCGCGATCGACGCGCCATTCGACATTCAGCTCCACGCCCTGCAACGTGCCGTCGGCGCCGCGGGCGAGCAAGGTGTCGAGCCAGGGCTTGGCACGCGCCAGTTCGGCGATGAACGCGTCACCGCCGTCCGCCTGCCCTCGCCCGGCCGCGGCGGCAGCCGCAAGTCCCGCCTGCGCCTGCGGCAACTGGCTGTCGAGCAGCGCGACGAACGCCGCCGTCTGCCGCAGGTCGGCGCCCGGCGCGGTGGCATCGGAGGAAAACGGAAAACGTCCGGCCAGATAGCGTGTGAAAAAGCTGCGGATCTGCTCGTAGGCCTGCATGCCGGTGCCCATCTGCAATCTGAAGCACTGCTCACGAGCCGACGAAACGAGACGCGAACCGGCGCTCGCGACGATATCGCCCGCTGACGGCACGCTGACCTGTTCGAGCGACGCGCTGCAATTGCCCAGGTCCAGCTTGTCCAGTTGATCGCCGATGATCGTCTGCACTGCGATCATTGCGCTCGCCGGGCTCTTCGCGCGGTATTGTGCGAGATCGGCTGACAAGGCCTTCCAGCGGGCTACCAGTTGGGCATCGGCCGGATCGAGCGGCGGCTTCTGCGTGGTCAGCCAGTCGAGCGCGCCAGCGGGACTCTCCGCCAGATCGGCAATCGCCGCGGCCTGAGCCGCGAGATAGGCTTGCAGCGCTTGCGGCGAGGCGGCGCCAAAGGCCCGCAACGAACCACCTGTACGACCGTCCCAACCGGAAAAATCACCACGCACCGGGCGAAACGGCGCGAGTTGCTGCAACTGGGCATCGGCCGTGCGCAGCACGACCAGCGCCGCGTCGCTCACGCGCAGTGCAACGCTCGTCGCCAGATCGTCGCGGCCTAACGAATCGAAAGCGGCGATCAGATCCAGTGCGCTTTTATGCAACGCGTCGAATTGCGCCGCCGTGTCGGCGAACGAGCTGCCGCCTTGTTGTGCCGTCAGTTGCGCGGGCGTCGACAGCGCGGCCAGCATGCTCTTCACCGCCTCGTTACCGGCAGCGGCCAGCAGTGCGGCCCGATAGGCGTCAGGCGCTTGCACGAGCGGCCCCGCAACGTATTGCCGGTAGGCAGGCAAAACCGCGAGCGCGCGTTGCACGGTGCTGACGTCGACGCTGCGGATCACCGCGTTGGAGTTGCCATCTGTCGCTGCAAACGGCTGGGCCAGCAACGTGCGCAAGGCTTCGCGCAACGGCGGCAGGTCGGCGGACAGTTGCAGCCCGTTGGCCGGTGTGGCGCTCAGCACGCCCGGCAGATTACCGTTTGCCAGCCAGCGGGCGGAGAAGGCGGAGCGCGCCTCCTGCTCGTGCGCGAGCACCGCCTGCACCGGCGCCGCGCCGATCAATTGCAGACGCTGCGCCGTATCGAAGGTGGCCGTCAGGCCCGGTACCAACTCCTTGCCTTGCGCACTCGCCCAACCGTGATCGGCCGAGTCGACCTGCACCGCCAACGCATCGATACCGTTGACAAGCGTGGACAGTGCCGCGTCCGCGGGCGTGGCCCCCGGCGCGCGCAATTGCGCAAGCGCCGTCTGAACCTGGGCCGCGTTGGCCGTCAGCGTGGAGTCCGCGTAGACCTCGTCGAACCACGTATCGAACGACTGCTCGAAGCACGCGCTTGCATGTTGCCGCGCACTCGCGGCCTGCGCACCGCCGAGCGGCAACGTGCCGTCATCGACAGAGGTCGCGCGCAGCGCCGCATCGAGCTGCGTGCGATCCCCGACATGCTCCGGCGCAAGCTGCACACCGGCGGCTTCCCGCATCAGTTGGGTGAGCATGACGAGATTGCCGCTGCCCGCCTGCACCAGTTCGTTGTACTGGCCAATCCAGCGCTCCGTTTGCGCCGCCTCGTTGACAAGTTGAGTCCCGGCGACGAAGGACGGCAAGTCCTGCGGTCTCGTGGTCGCCTGCTGCGCCGCGTCCGTATCAGCGGTCGCGCTCAAGCCGCACGAGGATTGAACGAGCTGCGCCGCCAGGCGGTCATGCAGCGGTTCGAAGACGAGTCCGCGTAACACGTGCCGTTGTGCATCGGCGAGCCGGGCTTCCAGAAACACGTACGAAAGCGGCATGAACGGCGAGCTCAGTTGCCAGCGTGGCACCTTGAACAACGCGTCCCTCGCGCTCTGCAGCGCGCTGGTGACCGCCGCGTCGCCGTGATCCGATTCGCGATACGTGGCTCGTGCGACCGTAAGCGAGTCATACGCGACGCTCAGGGTGCGCGCGTCGCTGCGCAGATGCCACCACGAAAACCCCATCCCCACGCACCAGCAGATAGCCAGTACGGCGGCGCACACCGTCGCCACGCGGTGCCAGCGAGTGCGCAGGGCCAGCACGCGCGGCATCGGCACCGCGAGCCCCTGCCCGCTCAGCACGACGTCGTGCCAGAGCCGTGCGGCGAAGGTCGGCGCGCTGGCGCGCAAGACCGGCCCGCTGTCCGATACGTCCGCAGGCAGCCGCTCAGGCACCGCTCCGATGCAGTAGACGCCGCGCAACAGCGGTGCCGTGCCATCCGCCGCGCCGCGCAGCACCAGATCCACGCGTTCGCGCAACGGTAACCGCAAGCGGTCGAGGCGCTGGGGCAACAGGAACAGCGCATCGCCGACGCCGCCGTTCAGCGTGCCGAGTTCGACGATTGTTTCCGTCAGCGCCGCCTGCATCGAAGCAAATGCTTCGTCGAGCCAGGCTTCTTCATAGGCACGCCTAGGCGCATAAGGCGATGCCCAACCGAGCGTGGTGCCGCTCGCCGCACCTTGCAAGCCGGCCGCGAGCGCGTCGAAACCCGGCAGCGCATCGCAATTGCTGACAACGATATAAAGCGGCAGCATCAGGCCGAATTGCCTTTGCAGCGCGATGAGCTTGCGTGACGACTCGAGCGCCAACGCACTCATCTCGCGCGGCTCGCCGTCCTCCGTGACCAGCGTGTCCGCGGCGATGACCCACACGATCGCATCCAGCGGACGCCCGGCCCGGTTACGCAGCAAGGCGCGCATCAGCCGGCGCGACGCGCCCAGCCGGCGATCCTCCGCAGCCATGGCGAGCGCGTCGTGCGGTTCGGCGAGCAACAGCCCTTCAGCGTCGTTCCAGACGCGCCCAAACCACGCCGCCTCACCCACCGGTGCCAGCCGCCAGCCACGGCAGAGCGCATCGAGGGCGGCCGGAGCACCGGTTGCGAGAATGTGCGGAACCGCATAAGGATCGCGTACGCTCATACGCGTGTGAGCCGCGCGCATCGTCGCGGCGAAACTGCGCAACGGCCGCTCGTCCTGGCGCGTATGCCAGAGACGCAGAGCGACGGCAAGCATGAGCCCAAGCAGCAGCAATGCGATGAGGCCCAGCAGGATCGTGATCAAGCTCACGGGCGGCTCCCCCCCGCATCCGCGGCCGTCCGCAGGATACCGGCAGTCGCATCCACCGCGGGTATGGCCGGCACTGCGGTCAGCGTATTGTTTTGCGGTGGTGCCGGGGCATCCGTCACGGGAGACTGCACGCGCGGTTTGACGGGTACCCGCACGACCGCACCGGAAACACTCGTGCTGCTCGCAGGGGCTGGCAGCGCGTCGGTCAGCGCAATGGCCTGAAACTGCGCCACGGACGGCCGCACATCGGCCGTCGCGACGGACCACAGCAGATGCGACAGGCCCAGCAGCACGCACACGCCAATGCCGAGCAGCGCGGCGAAACGCACATGGTCCGGAAACATTTTGGTGAGCGTGACCGTGCGGCGCGGTGCCAGCGCCACGCGTTCAAGCGGCGCAGCCAGATGGGCCGGTTCCGCATCGCGTTGCATGGCGAACGCAAACAGCGCATGGCGCAGTTGATCGTGCCGCAGTGCGCCTGCCTCGCCACGCAACCGCCCCCTGAAACCCAGGATCAAACACGCCAGATAGACGTTGGCCAGATCGCGTTGCGACGCGTCGCGCTGCGTCAGCAGTGCTTCGATTGCATCGGGCAAGCGTTCTCCTGCCGCGCGCGTGCCGAACACCCGCACCTCGAGCGGCTTTGCCTCCCACGCGGCGGTGCCTGTCCAGTCGGAGAACAACAGCAGTTCGTCGAGCAGCGCAACGAACGCATACTGCGCCGCTGCAATATCGGCCTCGCCGGCCGCACCTGTCCATGCCATCGCTTCGCGCGCCAGCCGGCGCGTTACCGAAGCCAGTTGCGCGGCTACTTTATCGGCCACATTCTCGCCCGGCACATTCACTTCCAGCGGCGCTTCCGTCGCACGGCCCAGCGCGTCGCGTGTTTCCATCGCGCGCCGGAATGCATCAACGAACGCGCGCGTGAGCGGTGCGCGTTCGTCGCCGGAGAAGGCCGTGTAGTCACTCATGGGCGCCGCGCCCCGTTTCGCCGGATGCCTCATTCGCCTCGGCCGCCGGCGTGAAGAGCTGCACCGCCCACGGCGCGACGCCGCGCACACCGGCACCGACGTCGATATGCAGCGGCTGCGCCGCATCGAACCAGGTATGGTCGAGCGCGATCACGAACATCGCGGTGTCGTCACCGGCGCTGTATGTGGCCCGCTCGTCGCGCGACAGCCGCCGCCGCGCCAGCCCGCGCATCCGTTGCCGCGACAGGGTCGGCAAATGCGCGCGCGAGGCAATCGCCGTTTGCTCCAGCCAGGCACTGGCGTCGTGCTCGGTGGCGTCGCCCGGCATGCGCAGACCGATCACCAGATCCCCCGGCGCAGACGCTCCCGCGTCCGCCGGCGGATCGATCCAGAAGCCGCCCGCTTCGGCGGTGAACTGGCGCACCCGATACCCTTGGCGCACCGTGGACAAAGCCGCGTCGATCCACTCGAGCAGTGGCTCAAACGACGCCAGCAACTCCGCATAGTCGAACGGCGCAAAGGTTGGCACGCCGCGGGTCGGCTGCAGGCTCGCCAGGCCGCCCGCCATGCCGGCGAGGATGCGGTAAAGGTCGAGCGGATGAACCGCGCGCGAATGCAGCGCGGCCTCGATTTCCGGCAAGCGCATCCACAATGCGGCCAGTTGCCGCTCGATCTGTGCGGCGTCGTCGCGTTCGCCGGCGCGGCGTGCCGCATCGAGGCGGCCCGACAGGAATACGCACTTTTCCCGCGCGCGCATCGCAATGCGCATGATGCGCTGGCCGAGCGGCGATTCCGGCGCCACGAACGGACAAGGCGGCATGTACTCGCTGAGCGCGACGCCGCCGCCCTGTTGCCGCAACTGCATCAATGGCAACCGTTCGTATTCCTGATTGCCAAGATCGGTCATCAGGTGCAGCCTCGGCCGCCAGGTCGTGATCGCGGCGGGTTCGGTGCCGGTCGTCAGATCGGGCACACCCTGGCTTTGATGCTGCTGGTAGCGCGCGCCGCGCTGATCGATCTCGCCGCCGCGGTATAGCGGCGGCACAGCCAGATACACGGTGACGAGTTGTTCCGGCGAGCTGAATGCCTGGCGCACATCGATCTGCAGGACGGGATCGTCGGGACCGTGGCGGATGGGTAAGCCGTCAGCCAGGATCGCATCGATACGGGTGATGCGCACGAGCCCCTCGGCGAGCCCCGCCTCTTCCTGCTCGAGCGTAAGCACGCCCCAGTAATGTGGCCGCGCCGCGCCGGCCAGCAGCGCCGCGTGTCCGGCAGCGTGCAAGGCCTGGGTCTGGAAATGCTGCGGCAGCAACGGCATGCCTTCGAACCAGCAGATCGTATCCGGAAACAGATTACGCATGATAGTGGGCCACTAGCCTTATTGTTGCCGCATGCCGGAACGGCGTGCAGTCGCGCTGACGCCGCCATTCGCCCACCGCCGGGGCGCCGTCGCATCGCGGCCATCGATGTCGGTGAAGTTCATGGTTCGCTCTAGCGGGCGATCAACTGAAGATCCTGGTCGCCCAGTTCGAGCAGCGGCTTCACCGGACCGCCGTCGAGCCGCACGCGATGGGCGCCCGCCGTCTGGTAGTCCGCGAACACCAATACGCCGGCCGCACGCTGCCCATCGAAGGCAAACGCGGGGTCGGAAATCTGCTGGCCCGGAACGAGTTCGTACGAGACGACGCTCAGATCTTTCGGATAGTCGCGGCGCAACTGTTCGCGCTGGGCAAACCATTTGGCCGACGGCAAACCGAGCAGCGTATCGAGCAATTGAGGATTACGTACCAACACCGCATCGACCGCAATCGGTGTATCGATGTTCGCCTGCGCCGCCACCTGGATAGCCAGCGAATCGACCTTGACGCGCGGCAGCGACGCCGAGCAACCCGCGACGCACAGCACGGCCACGAGCGGCACCGACCACCGCCGGGGCGATTGGCTGCGCCGGCAGGCCGCGAGTCCCGAAGCATTGATCACGTCGATATCCCCTTTCTCGTCCTGCACGTTTTCGCCGGCCGACACCGCTGCCATGTTTCGCATGGACTCCTGTACAGCCGCCCTCGTATCTGTTGTCTTGTGCCAGGCCTCTCCCAGCTTGCCCGCACGGTCTCACGCATCACGTTCCGCGGCGAGCGTAGTCTACAAGTACCGCCCTGTACACCGCAATCGCCGTTTTAAACGGGGCGTGACGCTGCCACAAAACTGTCACTACGGGTAAGTTCTAATGCCGCGCAGGCCTCGACGCAAACGTTAAATTATTGTTTGAATTTCGTCGAAGACTATCGTAAAGTATTTTTGTCTGAGCAATTTGCGTCGAGCGGAATTTTTTTCGGATTCCTCTCGACGTAGCTTTCCGGGGTTGGGTGCGCCTTGCGCAAGCGAAGGGTTAATGACCGTTCGCGAGTGCCTTTGCGCCCGCTATCTTCTGTTGCAGTCACACAGTGCGGTGCGATCGCTATTCCGATTGCCCGAGTGCATGCGCTCGTCTTCGCGCAGGCCCTCACGCAGCTTGATTTCGGAAGTGGCATTTGTCGCGCTAGAAAGAAAAGAAGCGGTGCATGCACCGCGCTATTAACGCGTTACAAGAACGAAATGCGAGGGATGACCATGGCAGACAGTACCCAGCACTGGTTCGAGAGGAACCGCCCGCCGCGCGTCCAGATTACCTACGACGTTGAAACTGGTAACGCAATCGAGAAAAAAGAGCTACCGCTCGTTGTCGGCATTCTCGCCGATCTATCAGGGCAGCCTGAAGATCCGTTAGCCAAGCTTTCGGAGCGCCGCTTCGTCGACATCGACCGCGACAATTTCAACGACGTGATGAACTCGATCGGGCCGCGCGTCGCCCTGCAGGTCGACAATACGCTGGCTGGCGACGGCAGCAAGCTGAACCTCGCGCTCAAGTTCCAGCATATCGACGACTTCGACCCCGTGCAGATCGTCCAGCAGATCGCGCCGCTCAAACAGCTCTACGATGCGCGGCTGCGCCTGCGCGACCTGCTCACGAAGCTCGACGGCAACGACGAGCTCGACAAGCTGCTGCAGGATGTGGTGCACAACACGCAGGGACTGACCGAAATCAAGTCCGCTCATCCGCACGACGGTGTCGTCGCGCAACTGCCCGCGCCGGCAGATGCGACTGATCCCGCCGGCGACGCGCCCGCCAGCGCCTGAGCCCTGCACGCCCCTAGGAGACGCTGATGTCGGATATTCAAGCCGCGGCTGCGCCCGCGCAAACGGAAACCCTTACCCTGCTCGACCGCATCGTTCACGACGGCCGCATGGCCCACGACGACGAGCAGCAGCAGCACGCCCGCGAACTGCTCGCCGAATTCGCGCTGC
>Ga0302234_10002588_pt1 | contig 11409 bp, 9 predicted proteins | sample II_Palsa_N3_2_FD_193576 | JGI IMG/M metagenome (GOLD analysis project Ga0302234, IMG submission 193576) | Peat permafrost microbial communities from Stordalen Mire near Abisko, Sweden - II_Palsa_N3_2 | ecosystem: Environmental > Terrestrial > Soil > Palsa > Peat permafrost | place: Sweden... | reverse complement strand
TCGGCGGGCTCTCGGCGCATCGCGCGGAGCGATTCACGCCCAATTTTTGATCGAAGCCGGCATGGTGGGTGCCGCTGGCGGCCTACTTGGGCTCGCGCTCACCGCTTTTGGTGTGTTCGGTATGGGATCGTTTTTTGAAGCGCGCGTGGCGCGGCTGGTGCACATCGATATGAGTTTGCTCGGCCTCACCTTGCTTACGTCCATTGTGGCGACGTTGATCGCGGCGGTGTATCCCACCTGGCGCGCAGCGCAAGTGCAGCCCGCCTGGCAACTTAAGTCCAACTGATATGGCGACCATGCAGATCAGGCCAATTCTTGCGGCGCTCAAGCAGCACCGCGGTGCCACTGCGCTTATCGTGCTGCAAATCGCGCTGACGCTGGGCATTGTTTGCAATGCGCTTTTCATCATCCAGCAGCGGCTGGAACACATGGCGCGACCCACGGGCATCGATGAGGCAAATCTCGCTGTTGTCCATAACCAGTGGATCGGCAACTTTACGAAAGCCCAGTTGAACGCGATGGTGCTGAGTGATCTTGCCGTGCTGAGGCAACTGCCAGGTGTGGTCGATGCTTATGCCGATTACACCTACCCCGCGGTAGGTCCCTGGGCGCAACTATCGAGCGTTCGGTATACCCGCGATCAGCCAAAAAAGACCACGTACGCAGAACCTTATTACGCGGATGAGCACACGTTATCCACGCTTGGCCTCAAGCTCATTGCCGGCCGTAATTTCAGGTCCGATGACATCAGTGCTACCAGCGATTCAGATAACGCTACGCCGCCGGTCATCATCATCACTCAGGATCTCGCCGAGCGGCTCTATCATGACCAGTCGGCGGTGGGGAGGGCGATATATATCGGCGATACGCCCAGTACGATCATCGGCGTGATCAAGCACCTGCAAGTGCCAGCCATAGGCACACACAGCTTCGCCTATTGCTCGATATTGCTGCCCTTGCGTAGCGGAAATTTCAATAACAGCGGCAGCTACTACCTGATGCGCGCCAAGCCCAATCAACTCGACGACGTTGTGCACGCTGCACCGGCCGCGTTGTTATCCCTTAACCGTATGCGCGTATTCGACGGAGAGGCGGCCGCGCAACCTTACAGCGTCCTGCGAGCCATCGGTTATGCCAGTGATCGAGGCATGGCATTTCTCCTCAGCATGATCTGCGGGGTGCTTCTGGCCGCCACAGTCGGCGGCATCGTCGGCCTCTCCAGCTTCTGGGTCAGCCAGCGCCAAAAGCAGATCGGCATCCGCCGCGCCATCGGCGCCACGCGCGGCGACATCCTGCGTTATTTTCAGACCGAGAACCTCCTGATCGTGAGTTTCGGCATTGTGTTGGGCATGCTGCTGGCATTTGCACTGAACCTCACCCTGATGAAGTTCTACGAGCTGCCGCGCCTGCCGATGTACTACCTGCCGATCGGTGCGCTGTTGTTGTGGATTTTAGGTCAGCTGGCGGTGTTGGGGCCGGCGCTGCGGGCGGCGGCCGTACCGCCGGTCGTGGCGACGCGGTCGGTGTAATCCATGCACTCTGGCACGGGAGGATCCGAGCGATGACGGTCACAATCTACGTACACACTTTGGGGAGAGATGCTTGATGAAAACGCTGCCGTTATGGATCGCTGCGACCCTGCTGGGCTCGGTGACCGCCGTTACCTCCGTGCAGGCCGCGCCTGCCGCGCAGGCTGCGACGACTGATGTCGCCAGCCGCGTCGCGGCGCTGAACGCGCTACTGGCCGAGCAGTGGCAGCATCAGCTGGAGACGAGCCCCGAGTTTGCGACCACGCTGGGCGATCTTCGCTACAACAGCCAGTGGAGCGATGCGTCGCTGGCGCATGCGGAGAGCGAGCACAGGGTCGCAATGAGTTTTCTTGAACGGTTCCGCGCGATCGATACCACCGGCTTTTCCGATACCGACGCGCTGAACCAACAGCTGATGGTGCGCCAGCTCCAGGACAGCCTGCGCAGCTACGATCTGAAGCTGTACGAGATGCCGCTGGATCAGATGAGCGGTGCGCATATCGCGCTGGCCGGTTTTGTCAGCTCGATTCCGTTTGACAATACCAAGGAATACGACGACTACCTGGCGCGCCTGAAGGCCGTGCCGAAGCTGTTCGATCAGGTGACGGAAGTGGCGAAGCAGGGCTTGCGTGACAAGATGATGCCGCCGAAGTACGTGCTGGAAAAAGTGGTCGTGCAGATCGACAGCATCGAGAAATCCGCCGGCATGGATAGCGTATTCGCCGAGCCGTTGAAGCATTTTCCGAAGTCGGTATCCGCGGCCGATCAAAAGCGACTGCACGATGCGATTCTCGCCGCGATCGAGCACGACGTGCGCCCGTCTTATAAAAAGCTCGGCCAGTTCGTGGCCAAGGATTATGCGCCGCACGGGCGCGCCGAGCCGGGTATCTGGAACCTGCCGAACGGTGACGCGATCTACCGTTTCGACGTCGAACAGATGACCACCACCAAGGAAACGCCGGATCAGATCCACGCGCTGGGCCTGGCCGAGGTGAAGCGTATCGAAGGCGAGATGACCACCATCGCGAAGTCGCAGGGCTTTGCCGATCTGGCCAGCTTCCGCGCCTCGTTGAAAACCAATCCTAAGACGCACGCCACCTCGCGCGACGACATCCTCAACCGCTACCGAAATTATCTGGCGCAGATGCAGCCGCAGCTGCCCAAGCTGTTCGGACTGCTGCCGAAAACCAAGGTAGTCGTGGTGCCGGTCGAGGCGTTTCGCGAGAAGGAAGCCGCCGCGGCCGAATACCATCCGGGTACGCCGGACGGCTCGCGCCCGGGCCAGATTTTCGTCAATACCGGCGATTTCGCCAACCGCAGCGTGCTGACGATTGAATCCACCTCGTATCACGAAGGCATTCCTGGGCATCATCTGCAGATCTCCATTGCGCAAACGCTGCCGGCGTTGCCGCCGTTCCGCCAGCAGGCTGGGTACACCGCGTATATCGAAGGCTGGGCGCTGTATGCCGAGCAGCTGGGTAAGGACATCGGCTTTTACCAAGATCCGCTGTCGAATTACGGCCGCCTGTCCGATGAGCTGTTGCGCGCTGATCGTCTGGTGCTCGATACCGGCGTGCACGACAAGCACTGGACGCGCCAGCAGATGGTCGACTTCTTCCATGCGCATTCCAGCGAAGACGAGCCGGACGTGCAGGCCGAAACCGATCGCTATATCACTTGGCCGGCTCAGGCGCTGGCGTATAAGACGGGCGAGCTGAAGATTCTCGAACTGCGCGCACGGGCGAAAAACGAGTTGGGCAGCCAGTTCGATATTCGTACGTTCCACGACGAGATCCTCAACGGCGGCGCGCTGCCGTTGGACGTGCTGGAGACGCGCGTGAATGCGTGGATTGCGTCGGTGAAAGCCGGCAAGGCCCCGGCGCATCCGGCAGCAGCGGCCGGTTGAATCGGGCGCGCTGGCCGGGTTCGACCCGGTCGGCGCTTTTGCTCGGGTCTACGGAGGAACGGTGATGAGACGTTTGCTAGTCGGCGGCATGGTCGTCTTGGTCAGTGCACTGGCGCAGCCGGCGCTCGCCGGATGGGTCTATCAGCTCAATTCGGACGACAGCCTAAGCTGGCGCATCGCCGACCATGCGCTGAAGCTGCATTCGGATGACGCCTCGGGCATCACGGTAACCAAGGTCAGCGCCGAGCCCGTGTGGGGCCTGCGCGAGGGCGATGTGATCGTTGCGGTAGACGATCATCCCCTGAAGCATGTCAGCGAGTTGATGAACTGGCTGCGTGCCAGCAAGCCGGCGACCGTGGTGCTGCATGTCCGGCGCACGGACGCGGTGCTCGCATTGAGCGTGACAGCGGCGGAATACGGCCAGGTCATTTCGCCAGTGCCACCGACATCACCGCCGCCACCGCCACCGCCACCGCCACCGCCACCGCCACCGCCACCGCCACCGCCAAAGGACAGCGGCTGGTACACGTACGAACATACGACCGATGACAGCCTGAGCTGGCGCAACCCCGGCCACGCGCTGCAGCTGTCGTCGAGTAAGACCACGGGCATTACGGTGACCAAGGTCGTTCCCGAATCGCTATGGGGCCTGCAGGTCGGCGATGTGATCACGGCGACTGACGGTACGCCGGTCAAGCACGTCAGCGAATTGATGGACCGGTTTCGTGCCAGCAGGCCCGCGGCGGTGAAGCTGCAGCTGCTGCGCGACGGCGCATCCCTGGAGGTCGCTGTGGCTGCGACTGAATACGCGCACCTCATTTCCCCCGCCTCGCCCTAATCACCTAAAGTCCTTGATGAACGACATCACGCTTCGATTTCGTTGCCATCGCGGGCCAGTAGTCCGATAGTCATGCAAACCTTTGCGGCCGGAGCGGCATCTATGTCCGCATGTGCAGAAAAAAAATGACGCGTAGCGTACTCATCATCGACGACAACCCGGCCGTGGGCGAGGCGCTTTCGCTGGCTTTGTCCCTGCATGACATCCGGCCGCTCACCGCGCTGACGCCGGACGAAGGCCTGGCCATGCTGCAGCATGAGGCCATCGACGTGGTGATCCAGGACATGAACTTCACCGCCGACACCACATCGGGCGAGGAGGGCGTGGCGCTGTTCCGGGCGATCCGCGAGCAGCATCCGGATCTGCCGGTGATCCTGCTCACGGCGTGGACGCATCTGGAAACTGCGGTAGAGCTGGTCAAGGCCGGCGCGGCGGATTATTTGGCCAAGCCGTGGGACGACAACAAGCTGATCGCCACGGTCGAAAACCTGCTCGAACTGTCCGAGTCCAATCGCGAAGTGACGCGCACGCGGCGTGAGCGCAAGCGCCGGCGCGAGGCGCTGCAGGGCAAGTACGAGCTGGATAATCTGGTCTTCGCCTCCGAGGCAATGGCGCGCACGCTGGAGCTGGCGTGCCAGGTCGCCAAGGCCGATGTGCCGGTGCTCATCACCGGCCCCAACGGCACCGGCAAGGAGCGCATCGCCGCGATCGTGCACGCCAACTCGGCCGTGCGTCGCGGTGCGTTTATCGCAGTGAACTGCGGCGCGCTGCCGGGCGAGCTGATCGAGGCCGAGTTGTTCGGCGCCGATGCCGGTGCCTACACCGGCGCCAACAAGGCGCGCGAGGGTCGCTTCGAATTGGCTGACGGCGGCACGCTGTTTCTCGACGAAATCGGCAACCTGCCGCTGCCGGGACAGATGAAGCTGCTGCGCGTGCTGGAAACTGGCCAGTTCGAGCGGCTGGGCTCAGGCCGCACGCGGCAGGTCAAGGTGCGCGTGCTCAGCGCGACCAACGCTGATCTCAAAGCCATGATCCGTGCCGGCACCTTCCGCGAAGATTTGTATTACCGCCTCAACGTGATCGAGGTAAACCTGCCGCCACTGACCGAGCGCAGCGACGACATCCTGCCGCTGGCCGAGTTCTTCCTCGATGGCCGCGCCGAGCTGGGCGACGCCGCGCGCGACGCGATGCTCAACTATCCGTGGCCGGGCAACGTGCGCGAGCTGAAGAATGCGATCGAACGCGCGGCGCTGCTTTCGGGCAGTGGGCCGATCACACCCGAGCTGCTCAATCTGGCGCCTCATATTTCCACCGCCACGCGCAATCTCGATGAGCCGAGCCGCGAAACGGTCGAGGCGGCGCTGCACAAGGCCGATGGCGTCGTCAGCCGCGCGGCGCAGAGCCTCGGCCTGTCGCGGCAGGCGCTGTATCGACGCATGGAGCGCTACGGGCTGGCAGCGCCGGCGTGATGGCATCTGGATGGCTAAATGATGTGGCGATAGTGGCTCCATTCGCGAGGCTTGGTGTATGTGGCGCTGGCTGAACTCGCTGCGCACTCGGCTGACCCTGCTGCTGGCGTTGGCCAGCGTGGCAGGGGCGCTGATCTATGCCGGTGTCACGCAGTGGCCGCTGCCTCAGCTGCTGGTCTGGATGCAAGCGCAGCTGACGGTGAAGGATCCTTCAACGCCGGCCACTGCTGCCAAGGCGCTGCCGGTGATCCATCTGGGCATCTACGGCGCGCTCGGCATCTGTGCAGTGTTGCTGTTGCTGCTGGCGTTCTGGCTGGCCGGGCAGGCGATGGCGCCGGTGAGCCGGTTGCTGCGCGCGCTGGAAGGCGCGGTTGCCAGCTACCGCGACGGAGATTTCAGCATCTCGATCGGTATTCATCGGCGCGATGAGCTCGGTGAGTTGATCCAGATGCACAACGCGCTGGGCCAGACCCTGCGCGAGCAGCGCCAGCATCTGGCGCAGCGCGAGCTGCTGCTGGATACCGTGGTGCAGAACACGCCGGTGGCCCTGGTGCTGACCGACAGCATCGGCCGCGTGGCGTACGCCAACATCGCGTCGCGGCATCTGTTCAACGAAGGCCGCAGCCTGCACGGGCTGGAATTCGCCCGGCTGCTGGACAGTGCCCCGGAGGCGATGCGCCGCGCAGTGGAAGACGGCGAGGATGCTTTGCTCAGCGTGGATATGGACGGTAGCGAGGAGACGTTCCACATCTCGCAGCGTGCGTTCCGACTGCAGGGCCGGCCACATCGTCTGCAGCTGTTTCGGCGCATGACGCGTGAGCTATCGCGTCAAGAAGTGGCGACATGGAAGCGGGTGATCCGCGTGATCAGCCACGAGCTCAACAACTCGCTGGCGCCGATTTCCTCGCTCGCCCATTCCGGTGCGGAGCTGGCGCGACGTGGCAATGTCGATCGGCTGCCGGGCGTGTTCGCCACCATCAGCGAGCGCGCCAAGCATCTGCACAGCTTCATTTCGGGCTACGCCAGCTTCGCCAAGCTGCCGACGCCGCAGTCGGTCGCGGTGGAGTGGACGCCGTTCCTGGAAGGATTGTCGCTGCACTGCCAGTACCGACTGGCGTCGCCCGCGCCGACGCGGCCGGGTTATTTTGATGCCGTGCAGATCGAGCAGGTGCTGATCAACCTGATCAAGAACGCGCACGAGTCCGGCAGCGGCGAAGACGATGTCACGCTATCGATTACGGAAGTCGGCCGCGAGTTGCGCATCGAAGTTGCCGACCGTGGTCCTGGCATGACGGACACCGTGCTAGCGCAGGCGCTGCTGCCGTTTTATTCCACCAAACGCGCGGGCACTGGCCTGGGCCTGGCGCTGACCCGCGAAATTGCCGAGGCGCACGGCGGCCGCGTACTTTTGGCCAACCGCGAGGATGGCGGTCTGCGGGTCACCCTGCTGCTGCCGCAGACCGTGTTGCGTTAAACCTCGACTTTGCGCGGCGGCGCGCGTAACAACAGCTCGCCTATACTGACGCCTTCGTCACGGATGGGGACAGGTCATGGGTCAGATTCTCGCGTTGGTTATCGTGGTGGTGGTTTTCATCGTTCTGTCCAGGCTGGTGCGCATCGTGCCGCAGGGTTTCGAGTGGACGGTGGAAACCTTCGGCAAATACACGCATACGCTGAGCCCGGGGCTGCATCTGTTGATTCCGATTTATCAAACCGTCGGCCGCAAGATCAACATGATGGAGCAGGTGCTCGACGTGCCCTCGCAGGACGTGATCACCAAGGACAACGCGGTGGTTCGCGTGGATGGCGTGGTGTTCTATCAGGTACTGGATGCGTCCAAGGCGGCGTATGAAGTCTCCAATCTGGAGCAGGCGTCGCTGGCGCTGATCATGACCAATATCCGCACCGTGCTCGGCTCGATGGATCTGGACGAAAGCCTGAGCCAGCGCGACGGCATTAATGCCAAACTGCTGCGCGTGGTCGACGAGGCGACGCATCCGTGGGGCGTCAAGGTCAACCGTATCGAGATCAAGGACATCGCGCCGCCGCGCGATCTGATCGACGCGATGGCGCGACAGATGAAGGCCGAGCGCGAAAAGCGTGCGAATATTCTCGACGCGGAAGGTTTCCGGCAAGCGGCGATTCTCAAGGCCGAGGGCGAGAAGCAGTCGGTGATCCTGGCGGCCGAGGGCGAGAAAGAGGCCGCCTTCCGCGCGGCCGAGGCGCGCGAGCGCTCCGCCGAGGCCGAAGCCAAGGCGACCACGATGGTGTCCGACGCGATTTCCGGCGGCAACGTCAACGCGCTGAACTACTTCGTCGCCAACAACTACGTCGAGGCGCTGAAAGAGATGGCCAAATCGCCGAACCAGAAAATGCTGTTGCTGCCGATCGAGGCCACCGGCATCCTCGGCTCGCTGGCCGGCATTGCCGAGTTGGCGAAGGAATCGCTGGGCCAGCAGCAGCGCTCGATTGCGCAGCCGCCGGCTTCGACGCCGTTCCAGCCGCCGCAGCGCTGAGGTCAGAGCCATGCCTTTTCCCGTGCATTATCTGTGGTGGATTCTTGCGCTGCTGCTGATCGGCGGCGAAGTGCTGCTGCCGGGCTATTTTTTGCTGTGGATTGGTCTGGCCGCGGCCGCTGTCGGGGTGGTGCTGCTGGTGGTGCCGCCGCTCGGGCTGCTGATTCAGGCGGTGCTGTTTGCGCTGCTGGCTTTCGCCGCCTGTGTGCTTTACGCCCGCGTGCTGCGTCCGAAGCTGGATAAAAGCGAGCCGGGTAGCGAAACGCTCAACCGTCGAGGCGAGCGGATGATCGGGCAACGCTACGAGCTGATCGAGCCGATCATCAACGGGCGCGGCAAGGCCCGCGTCGGCGACGGCCAGTGGCTGGTCAACGGACCGGATCTGCCGCTGGGCAGCCTGGTCGAAGTGATCGCCGTCGACGGCACCACGCTGCAGGTTCGCGCGGCGACATGAGTGCGAGTGCGGTCAGCACGGCGAGCATTCATCCGTCGTTTGCGACAACGGCGATCAGCACGCGCATCGCCTTTTTGCTCGAGCTGACCCGCCGGCTGCATCAATACGGCACCGCCTCGCCTCGCCTGGAGATGGCGATTTCGAGTTCTGCGCAGCGGCTGGGTTTGAGCGCGGACGTGTGGTCCAGCCCTACGGCCGTCATCATTTCGTTTACAGATTTGGGGCAAGGGGAGGAGGGCGTGGCGCAAACCACGCAGGTAATGCGTCTGGCGCCGGGCGACGTTAACCTGGCGCGGCTGTGTGAGGCCGACGATATTGCCGATCAGGTGATCGCGGGCGAAATCGGTTTGCGCGAAGGATTTCAACGGCTGCGTGACCTCGGTCGGCCGGACTCGCGTCGGGCGCAGGCCGCCGTCGTCGCCACTTACGGGCTATCCGCGGCCTGCGTGGTGGCGCTATTTCTGCACAGCGCGTGGCCGGATCTGCTGACTGCGGCCTTTATTGGTCTGATCATCGGCAGCATTACGGTGCTGGCGGCCAAGCGGCCGCAGCTGTCGATCGCCAGCGACGCGATTTGCGCGCTGGTGGCGACCACGGTAGCGATCGTCGTCAGCGCGTTCGTCGTGCCGCTGGCGATCAAGTCGGTGGTGCTGGCCAGCCTGATCGTGCTGGTGCCGGGCATGTCGCTGACCACGGCGGTACGCGAGATCTCCAGCCAGCACCTGGTGGCCGGCATGGCGCGCATGGGCGGCGCGGTGGCGACGTTGCTCAAGCTCACCTTCGGTACGGTGGCGGCGACCACGCTGTGTGCGGCGGTGGGGATCGAACCGCGCGATTACGCACTCCCGCCGTTGCCGGGCTGGACCGAGCTGCCGGCGCTGCTGGTCGGCGCGTTCGGCTTCGCTATCCTGTTTCGCGCCGCGCGCCGCGATTGGCTGATCGTCATGGGCGCGGTGATCGTCGGTTATCTTGCCACGCGCTGGGGTGGGCGAATATCCGGCTCGTTGCCTGCGGCGCCGTTCGGTGTTTTTCTCGGCGGCTTTTTGCTGAGTGCGATGGCTAACTCCTATGCACGATACGCGCATCGCCCTGGTGCGCTGATTCGTGAGCCCGGGATTATTCTTTTGGTACCGGGCAGTGTGGGGTTTCGCAGCATGTCATTTCTGCTCGAGCGCGATACCTCGCTAGGCATGGATACCGGTCTGCTGCTGCTGACCTTGCTGGTTTCCCTGGTCGGTGGGCTGATGTTTGGCGAATTGCTGGTCTCCCCGCGGCGTTCGTTGTGAAGATCGAAGTATGTTAATGATCGTTGCGCGGAAACGATCGCTATTGCCTATAAAAAAACGCCGGCAGATAGCCGGCGCTTTTTATGTCAAAGGGGCAGCGCGATAATGAACTGAGGTCGGCTCGCTCGAGACCTGCGATCAGATCGCGAGGTCTTTTTCCTTCTTGCCAGCCTTCAACGCATCGCTGAACCAGTGCGGGCGCTTGCCACGGCCGGACCAGGTCTGGCCTGGATTGGCCGGATTGCGATATTTCGGCGCCACCGGGCTGCTGGCGCGCTTGGCCTTGCCGCGGCCCTGGCCGAAAATATCTTCGAAGGTATAACCCTCGGCCTTGATCAGCGCGAGCACCTTGTCGCGCAGCTTGGTGACTTTTTCTTTGCTCAATTCGCTCTGGCGAATCTGCGCCTTGCTGATCAGGTCTTTGAGCTGGGAGTGATTGAGGTTTTTGATATCGACGGCCATGTGGGTTTCCGGGGGTAAGGATCTCTGATGGAGATCACTGGATCGATTAATTAGATAGGCTTAATGGAGAGGGCGGCGGATAAAAGGGGAAGCCGAACCCGGTAAATGGTCTTGCACTGATGATTCTGGCTGATTTATCAAACGGTTGTAAAGACTGATGGAGAAATGCGGCGGCTCTTAAATAGGCCGCTGATTATACGGTCGGGTATGAAACGCTATTGCCGGATATTGAAACAGGGTTATACAGGTGAGCACGCAAACGAAAATGGCCGCGCGAAGCGGCCATTTTGTCGGGGTTTGATGACGATATGCAGTGCGCCGAGGCCAAGAGCAAATCGGCGATGGCGGCACTTAAATGGCTGGGTTAATCGAGCAGCTCTAACAGCTCGTCCTGGGTGATGGCGCGATTATCGGCGTCCTGTCGGGCGCGATATTCCAACGTGCCGGCTGCCAGTCCGCGCTCGCTCACCACCACGCGGTGCGGAATGCCGATCAGTTCCATGTCCGCAAACATGCCGCCCGGACGCAGGCCGCGGTCGTCCAGCGCCGCTTCGATGCCGCGTTCGACCAGCGACTGATAGAGCGCCTCAGCGGCGGCGCTGACTTCGGGCAGGTTCTTGGGGTTGATCACGCAGACCACCACGCGCCACGGCGCCATGGCGTCAGGCCAGAGAATGCCGGCGTCGTCATGACGCTGCTCGATCGCTGCCGCCACGATGCGGCTGATGCCGATGCCGTAGCAGCCCATGGTCAGCACTTGCGGCTTGCCCTGGTCGTCGATGACCGTGGCCTTGAGCGCCTCGGCGTATTTCTGGCCGAGCTGGAACACGTGCCCGACTTCGATGCCGCGTGCGATATGCAGCGTGCCCTGGCCGTCCGGCGAGGCATCGCCTTCGATGACGTTACGCAGGTCGGCAACGCGGGTGACGCGTGCATCGCGCAGCCAGTT
>Ga0302234_10002580_pt1 | contig 11429 bp, 8 predicted proteins | sample II_Palsa_N3_2_FD_193576 | JGI IMG/M metagenome (GOLD analysis project Ga0302234, IMG submission 193576) | Peat permafrost microbial communities from Stordalen Mire near Abisko, Sweden - II_Palsa_N3_2 | ecosystem: Environmental > Terrestrial > Soil > Palsa > Peat permafrost | place: Sweden... | reverse complement strand
TCAGCTTGTTGGTCAGCGACTGCGACAGCGCTTCGAGCACCGCTGCCGGGTCGTCGCCACGCGCGAGCATCTTGCGGGCGCGTTCGACTTCGGCGCGGCGCATTGCGTCCGCCTGCGTGTGCATGTGGCGGATCACCGGCACGATGCTGCGTGCGTCGAGCCATTGCATGAAGTTCTGCACACGGGTGTCGATTATCGATTCCGCCTGCGCCACCGCCGCTTGCCGGGACGCGCTGCCTTCGCGAACGATGGCGCCGAGGTCGTCGACGGTATAGAGGAATACGTCCTGCAGTTTGCCCACTTCGGGTTCGATGTCGCGCGGCACGGCGAGATCGACCATGAAAATCGGCCGGTGGCGGCGTGCCTTGACGGCCCGTTCCACCGCGCCGAGTCCGATGATCGGCAATGTGGATGCCGTGCACGACACGATGATGTCGAACTCGTGCATGCGCGCGGGCAGCTCGGAGAGGGGAATGGAACGGCCGTTGAAGCGTTCAGCTAGCTTTTCACCGCGTTCCGCAGTGCGGTTCGCCACCACGAGCTCGCGCGGCTTTTGCGCGGCAAAATGCGTCGCGCACAACTCGATCATTTCACCCGCGCCAATGAACAGCACACGCTGACCTGAAATGTTTTCGAAGATGCGCTGCGCGAGGCGCACGGCCGCAGCCGCCATGGAAACAGATTGCGCCCCAATTTCAGTCGTCGTGCGGACTTCTTTCGCAACGGCAAAGGTGCGCTGGAACAACTGGTTCAGATACGTGCCGAGCGCGCCGGCTTCGGACGCGGTGCGCACCGCATCTTTCATCTGGCCGACGATCTGCGTCTCGCCCAGCACCATGGAATCAAGTCCGGACGCGACGCGAAACGCATGCCGCACCGCTTCAGACTGCGGCAGTGCGTAGACGTGCGGCGCAAGTTCGGAGACCGGCAGGTTGTGATACTTGGACAGCCAATGGATCGCGGCGTCGCGGGCGGCTTTGTCGTCCGTCGCGCAATACAGCTCCGTGCGGTTGCACGTCGACAGGATTGCGGCTTCCGGCACAGTTTTCCCCAGCGACCCCAGCCACAGATCTTTCAGCGCGCCGAGCGCTGGTTTGATCTGTTCGAGCGGAAACGCCACGCGTTCGCGCAAGGCGACAGGCGCAGTGTGGTGGTTGATTCCGATCGCGAGGAGCTGCATGTAGTGGGCCTGATCCGATGGCCTTGGAAAACCTTGGAATTTAGCCCGATATTATAGCCTTTCGCGGATTTCTTCAGTTCCAGCCGGGAAACCCATGCCAGACATGCCACCCGGCACATAGTCGGATTCGATCCGGTCCAGTTGGTAACCGTAGCCGTACAGCGGCGTCAGCCGGTAACCGTTGTCCGGCCGGAGATGCAGTTTCGTGCGCAGACGGGACGCATGGGTATCGAGTGTCCGCGACGCCATGTCGCTCCCGCGCAACCACACCACTTCCATGATGTGTGCGCGAGACACGGCGCGCGACAGGTTAGTGAACAGCAACCGGGCGAAGCGGAATTCCTTCGGCGTGAGCAAAACCCGCTGATCCAGGAAACTGACGCTCAACTCGGACACATTGAACCGGTACTCGCCGAAATGCTCGGCAGCGGGTGTGCGGACCGCGCTTCGGCGCGCCAGCACTTCCACACGGGCGGCCAGTTCGGTGCAGCGGACGGGCTTGGCGACGCAATCGTCAGCGCCCGCTTTCAGGCAGGCGACCATGTCGGACTCGCTTTGACTTGCCGCGATCAACACGATGGGAAGCTGCGGCGCCAGTTGCCTGACCCGTTCGATGATCTCCGCGCCGATCATGTCGCGCGTTTCATTGGCGGCGATCAGCAGGTCGAATGTGTCGTACCTCATCCGGTCCAGCAAAACGGGCGCGGTGGGGAAGAAATGGCAGAAATGACCGTCCAGGACAAGCGTCCGGCGGATGAGTGCGGCGTGCTGAACGTCCGCGTCGATGATGGCGATTCGCATGATTTCCGACGCCGCCGCGCGCGCTGAGAGCAGGCCGGGGGGCGCGGCACTTGCTTGCCATCGCCATTCCAGCCCCCTAAACTCATCCGCTACGCCGCAAGCGCCTTCCAGACCTTCTAGGTTTACAGAACCGAAAATGCTAGTTCACGAATCCGATTCAACCCATAGGTTTAATCTTAATTCCGCTGGAACGCGCCGCTAATGGGGTGGCCTGGGATCGTATTTCTTGGTTTGGTGGTCGGGCTGGCCGGCTGGTGGCTGCATCCGTTGCGGCGTTTGGCCTCAGGACCATTCGGCCGGCTATGGGCCGCGGGACTCGCCGGTATGGTGGCGGCGATGGTCGCGAAAATGCTCGGCAACGTCACCGGCGCATTCCACGACGGTGACTCCCTCGAATGGCTTGCGTGCGCGCTGTTGGCGCTGGTCGCCGTGACCGTCTCGGTAGGGCTGGCGGCGCGGCGCTGACTCGCCGTTGCCCGCTGCTGATCTGATGGTTCGACTGGTTCAACGTAACAAAAAATTCTGCAGGTGACTCCATGAACGATCGACTGAATTCCCCCGATGGCCAGACTTTCGCCCGGCGTATCGAATTGCTGCGCGGCGCCATGGCGCGTGAGGCATTGGCTGCCGTGCTGGTGCCGTCGTCTGACCCGCACATCTCCGAATACCTGCCGGAGCACTGGCAGGGGCGGCAGTGGCTCTCAGGATTCACCGGTTCGGTTGGCACGCTGGTCGTGACCGCCGATTTCGCCGGCGTGTGGGTCGACAGCCGCTATTGGACGCAGGCCGAGGCGCAATTGACCGGGACCGGCATCGCGTTGATGAAGATGATGGCCGGACAGCAATCCGCTCCGCATGTGGACTGGCTCGCGGAGAATGTGGCGGCCGGCGAGACGGTGGCAGTCGATGGCGCCGTGCTCGGCGTGGCGGCCGCGCGGGCGCTGAAGGATGCGCTGACGGCGCGCGGGATCGTGTTGCGCACGGACCTGGACCTGCTCGATGCCGTCTGGCCGGAGCGGCCGGATTTGCCATCGGAGCGTGTGTACGAACACGTCGCGCCCCAGGCGAGCGTGACGCGTGCGGAAAAGCTGGCGCAAGTGCGGCGCGTGATGCAAGAGAAGGGCGCCCAGTGGCATTTCATCTCGACGCTCGACGATCTCGCGTGGCTGTTCAACCTGCGCGGCGCCGATGTCACCTATAACCCCGTGTTCGTGGCGCATGCGTTGATCGGACTGGATGACGCCGCGTTGTTCGTCGGCGATGGCAAGATTTCCGATGATCTCAAGGCGTCGCTGGTGAAGGAGAACGTGCGCGTCGAGCCGTATTCCGATGTGGCCAATGCGCTTGCCGCGTTGCCCGCGGGCTCGGCGCTGCTCATCGATCCGCGCCGGATCACATTCGGCTCACTCGAGAAAGTGCCGGCGCAGGTGAAGATCGTGGAAGCGGTGAACCCGTCGACGTTCGCCAAGTCGCGCAAGACCGCAGCCGACGCCGCTCACATCCGCGCGACCATGGAGCAGGACGGCGCGGCGCTCGCCGAGTTCTTCGCGTGGTTCGAAGATGCGCTTGGGCGCGAGACGATCACGGAGCTCAACATCGACGAAAAATTGACGGCTGCGCGTGCGCGCCGGCCAGGTTTCGTGACGTTGAGTTTTGCGACGATCGCCGGCTTTAATGCGAACGGCGCCATGCCGCATTACCGCGCCACCGACGCCTCGCATTCGGTGATCGAAGGCAATGGCTTGCTGCTGATCGACTCGGGCGGTCAATACGTGAGCGGTACGACGGACATCACGCGCGTTGTACCTATCGGCACGATTACGGCTGAGCACAAACGTGATTTCACCATCGTGCTGAAGGGGACGATCGCGTTGTCGCGGGCGCATTTCCCGCGCGGCATTCGTTCACCGATGCTCGACGCCATCGCTCGCGCGCCAATCTGGGAAGCCGGCGCGGATTACGGCCATGGCACGGGGCATGGCGTCGGTTATTTCCTGAATGTGCACGAAGGCCCGCAGGTGATCTCGCACTACGCGCCGGCCGAGCCGTACACCGCAATGGAAGACGGCATGATCACGTCGATTGAACCGGGGCTTTATCGGCCGGGGAAATGGGGTATTCGGATCGAAAACCTGGTAATGAACGAACCCGCCGGCAAAACTGAATTCGGCGATTTCCTCAAGTTCGAAACGCTGACGTTGTGTCCTATCGACACACGCTGCGTCGACCTGACCCTGCTGCGCGACGACGAACGCGCGTGGCTCAACGACTATCACGCAACGGTTCTCGAACGCGTCTCGCCGCATGTGTCGGGCGCGGCGAAAACGTGGCTCGAAAAACGCACGCAAGCAATCTGAACGGAGCGGCGCATGGCAATCAGGCAAGGCATGGCGATCAAGGCAGTGGTGTTTGATTTCGGCGGCGTGTTGATCGACTGGAATCCCGAGTACGTGTACAGCCGGCTGATTCCCGATGCCACCGAACGGCGCTGGTTCATGGACAACGTCGTGCATATGAACTGGGTGCTGCAGCAGGACGCAGGGCAGACGATCGCCGACGGCAACGCTGAACTGATCGCCAGGTTTCCCGAGCATGAAGCCCTGATCCGCGCGTTTTACGAGCGCTGGCAGGAAATGGTGGCGGGCGTGCTGGAAGATGGCGTTGCACTGGTCGACAAGCTCGAAGCCGCGCATGTGCCGCTGTTCGGACTCACCAACTGGTCCGCTGAAACGTTCCCCTGGGCGTGGGAGCGGTTCCCGGTGCTGCAGCGCTTTCGCGAGGTGGTTGTGTCGGGGCGGGTGTTGGTCGCAAAACCCGATCCGGCGATTTTCGCGTTGATGTGGGCTGAGATTGAAAAGCATCTTCCGGGCATTCAACCGCAGGAAGTCGCTTTTATCGATGACAACGCGAAGAACATCCAGGCCGCCACCGCGCTTGGCTGGACCGCCGTGCATCACACCAGTGCCGAGCAGACCGAAGCGCGCTTGAGGGCGCTCGGCTTGCCCGTGTGATCACTTTCCGAACAGATGCTTCAGCGTGTCGCCGATGCTCTTGACCACACCGCCGGCGTTTTTGGCCACGCCTTCGGTGTTCACGCCGACGACCTTGGCGAAGCCCTCCGCGAGCTTGTTTATCAAGCTCTCGTTGAGCGAGAACTTCGGGTCGCGCAGGTCGCCGTCCAGCTCGAAGTTTAGCTTGATCTGATCGTGGTTTTTCAACGCCGCGATCGCGAGCTTCGTCGGGATGGTGAGGAAGGTGTCGAGCGGATTGCCGTTATCCGATAACTGCAGCCGGTTCAGCACGACCGAACCCGGCGCATGGATACGGGAGTCATGCACCGTGGCGTCGAGCGTGAGGTCGAGCGTGCCGCCCGTAACGCTTGTCTTCGCGCCCGCTTTTCTCAGCAGATAGGGATCGAGCGTGACGATATCGACGTTGTGCAGGCTCGTGTGCGTCTGAGAATCCTTGTTCGCAATTTTCACCCAGCCGTTGAACGCGACCGTGCCCGTATGCGACGGTCCTTTGATCGACCCGGTCATGTCTAGCGTGGTTGGTTCGACGAGCGCAGGAAGATGCAGGTTATCGACGTTGGCCCGCGCGTCGGAAATGAGGATCTTGTAGGGCGGCGTCTGCACGGATTCATCGAAGAATTCCATCGTGCCGCGTTCAAACGTGACGTGATCGATCAGCCGGTCTTCCTGCGCGTGGGCAGCGGCTTCGCTTGAACCCGCCTGTGCCTCGCGCGTCGACTGCCGGAGATTGGGCAGCAGTTCGACGCGGCCATCGGCGAAACGGGCAACGGAAAGATAAAAACCATCTACCGTCACATGTCGCAGATGCACGCGGTTGGTCAGGAGGGCGCGCATATCGACGTTCAGGGTCACGCGCTCGGCTCGCATCGTGTCGTCCGTGGGCCAGCCTTGCGGTCCCCGCAGACGCACGCGGCTCAGCGTGATGCGCGCATAACCTACATCGATATCTTCCACCGAGCCGAGCGGCCCGAGTGCTTCGAGCACGCGCGCCTTCATTTCATGCGCGACGAAAAATCCGCCGCCGACTAGCGCCAACAGCAACACCACGATGACCGCGCCCGCCCACAGCGCCACGCGTCGCGCCTTTGTACCCGCCATCCCGATGTCCCCCATCCAAGCCGCGCGCGGGCGGCGATCCGGTGCGTTGTTGTCGGCCGTGGCCGTGCTTACCGGTGCTTACCGTTGCTTACCGGACGATCGGCTTATAGCGCAGGCGTTTTGGCTTCGCCGCTTCTTCGCCCAGACGATTACGCTTGTCGGCTTCGTACTCTTGATAGTTGCCGTCAAAGAACGTCACTTGCGAATCGCCTTCAAACGCAATGATGTGCGTCGCGATACGGTCGAGGAACCAGCGATCGTGCGAGATCACCATCACCGATCCCGCGAATTCCAGCAACGCGTCTTCCAGCGCGCGCAGCGTTTCGACGTCCAGGTCGTTCGACGGCTCGTCCAGGAGCAGTACGTTGCCGCCTTCAATCAGCGTTTTCGCCAGATGCAGTCGGCCCCGTTCACCGCCCGACAGCGCGCCGACGGTCTTTTGCTGATCGCCGCCCTTGAAGTTGAAGCGGCCGATATACGCGCGCGACGGTGTTTCGTACTTGCCGACAGTCAGCACGTCGGCGCCGCCCGAAATCTCTTCGAACACGGTCTTGCCGGCGTTGAGCGCGTCGCGGCTTTGATCCACGTAAGCCAGCTTGACCGTCGGCCCCGTGACGATTTCGCCCGAATCCGGTTGCTCCTTACCCGTCAGCATGCGGAACAACGTGGATTTCCCTGCGCCATTCGGCCCGATAATTCCGACAATCGCGCCCGCCGGGATCTTCATGTTGAGGTTATCGATCAGCAACCGGTCGCCGTATGCCTTGCTCACATTCTTGAACTCGATCACTTCGTTGCCCAGCCGGTCGCCGACAGGGATGAAGATTTCCTGCGTTTCGTTGCGCTTCTGGTATTCCTGGCTGTTGAGTTCCTCGAACCGCGCGATCCGCGCCTTCGATTTCGCCTGGCGGCCCTTCGGATTCTGGCGCACCCATTCCAGTTCCTTCTTCAGCGCCTTCTGCCGCGCCGATTCCGTCGATTCTTCCTGCTTCAGCCGATCCTGCTTCTGATCGAGCCAGCTGCTGTAGTTGCCCTTCCACGGAATGCCGTGACCGCGGTCGAGTTCGAGAATCCACTCGGCGGCGTTGTCGAGGAAATAGCGATCGTGGGTGACCGCCACGACGGTACCCGGATAGCGCGTCAGGAATTGTTCGAGCCAGTCCACCGATTCGGCGTCCAGGTGGTTGGTTGGTTCGTCGAGCAGCAGCATGTCGGGCTTTTGCAGCAGCAATTTGCACAGCGCCACGCGACGCTTTTCGCCGCCCGACAAATGCTCGATTTTCGCGTCCCACGCGGGCAGGCGCAGCGCGTCAGCGGCGACTTCGAGTTGTTGCTCGGGCGTGCCGCCGTCGCTGGTTGCGAGAATGGCTTCGTATTTGGCCTGCTCGGCGGCGAGGGCGTCGAAGTCGGCGTCGGGTTCCGCGTAGGCCGCGTAGATGGCGTCGAGCTTTTTCTGTGCGGTGAAAACATCGCCGAGGCCGTCTTCAACGGCTTCGCGCACGGTTTGCTGCGGATCGAGTTGCGGTTCCTGCGGCAAGTAGCCGATGTTCAGGTTCGGCATCGGCGTGGCTTCGCCTTCGATTTCCTTGTCGACGCCCGCCATGATGCGGATCAGGGTTGACTTGCCGGAACCGTTCAGGCCGAGCAGGCCGATCTTGGCGCCAGGGAAAAACGACAGCGAGATGTCTTTCAGGATCTGGCGCTTGGGCGGCACGATCTTGCCGACGCGGTTCATGGTGAAGACGTATTGGGCCATTTGCGGGTTCGGTTGTCTTGAGGTTTGCGGTTTTCGGTTTTACGGCGGGCTTCAGCCGGGCGGGCTCAAGGTTTTAAGCCTCTGCCGGGAAGCCCCCGGATTCAATACGCGACAATGCGTTTCCCGCAGCGCGCGAGAAGTGACGACATTGTACTTCGATGAATATGGCTGTCTGGCGGACGTTTATCTGCTTTGATGCCGGCTTCGGATCCTGAGCCCGGCGTTCTCAGCGCCAGGCTGCAACGCCGCCGTGGCGCGAACACGTGCCGCTGCGATGCCGGCTGAAGCTCCATGTGCCATCGCGACATTGGGCGGTAGCGCCGTCGGGGGCTTCGCCCGAACGCGAATGCGCCGGGGAGTGGACGGTTTCGCCGTCGTGATTGCGATAGGTCTGGTGGTTGTCGAGGTCCGACTCGTTTGGGGCGGAGTACGCGTAGGCGAATGCGGCGGAGCCATTGAGCGCCAGGGCGGCGGCGAGGAGGATTGAAGCGGTGCGGCGATAGAAACGTGTCGTCATGTGTTTTTGTTTTGGACACGAGGAGCGTGAATGCTTGGCGCGGGGTTGTCCCGGATCGCCGCATTGATGGTCCAACTCTGCGCGTCGGGTCTGGACGGCGAAATAGGTCTGTGCAAACGCAATTTCGTGCTTCTTGGGATCGCCGTTTTGCGCGGCCAGATAGCAGGCGTAGCGAGTGAGCATGATGTCATCGACTTCACGCTGGCTGCCCGAGCCGAGGTCGCCCATTTTCCTGGCATCAGGAAATGGCCTGCAGCCGCATGCCCCGACGTTTCGCAGGCGATCTGGGCTTTGTTCACAACCTTGACGAAATTTTCCCACTTCGCATACCCAAGCAGGTGCTGAAGGTCGCGGGCAAGCCAGAATTCGACGCCGCTATTGGTCTGCTGAGCGTGCGCTTCGAAATGCTCGGTCAACGAGTAAATCAGCCCGGTCTTCATGTACACCGTCCAAGGTGGGTTGCGCGCGGTGGCGAGCAGAGCGGCCGGCGCAAAGCAATAAAAAAGCGGAATCCCCTTTATCAAGGACCCCGCTTTTAATCACAACATCGAACGACGATTTATTACATCAGACGTTAAACAAGAAATTCATCACGTCGCCGTCGTGCACGACATATTCCTTCCCTTCAGCCCGCATCTTCCCGGCTTCCTTCGCGCCTTGCTCGCCCTTGAATGCGACGAAGTCATCGAAGGCGATGGTCTGCGCGCGAATAAACCCGCGCTCGAAGTCCGTGTGAATAGCGCCGGCGGCCTGAGGCGCGGTGTCGCCGATATGAATTGTCCACGCCCGCACTTCTTTCACGCCTGCCGTGAAGTACGTCTGCAATCCAAGCAGCTTGTAACCCGCGCGAATCACACGATCCAGGCCCGGCTCTTCCATGCCGATATCGGCCAGGAACTCCTGCTTGTCGGCATCGTCGAGATCCGCGATTTCCGCTTCGATCGCCGCGCATACCGCCACCACCGGCGCGCCCTCGGCCTCCGCGTGCTTTCGCACCGCGTCCAGGTGCGCATTGTTCTCGAAACCATCGTCCTTCACGTTGGCCACGTACATGGTCGGCTTGGCCGTGATCAGGCACAGCGGCTTGATCAGCGCGAGTTCGTCTTCGCTCAGGTCCAGCGCGCGCACAGGCTTCGCCTGATCGAGTTGCGCCTGGATCTTTTCCAGCAAGGGGACGAGCTTCGCCGCTTCCTTGTCGTTGCCCGAGCGCGCCGACTTGGCGTAACGGTGATGAGCCTTTTCAACCGTCGCCAGATCCGCCAGCGCCAGTTCCGTATTGATGACTTCGATGTCTGCGAGCGGGTCGATCTTGTTCGCGACGTGAATCACGTTTTCGTCTTCAAAGCAGCGCACGACGTGCGTGATGGCGTCAGTTTCGCGAATGTTCGCGAGAAACTTGTTGCCCAGGCCTTCGCCTTTGCTCGCGCCGGCCACGAGGCCCGCGATATCGACGAATTCGACAATGGCCGGAACCACGCGCTCGGGTTTGACGATGTCGGAAAGTGCCGCGATCCGCTGGTCCGGCACTTCGACCACGCCGACGTTCGGCTCGATCGTGCAGAACGGATAGTTTTCGGCGGCAATGCCGGCCTTGGTCAGTGCATTGAACAGTGTGGACTTGCCGACGTTAGGCAAGCCGACGATGCCGCATTGGAGGCTCATGGAATCCTTCGAACTGGTGAAACGGCGTGCGCCGCGCGGGTCAACGCTGGTTACGCGTGTCGCGGGTTTCACAACCCCCGGGACCTACGCGCATAGCGGGCGGCCACGTCGTGCGGGCCGGAAAAACCGCTATTGTAGCGCCACGGCCGGGTGGGCTGCGCGCTCAGGAAATGCCGCTACAGGGCGTCGCACCCGCTGAAACCTCCCATTGCACATCGAATCCCGAAATACCCCGGCGGCTATAATGGCTGTATGACTTTCCACTCACGAAATTTCCATGCGGTCGTGGTCGGCGGCGGCCTGGTCGGCAAGACGGCGGCGCTCGCGCTGACCCAATCCGGCTTGCGCACGGCGTTGCTGGCAACGCCTGCTGCAGCCGCGCCCGCCGCCGACAGCTTCGATTCCCGCATCTACGCGCTGTCATCGAGCTCGCAGGCGCTGCTGGAACGGCTACGCGTCTGGCAGGCGCTGGAGCGCGACAAGCTCGGGCCGGTGCTGGACATGCGCGTTTTCGGCGACGCTTTTGCCGAGCTGCATTTCTCCGCGTTCCAGGCTGCCGTGCCGCAATTGGCGTGGATTGTGGAATCGTCGTTGATCGAACGATCGCTCGATGCCGCGCTGCGTTTCCAGCCGAACCTCACGTGGGTCGATTCGCGCGCCCAAGGCCTGTCGATCCAAGACGACGCCGCACATCTGACCCTCGCAAACGGCGACTCGCTCGAAGCGGACCTGGTGGTCGGCTCGGACGGCGCGCATTCCTGGGTGCGGGCGCAAACGGGCGCGAAGATGCAGCGCCGGGACTATCGGCAAACGGGGGTGGTCGCGAACTTCAAGTGCGAAAAGCCGCACGGCGAGACGGCGTACCAATGGTTCCGCGATGGCGAGATCATCGCGTTGCTGCCGTTGCCCGGGGACCACGTCTCGCTCGTGTGGTCCGCTAAAACCGAACACGCCGATACCCTCCTGAAACTCGATCCCGCCCAACTCGCGGCGGAAGTCGAAAAAGCCACGCAGAACATGCTTGGCGGACTCGAATGCGTGACGCCGGCGCAGGGCTTTGCGCTCGCGCTGCAAACCGTGGACCGGCTGATCGGCCCACGTGTGGCGCTGGTTGGCGACGCCGCACATCTGATTCACCCGCTCGCTGGGCAGGGCATGAACCTGGGTTTGCGCGATGTCGCCGCGTTGGCCGAAACCCTCGCCAACAAGGAAGCGTTCCGAACGGCTGGCGACCCCGTTTTACTGCGCCGATACGAACGCGCCCGTCGCGAGGACATCCAGAAACTGACGCTCGCCTGCGACGGCCTGCAGAAACTCTTCGCCATGCCCGGCACGCTCGCTCGCGGGCTGCGCAACACAGGCATGGCGCTCGTGGGTGCACAA
>Ga0302234_10002578_pt1 | contig 11433 bp, 12 predicted proteins | sample II_Palsa_N3_2_FD_193576 | JGI IMG/M metagenome (GOLD analysis project Ga0302234, IMG submission 193576) | Peat permafrost microbial communities from Stordalen Mire near Abisko, Sweden - II_Palsa_N3_2 | ecosystem: Environmental > Terrestrial > Soil > Palsa > Peat permafrost | place: Sweden... | reverse complement strand
GCTTGGCGAGCAGTACACGCGCACCATGTGTGCCAAGCTCGCGCAGGGTTGGGAGAAGGCGATTCCTACATTCCCTGTGGACAAGCCTGTGGCTACGCGCAATGCCGGCGGCGAGATCATGAACGCCATTGCGAAGGTGGTGCCGGAGCTGTTTGGCGGCGCGGCCGACCTGACGAGCTCGACGAAGACGATCTTTAAGGATTCGCCTAGCTTCCATGTCGATCCCAAGGGCCGGAATATTTTCTTCGGCGTGCGTGAGTTTGGGATGATGGCGGCGGTGAATGGAATCGCGGCGCATGGCGGGCTGATTCCGTTTGGGTCGACGTTCTTTACGTTCAGCGACTATTGCCGTTCGGCGATGCGCATGGGCGCGCTGATGAGCACGCACTCGCTGTATATCTTCACGCATGACTCGATTGGTCTGGGCGCAGATGGGCCGACGCATCAGCCGGTGGAGCACTTGATGTCGTTGCGGGCGATTCCGCAGCTGACGGATTTTCGTCCGGCGGATGCGAACGAGACGGCGGCTTGCTGGCGGTTGGCGCTGGAGCGGAAGTCGGCTAGCTTTATGGCGCTGAGCCGGCAGGATCTGCCGGTGCTCGACGCTACGAAGCACAAGATTTATGAGGGCGCGAGCAAGGGCGCTTATGTGCTCGAGGAATATGGCAAGGACATTGTGCTGGTGGCTACGGGTTCGGAGGTTGAGGTGGTGCTGAAGGCCGCGCTCGAACTGAAGGATGCCGGGATCAACGCGACCGTCGTGTCGATGCCTAGCTTCAAGATTTTTGAGGAGCAGACGGAAGAGTACAAGCTGTCGATCTTCCCGCATGGCGTGCCGAAGATTTCGGTTGAGGCCGGCGCCACGATGGGCTGGTGGAAGTACATTGGCCGCGACGGCGTGGCGATCGGCGTTGACCGCTTTGGAGCTTCGGCACCAGGACCGATTGTTCTGGAAAAGCTGGGGATTTCCGTTGGACATGTTGTGGACGCTGCGAAGAAGCTGGTGAAGAAGTAGTAGTGGGTAGTGAGTAGTGAAGGCGGCGGTTCGATGGGCCGCCGCCTTCTGTTTTGCAGACAGGGTTTTAGCCGTGGGCCTTCTTTCCTCGCCGATTGAGGGCCCGCGGCTAAGACCCTGAACTGCGAGGGATTGGAGTCGTGCTGATGACGCAGGATGAGGCGAAGGCGCTGGTTGGCAAGCGGGCGGCGGAGATGGTTGAGGAGGGGATGCGGGTCGGGTTGGGGACCGGGACTACGTCTGTGATGTTTATTAAGGCGTTGGGCGAGCGGGTAAGGGCGGGGCTGAAGATTCGGTGCGTGGCGTCGAGTGATGCGAGCCACGAGTTGGGGCTGTCGCTGGGGATGGATGTGGTGACGCTGGCGGAGATGCCGGAGCTTGATCTTTATATTGATGGCGCTGATGAGGTCGGGCCAGGGCTTGCTCTGATTAAGGGGGGAGGCGGAGCGCTGTTGCGGGAGAAGATTGTGGCTAGCGCGGCGGATCGATTTATTGTCGTGGTGGATTCGACGAAGGTGGTGCCGGTGCTGGGGAAATTTCCGCTGCCGGTGGAGGTGGTGAAGATGGCGCTGCCGTTGGTCGAGCGGCGGTTGGATGATTTGGGACTGCGGCCGAAGTTGCGGCGGCATCCGGATGGCTCGCTGTACATGACGGACGAGGATAATTTTATTTTGGACTGCGCTTGCGGGGCGATCCCGGAGCCGGAGGAGACGGCGGCTGAGATTCGCGGGATTGTTGGCGTGGTGGAGCATGGACTGTTTCTCGGGATGGCGTCGATGGTGCTGGTGGCGGGTGCGGATGGCGTGACAGAACTTTCGTAAGAAGAAGCCTGGCATTGCATCGCTGGGCGTGCGGATGGCGTCTGATGGCTATGAGCGATTCGAGCAAGAAAGTCTGGTTGGTAACGGGAGCGTCGACTGGGTTTGGGCGCGAGTTGGTGGAGTATTTGCTGGCGCAGGGCGAGCGGGTGGTGGCGACGGCGCGCAAGGTGGACGGGTTGAAGGAGCTTGAGGCGAAGTGTCCGGAGGGCGCGTTGGTGCGGTCGATGGATGTGACGGATCAGCAGCAGGTGGAGGCTGCGGTGAGCGCGGCGGTGCAGCGGTTCGGGCGCGTAGATGTGCTGGTGAATAACGCGGGCTATGGGATGGTGGGGGCGGTGGAGGAGTCGGGCGAGGAGGAATTTCGGCCGATGTTTGAGACGAATGTGTTTGGGTTGATCCGGGTGACTCAGGCGGTGTTGCCGCAGATGCGCGAGCAAGGGGCGGGGCACATTGTGAATCTGTCGTCGATTGGCGGGCTGGTGGCGACTCCGGGATTTGGTTTGTACAACGCGACGAAGTTTGCGGTGGAGGGGCTGAGCGAGGCGCTGGCGCAGGAGGTCAAGCCGCTGGGGATTACCGTGACGATCGTGGAGCCGGGGCCGTTTCGGACGAAGTTTCTGGGCAAGGCTGGGGGCGAGGCGAAGAAGAGGATTGCGGATTACGACTCGACTGCGGGGAAGATGCGGGCATATTTCACGGAGCAGGATGGGAAGCAGGCGGGGGATCCGCAGAAGGCTGTGGAGGCGATCGTGAAGGCGGTGGAGGCTGAGCGGCCTCCGCTGCATTTGCTGTTGGGGGCGAGCACGATTCCGCGGGTGAAGGCGAAGATCGAGGCGCTCGAAAAGGATTTGGCGGCGTGGGAAGCGACGACGCTGGGGGCCGATTATCGCGACGGTCAGTGAGGGCGCGGCTGCTGCAATCTGACGAAAAAGCGAGAATTTCGGGCCGGACTGTAAAGAGTTGAAAAGGTGGGAGTAGCGGCTGCGTTAAGCCGTGTCGCTGGGCATTGACAGCGATTGAGTTTACTCTCTAAGTGGTACTTTCCGCGTGAGGGCGGTTGCAAGATGGAACTCGGATTGATTGGACTCGGAAAGATGGGCGGCAACATGGCGGAGCGGCTTCGCCTGGCCGGTCACAAAGTGGTGGGCTTTGATTTTTCCGCCGATGCGGTGAAGAAGCTGAATGATGCCGGATCGGTGGGCGTGCATTCGCTTGAAGAGCTGGTGAAGAATCTGCAGGCGCCGCGTGCGGTGTGGATCATGGTGCCGGCGGGCGATCCGGTGGACGACACGATTTCCAAGCTGAAGCCGCTGATGCAGAAGGGCGATATTTTTATCGACGGCGGGAATTCGAACTACAAGGATTCGCAGCGGCGGTATGCGCAGTTGAAGCCGCAGGGATTTGAGTTTGTGGATGTTGGAACGTCGGGCGGGATTTGGGGAATCACGGAAGGCTACTCGATGATGGTGGGTGGCGATGAGGAAGTGATTGAGCATCTGCGGCCGATTTTTGAGACGCTGGCGCCGGCCAAGGACCAGGGCTGGGGACGGACAGGTCCGAGCGGTGCAGGGCACTTCACGAAGATGGTGCACAACGGGATTGAGTACGGATTGATGCAGGCGTACGCAGAAGGCTTCTCGATCATGAACTCGAAGAAGTCGCTGGAGTTGGATCTGACGCAGATTGCGAACATCTGGCGGTATGGGTCGGTGGTGCGGTCGTGGCTACTGGATCTGACGGCGGACGCGCTGAAGAAGAACCCGACGCTGGATGGGTTGGAGCCGTATGTGCCGGACTCGGGTGAGGGGCGCTGGACGGTGTTTGAGGCGATTGATCTGAATGTGTCGGCGCCCGTGATTACGGAGTCGTTGATACGCCGGGTGCGTTCGCGTGAGGACGATAACTTTACGGACAGGATGCTGTCGGTGATGCGTCACGAGTTTGGCGGCCATGCCGTGAAGAAGACGTAGTCGCGATGGCTCAATAGGTTGAGGCGAATGATTTCTTAAATCGTCGGATGGACGCAGGTCAAACGAGCAAGACTAGCAGTAAGGATAGGTAAGGAGCAGTAGATGCCAAACGAAGTAAAACACGCAGGGATGCAGGCAGGTTTCGAGCATCACATCAAGAAGCAGGAGAGGGTTCCTGATCCTTGCATCGTTGTGATTTTTGGAGCGTCCGGCGATTTGACGAAGCGCAAGCTGCTGCCGGCGCTGTTCCACCTGCAGCAGGAAGGTTTGCTGCCAGAGGGATTTGCCGTGGTGGGCGTGGCGCGCCGAGATATTTCTGCGAAGTTCGCAGCGGACATGGAAGACGGCATTGTGAAGGGCGGCGGCGTGGAGCCGGATGACCCTAAGCTCAAGAAATTCATGGAGCGGGTGAAGTACTTCACGACGAACTTCGATGATGATGAGGGTTTCGAAAAGCTGAAGGGATTTCTGGCGGACATCGACGAGAAGCTTGGGACGAAGGGGAATCGGCTGTTCTACCTGGCGGTGGCGCCGGAGTATTTTGCCGATATCACGGACCGGTTGGGCAAGCATGAGATGACGACGTCGAAGGCGCCGGGACAGTGGATGCACGTGATCATCGAGAAGCCGTTTGGAACGGATCTGGAGTCGGCGCGGAAGCTGAACGACGAGATCAACCGGGTACTGAGCGAGGATCAGATCTTCCGCATCGATCATTATTTGGGCAAGGAGACGGTGCAGAACATTTTGGTGTTCCGGTTTGGCAACGGGATCTTTGAGCCGATCTGGAATCGCAACTTTATTGATCACGTTGAGATCACGGCGGCGGAGTCGATTGGCATCGAGGGACGCGGACCGTTCTACGAGAGCGCCGGCGCGCTGCGCGATGTGCTGCAGAATCACGTGATGGAAGTGCTGAGCTTCGTTGCGATGGAGCCACCGGACAGCTTCGAATCGGCTTCGGTTCGGACGGAGAAGTTGAAGGTGTGGAATGCGATCGATCCGATCCAGGTAGAAGACACGGTGCGCGGGCAGTATGGGCCGGGGCGCGTGGATGGCGAGCGGGTGATTGGCTATCGCGAAGAAGATCGCGTGGATCCGGACTCGAATACCGAGACGTTTGTGGCGATGAAGCTGCAGATTGAGAACTGGCGCTGGGCGGGCGTGCCGATTTATTTGCGCGCGGGCAAGCGGCTGGCGAAGCGAGTGACCGAAGTAACGGTGGTGTTCAAGCAGCCGCCGCTGCATATGTTCAAGTCGGACGATGCGAAGAGCCAGGTGCAGCCGAATGTGTTGAAGATGCGCATTCAGCCGGACGAGGGCATTTCGCTGATGTTTGGCGCGAAGGTTCCGGGGCCGACAACGAACGTGATGCCCGTGGAGATGCACTTTAGCTACGCTGAGAGCTTTGGAAAGAGCTCGGCGAACGGGTATGAGCGGTTGCTGCTGGATGCGATGCTGGGCGATGGAACACTGTTCGCGCATCGGTCGGGCGTGGAGGCTACGTGGGCTTTGATGACGCCGATTCTTGAGGCTTGGGCGAAGCGTCCGCCGAACGATTTCCCGAACTATGAGGCGGGGAGCTGGGGACCACCGGCTGCGGATGCGTTGCTGAAGCGGGATCGCCGGAAGTGGTACAAGCTGTAAGAGCAGTGAGTAGTGAGTAACGGGTAGTGAGTCGTTGAGAGCGGTTACGGCGGGGAATAGCCGTTGTGGCCGCTCTTTTGTTGGGTGTGATGTTGGGTGTGAAATTTCTTGGTGGAGTGGTTTGATGGCGCGTTTGGTGAAGGTGACTTACCAGGTTTGGCCGACGGCGGCGGAGATGGCGCTGGCTTCGGCGAAGAAGTTTGCGGAGACGGTGGAGGCGGCCGTGGCGAAGCGCGGCGTGGCGCGGCTGGCGATTTCGGGCGGCAGTACTCCGCAGGCCACGTTCAAGCTGCTGGCTGATCCGGCGGGGACGTTCGCGAAGACGATACCGTGGAGCAAGCTGCAGCTGTTCTGGGTAGACGAGCGGTGCGTGGGGCCGGATAGTCCGGAGTCGAATTACGGAGTGGCGCGCGACCTGCTGCTAAGCAAGGTGCCGATTCCGGCGGAGAATGTGTTTCGCATGGAAGGCGAGCTGGATCCTGAGGTTGCGGCGAGCCGGTATGAGAGCGTGCTGCGGAATGTGCTGAAGCTTGAGGGGGCTGAGACGCCGGCGTTCGATTCGGTGACGCTTGGGATGGGGCCGGACGGGCATACGGCCTCGTTGTTTCCGAACACGGAAGGGCTGAATGAGCTGGGGCGATTGGTGATTGCGAACCATGTGCCGCAGAAGGATGTTTGGCGGATTTCGCTGACCTGGCCGGTGATTAATCATGCGGCGGAGGTGGTGTTCGAGGTGGAGGGGCCGAGCAAGACGGACATCCTGGCCGAGGTGCTGACCGGGCCGAAAGATCCGGAGCGGCTGCCCTCGCAACTGATACGGCCTGCGAATGGTAAGCTTTTGTTCTTGCTGGATGAGGCTGCCGCAGCGAAGTTGCCGCCTGCGGAAAAAACGGGCGATAGATATCGCGCCGGCACGCTTGACATCTAAGAGCAGGGAATAGGAATTGGGCGGTTGCGGATGATTCTTGCAGGCGATGTTGGCGGTACGAAGGTTCACCTGGCGCTGTATAACTTTGTTGGCGGACGGCTCGGGCTGGTTCGGGAGAACAAGTTTCCATCGAGTGAGCATGGTTCGCTCGACGAGGTGGTGAAGACGTTTCTGGGACAGGCCGAGGGGTCGAAGGAAGAGGTCATTGCGGCGTGTTTCGGGTGCCCGGGGCCGGTGCGCGATGGACGTCTGAAGCTGACCAATTTGCCGTGGACGCTGGATGAGCGCGAGTTGGAGAAGTCGATCGGCATCGAGCACATTTTTTTGATCAACGATCTTGAAGCGAACGGGTACGGGATTCCTGAGCTGGCGCCGGACAAGGTGTTTACGCTGCTGAGGGGCGATCCGGCGGCGGTGGGGCATAGGGGATTGGTGTCGGCGGGGACGGGGCTGGGCGAGGCACTGTTGATCTGGGATCCGAAGTCGCGGCAGCATCGGCCGATACCGTCGGAGGGCGGGCATTGCGATTTCGCGGCGCGCAATGATCGCGAGATTGCGCTGCTGCAGTATCTACAGAGGACGCTGAATGGGCGCGTGAGTTTTGAGCGCGTGGTGTCGGGGATCGGGATCAAGAACGTGTATGCATTTTTGCGCGACGATGAAAAGATGGACGAGCCGGCGTGGCTGCGCGAGCGGATGCAGAAGGAAGATCCGAATGCCGTGATTGGACAGTGCGGCGAGGATGGATCGAGTGAGATTTGCGCGGAGACGCTGAAGATGTTTGCGTCGGCGTTTGGCGCGGAGGCTGGGAATGTTGGGCTGAAGGTGCTGGCGGCTGGTGGGATGTACCTGGGCGGCGGGATTGCCCCGAAGATTCTGAAGACGATGCAGAATGGTGAGTTTGCGCAGGCGTTTCTGGATAAGGGAAGGTTGTCGCCGCTGCTGGAGGCGATGCCGGTGCGGATTATTCTGGATGATGCGTGCGCGCTGCTGGGAGCGGCGGCGTTTGCAGAGGCGCGGGCTGCGGAGATTTCGGGGCGGTCGGCGCGCGCGGCGTCTTAGGGAAAAATCTGCACGCGCTGTTGACCGGGGCCACGCTGTTGCGTCCATGAAGTACGTTTCAACTTGGAGCAAGCGCGATGCGATGGATGGCTGCGGCGGTGCTGGGTTTCGTTTGCTTGGGAGGGGTGGCGCAGCAGGCTGCGATGCCTCCGGTGACTGCGGAGACTACTGGAACGCTTGTCGGGCACGTTTATTTGGCCGATACGGGCGGGCCTGCGCGGCTGGCGCAGATCGCGTTGCAACCGGTGCAAGTGCCGAGCGATGAGGCGAAGAAGGGTGACACGCGGCAGCTGGGTTCGTTCCAGGTGTATCGGACGGGGCTGGACGGCGGATATCGGATCACGCATGTGAGGCCTGGGGCGTATTACGTGGTGGTGAAGATGCCGGGGTACCTATCGCCGTTTGCGATGTTCAGCAATCAGCAGCTTTCGCATCCTACGCCCGAGGATCAGCAGAAGATTGATGCGTATCTGCCGGTGGTGACGGTGGCGGCGAATAACTCGGCGACGATGGATGTGCATTTGACGCGGGGTGCGAGCCTGAGTGGGACGCTTAGCTTCGACGATGGGGAGCCGTATCCGGATGTGCGCGTGCAGGTGATGCAGAAGGATGCCAAGGGCAAGTGGCAGGCGCTACCGCTGGTGAGTGGTGGGTATACGGACGACCTCGGGAACTTTCGCATTACGGGTTTGCTGGCGGGGCAGTATCTGCTGAAGGCGAGTTTTTCGCTGGACGACATGTTTGTATCGAGCGTGCTGGAGCAGCCGGACGGCATATCGTCGTTTACGCACTTTTCGCTGGACTATTACAGCGGGGATACGGTGCGGCTGCGGGATGCGAAACCGATTCACGTGGATAGTTCGCAGGAAGTGTCGGGAGCGAACATTACGATTCCGGTGTCGAAGCTGCACATGGTGAGTGGGCAGATTGTGCAGGCGAGCAGTGGGCGGGCGATTAATGGGGGAACGGTGGTGCTGTGCTACTCGGATGGCGATGGCGAGGAGCTTGCGTCGGTGAAGATGGAAAGCGATGAGCCGATGTTCCGGATGCCGTTCGTGCCGGAGGGGAATTACGTGATCAAGGTGAAGGACGCGGAAGACGTGCGGCGCGAGGAGATTTCGAATGGGGCGGGCTCCGTGCCGCCGTTCCACACCAAGGAAACCGTGGTGCAGAAGTATGGAACGACGGAGCAGCCGCTGGTGGTGACGGGGGATGTTAGCGGTGTGAACCTCGCGGTGACAGCGGCAGGGAAAACGCTCTAGTCCAAAGGCTTACATGATGCGGAAGCGTTCGCGCATGAGGCGCTGGAAGCGGGGACGCCAGATGAGGTCGTAGGCTAGGTCCTTGCCGGGGAACATGGCTAGGGCCGCGGTGCGGGCGTCGGCGATCATCTGCGAGGCGTCGTCGATGGTGAGGGTGTGGTCCTGCGCGATGGTCTGTAGGACCAGGTTCATCATGAGCTGGAGGCGGCGGATGAGGCGTGCTTCTTCTTGCGCGTCAGGGGAGAGGGGGGCGCGGGGCGTAGTGGTGGGGGTGGGGTCGGGGTTTTGCAATCGCGGCTCCTTATGGGTTCGGCAGGTGCGGAGGTCGACAAGCTGCAAGCAATGGAGGCTGGTGACTTCCAACCTACGGTTAAGTCTTGAGGACTGTCTACCAATTAGACGTGGCAGATGCTTCGGAGATTCCTCCTGCTGGAGTGAGGAGGAAGGTGGTGGCGCCGAGGCGGTCGGTGCGATAGGTGAGGATGTGGGCGGCGCCGAGGCGGTCGATGACGATGGGGCTGGGATGGCCGAAGGTGTTGTGCTGACCGTCCGAGATGACGGCGTCGATGGGCGAGACGGCTGCGAGGAACTCTGGCGTGGTGGAGGTGTGGCTGCCGTGGTGGCCGACTTTGAGTAGCGTGACGGGGTGGAGGCGATGGTTGGCGAGCATCGCTGCTTCGCTGGGAGCTTCGGCGTCGCCTTCGAGGAGGACGCTTGCCTTGTTGTAATCGAGGCGGAGGACTAGCGAGTCGTTGTTGATAGGCGTGCCGCCGTTGGCGTAGGGAGCTTCGGGCGCGAGGACGGTGGCTTGCAGATCGGACCAGGGAAAGACCTGGCCGGCGTGCAGGTGACGGATGATCATGTGCTGGGCGCGGGCCTGCGCGAGGAGCGCGTAGAAGAGTGGAGAGTCGCCGGGGTCGATGCTGATCCAGAGTTCGCGGGGGTGGAAGTCGCGCAGGATGGCGGGCATGCCGCCCATGTGGTCGGAGTGTGCGTGGGTGAGGAGGACGACGTCGAGACGGCGGATGCGGCGCGACCAGAGGTAGGGGGCGACGACTTCCTCGCCGACATCCCACGCGCTGGCAGCAGCGTTTTCGCCGCGGCCGGTGGGACCTCCTGCGTCGACGAGCATGGTTTGGCCAATGGGGCTGACGACGAAGAGGGAGTCGCCCTGGCCTACGTCGATGGCGGTGACTTCGAGGGCTCCGGGATGGAGGCGGGGCGGGGTGGGGTAGAGGACGGCGAGGGGGATGAGTAGTGCGACGAAGATGCCGGTCGCGAAGACGGTGCGACGATGTGCGCGGAGGGCATAGCAGCAGTAGAGGATGCAGGCGCAGGCTAAAGCGAGGGCGATGGGGGCAGGTTCGGGGGTGCGGAGGTTGGCGATGGTCAGGTTCTGCACGCGGTCTACGGTGAAGCGCATGAGGTGGAGCAGGAGCGCGGTGATGGCGGCCGGAATGAGGGCTAGCCACGCGCTGATGAGGGAGGCGAGGAAGGTGATGATGGCGATGCAGAGGAGGACGGAGAGCAGAGGGATGTCGATGAAGTTGAGCGGGAGGGCGAGGAGGGTGGCTCGGTGGAAGTAGATGGCCATCGGGAGGATCATGCAGAGTTCGGCGGTGAAGGAGATGAGGAGGGCTTCGCAGGTCCAGAAGAAGGCGCGGAGGAGCCAGGCAGGAAGGTTGGCGAGGCGCGGGGTGAGGAGGTCGGCGGAGAGGTCGGTGAGCATGCGGGTGTGGACGCGGAACTGCGCGATGCGTGGGGGGACGGCGGCGTCGGTGCGGACTATGTCGAGGTGGCGAAGGGCGCGGAGGCGAGGGGCGATGAGGCGCTCGCTGAGGGGGATGGCGAGGGCGGCGATGGCGAGGATGACCATGAATGTCATCTGGAAGCTGGCCTCGAAGAGGGAGCGAGGATCGAGGACGAGGACGGCGAGTGCGGCCGCGCCGAGAGCGTTGAGCGCGGTGATCTCGCGATCGAGCCAGCGGGCGACGAGGTAGATGGCGGTCATGATGAGGGCGCGCTGGGCGGGGATGCCGAAGCCGGTGAGCTCGGCGTACGCGAAGGCGGCGGCGATGGTGAGGAGGACTGCGAGGCCTTGCGGGAGGCGGAGGCGGCGGAGGAACCAGAAGAGGCCTCCGGCGAGCAGCGCGACGTGAAGGCCGGAGACGACGAAGAGGTGGAAGGTTCCGGTGCGCTCGAAGGATTCGCGGAGGGCGCGGGTGAGGTGGGTGCGGTCGCCGAAGAGCATGGCGTTGAGCATGGAGGCGTCTTCTGGCGAGAGGCGGATGGCGGTGGGGAGATGGCGGATGGCCGCGGAGGTGGTGAAGGATTGGAGGCGGTTGGAGGCCCAGGCTTGTGCGGCGAAGATGCGGCAGCGGAGGGTGGGGCTTGTGTCGCCTTTGGGCTGCGCCGCGGCGCGGAGGATTTGTACGCGCGGGGATTTGGTGCTGCCGGTGGCGCCGATGCCGTCTTCGAGGAGGTAGTCGGCGTAGGACCAGGCGCCGGGATCGCGGTAGACGTCGGGGGTGCGGAGGCGGAGCGGGACGTCGATAAGATCGCCGCAGTGGAGGGTGAGGGGCGGACCGTTGACGGTGAAGCGGACGCCACCGGCGGTGGGCTGCATGACGGAGAGGTCGGGGGTTAGGTACTCGACGGATTGGAGGTCGAGGTCGATGGATTGCGTGTCGGGGGTGGGGTCGGCTTCGGTCTCCCAGGCGTTGGGTTC
>Ga0302234_10002575_pt1 | contig 11439 bp, 10 predicted proteins | sample II_Palsa_N3_2_FD_193576 | JGI IMG/M metagenome (GOLD analysis project Ga0302234, IMG submission 193576) | Peat permafrost microbial communities from Stordalen Mire near Abisko, Sweden - II_Palsa_N3_2 | ecosystem: Environmental > Terrestrial > Soil > Palsa > Peat permafrost | place: Sweden... | reverse complement strand
TTGCAGGCGGACTGAATGTGAAGAATTTAAGTGACGCGGTCATGCTTTCCGGCGCCACGCGCGTGGATATTTCCTCTGGCGTTGAACGCACACCGGGAATGAAGGATCCGATCATGATCGACGAATCATTACGCGATCTTTGACTGGGTCCTCGGACGTCACTGACACGCACGTCAAGATGGGTTCGTGCCGGTTCCTGACTTCCAGATCGAACGACCGTCGTTGAAAATAATGTCAGTTCACTTCGCGTAAGCACCTCGCACGGGACCGGGTTCGGCCAACTTGGGTTACTCAAAGGCAGTTTCTGAGCGGCCGATCCTGAGGTGACGAGAGACCTCCGAAGTTAGCGCGAACATTCGACCGGTTTTTACTCTTTGTTTGCAAGTTCCCTCAATCTCTTAATGCACCTTTTACGAATTTGTAGCCAATATGAAAGGTAGAAAACAACGTTAGGAGACACATCATGGACCTGCTTTACATTGGCGCGATTCTGACCTTCGCAGCGATTACGTTGGCGTTTTTGATGGGCCTGGACAAGTTGCGCCGCATGTCACGGGATCGCGGGACACACTAGTTGTGACGCTCGCCGGTGCTTTCTGTCACGCCAATCTGCACGCGTTCCCGTTGCATCCTGCACCATAAGTTCTCCAATGCGTGGCGCTGGCCGCTGAAGTCCACTTTCCAGGCGGCGCTACGCCCAGTATTTCTGGCAATTCGGCATCCCCGGTCAATTGCGGGTTGCCTGTTGCGCTGTCCTGCGGTGCACGACAAACAGAAAGACAAGTACGGCACCGGAGATCAGGTCGAGCACCGTGGTGTAGTTGAACCCGATCGTCGTCTGGATCGCGGTCGCCGGCCGGTGTTGCGGAGTCCAGCTCAGCAACGCAAATAGTGCCTCGACCGTGAGCGCTGCTGCGACCATCGACACGTATAGCACCGCGGCGAGCACGCCGGTCATTCTGGTGCCGTAGCTTTTCCGGTAGATATTCAGGATCGGCAGAATGATGAGATCGCCAAACATGAACGAGGCGACGCCACCGAAACTCAGGCCTCCCTTCCACAGCACCGCAGCGAGCGGAACGTTGCCAATAGAGCAGGTGAACGACGCAACTGCAATGAGGGGGCCAACCAGGGCGCCCCAGATCATCGACAGCATGGGACTTCCGCTGAAGAAGAATTTCTGCCAGATGCGCGCCGGCACGCACGCTCCCAGTGCTCCTGCCACCAGAACGCCAATGCCGATATCACGCCATAGCATCGACCAGTTCATCACATACGTGTGACTGATCGACACCCACGTTCGCCATGACGTCAGCCTCGATTTCCAGTCCCTGCTACCGCTGTCTGTCCCAGCCGGGTGGTCTGCCGACGTTCCTGTAGCGTTTTCCCCAGCCTCGCAGGTGGCACGTCGCTTCAGCGCATCGCTGACAAACAGCCGGAAAATGATGGCAAGCACGATAACCATGAGCGATCCGCCGATGAATTCGGCGGCGGCGAACTGCCATGCGATCAGCAACCACATCAGTATGCCAAGTTCGACCACCAGGTTTGTCGCGGCGATCTGGAAGGCCATGGCGGCAGTAAAGTCTCCGCCCTTGCGCACGATTGAACGTCCCATCGCCACTGCTGCGTAGGAGCATGACGACGACGCTGCGCCGAGCAGACCTGCAATGGCAAGCGAGCGCGGCCGCGCGTCGGGTAACAATGACGACATGTCATCGCGTGAGAGCGTCACTTCGATCAACGCCGAGAGCAGAAAGCCCAGGTTAAGCCCCCAGAAAATCTGCCACAACATTGTGAGACTCATCCAGAGTGCCTGGCCGACCAAAGCAAGACCGTGCATTGGAAACTCCCCGTGCCCTTTGCGTAGCAATGTCATCCAGACGCGCGCAGGACGCGTGCCTGAACGAACTGACGAGCATGGTGGAGTTACGCGGGCCGTGTGGTGGTCCGTTACCTCGAAGCCAGAGCGCGAATCAGGACGCGCGGATCGAACGGCTTCTCATAGCGCGGAATGTCGCGATAACCGGGCTCGAGTCCCCCCGATCCGTATCCGGTGGCAAAGACGAAAGGAATATGGTGCCTTTTGAGGACGTCAGCAACCGCGTACGATCTCTCACCGTGGAGACTCACATCAAGGACGGCACCGTCGACCGGATCCGTTTCTGCATCGACGAGTCTCAGTGCCTCGTCTGCCCAGCCGACCGGGCCGACCACCCTCGCGCCTGCATCCTGCAAAACCGCACACAGCGCCTGTGCGACAAGGAAATCGTCTTCGATAACCAGGATCCGCCGGTTCAGCAGTTCAGTTGACTGCGCCATCTTTATCTCGCCGTTCAGTTGTTGGGATAGCGCTCGCCCGCGCGAGCGGCAGCTCAATGCGACAGTGCACCCCATCAGGTTCGAAGCGCAGCTCGGTTCTTGCCCACAGCGTAAATGCGAGCGCCTGCTCGATCAGCTGACGCCCATAACCCCGTCGGGACGAAACGGGAGGTACGGCATCGCCTCCTCCTACGAGGCGTTCGGACGCCTCGGCTCCGGGCAGACAGACGACGGGCGCGACAGTGACCTGCCGGAGGATGACCGCGAAGGCGACGGCGCCCCGGCAGCCGGCCACCGTGCGGCGCCAGATGCGGTCGGCTGGTACCGACGCGAGATCGACCGGGCACTGGCAGACGCCGACGTACGTGACGCGCATCCTAAGGTGCGGGCCACCGTCGAGAAGGCAGCACAGCTTTGGCTCGAAGGCGAGAAGTGCCTCATCTTCTGCTGGTTCATCAAGACCGGAGAGGCCGTCGAGCACGCACTGGCGAAACGCATCGACGATCTCATCCTTGAGCAGGCAGCAGTAGCGCTCGGCACTGGCTCAGACAAGGAAACCCGAATTGAGCTCGATCGGATCTCCGACCGCCTCTTCCGGCGTGACGCCTCGTCCTACGAGCGCATTCGGCAACTTCTCGTGGACGCACTCATCGAAGCTGCTGGCCGACATGAGGATGTTCTCGAGCTCGTTGTCGACACTGCCATTCGACACTTGCGCACACCTAGCTACCTCGTCCGCTACACATCGCTGGGTACAGACATCACCGACGAGGAGGTGTGGGCTGGCATCAACGGGACCAACCCGCGGGGTATCGTCCTGCTCGACCGATGGAGACTTTTCGCCGAGCGTCTCGCGAGAGCGCGCAACCAGATCGAAGTCCTTAACCCGAAGGACGAGCATGACAGCGAGTTCGCCCGCATCAACGCCGCACTGCTCGGCGCGCGTACTGAGGACGACCAGACTACGCGGCGCGGCGCGAGCCTTCACCCCGTCCGACGAGCGCACGGAGGAACTGAACGTGACGTCCGCGAGCGACTTATCGTCCAGTTCAACACACCGTTTTCCCCAGACTTGCTCGTAGCGAGTTCAGTCATGGGTGAGGGAATCGACCTTCACCAGGAGTGCCGGTTTGTCATCCACCACGACCTAGACTGGAACCCGAGCGTGCTCGAGCAACGCACCGGCCGGCTGGATCGAATCGGCGCCCTCGCCGAACGTGAGGGGAGGAACATCGAGGTCTACGAGCCATACCTCGCCGGTACCCACGACGAGAAGATGTTCCGGGTTGTAAAGGATCGCGCGCAGTGGTTCGACGTCGTCATGGGAAGACCGACCGGTGCAGACGAACACGTCACGGATGCCGAAGAAACTCGAGTGCCGCTGCACAACAAGATCCGCGAGGCACTCGCAATGGATCTGCGTAGCCCTGAGCAGAAGACTTTATAAGTGTGAGCACAGGTATTCGAACGACCGGATGATCTCGAAAGCCGACATAGATATCGCGCTGGGGCGGCGGGCCGCAACGGGTCGTCCAGAGCCGGACGTCGTCGGGCTCAGAGCGGTCATGAAGTGCCGTTCATCACGGCCGGCAATTGGACATTTGGGTGACCCGTTTGCCTTGGCAACGGACCTTCGCTCGCTAATCCGATTAAATAGACTGCGTTAGTCATCGGCCACGAATCCCCGCGTGCCGGCGACCGATATTTATCCAATGCATGGCGCGATGCGACGGATTTTCCAGACGCGAAGCGCTGAGTGCAAGATCAGCAAGGCGCGCATTGCGTTCGCCTGGCGGGCCATGGACGCTTTCTACGAAGAAGACGGACGGATCCGAGTCTCTAACATGGTGTCATTCGAGCCGAACATCGTCTCCGTACACCTTGATGGCAGCCGACTCCATCTCGAGTCGGGTCAGACGGTGATTGCGCACGGCCCCGATCGCGGACTCACCGTCGCCGAAGTGCTTCCGGCCACGCGATGACACGGTGATCGACCTCTGAGCGGCGCTGCAAGTGACTCCGGCTCACGTGCATGCCTGGCGACTAACGGACGCCCCTGTTCCTTCCGGACAAATCCCTTGAACCATTCCCGCACCGCGCGCTCCTGTGCCGCAATGGCGTCGAGTTGAGCCGACGTGGACCGCGACCGTATTGCGGCGAGCGGGGCATGAGGCAGCAGCCCTACCTGTTCCAAACCGACCAGCCAGCCAGGGAACCTTCTCCGTCGCTGATCCAGTCGACTTCCTCATCCACTGGCATTGCAACCGAGTTTAGGAAATCGAGGCCTCGGGCATGGGCGCGAATATCGCTCGAATCTGACCGTAGTCACATCCCTTGTGATGGACACGAGGTAACTGCGCTCGAAACGTAACCACTAAAAATTAACTTGACAGGTTACACACTGTTTATGTAACCTGTATAAATTAATCGGATAGGTTACGTGATGTGCTGCCGATGTATCAGCATCAGCGACCTGTCGTGCTGATAGTCGGGCGTCGCCGTTCATCAGTTCGGGTTTCCTCAGTCGCTGACTTGAAGCGAGTCGTCAGCATCAATAGCAGTCCAATCAAACGTTAGGAGAGTAGTCATGCGTGTAATCGTGCTCGAAAAGTTCGGCGGCCTGGACAGCCTCGTCTATACGACGCTGCCGGAACCCGAGCCACTGGAAGGTCATGTGGTCATCGAAATCAAGGCTTTCGGCCTCAACCATGCCGAACTGCATATGCGGCGCGGCGAGTGGGCCGAAGCTGCCAAGGTCAGCGGCATAGAATGTGTGGGCGTGGTGAAGTCGTGCCCAGGCGGTGAATTTCCGGTTGGCGCGAAAGTCGCCGCGTTGATGGGCGGCCTTGGGCGAACTATCAACGGCAGCTATGCGGAATACACGCGGGCGCCAGTGGCGAACGTGGCGCTGATCGAGGTCGACTTGCCATGGGCCGAGCTAGCCGCGATTCCAGAAACTTATGCGACCGCGTGGACGTGCCTATTCCGTAATCTCAAGACCGAAAAAGGGCAAACGTTAGTCATCCGCGGCGCGACGTCGTCGCTTGGACAGGCGGCAGTCAACCTCGCGGTGAACGCAGGCACAAAGGTCATCGCAACGACACGCAGCGCTGCGCGCTTTGCGATGCTTGACGGCCTCGGTGTCTCGCGCGCCGAGATCGAAGGACCGGATCTGTCGAAGCGCATCGCCGAAGCAAAGCACATTGATGCGGTGCTCGACCTCGTCGGTAACAGCACGGTTTTAGACTCGCTTGCCATGTTGCGGCGCGGCGGTCGGGCCTGTCTTGCGGGCTGGCTCGGTGGCCTTGCTCCGATAGCCGATTTCAACCCGCTGGCGCAAATGCCGAGCGGCGTTGATCTGACGTTCTTCGCCAGCTTCGTGTTCGGCATGCCCGGCTTCCCGCTATCCGACGTACCGCTTCAAAAGATTGCCGAAGACGTTTCGGCCGGTCGTCTCAAGGCAAAGCCGTCCCGTGTGTTCGGTTTCGATGAAATCCGCGAGGCGCATCGAGTGATGGAAGCTAACGAAGCCGGTGGAAAGATGGTCGTCGTCCTCTGAACGACCAGGTGCTCATGGGACGACGAGAATTGATAGTCGTCCATGAGAATTGCGTGCTTCAATTGTCCCGTTGACTGTCCACGGCTAGCCCGCAGCCGTAGCAGAATGAGACGCTTCGCTATTGCTTTGAATCGACGCGGACGAACGCTTCGGCCGCCGAGTGGCTAATGATCGATACAACCGCGGGCGTGACCGCTGTACCTCGGAAGCGGCCGTTACGAAGGCGCCGGTCTGAACGGCACAAGTGGGTCGCGTGCTGCCTATCACGATCTTGCGAGGTTCGGGCGGTCCAATCCGTTTGCATGAGGCAGTAACCGGCCTATGGAAGGTCGCCGTCGGACCCGACCTACCGCGAATTGACCCCGTAGCGGCGATCCGTGACAGCCTGCCCGTGTTCGCGCTACACGCGAGATCGAGCCATTGTCGTTAGAGCGTCCCCAAGGGTTTTCCCGCCTGCGGAAGTAGGCGGACGCGCCGTTACTACAGGTCATCGGTAAGGACTGGTAATGATCATGAGGCGCGAATTCAACCGGCTGGATGTATTGACGCAACTGCTCGCGGGATCAGCGGCCATGGTCGTGCTGATCGTCTTGCTGGGCGTGGTGGCCATTATCGAGATGCACGCAGGTAATAGCCGGGTATCGGCGCTGCAGGGAATCCAGCTGCCCGCGGTGCGCAGCAGCCTGCAGATGGCCGCTAGCACGCGCGAGATCGCGCTGGGCGAATTCCTCGCCGTCGGAGCGAATACACCGTTGGACATAAAGCACGGCACAGACATGACCGACGCAGGCATCGGCATGTTCCGTAACGCGCTCGCCGGCTATCGCGCGCTCGCTTCGGGCGATGACGTGGCGCGCGTCCGCCGCGTGGCTGATTTCTTCGAGCACTACACTGCCATCGACGCGAAGATTCGTGCCGCGCTGGCCGACGGCAATCAGGCGGATGCCTCGCAGCAGATCATGGGGCCGGCAGCACAGACCCGCGCCGCGCTTGATCGCGAACTGGAGGCCATTGTGGCGGGCAACGATGCCGCGGCCGCAAGGGAAGGCGCCGCCGCGCAGGCCGCGTATCACCACACGATCCTTACGGTCGCGGGTTTCATCCTGTTCGCGTCGCTCATCGCGCTCGTCGTCTCGCTCGTGATCGCCAGAGGCATCCTGCGCCAGCTCGGCGGAGAACCGCGGGTTGCCGCTGCCCTCACTGCCCGCATTGCCGCTGGTGACCTCTCGACGGCCATCCGCACGCGTCCCGGAGATGGCACGAGCCTGATGGTCGGGCTTGAGTTCATGCGTGAGCGGCTAGCCGCCATGGTTGAGGAGATCCAGCAGAGCTCGCTCCAGCTGAAACAGAAAACCTCCGATATCCAGGCGATGCTGCAGAACATGCAGCAAGGCATTTTGACCGCCGTCGACGGCGGCGTCGTGCATCCGGAATACTCGGCGTACCTCGAAGCGATCCTCGAGACGACCGACATTGCGGGGCAGCCGCTGCTCGATCTCGTGTTCGACAACACCGACGTGGGCAGCGATGCGCGTGCGCAGATCGAGGCCGCGCTCGATGCGTGCCTCGGCGAAGACAGCATGAACTTCGCGTTCAACGAGCATCTGCTCGTCAACGAAATCTCGAAGACGACGTCCGATGGACGCGTGAAGATTCTCGACCTGAGCTGGTCGGCGATCACCGATGAAAACGACATCGTCGTGCGCCTGATGCTGTGCGTGCGCGACGTGACCGAGCTGCGCGCGCTTGCCGCCGAAGCGGGCGAGCAACGCCGCCGTCTCGAAATGATCGGCGAGATCCTCGCGGTGAGCGAAGAGAAGTTCTACCAGTTCGTGGAAAGCTCGACCGGCTTTATCCACGAAAACGAACGCATCATCCGCGAGCATGACAGTCCCGATCTGGACGCGGTCGCGAAGCTGTTCCGCAACATGCATACGGTGAAGGGCAATGCACGCACCTACAGCTTCCGGCATCTCACGAGCATCGTGCACGACGCCGAGCAGCGCTACGACGCGCTGCGCAAGGCGGAAGGCGATCACATTTGGGACCAGCAGGCGCTGATCGCCGACCTCGGGCGCGTGAAGACGGCGCTCGAAGCGTACGCGACGATCAACGAAGTGAGCCTCGGCCGTAAGGGCGGCAAGGCCGCGAGCAGCGCCGAGCGCTACCTGATGGTCGACATCGCGCTGATCCAGCAATACCTCGAAATGCTCGAGGGGGCGGATGCGTCGGATCCGCAGGCGCTGCTGGAGATGCGTGAATCGATGCACCGCACGCTTCGGCTGCTTGGCACTGAGACGCTCGGCGAAGCGCTCGGCGGCGTACTCGGCTCGCTGCCGTCGCTCGCGCAGGAGCTCGGCAAGGAAGTGCCGCACGTGCGCATTGACGACAACGGCTACCGGGTCCGCAGCCAGGCGGGCGGTGTGCTGCGCGATGTCTTCACGCATTTGCTGCGCAACTGCGTCGACCACGGCATTGAGCCGGCGGACGAGCGCATCGCCGCGGGCAAACCGGTGCCGGGCACGATCGCGCTGGAGATGGGCGTCGATGACCACGCGCTGCAGATCACGGTCAGTGACGACGGACGCGGCCTCGCGCTGGCGAAGATCCGCCGCGCGGCAATCGAACGCGGCTGGCTCGGCGCGGACGAGGCGGCGAGCGACGAGACCATCGCTGCGTTCATCTTCCGTCCGGGCTTCTCCACCGCGCAGACGGTGAGCGAAGTGTCGGGACGCGGCGTCGGCATGGACGCGGTGCGCGATTTCATCCGCCGCGTGCATGGCCGTATCGAGCTGCGCTTCACCGATGACCGCCAGGGCGCCGACTTCCGCAGCTTCCAGACGGTCGCCTGGCTGCCGGAAACGTGGACGGTAGACAGTCTCGGGGAGCCGGACCGCGCGCAACGCAGGCGCGGTGACGAAGTAAGCACAGCAATCGCAGGATAGGGTGCAGTCAGGCTTCAAGGAAAGCACCCCAGGCGCTCTACTGCATCATCGCCTGAATCTATATGGCCCACCTTGCCGCGTCTGCGCTAAGCCACTTCGCACTCCTAGCGCCAACTTTTGCGCTGCATGTGGTGCAGATCGAGAACGCTGACGCGAAGCGATGGTTCGGCGGAGACAAGATCGACGCCTGAACGTCCGCTTCACGGCGCAGCAAATGCCCCCGCAGTCGTTCTGAGCCGATCGCCGTCGGGCTCAGTGCGGCCAATTTCGGACCTTGGTTACGAAGGCCTACATTGTCGACAATCCGGTCAGCATCACACGCCGCCGCATGCTTTCCGCCTCGATGGATAGCCAGTAGAGTATGGGAGTATCGCCTCTGACGCTGAGGCGAGGCGTCATTGACGCGCCGACGCAACCATTCGTCGCAGTTCGAACAACGCACAGGATTGTTATGCCCGATACCGGCTCTCCGATGCATAACCGTGGTACCGCACTGCAGCTAGATAGCGACGCACGCATTGAAGGGCTGTTGACGGCGATCAACTCCAACAGCCGTCAGTCCTTGCTGGATTTCTTGCGCGTCCATGTGGCTCTGCCGTCCTCCAGTCCGACGACCATGGACGATTATGCTGACTGGTTTGTCTCTTTCTCTCGTCTATCGCAAGGCATCGTGCTGCGGGAGATCAAGCCGGTAGAGACGAGCGATTTCACTCGGACGGTGGTTGTAGAGGACCGCGTTTACTCCGCTACACATGAATTCCATTTGCGCTTTGAGCCGTTTGCGGACGGCAAGATTCTGGAGATTGAGGTCGGCCCGAGTGAGATGCAGCGCATCTCCAGGTCGCAGGCCGATTGTTTGGCACAAGTCCAGGATCTATGCGATCGAGGCGCTCGCGCAGCAGTGTTCTCGGGAACCGTGCTTATCGCACGCGGATCTGAAGTGCTATTTGAATATGCATGCGGAGCCGCAAACAAGCGGTATGACGTGCCCAACAATCCGGACACGAAATTCAATCTTGGCTCAGCAAACAAGATGTTTACTGCCGTGGCAATGGCTCAACTGGTGGAACGCGGCCTTCTTAGCTTCACGGATACCGTCGACCAGTACATTGACGACACCTGGCTACCGGCGTCGGTGACCCGCCGCATCACGGTTCATCATCTGCTCTCGCATACCTCGGGGTTGGGCAATTATTTCAACGAGACATTCTTCAGCGGCTCACGTGCCCGGTTTCGTGCCATCGACGACTTCAAGCCGCTCGTGCGCGATGACCTCCCCGCCTTTACGCCGGGTGAACGATTCGAATACAGCAATAGCGGAATGCTGCTAGCCGGAGTGATCATCGAGCGGGTGACGGGCATGAGCTACTACGACTATGTTCGCGAAGCGATCTACGCTCCGAGCGGTATGCTCGACACGGATTGCTACGACATCGACGCCCCGGTTCCAAATCTCGCGATGGGCTACATCCCGCTTGTCGATCCGCCGGATCGTCGGAGTGCATCTGGTTGGCGCGAGAATATTTTCGAGCATGTCGCCAAAGGTGGGCCAGCCGGCGGTGGCTACTCGACCGTGCGCGATCTGCACCGGTTCGCCAACTCGCTCATTTCGGGCGCCCTCGTGGGCCCGGAAATGCGTCAAGCCCTCTGGACCGATTACGCTGGCGTGGGCTATGGCTACGGTTTCAATGTCGAAAAGACGGCATCGGGCACGATGATCGGTCACGGCGGCGGGTTCCCCGGAGTCAGCGCGAGTTTCAGGGTAGCCCTGGACACTGGATACGTAGTGATCGTCCTGTCCAACTACGACATGGGTACGTTCGGACTTGCCCGTTGTATCGAGCACGCTGTTGACCAGATACAGCAGTGAACCGCACTGTGACCTGATATATGCGAAATCTGCGATACGTTGCCGCTTAGGGATCTAAGGCCCAAGGACTCGCGAGGCGCGAATGGCCGCTTCGGCAAAGACGGGGGGCCGCAGTGGGTCGATGCATGCCTATCGCATACCTGTCGCGATCAGCCATCGGTCGACGTCTGCGTCGGACCGGGTGCGGCCAACTACGGACGTTGATACCCGGCGGTCAAATCGGCGACAATCGGTGGACTAGGGGCGGATACGGCCCCAGCCTTTCCTTCTATGTACTCGAACGCACGGGTGATCATGCTCCGCGAATATTGTTCAAATGACTGGGAAGCCGTTCGCGAAATCTACGACCTAGCAAAGCCAGACGAGATGCGCGGGGTCGTTCCGACTGATTCGGTTATTCCCTTAAATTCGAATCCTGCCATGCTCACGCTATTTGAGGAGTCGACAATTCTGGTATTCGAACTCGAAGGGGTGGTAGCTGGCTTTGGTGGGTATCGAAATCAAACGATCACATACCTCTTTGTTCATCCCGGCCATAGGAGGAAAGGAATCGCGTCACAGCTAGTCGTGGCGATGCTAAACGTGCTTGGGGCTGAGGCGAAACTTAACGTCGCGAAGAAGAACGTCAGCGCTTATCAACTGTATATGCGCCTCGGATTTGTCACCGAGACGGAATTCGAAGGCCAATACAACGGATATCCGTGTGAAGTCGCGCGGATGCGCCACTACGCGCCGAAGTAGCG
>Ga0302234_10002563_pt1 | contig 11468 bp, 6 predicted proteins | sample II_Palsa_N3_2_FD_193576 | JGI IMG/M metagenome (GOLD analysis project Ga0302234, IMG submission 193576) | Peat permafrost microbial communities from Stordalen Mire near Abisko, Sweden - II_Palsa_N3_2 | ecosystem: Environmental > Terrestrial > Soil > Palsa > Peat permafrost | place: Sweden... | reverse complement strand
TCGCGATCATCATGCGGCCGTTATTGTTCGCTTCGCTGCAACCGGAACTGGCCGAAGCCAAAGGGGTATCGCTGCGCCTCGTGTCCATCCTGTTTCTTGCGATCACGGCACTGGCGGTGGCGGCATCGACGCAGATAGTGGGCGTTTTGCTGGTCTTCGCGCTGATGGTGGGACCGGCAGCGGCGGCGCAAAACGTGGCGACGCGGCTGTCGACGGGCGTCCTGCTCGCAGCGGTTTTCGCGCTGGGGCAAGCGTGGTTGGGATTGACGCTGGCGTACTACACCGACTGGCCGACAAGCTTCTGGATCACGATCCTGGCAGCCGGGGTTTATGGGTTGAGTTTGTTGGGACGGAAATGAAGTGATCTCAGGCGAAAGCGCACCACGCGCTTCCGCCTGACCCACCTTCAAGCACACAGCGTCCGTGCATGAAACGCAATATGCTCGCCGATAAACGTCGAGATGAAGTAATACCCGTGGTCGTAGCCGTCATGCCGACGCACGGTCACCGCCTGCCCCGCCGACTTCGCCGCCGCTTCGAAAATCTCCGGATGCAACTGCGCCGCGAGGAAGTTATCGGCGAGACCCTGGTCGATCAAAATCCCCCCTTCAAATTTCGACGTCGCGTTCTTGACCAGTTCGCTCGCGTCATACTGCTTCCACGTTTCCCGATCATCGCCGAGATAGCCTGAAAACGCCTTCACGCCCCAAGGGCATTGCGAAGGCGCAGCGATTGGCGCGAATGCGGACACCGACTTATAGATGTCCGGGTTCTTCAATGCGAGAACCAGCGCGCCGTGACCGCCCATCGAGTGCCCGAAAATACCCAGCCGATCCTCACGCACCGGCAATTCAGCAAGCACCGCCGCACGCAGATCCTGCGTCACATACGAGTACATCCGGTAATTGCGCGCCCACGGTTCCTGCGTTGCATCGACGTAAAACCCTGCACCTACGCCAAAGTCCCACGCAGCGCTTTCGTTCGGCACGCCCGCACCACGCGGACTCGTATCCGGTGCGATCAGCGCGATGCCATGCTCAGAGGCATATCGCTGCGCGCCGGCCTTGATCGGGAAGGTCTCTTCCGTGCAAGTCAGGCCCGCGAGATAAAACAACGCGGGCACTTTTCCTGTCGATGCTTCGGCTGGTAAAAACACCGAGAACCGCATCGGCAAGCCGATCGATTGCGAGTCGTGTTTATAGGTTCGCTGCACGCCGCCCCAGCACCGATGTTCTTCCACAAGTTCTAGCATTGCTTCATCCCTTCGATTTTTTCGCCGAGGCAGCGCACCGTTCTTTGCATGCCGCCTCAGCTCGCGCTTCGCTTAATACAACACCACCGAGCGGATCGATTCGCCCTTCTTCATCAGATCGAAACCTTCATTGATGCGTTCGAGCGGCAGCGTGTGCGTGATCAGATCGTCGATATTGATCTTGCCTTCCATGTACCAGTCCACGATCTTCGGCACATCGGTACGTCCGCGCGCACCGCCGAACGCCGAGCCCTTCCATTCACGGCCCGTGACCAGTTGAAACGGCCGCGTGCTGATCTCTTCGCCCGCCGCTGCCACGCCGATGATGAACGACTGACCCCAGCCCTTGTGCGTGCATTCCAGCGCCTGGCGCATCACCTTCGTGTTGCCGATACATTCGAACGAATAGTCCGCGCCGCCATCGGTCAACTGCACGATGTGGTCGACCACATTCGGCACTTCGTTCGGGTTGATGAAATGCGTCATGCCGAACTTCTTCGCGAGCTCTACGCGGCGCGGGTTGATATCGACGCCAATGATCTTGTCGGCCCCGACCATCTTCGCGCCCTGGATCACGTTCAAGCCAATGCCGCCGAGTCCGAACACCACCACGTTCGCACCGGCCTCGACCTTCGCCGAATACACGACTGCGCCGACACCCGTCGTCACGCCGCAACCGATGTAGCAAATCTTGTCGAAGGGCGCATCTTCACGCACCTTCGCCACCGCGATTTCAGGCACGACGATGTAGTTCGAAAACGTCGATGTACCCATGTAATGGAACAACGGCTTGCCGCCGATAGAAAAGCGCGACGTGGCATCCGGCATCAGGCCGCGGCCTTGTGTCGAACGGATGGCCTGGCACAGATTAGTCTTGCGCGAGAGACAGAACTTGCACTGGCGGCACTCGGGCGTATAGAGCGGAATGACGTGATCGCCCTTCCTCAACGTGCCCACGCCCGGGCCGACATCGACCACAATACCCGCGCCTTCATGCCCGAGAATTGCCGGAAAGATGCCTTCCGGATCGGCGCCAGAGAGCGTGTAGTAGTCGGTATGGCAAATGCCGGTCGCTTTCACTTCGATCAGCACTTCACCGGCGCGCGGCCCTTCGAGGTCCACTTCCTCGATGGTGAGCGGCTTTCCGGCTTCCCATGCAATAGCGGCTTTAGTCTTCATGTCTGGCTCCTTTCGTTGATCGTTGATTCAGAGTGGGCACGCAGGCGGTGCGTCGCACTACGTCAGGACACAACGCTTAGTACTTCGTAGCATGCACCCATGGTGTGATAGTCGACCTTGCCGGCCGGGCTTTTTTCGTTACTGTATTTCGTGTTGTCGCGCGCGAGTATCCGGTACCACGCGCCCCATTTGTGATCGACGAAATGGTCCCAGCTATACGCCCACAAACGGTCGTAGTCGTTCCAGTAGCGCGCTGCCGTGGCCGTGTCGCCGGCTTGTGCGGCTTGACCGGCGAGCAACGCGGCGGCGGCCAGCGACTCTGCCTGGACCCAGAAATACTTGTCCTCGTCGTAGAACTCGCCTTTGATATCGAAGCCGTAAACCATCCCGCCGTGTTCATGGTCCCACGAAAGTTCCAGCGCACGATCAAACAGTTCTCGTGCGCGCGTGACGTGCCATGGGTCCGGACGATGCCGGTCCAGAATCAGCAGCAGCTTCGCCCATTCGGTCTGATGGCCCGGCTGGAATCCCCACGGCCGGAAGATGTTGGTCTTGTCGCCCTTGTTGTATTCCCAGTCGACCGACCAGTCCGGCTTGTAGTGCTCCCATACCAGGCCGCCGGCAAGCGTAGCCTGACGATTCACCATATTGTCCGCGAGCAGCGCGGCACGGTCCAGATAACGCACATCCTGCGACGCCTCGAACGCAGCGAGCAGCGCTTCGCAGGCATGCATGTTGGCGTTTTGTCCGCGATAGTCCGACACCACCCAGTCCGCACTCGCTTCGTCTTTGTACAGGCCGTGAGCTGCGTCCCAGAAGTGCGTCTCCATCAGGTCCCAGGTTTCTTCCAGGTACCCGCGCGCTTCTTCGTAGCCGGCTTCCAGCGCCTTCGCATACGCCAGCACGACGAACGCGAGGCCATAGCAATGATTGGTGGCGTCGGTGACATCACGCCCGTTGAGCGTCCACGCATAACCGCCGGTCTGCGGATTACGATGAAACTCACGCAAGTACTCAATGCCATGCCGGACACCACCGCGATATTCATCGAGGCCGAAGTGCTTGTAGGCCATTGCGTAGTTGAAAACGAAACGCGTGCTCGACACCAGATGCCGCGACTTGCGGTCGTAGATCGTGCCGTCATCCTTGTAGAAATGATAGAAACCGCCCGCCGGGTCCATGCAGTGCGGGTGATAAAAGGTCATGGTCCGCAGCGCGTGATCGAGAAGGAACTCACGCGAGCGAAAGTCGGGGTGTGTAGCCGGGGACGTGGTGGTATCGGACATATTTCGTATGAGGCCGTTCGTGCTGTCTCGTGGATTCGCGTGGATTCGCTTGGGCGAGCGTTAGTGTAAGCGGAGGTCAAAAACGTGCGTTAAAACCAGCTCGCGTTGCGCTGGTATAAATCGATGAAACGCGTGTGACGAAACGCGAGATCTCCGTCGTCACTCGCGCCACCCGGCGATGCAACCAGCGTCGCCGACGGCGCCAGCGCCGCCAGATCCGCCGCGTGCCAGGATCCAAGAGCGATGCCGCCGAGTATCGCCGCGCCGCGCGTCGCCGCGTTCGGGCAATCGACGGCTTGCAGGTCGGCGCCTAGCGCGTCGGCCAAAAGCTGGCGCCACCGCGGATCGATCGAGCCGCCGCCAGCAAGACGCAGGGTTCGTACCACGGCCGAGGATCCCGCGTTCAGACGAATGGCATCGAGGCCGGCACGCAAGGCAAACGCAACGCCTTCGAAAGCCGCGCGCATCATCATGCCGCGTGTGTCGCCTAGACCGAGTCCGAGCCAACCCGCCCTTGCCGATGGATTCATCCACGGCGAACGCTCACCGCTCACGTACGGCAAGAACGTCACGCGCGTGGATGCCGCCGCGCCGAACGCATCGTCATAGGCGCTCGGCCAGTCCGCGTAGCCGAGCCAGCCGCGCACCGCTTCGAGCGCCACGCCCACGTTCTGCATCGCAGCCATCCGATACCACTGGTCAGTCGCCGCACGATACGCATGCAGGCCGATGACAGAGGCCGGCTGATCGGCAGACACCACCACGATCTGGCCGCCGCTGCCGGTCGTCAGCAACGCGTCGCCATCGGCGAAAAGACCGCTGCCGAGCGCGGCGCAAGCGGTGTCACCCGCGCCCACAGCCAGCACGATCCCCGCGCGCAGGCCGAGCAATGTTGCGCCCTCGGCGTTCAACGTGCCGGCCGCTGCATATGATGGCGCGAGTGGCGCGAACCACTCGCGCCGCAGCCCGATTTCCGCGATGAACGCGTCGTCCCACACGCCCGAAGGTGCGGCGAGCGCGGTGGCGCACGCGTCCGACGGATCAGTGCACACTTCGCCGCCCAACGCCGTGCGCAGCCAGTCCTTCGGCTGCAACGCCCAGCGCGTCTTGCTCATCACTGCGGGCTCATTTACCGCGAGCCAGCGCAGCAGCGGACCCGCCATGCCGGGCGCAACGGGATTCGCTTGCGGTGGGCCCCAGGCGTCGAGCAAATCGAGCGCGCGGGTATCGGGCCATAACATCGCGGGACGCAGCGCCTGGTTGTGCTCGTCGGTGACTACGACGCCGTGCATCTGCCCTGAGAAACCGATTGCGTTCACCTGCTCGCGCTCATGGGCGGGTAAGCGTGCGGCGGCATCGCGCAACGCATTCCACCAGGATTCCACGGGCGTTTCGGCCCAACCGGGAAACGGCGTCGTGACTGCGTACGCGGCGCTCGCGAACGCACGTTCGTGACCGTCTTCATCGACGATAGCGAGTTTCAACGATGCCGTGCCCAGATCGATGCCAAGAAATCGCATGGAGATTCGTAGAAAAAGTAAGCGGTGAAAACGGGTTGCGACGGGTTTACCCGCTGCCCGCGCCGCGCCTCTGGAAAACAGACTATGCGGTACGGCAGATAACCATCATAACCACGGCTGGTATCCGGATGCGCTGCCAGGCGCGACGCAAATCGTCCTTCGCCCGCCAGCCATGGCTTCACGGCGCCAGACGCGATATTAAGGCACTCGCGGCATATCAGCGCGGCTAAGGGGGCCATACGCCAACGTCGACTTGTTCTCGCTTTTTGCGCCACGTACCTTGGATCACTAATTCGAGGGACACGCTCGGATCAAAATTGGAGACAGAGACGACATGGCATCAAACCAGGTTCATCCGTGCGACGAACGGTTACCCGCCGCCCAGTTGCTTACGCTAGGCATTCAGCATGTACTCGTGATGTACGCAGGCGCCGTCGCGGTCCCGCTGATTCTCGGCGCCGCGCTCAAGCTGCCGAAAGACCAGATCGCGTTCCTCATCAGCGCCGATTTGTTCTCGTGCGGCGTCGCGACCCTTATCCAGACATTAGGTCTTTGGATCTTCGGCATCCGCTTGCCGGTCATCATGGGCTGCACGTTCGCCGCCGTCGGGCCAATGGTTGCTATCGGCACGAATCCGGGGCTCGGTATTCTCGATGTATTCGGCGCGACGATCGCGGCGGGTATCGTGGGGATTTTCCTCGCACCGATGATCGGAAAGTTGCTGCGATTCTTCCCACCCGTGGTGGTCGGCACGGTGATCGCGGTGATCGGTTTGTCGCTGATGGGCGTGGGCATCAACTGGGCCGCCGGCGGTGTTGGTAATCCTGAGTACGGCAATCCGGTTTATCTGCTGCTGGCGCTTGTCGTGCTCACGCTGATCCTGATGATCAACAAGTTTGCACGCGGGTTTATCGCGAATATTTCCGTGCTGCTGGGCATCGTGGCGGGGTTCGGGATTGCTATGTCGCTTGGACGCGTCGATCTCAACGGCGTGACGAACGCGCCGTGGGTCGGCATCGTGCTGCCGTTTCACTTCGGCCTGCCGCACTTCGACCCGCTTTCCATTGCAACCATGATTATCGTCATGTTCGTGACGTTCATCGAATCGACGGGCATGTTCCTGGCCGTCGGCGACATGGTCGAGCGTCCCGTCGATCAGGATGCGCTGGTGCGCGGACTGCGGGTCGATGGATTGGGCACGCTGATTGGCGGGATCTTCAACTCGTTTCCGCATACGTCGTTCTCGCAAAACGTCGGGCTGATTGGTGTAACGGGTGTGAAGAGCCGCTTCGTCTGCGCAACCGGCGGCGTGATCCTCGTGGCGCTTGGACTGTTTCCGAAGATGGCGCAGGTGGTGGCGTCAGTGCCGCCGTTCGTGCTTGGTGGCGCAGGCATTGTCATGTTCGGCATGGTCGCCGCGAACGGGATCAAGGTGCTGTCGAAGGTCGACTTCGTCAAGAACCACCACAATCTGTTTATCGTCGCGGTGAGTATCGGCCTGGGACTCGTGCCGGTCGTCGCGCCGAAGTTCTTCTCGCAGTTACCGCATGCGCTGGAACCGATTCTGCATAGCGGGATCTTGCTGGCATCGGTGTCGGCGGTGCTGCTGAATATCGTGTTCAACGGGGTGAAGAAGGAACGCGAAGCGACGTGTGCGATCCGTCATGCCGGAAGGGATTTTGATGGGACGGCGAAGGTCGAGCACTGAGACGGGTTGCGCCAAATCGTCGAATCGCTATTAGTGCAAACCTGAGAGAATTAAAAAAACCGCAGCCCCAAAAGGCTGCGGTTTTTCAACATCTGAACCACCTACAACTTTATCCCGCCGATCCCACTGCTTTCCCGTCGGCATCAACCTGGGGCTTCGCCGCCGGCATCAGATGCTGCACCGGCACCAGCTTCGCAGGACCCGTCGAAGCCGAGCTGACCGTCGTACCGGAAGCCGCAGGCGCAACAGCCGCCGTCGGCGTGCCGATATCGCGGTAATTCGGCATTGCATCCGAAGGACGTGGCTGATCGCCCGCATGCTCGACCCAGCCGCCGCCCAGCTCACGATACAAATCGACGAGATTCGTCGCCCGGTTCAGCCGCGCCGTGATCAGCAACTGCTGCGCCGTGTACAGGTTCGTCTGCGCCGTCAGCACGCTCAGATAGTTGTCCACGCCGTTGCGATATCGCATATCCGACAGCTCCAGCCCGCGAGCCTGCGACTTCACGTAACGCTCGAGCGCCTTGATCTGCTCGTCGTAAGTGCCGCGCGCCGCCAGTCCGTCCGCCACTTCGCGGAACGCGGTCTGGATCGCCTTCTCGTAATTCGCGATCTCGATGCGCTTCTGGATCTGAGCCAGATCCAGGTTGGCCAGGTTCGTGCCGCCCTCGAAAATCGGAATCGAGATTTGCGGTGCGAACGACCACGCCGCCGAACCCGGCTTGAACAACGTACCAAGCGAAGGCGCCAACGTCCCGAAGCTGCCGGTCAGCGAAATCTTCGGGAAAAACGCCGCGCGCGCGGCACCGATGTTCGCGTTCGCCGCGAGCAGCGAATGCTCCGCCGACACGATATCCGGACGCCGCACAAGCAGGTCCGAAGGCAGCCCGGCCGGGATATCGGCGAGCAGATTCTGACTGTCGAGCGGCAAGCCCGGCGCCAGATCTGCCGGCAACGGCTCACCGACCAACAGCACCAGCGCATTCTCGGCCTGCGCCCGCAGACGCAATTGCGACTGCAGGTTGGAGGCGGCCTGCTGCAGGATGCCCTCGGACTGGGTCACGTCGAGTTCGGTGCCCACGCCGTTATCGAATTGCAGCTTCGTGATCCGATACGACTCCTGCGCCGTCTTCAACGTGTTGCGCGTGACGGTGAGCTGGTCGTCGTCCGACAGCATGGTCAGGTACTGATCGGCGACTTGCGACACCAGCGAAATTTCCGCCGCCTTGCGTGTTTCCGCGAGTGCGAAATACTGCTCGAGCGCCTGGTCCTTCAAGCTTTGAATTCGCCCGAAGAAATCGATTTCCCAGGACGCATTCACACCGACCGAATACTGGTTTGAGATCGTCTGGTTAAACAACGACAGATCCCTCGGCGTGCGCGACTTCGTCTGCGATCCGACTGCGTCGAGCGTAGGCAGCAACTCGGCACGCGTGATCTGATACTGCGAGCGCGCCGCTGCCACGTTGAGCATGGACACGCGCAGATCGCGGTTGTTCTTCAGCGCGATTGCAACGATCTGCTGCAAGCGCGCGTCGACGAAGAAATCGCGCCAGCCGATGTCCACCGCCGGCTTTGCCTGCGCCGAGCCGCTTGGTGCCGCCGACGACGCCGCGTCCGGCTGCTTGTCATAAACCCCGCCCGTCGGGAACGTCTGGTCGACGGGGGGCGCCGGGCGCTCGTACTTCGGCGCCATCGTGCAGCCAGCCGCAAAAAGCGCGACCGCTGCCGCCATCAAGGAGTGTTTTAGCATCTCAATGTCCTTCCTTGGCCGGGGCAGCCGTGCCGCCTTGGCCACCATTGCCGCCGTTGCTGTCGCCGTCGTGTTCGTGGTGCGGCGTACCCTTGTCGTGACTGATCTTGCTGATCACCACAAAGAACATCGGGATCATGAAAATTGCCAGGAAGGTTGCCGTCAACATCCCACCGATCACGCCCGTACCAATGGCGTGCTGGCTCGATGAACCCGCGCCGTTACTCACTGCAAGCGGCAACACGCCGAGAATAAATGCCAGCGAGGTCATCAGAATCGGGCGCAACCGCAAGCGCGCCGCTTCCATTGCCGCTTCCACCGTGGTCCTGCCCTGACTGCGCAGATCGCGTGCGAATTCCACGATCAAAATTGCGTTCTTCGCCGACAACCCCACCGTGGTCAGCAAGCCAACCTGGAAGAACACGTCGTTTTCCAACCCGCGCAAAGTAGCCGCGAGCAAGGCGCCCAAGATACCGAGCGGTACGACCATGATCACCGAGAACGGAATTGACCAGCTTTCATACAACGCGGCAAGACACAAGAACACGACGAGTATCGAGATACCGTACAAGATTGGCGCCTGCGAACCCGACTGGCGTTCCTGCAGCGACAAGCCGGTCCATTCGTAGCCAATACCCGCCGGCAATTTCGCCGCAATCGCTTCAATAGCCTGCATGGCCTGACCCGTCGACTTGCCTGGAGCCGCCGCACCCTGGATTTCCACCGCGGAAATACCGTTGTAGCGTTCGAGCTTCGGCGAACCGTAGATCCATTCGCCTGTTCCGAATGCACCGAACGGAACCATTGCGCCAGCGCCATTGCGCACGTACCACTTGTTCAGGTCTTCCGGGTTCATGCGGAACTGCGCGTCGCCCTGCACGTAGACCTTCTTGATCCGGTTATCGACGTCCAGGAAGTTGTTCACGTACGACGAAGCCCATGCGATCGAGAACACCTGGTCGATGGTCGCCGGCGACAGGCCCAGCGCGTTCGCCTTCTCGCGATCCACGTTCACCTTGAACTGCGGCGTGTCGTTCAGGCCGTTAGGACGAACCTGTGCGAGCGTCGGGTCCTTTGCAGCCATGCCGAGCAGCATGTTGCGCGCTTCCATCAGCTTCGCGTGACCGAGACCCGAGCGATCTTCCAACTCGAAGTCGAAGCCCGAAGCCGTACCCAGTTCCGGAATGGACGGCGGGTTGACCGGGAAGATCATCGCGTCCTTGTAGCCTGCGAAGTGCCCGAACATGCGTCCGACGAGCGCGCCAACCTTCTGGTCCGCATGCTGGCGCAGCCCGTAATCCTTCATCCGCACGAACACGAGGCCCGAGTTCTGGCCGCGACCCGCGAAGCTGAAGCCATTCACCGTAAAGACCGCTTCGACGATGTCTTTCTGGTCCGTCAGCAGCCAGTTGGTCACGTCGGCAAGCACCTTGGCCGTGCGCTCCTGCGTCGAACCCGCCGGCGCTTGAACGAGCACGAACATCGTGCCCTGGTCTTCGTCAGGCAAGAACGACTTCGGCAGGCGCACAAACAGAAAACCGACCGCGACAATCACCACCAGATAGATGATGAGCCAACGCCCGGAGCGCTTGATCACGTGCTCCACGCCGCTGTGATACTTGTCCTGACTCTTTGCGAAAGTGCGGTTGAACCAGCCGAAGAACCCCTTCTTCTCGTCGTGATGACCCTTCTCGATTGGCTTCAGGAGGGTCGCGCACAATGCCGGCGTCAAAATCAACGCGGTCAGCACGGACAAGATCATGGCCGCGACGATGGTCAGCGAAAACTGCCGGTAGATCGCGCCCACCGAACCGCCCGAGAACGCCACCGGCACGAACACGGCCGACAGCACGAGCGCCACGCCGACCAGCGCGCCGGTAATCTGGTCCATTGCCTTGCGGGTGGCATCCCTTGGAGAGAGGCCCTCCTCGGCCATCACCCGCTCGACGTTCTCCACCACCACGATTGCATCGTCCACCAGCAAGCCGATGGCGAGCACCAGCCCGAACATGGAGAGCGTATTGATGGAGAAACCCACCAGCCCCATGACCGCGAAGGTACCCAACAACACGACCGGCACGGCGATGGTCGGAATCAACGTGGCCCGCAGGTTCTGCAGGAACAGGTACATCACCAGGAACACCAGCACGATCCCTTCGATCAGCGTCTTGACCACTTCTTCAATAGACAGCTTCACGAACGGCGTGGTGTCGTACGGATACTTCACGACCAGGCCCGGCGGGAAGTACTTCGACAGGTCGTCGATCTTCGCGCGCACGGCCTTCGCCGTGTTCAGCGCGTTGGCGCCCGTGGCGAGCTGAATACCGAAACCGGCGGTCGGCTGACCGTTGTACTTCGTGTCGAAGTTGTAGTTCTCACCGCCCAGCTCGATGCGCGACACGTCCTTCAGCCGCACTTGCGAGCCATCCTGATTCACCTTCAGCAGGATGTTGCCGAACTGCTCAGGCGTTTGCAGCAGCGTGGCTTCCGTAATGGTCGCCTGCAGCATCTGGCCCGGCACTGCTGGTGTGCCGCCCAAGCCGCCGCCTGCCACCTGCACGTTCTGTGCGGCAACCGCGTTCGTCACATCGAGCGGCGTCAATGCGAAGTTGTTCAGCTTGGTTGCATCCAGCCAGATCCGCATGGCGAATTGCGAGCCGAACAACGTCACCGTGCCCACCCCGTCGATACGGCTGATCGGATCTTCGACCTTCGACGCCACGTAGTTGGCGAGGTCGTAACGGCCCATGCTGCCGTCTGTGGAGACGAA
>Ga0302234_10002554_pt1 | contig 11486 bp, 8 predicted proteins | sample II_Palsa_N3_2_FD_193576 | JGI IMG/M metagenome (GOLD analysis project Ga0302234, IMG submission 193576) | Peat permafrost microbial communities from Stordalen Mire near Abisko, Sweden - II_Palsa_N3_2 | ecosystem: Environmental > Terrestrial > Soil > Palsa > Peat permafrost | place: Sweden... | reverse complement strand
TTGCCTACGCCGTGGATGGCGCGGATAGCCGTCCTTTCATCGACGCCGCGCTCGACAATGGCGCTGCTGCCGTGCTGTATCAGCCCGAAAATTTCAGCGACAAGCCGGACGCGTCGCGTGCATTTGCGGTCAAGGCGCTGAACGAACTGGCCGGGCCGATCGCGTCGGCGTGGTACGGCGAACCCACCGACTCCATGCTGGTCGCCGGCGTGACCGGCACGAACGGCAAGACGTCGTGCAGCCATTGGCTTGCAACGGCGCTGTCGGCGTTGGGTACACCTTGTGCGGTGGTCGGTACGCTCGGCAGCGGCATGCCGGGCAAGCTTGTGCATTCTGGTTTTACGACTCCGGACGCGCCACAACTGCAACGTACGTTTGCCCAGTTCAAAACCGACGGCGCGAAGGCCGTGGCAATGGAAGTCTCGTCCCATGCGCTGCATCAGGGCCGCGTGAATGGCACGAAGTTCGACATCGCCATCTTCACGAATCTTACGCAGGATCATCTGGACTATCACGGCACGTTCGCCGCGTACGAAGGGGCAAAGGCGAAGCTGTTCGCGTGGCCGGCTTTGAAAGCCGCTGTCATTAATCGCGACGACCCGGCGGGGCAGCGTTTGATTGCATCGTGTCACGGCAGGACGCGAACGATTGCGTATGGAATCGAAAACGTCGCCGGAGCCGAAGTCAAAGCCGACGCGTTGCTGCTCGCCAGCCGCGTGCGCGCAACCGCGACCGGCACGGCGTTCCATCTGAGTTCCGACTGGGGCGACGCCGACGTGGAAGTCGCGACGCTCGGCGAATTCAACGTGAGCAATCTGCTCGGTGTGCTGGGCGCGTTGCTGGCTGCGCAGATTCCACTCGACGCCGCGCTCGCGCAGATCGCGAAGCTCGAACCGGTGAGCGGACGGATGCAACGCCTCGGCGGCCGTTTGCAGAACGATGAGCCGCTGGTGGTGATCGACTACGCGCATACGCCGGACGCGCTGGAGAAAACGCTGGCGGCGCTGCGGCCGATCGCCGAAGCGCGCGGCGGTCAGTTGATCTGCATGTTTGGTTGCGGCGGCGACCGCGACGCGACCAAGCGTCCGCTGATGGGCTCGATTGCAGAGAAGAATGCGGATCACGTCGTGATTACCAGCGACAACCCGCGCGGCGAAGATCCGCTTGCGATCATCGATCAGGTTGCAGCGGGCTTTCAGGAGGCGTCGAAAGCGCGCCGCATCGAAGACCGCGCGAGCGCGATCCTCCAGGCGATCCGCACCGCGGCGCGCGAGGACGTGGTCGTGCTGGCCGGCAAGGGCCACGAAGCCACGCAGGAAATCATGGGAAAAAAGCGCGCATTCTCCGATCAGGATCACGCACGCCTGGCGCTTGCCGCTCGCGCCACGCAAGCGCGCGGAGGTGGCGAATGACGCTGTTCACACTACGCGACGCCGCGTTGCAGATTCCGGGTGCGATCGTTATCGGCGATGAAAACGTCGCGTTCGACCGGGTATCAACGGATAGCCGCACGGCGGGTCCGGGTGATCTGTTCATCGCGATCAAGGGCGATCGTTTCGATGCCCACACTTTCCTGCCGCAAGTGGCGCAGCGCGGCATTGCGGCGGCGTTGGTCACGCGCACGCCGGACGATTTCAACGTGCCTGCAATCAAGGTCAGGGACACACGTGTGGCGCTCGGCGCGTTGGCCCACGGCTGGCGCAAGCGCTTTACGATTCCGCTGATTGCAGTCACCGGCAGCAATGGCAAGACTACGGTCAAGGAAATGATCGCGTCGATCCTCACGGCTGCTGTGGGTGAAAGTGCGCGACTCGCGACGGCGGGCAATTTCAACAACGACATCGGCTTGCCGTTGACGTTGTTTCGTCTGAACGAAACGCACAAGCTGGCGGTCATCGAGCTCGGCATGAATCATCCGGGCGAAACCGAAACGCTCGGCAAGATCGCCGCGCCGACGGTCGCTGTCGTCAACAACGCGCAGCGCGAGCATCAGGAATTCATGGCGACGGTTGAAGCGGTGGCGCTGGAACATGCATCGGTGATTCACGCGCTGGCCGCCAACGGCACGGCCGTTTTCCCTGCCGACGACAAATACGCCAGCATCTGGCGCGTCGCCGCAACGGGCAATCCGATCCTGGATTTCGCGTTGCATACGGACGCGTCGCAAACCGAAGCTGCGGTGATCGGCAAGCTGGTTGGCGCGACGCTCGAGATCAACACGCCGCAAGGCGCGCTCGAAGTCGCGTTGCAAGTGCTGGGTGAACACAACGCGCGCAACGCGTTGGCGGCGACGGCTGCGGCTCTTGCTGCGAACATTTCACTCGATGCCGTCAAGCGTGGGCTCGAAGCTTTTGAGCCGGTAAAGGGCCGCCTGCAAGTGAAGCGCGCGGTGCTCAAACCGATCGAAGGCGCGACTGTTATCGACGATACGTACAACTCGAATCCCGACTCCATGCGCGCGGCTATCGACGTGCTCGCGTCGCAACCGTCGCCGCGTGTTCTGGTCATGGGCGACATGGGCGAAGTCGGCGATCAAGGGCCGGTGTTTCATCGTGAAGTAGGTGCTTACGCGGCGCAACGGGGTATCGATGCGCTGTATGCACTCGGCGACGCGAGCATCGATTCAAGCAAAGCCTTCGGCCCGACAGCACAGCATTTCACCGATATCACCTCACTCATTGCAGCACTCACCGGCGCCGGTTTCGGACCCGACGCCACGTTTCTCGTGAAAGGTTCGCGCTTCATGCAGATGGAACGCGTGGTGGACGCCGTGACGAGTCCACACCAACCCGCAGCGGGCAAAACGCCTGCTGCGCACTGAAGAAGAAGGACCAGCATGCTACTCGCACTCGCGCAATGGCTTCAGAATGACGCCAGTTTTCTGCGCGTGTTTACCTACCTCACGTTCCGCGCAGTCGGCGCGACGATCACGGCGTTGTTCGTCGGCCTCGTCTGCGGCCCGTGGGTGATTCGCAAACTGACCTCACTGAAGGTCGGTCAGGCCGTGCGTACGAATGGCCCGCAAACGCATTTGGTGAAGTCCGGCACGCCTACCATGGGTGGCGTGCTGATCCTGTTGGGCATCGCGTTTTCTACCTTGCTCTGGGCCGATCTGACCAATCGCTTCGTGTGGATCGTGATGCTCGTCACGTTCGGTTACGGCGTGATTGGCTGGGTCGATGACTACCGGAAAGTCGTGCATAAAGACCCGCGCGGAATGTCGTCGCGGGAAAAGTATTTCTGGCAATCGGTGATCGGTTTGTTCGCCGCCGTGTATCTCGCGTTCAGCGTGTCGGAGGCGAATAACGCACGCGTGTTCGACCTGTTCATGGCGTGGGTGCGAAGCGGCTTGTCGATGGGCTTGCCCGCGCGCGCCGACCTGATGCTGCCGTTCCTCAAATCGATCAGCTATCCACTCGGCACATGGGGCTTCATCGCGATGACGTACCTGGTGATCGTCGGTTCGAGCAACGCGGTGAATCTCACCGATGGCCTCGACGGTCTCGTCATCATGCCGGTCGTGCTGGTGGGTGCATCGCTTGGCGCGTTTGCTTATGTGATGGGTAGCTCGGTGTACTCGAAATACTTGTTGTTCCCGCACATTCCCGGGGCCGGCGAGTTATTGATCTTTTGTTCTGCAATGGGGGGCGCGGGGCTCGCGTTTCTCTGGTACAACACGCACCCCGCGCAAGTCTTCATGGGCGATGTCGGCGCGCTCGCGCTCGGCGGCGCGCTCGGGACTATCGCCGTGATCGTGCGGCAGGAAGTCGTGCTGTTCATCATGGGCGGCGTGTTCGTTGCGGAAACGGTGTCCGTGATGATGCAGGTCAGCTATTTCAAGTACACGAAAAAACGCTTCGGCGAAGGGCGGCGCATCTTCAAGATGGCGCCGCTGCATCACCATTTCGAGTTGTCGGGATGGAAGGAAACGCAGGTGGTCGTGCGCTTCTGGATCATCACGCTGATGTTGTGTCTGTTCGGTTTGTCGACGCTGAAGTTGCGTTAATACGTTACGCAAATTCGTGCGTTGATTTTTAGTTGGTCGGGAAAAAGGTAAAGCGATGTTTGGCGAGAAGTTCTTCGATCGGCCGAGTCCGATGGTGCTTGTGCTGGGGCTCGGTGAATCCGGCCTCGCGATGACGCGCTGGTGCGCGCGTCACGGGTGCCGTCTGCGCGTGGCCGATACCCGCGCCACGCCGCCGAACCTGTCGGAACTCGCTGTGCATGGCATCGATGCGGAGTTTGTCGGCGGTGAGTTCACGCCGGCGCTGCTCGATGGCGGTATTGAGATTGTTGCAATCAGCCCGGGACTGTCGCCTCTGGCTGATGATTTGAGGCCGCTCCTCGACGCCGCGCGGGAACGCGGCGTCCCTGTGTGGGGCGAGCTGGAATTGTTCGCGCAAGCGTTGAAGTCGCTTGGCGCGAACGGCTACGCGCCGAAGGTGATCGCCATTACGGGCACCAACGGCAAGACCACGACGACCGCGCTGACCGGGCTGTTGTGTGAACGTGCCGGCAAGACCGTGGCGGTGGCGGGAAACATCAGCCCGGCGATGCTGGACAAGTTAAGTGAAGCAATCGACAACACCGCGTTGCCCGATGTCTGGGTGCTGGAGTTGTCGAGTTTTCAGCTTGAGACGGCACACTCGTTCGCGCCGGACGCTGCTGCTGTGCTCAACATTACGCAGGATCATCTGGACTGGCATGGCGGTCTCGACGCTTACGCTGCAGCGAAGGGCCGCATCTTTGGTGAGAAGACGGTGCGCGTGCTCAATCGTGACGACGCTCGGACCATGGCGCTGGGATCGGGAAATCCCGCGCTGGTCGTGACCTTCGGTCTGAACGAGCCGAAGCGTCTCGGCGACTATGGCCTGCTGCGCGAGAACGGTATCGCATGGCTCGCGCAAGGCAACGACCGCGATCTCAGCGATGAACCCGCGCCCACGCGCCGGCGTAAAAGCGATGTCGCCGCTGAGCCGAATGTGTATTCGAAGCGCCTGATGCCCGTCGATGCACTGCGCGTTCGCGGCCTGCATAACGCGGCAAACGCGCTGGCGGGTTTGGCGCTCGCACGGGCGATCGATTTGCCTTTGGCTTCGCTCCTTCACGGCTTGCGTGAATATCACGGCGAGCCGCATCGCGTGGAAGTGATCGCGCAAATAGAGGGCATTGATTTCGTCGATGACAGCAAAGGCACGAACGTCGGCGCGACCGTCGCGGCGCTCGATGGCCTGGCGCAGAAGACTCTGCTGATCGCGGGTGGCGACGGCAAGGGCCAGGATTTTTCGCCGCTCGCGGCGCCGGTCGCGCGTTGGTGCCGGGCGGTGATGCTGATTGGCCGCGATGCACCGCGCATTCGTGAGGCGTTGGCCGAAACGGATGTGCCGTTGCATGACCACGCGACGCTTGAAGCCGCGACGCAAGCGGCAGCGCAGTTGGCTGAACCGGGCGATGCAGTATTGCTGTCGCCAGCGTGTGCCAGCTTCGACATGTTTAAAAATTACGCACATCGCGCGGACGTATTCCGGCAAGCGGTGGCGGACATTGCGGCAGAACGGGGAGTGATGTTATGAGCTGGTCCGAACGTTTTGGCTCGAAACTGACCGGTCAACGCAACGCTGTTGCCAACGACAGCGCCACGCTCGGCGGCCGCACCTCGCGTACGGGCGGCGTGGGCTCACTGGGTGGCATTGGTGCGCGCGCGGCTGAGCGGGCGGGTGGTATTTCGAGCGCGGTGAACGGCGTGACGCCTATCCGCTCGCGCATGCTTGACTACGACTACTCGCTGCTGTGGGTGACCATCGCGCTGCTCGGGATAGGGGTCGTGATGGTGTATTCGGCATCCATCGCCATGCCTGATTCGCCCAAATACGCGCAGTACAAAGACTACTTCTTCCTGGTGCGCCATCTTGTATCGATAGCAACTGCCGTTGTGGCCTCGATCATCGCGTTCAAGATTCCGGTGTCGACCTGGGACAAGTACGCGGGCAAGTTCTTTTTGGCGTCGCTGTTCCTGCTGGTGATCGTGCTGATTCCGCACATCGGCAAGGGCGTGAACGGCGCGCGTCGCTGGATTCCGCTCGGCATCACGAACATGCAGCCGTCGGAAATCATGAAGCTCGCCGTGACTATCTACGCGGCCAACTACACGGTGCGCAAGCAGGAGTTCATGCACAGCATCGGCCGCGGCTTTTTGCCGATGGCTGTTGCCGTCGGTTTCGTCGGCGCGTTGTTGCTGCTTGAGCCTGACATGGGCGCGTTCATGGTGATCGCAGTCATCGCAATGGGTGTGCTGTTCCTCGGCGGCGTGAACGCCAAGCTGTTCGGAGGGCTGGTTGCAACGGCTGTGGGCACCTTTGCGTTGCTCGTGTGGGCATCGCCGTGGCGTCGTGAACGGATCTTCGCTTACCTCGATCCGTGGGACGATCGCTATGCACAAGGCAAGGCATATCAGTTGACGCATTCGCTGATCGCGTTCGGCCGCGGTGAATGGTTCGGCGTGGGATTGGGCGGCAGTGTCGAGAAGCTTAACTATCTGCCGGAAGCGCACACCGACTTCATCCTCGCGGTGATCGGCGAGGAACTGGGCTTCGTGGGCGTGCTGATCGTGATCCTGCTGTTCTACTGGATCGTGCGGCGCGCGTTCGAAATCGGCCGTCAGGCGCTCGCGCTCGACCGCACGTTTGCCGGTTTGATGGCGAAGGGTATCGGCCTGTGGTTCGGTGCGCAGACCTTCATCAACATGGGCGTGAACCTCGGTCTCCTGCCGACCAAAGGTCTGACGTTGCCGCTCGTGAGCTACGGTGGTTCGGGCATCTTGCTGAACTGCGTCGCGCTTGCGGTACTCATGCGCGTGGACTACGAAAACCGGGTGCTCATGCGCGGAGGCAAGGTATGACGGTTTCGACGTCATCTCGCGCAGGCACGCTGATGGTGATGGCCGGCGGCACCGGGGGACACGTGTTCCCGGGGCTCGCGGTCGCTCACTGGATGCAGGCGCGCGGCTGGCGTGTCGTGTGGCTTGGCAACGCGTCGGGCATGGAAGCGACGCTCGTGCCGAAGCACGGTATCGCGATGGAATACGTGCGCTTTGGTGGCGTGCGCGGCAAGGGCATCAAGACGAAGCTGATGCTGCCCGTGAACCTGCTGCGCGCATGCTCGCAAAGCCTGCACGCGCTGCGCAAGGTGAAGCCGGATGTGGTGCTCGGCATGGGCGGATACATCACGTTTCCGGCGGGTTTGATGTCGAAGCTGAGCGGCACGCCGCTCGTGCTCCACGAACAGAATTCAATCGCGGGACTGGCGAACAAGGTCCTCGCGCATGTGGCAAAACGCGTGCTGGTCGCGTTCCCGAATGCACTGCCGAATGCTGAATGGACCGGAAATCCAATTCGTGCGGAACTTAGCGAGGCATTGCCACCCAAAGAACGCTACGCCGCGCGGAATGTGGATGCTGACGCGCGTCTTAACGTTTTGGTCGTCGGGGGCAGTCTGGGTGCAGCCGCTTTGAATGAAACCGTACCGAAAGCGCTCGCGTTGCTCGACCCGGCGATGCGTCCGCGCGTCGTGCATCAGGCGGGCGCGAAGCATATCGATGCGTTGAAAGCGAACTATGCGGCAGCGGGCTTATCGCCGGATGACCATGTTCAACTGGTGCCGTTTATTGACGATATGGCGAGTGCCTACGCCGCAGCGGATCTCGTGATCTGCCGGTCGGGCGCGATGACCGTATCGGAGATCGCGGCCGTTGGTGTGGCGGCGTTGTTCGTGCCGTTCCCCTTCGCTGTCGATGACCACCAGACCACCAATGCCGCGTTCCTCGCTAATGCGGGCGCGGCCCACTTAATACAACAGCGCGATTTGTCGGCGGAAAAGCTCGCTGGCTGGTTGCGCGAACAGACTCGCGAGACGCTTGGCCAGATGGCCGTGAAAGCTCGCGCCCTGGCGAAACCCGACGCGGCCGAACGCGTCGGCCGGGTCTGCGCCGATGTAGCCGGCTTGAGCGCGCTGATACAAGCGCCGAAGGAAATCCAGCCATGAAACATATCGTCAAACACATTCACTTCGTCGGCATTGGCGGCGCGGGAATGAGCGGCATTGCAGAGGTATTGCTCAACCTTGGCTATCAGGTCAGCGGCTCGGATCTGACGAGTAACGGCGTGACCGATCGCCTCACCACGCTGGGTGCACGCGTGGCGATCGGGCATCGGGAAGAGAACATCGACGGCGCGAATGCCGTGGTCGTGTCGACCGCCGTGCGCTCCGATAACCCCGAAGTGCTGGCTGCACGCCATCGCCGGATTCCGATCGTGCCGCGCGCCGTGATGCTCGCGGAACTGATGCGCCTGAAGCAGGGCATCGCGATTGCCGGCACGCACGGCAAGACCACGACCACGTCGCTGGTGGCAAGCGTGCTGGCCGCGGGCGGGCTCGATCCGACTTTCGTGATCGGCGGCCGATTGATTAGCGCGGGTGCCAATGCACGGCTGGGGACGGGCGATTTCATCGTGGCTGAAGCCGATGAATCCGATGCGTCGTTCCTGAACCTGTTCCCGGTGATCGAAGTCATCACGAACATCGATGCCGATCATATGGACACCTATGGCCATGACTTCGCGCGGCTGAAGCAGGCGTTTATCGAATTTACGCATCGGCTGCCGTTTTACGGCATTGCGGTGCTGTGCGTGGACGATCCGAACGTGCGCGAAATCCTGCCGTTCGTGTCGAAGCCGATCATCCGATACGGCCTGGGCGCCGAAGCGCAAGTGCGCGCGGTGAACGTGGAAGCGCGCGACGGCAAGATGCATTTCACGACGCTGCGTGAAGACGCGACGCCGTTGGACATCGTTTTGAATCTGCCGGGCACGCACAACGTGCAGAACGCGCTGGCTGCAATTGCGATTGCGACTGAACTTGAAGTCTCAGATGCCGATATCCAGAGGGCACTCCAGGAATTTACCGGCGTGGGCCGGCGGTTTCAGCGCTACGGCGAAGTGAACGTGAAAGCGTCCGAAGGCGGTGCGTACACGCTGATCGACGACTACGGTCATCACCCGGTCGAGATGGCCGCGACGGTCGCGGCGGCGCGCGGCGCATTTCCTGGCCGGCGTCTCGTGCTCGCGTTCCAGCCGCATCGATACACGCGTACGCGCGATTGCTTCGAAGACTTCGTGCGGGTGCTGTCCACGGTCGACGCCCTCGTGCTCACCGAAGTCTACGCGGCAGGCGAAGCGCCGATCGTCGCCGCCGATGGCCGCGCGTTAGCTCGCGCGCTTCGTGTGGCGGGGAAAGTGGAGCCGGTGTTTGTCGAAACGGTGGATGAGATGCCGGACGCGATTGCCACGCTGGCACGCAATGGCGACGTAGTGATCACGATGGGCGCCGGTTCTATCGGCGGCGTATGCGCTCGGCTGACGACGCAGGTTCAGGATTCAAAGGTTTTGAAATGACGAGTAACGCAATCGACCCCAAGGTGTTTGGCAAAGTGGCCGTGCTGCTCGGCGGGGAAACCGCTGAGCGCGAGGTATCGCTGAATTCAGGGCGTCTCGTGCTGCAAGGATTACGCGATGCGGGCATCGACGCGCATCCGTTCGATCCGGCGGAACGGCCGCTGGCCGAGTTGAAGTCCGAAGGGTTTGCGCGTGTGTTTATCGCGTTGCATGGCGGGTATGGCGAGAACGGCCAGTTGCAGGGCGCGCTCGATTTCTACGGCATCAAGTACACGGGCAGCGGTGTGCTGGGTTCGGCGCTCGGCCTCGATAAATTCCGCACGAAGCTTGTTTGGCAACAAACCGGCGTGCCCACGCCGCCGTTCGAAGTCGTGATGCGCGGCGATGACTACGAAGCCGCGGCGCAGAAGATTATTCCCAAGCTCGGGTTGCCGCTGTTCGTAAAGCCGGCGAGCGAAGGATCGAGCGTTGCCGTGATCAAGGTGAAGAGCGCGAAAACGCTGGTGCCGGCGCTGATAGAAGCGGCGAAGTTCGACAAGATCGTGCTCGTCGAGAAGAGCATTGAGGGCGGCGGTGAATACACGTGCTGTATCGCGGGCGACCTGGATTTGCCGATCATCAAGATCGTGCCGGCCGGCGAGTTCTACGACTACAACGCGAAGTACATTGCCGACGACACGCAGTACCCGATTCCCTGCGGCCTCACGCCCGCCGACGAAACGCGCATGAAGCAGCTGTCGCGCCGCGCGTTCGATGTGCTCGGTTGCACCGACTGGGGCCGTGCCGATTTCATGATGGACGGTGACGGCAATCCGTACTTCCTGGAAGTGAACACCGCGCCGGGCATGACGGATCACTCGCTGCCGCCGAAAGCGGCGCGTGCGGTCGGGATCAGCTACAAGGATCTGGTGGTGAAGGTGTTGTCGTTGACCTTGCAGGACTGAAGCTAAAGAACATGTGGAATAACGCTCGCCAACTGAACCTCACGGCCAACGCACTGCACGTATTGCTCGTGTTCGTGCTGCTTGGGGCCGCCGGTTACTGGGCGATCCAGCGGCCGGAGTTCCGCCTGCGCGAGATTCAGATTGACGGCGACACGTCGCACATCAATTCGCCGACCGTGCGCGCAAGCGTGGTGGGGCATTTGAAGGGCAACTATTTCACGGTCGATCTTGATGCAGCACGCACCGCGTTCGAGCAGATGCCGTGGGTGCGTCACGCGAGTGTGCGGCGCGTGTGGCCGAATGCACTGGCGGTGACGCTGGAAGAATTCAAGCCGCTCGGCACGTGGGGCACGGATCAACTGGTGAGCGTGGACGGCGATCTGTTCACGGCGAACCAGGGCGAACTCGACGACGACCTGCCCGCATTCGAAGGGCCGGACGGATCGGCGAAAGAAGTGGTCGCGCGGTATCACGATTTCACGAAGTGGTTTGCGCCGCTCGACGCGCATCCGGAAGAAGTCATCTTGTCGCCGCGATATGCGTGGACAGTGAAGCTTTCGAACGGCACGCAGATCGAGTTGGGACGCGAGCGCAATCAGGACACGTTGTTCGATCGCAGCCGACGGTTCGTGGCGGCGTGGTCGTCGGTGACGGGGCGGTGGGGGAATGACATCGAATACGCGGATTTGCGCTATCCGAACGGCTTTGCAATCAAGGCCGCCGGCATGCGCTTCATCAGCGACACCGACAAAGCGAAGAAGTAAGCAGACATCACAGGCAATGAGCACCCTATGAGCAAAGACTACAAAGACTTGCTGGTCGCCCTCGACATCGGGACGTCGAAGGTGGTGGCGATCGTCGCCGAGTTGAAAGGCGAAGGCCACTACGAGGTGATCGGGCTCGGACAGAGCGACTCGAAGGGATTGAAGAAGGGCGTGGTGGTCAACATCGAAGCCACGGTCCAGTCGATCCAGCGCGCGCTCGAAGAAGCCGAGCTGATGGCCGATTGCAAGATCACGAACGTGTTCACCGGCATCGCCGGCAGCCACATTCGCAGCTTCAATTCGAGCGGCATGGTTGCCATCAAGGACAA
>Ga0302234_10002552_pt1 | contig 11491 bp, 15 predicted proteins | sample II_Palsa_N3_2_FD_193576 | JGI IMG/M metagenome (GOLD analysis project Ga0302234, IMG submission 193576) | Peat permafrost microbial communities from Stordalen Mire near Abisko, Sweden - II_Palsa_N3_2 | ecosystem: Environmental > Terrestrial > Soil > Palsa > Peat permafrost | place: Sweden... | reverse complement strand
CCGGGCATAGTACGCCGGCCATGCACGATTCGTGGATCATCATCGACAAAGACAAACTGTATGACATACGGACAAGACAAAAAACAGAAAGAAACAAGAGGAAGGTAGGATTTTAAATATACCTCCCCGAAAAGAAACAAAGAAACTAAAAAAAAGAGAGAGACGGGCCGCCGTGTGAGGAGAGGGAAGGAAGAAGACAGAGAAGGAGAAAGAAGAAACATTCAGGTTTTTTTATTTTTATTTTTACTATGGGTTGAGGTGCAGGATGTTGTGCGGGTTACAATGCCAGGCGGTTGGGCGAGCTCATATTCTTGTTTTGTGGGATCGGGGGGTGTTGAGAGATGGCGGATTTAGCAGCAGCCACCCTGCTTGGCCTCGACAGGCTTGCCCTTGAGGTTGACGTCGCCGCCAGCCTTGGCACCGCCGGCCTTGGGGGCCGAGTTGCCCACTCGTTGCTTGATCTGGCGTGCCATGGTGAGGAAAGCGTCCTCGACGTTGGTCGAGTTCTTTGCGCTGGTCTCGAGGAAGGGGATGTTCAAGCTATCGGCAAACTCCTACAAGAAGGAAAAAAAGAGAGTTGCGTCAGCGTAAAGTAACAGACGAGGAAACAAACCTTGGCAGCCGAGTACTCGACGACTTTCTTTTGTACCAAGTCCGCCTTGTTGCCGACCAGCAGCTTGTTGACGTTCTCCGCAGCGTAGCGGTCGATCTCACCTACGTGGCGAAAAAGGGTTAAACAAGCCAGACAGGTTTGCTTTTGTCTCGTTTTCGTACCAAGCCATGACTTGACGTTTGCAAACGACTCTTGGTCTGTGACATCGTACACGACGATGATGCCGTGGGCACCACGGTAGTAGCTGGAGGTGATCGTTCGGAAACGCTCCTGGCCGGCTGTGTCCCAAATCTGGAGCTTCACGGTCTTGCCATCGAGCTCGATGGTGCGGATTTTCTGCAAACAGAAAGTACAAAATAAGCAAAAAAAAGAAAAAAGAAAAAAGGGCAACAACGTACAAAGTCGACACCGATCGTGCTGATGTAGCTCTCGGTGTAGGTGTCATCCGCGAAACGCAGAAGCAGGCAGGACTTGCCGACACCCGAGTCACCGATCAGCAGGAGCTTGAAGAGGAAGTCGCTGCACCAAAGGAAAAACACGGTGAGAACGCACGGCAATTTGGTAAAATAAACATACTATTCAGGGTTCATGGTGCTGGATGAATGCGCAGAGTGTAAGTGTAAAATGTACAGCTATACGCCTTCCTACAGAGCGAGAAAACAGGGTTAGCGTGCGTCCATTGCCACGTGTGCACAACGAGTATTTTTTCTTTAGCTGGCAAAAGGATGACAGAGTAGAAAGAGCGACAATGACCGCGTGCTAGTGAAGGTGGGCCTTCCAAGGGCGCGTCAAGCAAAGGCAGAGAAGGAAGAGCAGTTCAAAAAAGAAGCGACGGACAATTGGGGTGGCAAAAGCACACACGGCAAAGGACTCTCGTTATCAACTTTCACCGACGACCCACCCAACCTGCTCCTCCCTCGTGGCGCCAACGTAAACGGGGAGCGGAACGGAAGGGGTGTGAGCGGGAAAAAGAAGGAAGGACAGATAAAAAGAAGGGGCCACGTTGTGCACACATACGCAAAAAAAGGGGGGAAAACAAACAGAAACATGCACAACAACACGATACGATAGGCACAAAACGTGCACAGACGCAGCCCGCTATCTCCGCTGCTGCCAACCGCGATAACGAGCTAGGGCAGAAAAGAGAAAAGGAAGCACGCGTGCCTTCCTGTGAAAACGAGTTGTGCAGAATTAAAAAAAATAAAATAAAAAAAGCAAGTCGATAGTGAGGCCACAGCCCGGATCAGTTGAGCAGCAGGGCCAACAGCAGCACCTCTTGACGAGGGGCCGGCCCCTGCCCTCGTTTTTTTTTTTTTTTCTCTTGGGAGGGTGGAAAAGAACAGCACCAAACCAACCGACAGTTGGGAAAAAAAAAAAAAGGGTCGAGAGCCGCGCGTTTGTCGGCCGAGGCTTAAACCAACGGATAACACAGCACCACACATCGAGCCCGTCCACCCGCTTTGTTTCCTTGGCTTTTTTTAATACCTGCAACAGAAAAACGAGGGATTTAGTATACTCATATGCCGCTGAACGCTGAAAAAAAAAAAGGCCAAGAGCCGAGAGAAGACGGTACCCGCGTCCTCTCGTGAACCACTGTCGCTCGGTGCGTGCAGGCAAAGGGCCCGCACGAGAACGACCCAAATAAAATAAAAAACGAGGGAAGGAAAACGTCAACGCTCTACCAATCAATCGTTTTTTCTTCGGCACGCCCACAAAAAAAAAAAAGGACACCAGCTCGCCCCCACCCGCTCCACACGCTCAGACGGAGCCGCTGGGGCCTCACAGCAGCAGCAGGCCACACCCGCGCACACACCCGCGCACACCCGCGCCACGCCGCTGTTTGTGGGTGTGAAAAAACGTAAAAAACCTGCTCAGCGTAAGGGCTGGGTGCGGCAATATGAATTATGGCTACCGATGTTCCCCCCAACTCGTCCTTTCATTTTTTGCCAGCCTCGCTCGCATGCTGCCCAAACTGAGCGAGCTCTGCGCCGATCTGCTGGCCGATCACCTGTGCCAATGCCCCAGCCTGCGGTACGTGCCTGCGCCGCTGGCCGCGCGCATCTTTGAGCGCTGTGTCGCCCTGCACCACGGCGGCGTCGTCACGCCCGCCCTTCTGCGCCTCGTGGCCTCGCTCGAACTGGACGTGCTGTCGGTCCGGGCCGACTCGGAGGCGCTGGTCAAGGCGTCCTGTGCCGTGCGCACGCTCATGTCGCTCGTGGTCGTGGGCACGGCGTCGCTGTCGCTGCCCACGCGCACCGTCCGCTGCATCGCACGTCTGGGCGCGACGCTGACGCGGCTGTCGTTGCCCGGCTGTGCGGCCCTGGGCGACGCCACGCTGGCCGTGCTCGCAAGGGGCCTGCCCAGCCTGGAGGCCCTCAACGTGTCGCGTGCGCCGGTCACCTCGGCGGGGCTGGAGGTGCTGGCGCGCCACTGCGGCCACCTGGAAGAGCTGAGGATACGTGAGTGCACACGGCTGCGCGGGCTGCCCACGAGGCTGCTGCTCCCAGACGAGGGCGGCCAGGGCGGCATCAGGCGCATCGACGTCACGGGCATCTACATTGCTCGTGAGCGCCATCGTTCACGTACAGATGCGGCAGCCGCCGCCGCAAGTGCAGGCGGCGGGAAAAGACCGTCCGCGTTCCTGCGGCGCTGGCGGGCGCGGTACCCTGCCATCCTCAAGGGCGTGGTGCTTCAGCCGTCAAGCCACACAGGCAGCAGCAGCAACGAGCACGAGCCCAGTGAGGGAGGGGCAGCAGCACAGAGCGAGCATCCACGACTGGAATGGGTGCAGGCCCCGTGGCTGCGCTCGCCCGATGGTTCCCCGCTGGGCCGATCCTTTGCCTCCTTCATGGCGTCCATGTGCTCCCCCTCGACCAAGGCCCTTTGCCTCGCGCGGACAAGCATCCTCCCCGTCGGCTTCACCGGCGTCGACTGGACCGTCCTGTCGTCCCTGCGGTACCTCGATCTAAGGCTTCTCAAGGGACCCGACGACGAGGCCATTGCCGCCGCCCTCGCCGCCTGTGCGTCCACCGTCGAGGTCGTCCTGCTCCGCTCGACCTCGGCCGGCGACGCCTGTGCTCGCGCCCTCAGCCTCTCGACCTTTGCCAACAACAGCATAACGAGCACGGGCCGATTGAAACGGCTGGATTTCGGCGAGACGGCCATCACGCTCACGGGGATCAACTCGCTCGCGGCCACGGGCGCACTGCCGCACCTCCACACGCTCTCCCTCGTGGGCTGCGCAATCCTCCAGGACGAGAACGTGCGACAGGGGATCGAGCGACTGTGGGCACAGGCGGCCCCAGCAGCCACCATTCTGTGGACAGAGGCCGATCTGAAGCTCCCTGCGGCCAACCACCTCACGTTTACATCCCATTTACACTGGGCTGTATAAAATAGATAGATAGAAAATTATTTAAAAATATAATATTTTCGTTTGGCGTTCACACATTAATGAGTTTAGTTGCGGACACGACGTGCAGCTGTTGTGGTCGCGGCGGATGCGGCTGCTGCTGCTGCTGCTGCTGCTGGGGCACCGGGGCGAGAGTGACGCCGATCCAGCTCTTCTTGCTGGGCCGTGAGCTGGCTGTTGAGGGTGAAAATGTGCTCGGTCATCATGTTGAGCTGGGACGAGTAGTTCTTCTCGGTTGTGACGAGGCGGTCCTTGATGTCGACAATGTCCTGGTTGGCTTTTTGCAGGGCGAGCTCGAGACGCGTGCGCTCAGAGGACCCCGAGTCCACCTCGATCTGTAGCTTTGTCAGGAGCGACTTGTACTTTTGCGCAGTCCCGTCGGCGCGCTGCAGCTGAAGGTGCAGCTGCTGGATCTTGGACTCAAAGTGCTTCTTGATCATCGACTCGCGAACGGTCTGGTCGCGCGGCACGGGGACGAGCGGGTACGTCGCGCCGTCGACCGTATCGGTGACAAATATCGACGAGGACGTTCTCGTACCTGGTGCAGGAGCTACAGAAGGAGGAGGAGGAGGAGGCGTCGCGGCAGCGCCGTTGCTCTCGGTTGTGTGCTTGGTGGCCGACGCGATCGCTCGCCTGCTCGCCAGAAAGCTGTTGTCCAACTACAAACAATGAATTAAAAAAAATAATATTGCGTGATTTTGTACAATGTCATCCACGTCGTCGTCGTCGTCGCCAGCAGCGCTGATTTTGGTATCGTCGATCGAGACGTCATCAGCACCTGCAAGTGCCCGTGCCTCGCCCTCGGTCAGGTTGAGCATGCCCATCCAGGCCACGGCCGACGTGTCGAGCGGGTTGGCCGCCGTCGCTGACTTGGCAAAGGTCGGCGTCGATGCGGTGCCCGTGCGACCGAGGGAGGACGAGGACGAGGAGGTCGACAGTGGCTCGGTTGTGTCGACGAGGTTCTGCAGCACTGGCGGCTTCTTGCTGATCAAAGGGCCACTGCTGGACGAAGCCGAGACCGGCGGTGCACTCACAAACGCGTTGTCGTCCCAGTCATCGTCCTCTGCTTTTGCACGAGCAGTCTGTGTTGCTGGCGGCGCACTCGTCGGCGTGGCAACATTGGGCGATGCCACTGCCTGGGTGCCGTTTTCTGAGCCAGGCGAGGTGACTTGCTGCAGCTGATCGCGCAACGACCTCAGGTCAGACTGGACCGACGTTCGCTGCTTCTCGAGCAGGGCAAGCTGGGACGCCTTCTGGCTCACGGCGGCCTTCTGATCGGCGAGTTGCGCCTGGAGGTCTTGCAGCTGCTTCTCCTGGCCGACAATGTGTTCCTTGGCAGAGGCGAGGTCCGTCTGCAGCTGCTGGAGGGAGCGAGAGCTGTCCCCGCGGAGTGCGTTCAACTGGGCAGACAACCTGTCCCGATCGCTGGTGATGGTTGCGACGTTGGTCTAATAGCGTAATTAGGATTCTGTGTACAGGAAGAGATTGTTTTTTTTCATACGGTGACGGCATTGTACTCGGCCTGCAGTTTTCTCAGCTGCGTCTCCACCTGGGCAACCGAGACCTTGTGCTCCGCCTCCTTGGCCTGCTGGATCGTATGCTCCAAAAGCAGATCCTCCTTTTCCTGCTCCACGGTCTTTAGCTTATCTGGTGTTTCGTTGCGCTTAGTAAAAGTATTGCCTCGAATAAAACATACTTGCAAGCTCCTGGATCCGATTGGAGAGGTCGACGTGATCGCGCGTCACATGCTCTCGTTCCTGGCGCATTCGCATCGCATCCGCGTAGGGAACCGAGTCCGCGACGGGCATTGCCACGAGCTTGCCCGTGAACCTCCTGGCGCGCTCGTCCAGCTTTCCCAGCAGGGCCGCAGAGTCAGAGGCGTCGCGTGAGCTCATGGCGATTCCGTGCGTGACCACGACCGTAGGCCGCCTGCTCAGCAAGTTCATCGCGTTTTCGAGGCTCGTTTTCAGAACGGCTGAGGGAAAAACAAAACAAAACGGTTGGAAAAAGAAAAATAAACAAAAGCGACGTACGCAGAGCAGAGGCAAGATTGCCTATGGCGAGCAAGATTTGGTCGTTGGAAGAGCGCATTTCTGCCGACAAGGCTGCGCTCTTGTTCTCGTGGGAGAGCTTGGACGAGGTCTGCACGGAGAAATCTGCAGACGAAAAGAAAAAAGCACTCAATAAAACGACCGCACCTCTTATCACCTTTCACGAGCTTGATCAACGTGTCATAGAGGGCCCACGAGGGCTGAGCTGCAAGGGCCTTGACGGTCGAGGCGATCTTTTCAAGCAGGTCGACGAGGAGCGTGTTGCGCGCATTTGCAGAGTGCGTGCTGGTTTCCGCACCGGATTCCTCTTGCAGATGGCGCATAGTCAGAGTGGCGAGCTGTTCTATTTGGCCAAACAGCCTTGACACTGTTGCTATGCTCGTTAAATAGAGAGCCTGAGGAGTCTTGATAGCAGAGTCTGACAACAAAGACTTTTTTTTAACAGAATTCAATTTATTATTGCAAGCAAACCTTCAGACGGCCCCCGCAAATATCTATCCGCATCGCTAAATAACTGATTGATGGTTTCTACTTGCCCCAGCACCTCAAATAGCTTGAATATGTAGAGAAATAAATTTTTTTTTAATTTTTTTAAAAAAAATAAAAAAATTCCCATATTTAATACCTCGGCGCTGGTGGGGCTCAGGGTTGAATCCGAGCTAGCCTCGAGCGACCTTCCGAGCTTGACATGTGAAGCGTCCAAGTACGACGTTAATGAGGACGCCACCTGCTGCCACTGCCAGGCCGATTTGCGGATGGCCTCGTTCATATCGTGCTGAGCCTCGATGTCGTGCGGCGGCAGGTTGAGGGCGTTGAAGGCGGCGTGGCTGGCGTCGTTGAACGGCAGCCGTTCCGCGATGGTCTTGTTGGCCGCTCTCAGGTCTGCCTCCAGCTGCGTGGACTGGCTGCTGAGCTTTGAAATCGTGTCCTTGGCTTGCTCGACAGTCCTAGGGAGAAGAAATGATATATATTAAAAGATTGCATGAAGCGAGTCGGTACCTCACGAGCATCTGTCGTGTCTCCTGCAGTTGCTGATCCGCCGTCCGGTACTGCGCCAACGCCTCGTCCATCTTTGTGTTTGCCTCCATCAGCCGTTTCGCACCGGTGGCCTCGCTGTCGATAAGCTGCGCCTTCAGGTTGGTCTTCTCCTCCTCCAGCCGCCTCACTGTGGCCGCATGCTCGCGCTTCATGTCTGCGATCTTTGAGTGCAGGGCCTCTGCCACCACCACCAACACACAAAGGTGAACACAGGACCTTCGTTAGTAAAAGATACCATTCTCGCCGATCTTTGAGTTGAGGTCGTCCGCCGTTGCCTGCAGCGCCTCCTTTGACTGCAGCAGCTCCTTCTTGCTCCCTCCACTGCTGCCGAGCCACGACGACGACCGCTCTGCTTTCTACCATCGCACCGAATGAGTGCATTCGTGACGCGCAAAAAAAGGATGTTACCACTGTTGTGATCTCGCCCTGCAGCGACGTCGTCAGCTTGGTCAGTCGCTCGTGGTGGAAATTGAGCAGGTCAATGTCCTGTGCTTGCTGCGTCGGTCGTCAGAATGACCGTTTTCTTGTAAATGTTACCTTGCGCAGCAGCTGGTCCTTTGTCTTGATCGTGTTCTCCTGCTCCGCACTCTTCTCCTGCTCTGCCAACACGGCCTTGCGCAGGACCGAGTGCTGCGCCTTGAGCACGGTAAACTCCTGCAGCAGCCGCTGGTACTTGTCCAGCAACGACGCCGACGCCGATGTCGTCGTCGCAGGAGCACCAGCAGCAGCAGGAGCACCACCACCACCAGCTGCAGCACTAGCGCCAGAGGATGGCGGCGTGGTCGACATGGGCGAATCCGCTGGACTCGACATGGCTGTTGTTCTTTACGGGGCTGATTCTGCGGGCGTCGATTCACGTTCAAAGCTGGTGCGTCACCCTGGGCAGTAGACTCAACACGTCACCGTTGTCGTCTTGGGGAATTTACCACGCAAAATGGCCGCTTTGCCAAACGGCAGCCGCTGTTTGGGCTGCCTGACCGCGACGGGCGAGGCGTCGACGCGCGTGCTGCCGTGCCTGCACACGCTGTGCGTGCACTGCGTCGACGGGGCCGGCGGCAGGACCGGCAGGTGCCGCGCGATCCTGCAAGATGGCGTCGTGTGCGACGCGCCCTTTCTGCCGAGTGCTTGTTTGGCCCCCAGTGGCACGCTGCCGCCGCCGCCGCCGACAGAGGACGACAACGGGGCGGCAGGCGCAACGCTGTGCGGGTTCTGCAAGCGGCGAGCGGCGACGCACGCGTGCACGGCATGCGGACATGCCTACTGCGCCGTCCACAGCGAGGACCATGTGGATCTGCTAGGCCACGCAGTCGTGGCCTTCACACCGACGACCACGGGCGCTGGCGACGGTGCCGAGTCGTCCGAGGACGAGTGCGAGACCCATCCTGGGCAGCCACTCGATCTCTTCTGCCAACAGTGCGACTCCCTGGCCTGCCGAGCGTGCTGTGCGGGTCCGAACGGGGCCCACCACGGCCACGCGGGGGTCGTTGCGGCCAGCGAGGCAGGGGCGCAGCAGAACCTGCGGCTGCGTCGGTACGTCGCATCTGCGCAGCCCTTACTGCAGGCCGCGGGGCATCTGCTGGCCCAGACGCGGCAGGCCCTGGGCGAGCTCAAGCACAACGAGGCAGCGACCCTGGCGTCGATCGAGGCCAAATTCGACGGCTACATTGCGCCGCTGCAGCGTGTGCTGGACGCGCTCGTGCAGCGCAAGCGGTCTCTCAAGGACGACGTGGCCAGCGGGGCCGCCAAGCACGCGCACAAGCTGGAGGAGCAGCGGGATGTTGCCACGCGGACCCTCGATGGCATTTCACTGGCGCAGCAAATGGCAGGCTCGATCGTCATAGAACCGCCCTCGGTGCACACGTTCAAGCTGCGTAAGATGCTGCTGCTGCGACTGAGCGCCCTCGAGGCGGCCCAGCTGGGACGTGCCTCGCAGACCAACTACGCGTTTGCCCTGCCGTCTCCGCCCTCGACCACGTTTGCAAGCCTGGCTTCCATGGACCCAAAGGCGCTGGGCGAGCTCTCGTGCAGGTCGGTCGAGCTGTCGTCCTTTGGCGCGGCGCGCGACTACAAATCGATCGGCAGCAGCCGCCCCGTCCGGATCCTCGGCGAGCCCGGCAACCGTCCCAACCAGCTGATGCAGCCCCGCAGCGTCGTGTTTGACCGGGCCACGGGCCACCTCGTCGTGGGCGACAACGGCAACAAGCGGATCCAGGTGCTCTCGGCCACGACGGGCCAGCACGTGCGCAGCATCTTTTGCACGACCAACGGCGTCCAGGGCGTGAGCGTCGTCCCCGACACGGCGCTGGTCTGGGCGGCATCGATGGACGACAACCTGCTCACGCTCTACAGCATGGACACGGCGCTCGTCCTGCGCAGCATCGCCGTGCAGAGGCCCTACGGCGTGGCGGCCCTCGCGGACGGCGGCGTGGCCGTGGCCTGCGACTCGACCAGCCGCATCGAGCTGTACTCGGCCCAGGGCACCAAACGGTGGTCCTCCAACGGCGCAGGGCTACGTGGCGTGGCGCGTGGCGTGGTCGTGATCGAGGACAGCAGGCTGGTCGGGTGCACAGACTATGAGAACGGGCGGGTCCAGCTGCTCTCGCTCGACACGGGCACGTTTGTGCGCTCGATCGCGAGCACGGGGACGCGTACGGGCGGGGGACTGCTGCACCGGCCCATCTCGATCGCGTACGATCGTGCGGCCCAAGTGGTCCTGGTGGGCGAGGAGACCTCGCAGTCTGTCTCGGCGTGGCCCTTCCAGCAGCCTGCCGCAGGCAACGGCCACCAGCAGCAGCTCCTCATTCACCGATGGGCAAAGGAGACAGTCGGCACGGCGGGGCCCACGGGCATCGACGTCCACGAGGGGTCGATTGTTGTGTGCGATGGCAGTGGCAGCCGTCTCCTAATGTACTGATTAGAGGGAAAAATGAAAAAAGAAATAAACCAGCCGGACGATTGAAAGCTCCTGCCGCGGTATCCTTTATCCATCTACAGAAGCAGGCAACGCGGCCAGAGTTGTGCCTCCGGGATTTTAATGAAAATTATATTAAATTTTTATTTTTATTTCGTCATGGAGAAGGAGGCGATGGACCTGCTGCGGCTGCTGGACGCCCATCGCGCCCTGCCCGACACGTACATCATCGAGTTCTTCACCAACTCGCTGTGGACGACCGTCCTGCCGCCCTCTTGGCAGGCCGCCCTCGATGCCGCCAGCCAATCGGACGAGGCCACGCTGGCGACGGTTGAGCGACTGCTGACGGGAAAGACCGTAGCGAGCGCCGGTGCTACGGCGTGGCCCCTGTCGCTGCTGTCCCTTGTGGCGACGGTGCATCGCGCGATCCGGCCACGGCATCCGGCGAGCACGAGCACGAGCACGACGGTGGTGCAGCAGCGGCCGCTGCCACCGTGGCTCACGTGGGGCACCATCCCCAAGAAGACCCACGAGCTGACGCGTCTCGCGCCCGTTGTGGCCCATGCGGTTGCCACGGTGACGACACGGACAGGACAGCGACCAAAGGTGATCGACGTGGGCTGCGGTGTGGGTCATTTGGCACGCGTGCTGGCGAGCGAGCTGCACGTGCACGTGGTGGGGATCGAGGGCGACGGGGACAACGTCAAGACGGCGAGGTACCTGAACGAGCAGATGGACAAGCGGACGCGATCGAGGCGAGCAAAAGCGGTGGCTGCGGAAAAGGAGCAACAGCAGCTTGAAGAGCGGCCCATGGTGGACCGGGTTCACGTTGTGCACGCCCGCGTCGATCCGCACGTGGAGGCAGCGTCATTCCGCGAGCTCGTCGGGCTAAACGGTGAGGAGGAGGGCGAGAAGAGGGAGGCGGTGCTGGTGGGGCTGCACACGTGTGGCGATCTGGCGGCGACACTACTGCGGCGCTTTGTGGACATGGATGGGATCCGAGCGGTCGTGTCGATCGGGTGCTGTTACATGCACATTGGCGAGCCAGACTGCTTCCCGCTCAGCGAGGTGCTCAAGAGGCAGAATGTGCAGCTGGGATGGAAGATGCGCGAGTCGGCCTGCCACTCGCTCGACATGTATTTGGACGATATAAGGCGGCATGGCGTGGGGGCGTTCAAGATCCACGCCTACAGGGCGGCCCTTGAGCAGATCGTACGAGACCACGATCCGTCCTGCGTCCGCGAACAGGCCGGCAGCGTTCGCAATGGTACTGACTCTGAAAAAATAATGTGTTACTTTTAAACTAAATATTATTATTTTTAATTAGCCTATCTGCTCACATTCCCAGAGTACGCGGCTCGTGCCCTTGCCAAGATGGGCGGCAAGGTGGCCGGCATCGATGTTGCCTCGATCGACTGGTCCAAGTACGAGCCGCTGGTGGCCCAATGGCGCAAGGTGATCATCTT
>Ga0302234_10002551_pt1 | contig 11492 bp, 9 predicted proteins | sample II_Palsa_N3_2_FD_193576 | JGI IMG/M metagenome (GOLD analysis project Ga0302234, IMG submission 193576) | Peat permafrost microbial communities from Stordalen Mire near Abisko, Sweden - II_Palsa_N3_2 | ecosystem: Environmental > Terrestrial > Soil > Palsa > Peat permafrost | place: Sweden... | reverse complement strand
TCGGACTCGCCGTAACCAGGTTACCTGGACAATATGGAGGTACGCACGGACCAACCGCATTGCCTGTGCCGTTGTCGCAACGCCTCTATTTCCGTGCTGGCTCGGCCGAGATGTTCGTGCTGTGCCGACCCAGCTATCTAGAGCGTAGACGGTGCGAGGGAGGCTGCGGGAGCGCCGCAAGCCTCCTGCTCTCACATACTGTTAATCGGAAACGTTCTCGGAATCCGGAACGGCTGCCCTTTCAGCAACTTCTGCGGCCTCTGGAACCGCTGCGTTCTCAGCAACCGCCGCTTTTTCAGGAGCTGCGGCCTTCGACGCGACTCTGGCCAGACGGCCTTCTTCGAGCTTCGTCGCGCGGACGCCGTCTTCAGGCGATACCCGTCCGCCTTCCTCGCCGGAGAGGTCGACCCGAATTGCGCCTTCAACCATCGATGTCCAGTAACGGCTGCCGCGGCACCAGATCTTGATCGCCGCGCGCAACTCGGTCTCGGTCAGCGCCAACTCGGTAGCATGCGCGAGGAGATCTTCGAAAATTCCGATCTTCAGCGGCAGCTTGGGCGACGGATTTTTCGGGAACGCTTTAGGAAACCGCTTTTGCAGCTTCCCGATGGTCAACACCACAGGGTCCACGGGTTTCGACCTGACCGCAACAGGCGCTGCAGCAGGCCGCGCTGGCCGAGGGGGGCGTGGCGGCTTGGCGACGGGCTTCGAGACCGGAGTGGAGGTGCGCTTAGAAGCTGGCTCAGAAGCTGGCTTAGCGGCCTGCGCGGAGGCAGGCTTATGCTCAGGCTTCGCCACGGGCTTTGACTGCGCGCGTTTCGCCTGTTTCTCTTTCTCGAATTGTTGTTTCAATACAGCGAGCTGTTCAAAGCCCATAGCACATGACCAGGCAAGTAAAACATCGATTCTAGCAGCCCGCCGGTCCCGGCGTTCTGCAGGCTCGGGCAGGCGGGACAATCTTCAGCCAATCGCGGCATCGGTCGACGCCGACAACCGCAATAAAACAGCAGTCGGAGGCCGATCAACAGTATGGAGGAGCCAAGACGGCATCTGCCCTCCACGGACGCTCTCAAAGCCCTCTAATCGAGCCCTGGGAGCGTCAACTGCCGCAACCTCCTCAATCGCTCACAGCGAGATTTCGGTTCCAAGCCGTGCGAGGAACTGACCCAGCCATTGCGGATGAGCAGGCCACGCGGGGGCCGTGACGAAATTGCCGTCAGTGACCGCGCTGTCCACTTCAATGTCTGCATAGTCGGCGCCGGCCAACCGGACTTCCGGCGCGCAAGCAGGGTAAGCGGAAATCCGCTTGCCGCGAATGACGTCGGCGGCAGCCAGCAACTGCGCGCCGTGACAGACTGCCGCGATCGGTTTTTCGGCAGCAGCGAACTGCCGTACGATTTCGATTACCCGCTTGTTGAGCCGCAGGTATTCCGGCGCACGGCCACCGGCGATCATCAGCGCGTCGTAGTGGGTGACATCGACGTCGTCGAAATTTGCATTCAGCGCGAACAGATGACCCGGTTTTTCGGTGTAGGTCTGGTCGCCCTCGAAGTCGTGAATCGCAGTCTTGATCTTGTCTCCGCTTTTCTTTCCAGGGCATACGGCGTGCACCGTATGACCGACCATTTGCAGCGCCTGGAAAGGCACCATCGTTTCATAATCTTCCGCAAAATCGCCGGTCAGAAATAGGATCTTCTTGGCTGCCATCTTGTTCTCCTGTCAAAGAAAATCACGTGCGAACGCGGCCCGGTCCAACCGGAACCACTCGATTTATCTTAGCTTGTCTTCATGGCAGAACGGAGATACTTTGCCGCTTGCCGGATAAATCGCGATTGAGCATCGAACGTGGGGACGGTTTGGATCAGCGTATTTTTCGCCCAACGCCAGCCGTTTTTGCTAACGTGCTGATCCTTTACCGGACCACGCGACAATGACGCGGCCGTGGCCCGTCAACCATGACTCCCCGCAGTCCTTCCCTGATAACCGACTTGCATGACCGATCCGCTGATTCCCGCCACGCTTGCGTTCCGCCCCAACGGGTCGCCGTATTCGCCTGAATATGGCGATATCTATCACAGCATCGTGGGCAGTCTTGCCCAGTCGCACTATGTATTCTTGCAAGGCAACGGCTTGCCCGGACGATGGCAGGGGCGTCAAGCGTTCACCGTGCTTGAAACCGGTTTCGGCATGGGTATCAATTTCCTGACGACATGGGCTGCGTGGCGAGCCGATCCCGCGCGCAGCGAACGGCTGCATTTTGTGTCTATCGAAAAGCACCCGTTTTCGGCCGATGATCTGCGTCGCGCCTACGCGGTGACCGTGGACGATGCCTCGGTCCTCGCACTAGCCGATACGCTCGCCGCGGCGTGGCCGGCGCTGGAACCCGGCACGCACCAGTTCGATTTCGACGATGCCAGCGTCACGCTGACGCTCATATTCGGCGACGCGGTGGATATCTTGCCTACGCTGCGGTTGCGCGCGGATGCGTTTTATCTCGATGGCTTTGCGCCGGCGAAAAATCCTGAACTCTGGACGCCTGCGATCTTCAACTCACTCGCCGCCCAAGCAGTCGACGACGCGACGTTTTCCACCTATACCAGCGCCGGCGATGTGAAACGCGCGCTGCTGCAAGCGGGTTTTGAATACCGGAAAGTGGCAGGCTTTGGCTGGAAACGCGCGATGCTCGTGGGCCACTTCGCTCCGCGCTAAGAGGCTGATGGAAAGCTTACAACGCATCTCTCCTCGCAGCGCCACCCGCGGCCAGTCAGAGGCCTATTCCAGAACAAAAAAATTTTATTGAGTGAAGACCGGAATGCATGCTTTCCCGGTGGTTCCGCGCTTGCCATACTTCGTTTGAGGACCGCGCTGTCGTTCACTGCCGGATGAATAGAGGCCGACGCTTGCGCATTGTAAGAAAGTGTTACGGCGATCCGCAAGATATTCCAGGCCTTGCCGATGATCGCCGCCATGAAACCTGCGATTGCTCATTGGCTAAGCGACGATCGATGGCGCACAGTACGTCCACCGCTCGAGCGCCAGGAGCCGGTGATGGTGGCAAACTTGCTCTAACAGTTGACGGCAGTCGGCTTCACTCTGTCGGGAGCGTCGCAATCAACTGCGTGGACACACGCTCCGCCTGCGCAAACTCGAGTCCAACCGACGCCAAGGCGCGATACATCATTTACTGAATAGGGAATTCCCCAATGGCCGATCGATCTGACAAGCGGGATGACAAGCAGAATGACAAGCAGAATGACAAGCAAGCACCCGCCCGCGCGACCGGCATGAAGCGAGGACTCACGTCGTACGGCGACCAGGACTTTTCACTGTTCTTGCGCAAGGCGTTCATCAAGGGCGCCGGATATACCGACAAGGCCTTGAACCGGCCGGTCATCGGTATCGTCAATACGGGGAGTGCGTATAACCCTTGCCACGGCAACATGCCGCAACTGATTGAAGCGGTGAAGCGCGGCGTGATGCTCGGGGGCGGCTTGCCGATGGACTTCCCCACCATCTCCATTCACGAAAGCTTTGCGTCGCCTACTTCAATGTACCTGCGCAATCTGATGTCGATGGATACCGAGGAAATGATTCGCGCGCAGCCCATGGATGCGGTCGTTCTCATAGGCGGTTGCGACAAGACCGTGCCCGCGCAACTGATGGGTGCGGCGTCCGCGGGAACGCCTGCCATCCAGCTCATCACCGGGTCCATGCTGACCGGCTCGCACCGTGGTGAACGAGTGGGTGCATGCACCGATTGCCGGCGCTATTGGGCCAGGTTTCGCGCGACCGAGATCGATGAGGAAGAGGTCGCCGACGTCAACAACCAGTTGGTCGCGAGCGTGGGAACGTGTTCGGTGATGGGCACTGCGAGCACCATGGCCTGTGTCGCGGAAGCGTTGGGCATGACGGTCCCGGGCGGCGCGTCGCCGCCAGCGGTTACTGCCGACCGGATCCGCGTGGCGGAAGAAACGGGCGCACGCGCGGTTCAGATGGCGCTCGACGGTCTCACCATCGACAAGATTCTTACCGTGAAAGCCTTCGAAAACGCGATGCGCGTGCTGCTGGCCATTGGCGGCTCGACCAATGCGATTGTTCATCTGACTGCTATTGCCGGACGACTGGGACATCGGGTCGATCTGGACACGCTCGACCGGATGGGCAAGGAAACGCCGGTGCTGCTGGACCTGAAACCCACCGGCCAGCACTACATGGAAGATTTCCACAAGGCGGGCGGCATGGCGACACTGCTGCGCGAACTCAAGCCGTTGCTCCATCTGGACGCGCTGAGCGTCACCGGGCGCACGCTTGGGGAAGAGATCGAGCTTAGCGGACCCGGATATCAGCAGGACGTTGTACGATCATTTAGTCATCCGATCTATCCGCAAGGCGGGCTCGCGGTATTGCGCGGCAATCTCGCGCCGGGCGGCGCGATCATCAAGCAATCCGCTGCCGATCCGGCATTGATGGAGCATGAGGGGCGGGCGGTTGTATTCGACGATCTCGAGGACATGACTAGCCGGATCGACGACGAAGCGCTGGACGTGACCGCCCAAGACGTTCTTGTGCTGAAGAACATTGGCCCGGCCGGTGCACCGGGGATGCCCGAGGCGGGGTATATCCCCATTCCGCGAAAGCTCGCGCGAACGGGTGTCAAGGACATGGTGCGGATCTCCGATGGCCGGATGAGCGGCACCGCGTTCGGCACAATCGTTCTGCACGTCACACCGGAAGCCGCCATTGGCGGCCCGCTTGCCCATGTCCGCAATGGAGACCGGATTCGTTTGAGCGTGATCAACCGGGAGATTGCGCTGCTTGTTCCGCAAGCTGAATTGCATCAGCGTGCGCTCGACAACCCCGTGGTTCGTCCGACCGCAGGACGGGGTTACCGGAAGTTGTTCTTGCAGACGGTGACGCAGGCGGATGAAGGAGTGGATTTCGATTTCCTGCAGAGCGAAAGTCTTCAGCAGGATAACAAGGCGGGCGAGAAATAGAGCCTGTCGGCGGGCTAAACAGCTCGCGCGACGGCCCGTGTCTGGCACTCGGGCCGGGTTGGGCCGGGTTGGGCCGAAGCGCTGGCGCCGCGGCCGTTCCGGCAGCCGTAGCCGAAGGCAGCAGCTAGTCCAGGCCAAGACTCGACGGCGTCTCTGCATCTCGCATGTTGTAGGCGGACAGGATCCGGTACAGGGTTACACGGGACACACCGAGTTCGCGCGCCGCGTCGCCTACGCGCCCGCGATTCCTCAGCAAGGCCATTTCGATAGCCTGTCGTTCTCCCACTTCGCGCGCCTGCGCAAGCGACATGGGCACGCATTCCGCAAACTCGCCGAGTTCGAGATCATGCGCGCCGATCAACCGGCCTTCGGCCATCACGATCGCGCGCCGCACACGGTTGATCAGTTCCCGCACATTACCGGGCCAGCCATAGTTATGGATCGCGGCGATGGCGTCAGGGGCGAAACCGCGAATACGCCGGCTAGCGTCTTTCTCGAATCGATCCAGCATGTGCCGGGCGAGCAATTCAATGTCCTTGCCACGCGCCCGTAACGGCGGCTCCTCGATCTGCAGCACGCACAAGCGGTGGTAAAGGTCAGAGCGAAACCGGCCTTCAATCATGGCAGTCTGCATGTCCACGTGCGTGGCCGAGACAATGCGCACGTCAACGGAGGTGGACTCGTGACCGCCCAGGCGCTCGATCTTGCGTTCCTGAAGGAAACGCAACAGGCTCGCCTGGCTCTCCAGCGGCAGGTCACCTATCTCATCGAGGAACAGCGTGCCGCCGTTCGCGGCTTCAACGCGCCCGATCTTGCGCTGATTCGCGCCGGTGAACGCGCCGCGTTCATAACCGAACAACTCGGATTGCAAAAGATGCGCGGGAATGGCCCCGCAGTTGATCGGGACAAACGGCTCGTTGCGGCGCACCGACCGCGCGTGAATGGCCACCGCCGTCAGTTCCTTACCCGTTCCCGATTCGCCGGAGATAAACACGGGCGCGTCGGTCATGGCCACTTTGCGGATCGCGCGGAAGAGCGCGAGCATGGCGTCGCAAGAGCCGATCATGTCGCCTTCGGCGTTGCTATCGCTCTTCGCGCTCACGGGGTCGCGTGTCCCTCCGTCATGCAAGGCAGCGATTCCGTAAGCATGGCCCAGCGCATTCAGAATGCGCTCGCCAGACGCGGGGAGCGTTACATAATCAAAGCAAAAATCCCGGACGAGACGCCGGATGGTTGAATCTTCAAGTTGCGCCGGTGACAAGAGCGCTAACCAGCCCACTGTTTTTACCGATAGCCAGTTTTCGGCCAGCCGCAGATTGGCCAGAACGTTTCGCGCCGAGAAATCGAGTAACCCCCCGCTGGGCTTTGATGAAAAATTTCCCGGCTCACGGTCCAGTTCCAGGGATTTGACTGTCCAGCCGCGCGTATCCAGGAGCGAGCGAAGTTCGAGCGTCAAAGGATCGCCAACGTAAAACAGATGCCTGGGAAGCGGTGACGAAGCAGCCATGAAAGTCATACCGGTTAGTTATAGCGAACACCGCTATCAAGACGCTGCGGGGTCAGCACATTTTGGGCACGTGGCGATAAGTTGCAGTTGCCGGCCTCACGAAAACTGCACGCGCTTTGTTTATAACGACTCAGTACGCGGAAACTTGAAGGAATCGAGGTAGATCGGCTGTCTCTTGGTCATGCCGTAAAGCCCCGTTTGAAGTTCGCGTTCCGTTTTCGGGTGAGCATCAAGCAAAAAACAGGTCACACGTCTCTTGTCCTCACCGGCAAGGATTTTTTTCGGCAATAAGTTTTTATAGCTCTTAATAGCACATGTTTTCTTCGCATGTGGCCAGTCGGCTTGCTTTTTGCCGCCAAAACTAATTATTTCACGTTATTTGACGTTCGCCCATTTACAGGTAGCGACCAGGCTCGATTGTTATGAGAACACACGTGCGGCGAGTTCAAATCCGGTGCCGGACAAGGGGCTTCGTGGTCGCGGCCTCGCGCTCGGCATTGGAGGCAAATACTAATTTAGGCTGAAAACAGCGCTTTGGCTCAATTATTTGTATGAACATATAAGATCCCAGTCGCGGCGCGGCCTGGGCTCAGGTTGCCGCCTATCGGGTTACCCCTAGCCAGCATCATCCCAACATCTTTCCCGCACCCTTGAGCACGTCGCGAATTCCAAGTGCGGGATAGGCTTGGTCGACGGTGCGCATATCCGCATGCGTCTCCTCGACAATCCAGTCGTGGATCGCTTCTACAACCGGACGCATCGGCCGGCTTTCCGGCGATACCGGACAACACCGCCTGCTCGTCACAAGCAACTCCTGCTCGGCCGGCAGCAACGCACCTTCCGCCAGCCAGTGCGAAACCACGTTGAGCCAGCCAAGCGCGATCCCTTGCACAGGCAACGCGGCTTGCACGACGGTGGTGTAGTCGTCGAAGTTCAGCATGCTGGCCGCACGCCGCTTATGCGGGCCAACCGCACTGAAGCGGTCATGCCAGCCACGCTCGCCATCGTCCATGACGATCACGGTGTCTCCATGCGTGCCGGCCTCGTCCAGCAGCGCCTGTTCGTGGTACCGGCGGTTGCACACCGGCAGCAGCACTCCAGGCATCACCAGCACACTGTTCGCACCTATCTCGTCTTGTGTCATGAAGCGCATGCCAGGATCGACGTCGACAAGCGGCTCGCCAATGCGCCCGGAAATCAGCTGAAAGCGCAGGTCGACGGAGGGAAATGCCTGGTTGAGCCGGTTCATGCGCGGCATCTGCCAGTGCGTGGTGAATGCGGTCAATACCGATAACGTCACCGACTCCACCCCGGTTGCGCGCGCTTCGATCTGATCTGTCTCGCGGCGAAAACGCGTCCGCCCGAAGCAAGACCATTTAGCAGCGACAGTGCGACGGGGCGAAGCGACAGGGTTCTCATCGAAGGCGGTCCTGATGGTCGAGCGATTCGGTTGGCGGTCACGGAGTCGCATGCGGCTTGCCCGTTGATACAAAACTCCTCGCGCGATCAATGTAATGTCTTCTTCTTGCCATGCTGTCCATCCGGACTCGTCTGCTCAAGCGACCGCTGTTGCAATGCAAGGCAAGATGCGCACGGCTGGCATGGGGAAAATTCAGGGGGCCATTTTTGAGGACGAAATGCCGCAATTGTTTGAGTATCCATAACATGGAGTAATGGTCGGCGTGGGGTGCGGCGCTCAAGTCAGAATTCCCTTAAGCCGCGAGCAGCGCTTTCTTAGCGATTTTCGGGGGTTTCCCGATTTCGAAACTCTGGGTCGTGTTTTACGATCGAGCAATCCCGGACTCCTTGCTCTCCACATTCTGCGATGAGCGCCGATTCTTTCGACCCCAAGCCTGCCGCCGAGCAAATAGACGCTATCTGCCTGCGCCTGTTCGATTCGTGGTGCGATAGCAGAAACGTTATCTCTTTAACCTTCCTGCTGCGTTGCTGGCCGTTGATCAGCATGGACGCGGCTTCGCTCAGACGACTTTGCAATACCCTGGGCGAGCTTCGGGAATCAAATGGCAACGTACTGGATGAGAAGCAGGCGGAACTGCTGGCCGAACTAAACCAATGTATTGATGACCTGCAGGTGCATGCGCCGGAAGATCGCGCGATTATTCGCCAGAGCCGCGATCGCGCATGGGCCACGTCGAAGTTATTGCGGCTTTGCAGGATCGAACCATAGCCCCTTGCATCCATAGGGTATCCACGAGGGCAGAAACGGATTCTTGAGCTCGATGACGGTTCGCGTCTTCAGCTTGAGTTCTGCTAACTGCTTGGCGAAATCGCGGTCGAAAAAAGCGTCAAAACGATCGTCGCGTTCCATTTGTTCCAGCCCGTCGTTGATGCGGGCTGCCAGACGTGGATCGGATTTGCCGATGTAGAAGCATTGGGCGAATGCGTACTTGATCAGCCGATGCTGCTCGATCGCGAGATCGGGATAACGCATGCGACAGGCGGCAAGCTCTTCAGTCGCCTCAGTGACGCCGCGAGGAAACATGTCGAAGCGTCCATGTGTCAGCATGAGAAACGACGACTCATAGGTCTCGGCGGCCTTCACCGGGACGTTGTTGTACGCGTATACGCGTACATCGCCCCATGACGCGCCCTGGCCGACCGAGAGCGTGCGGATTTGATCCAGCATCTGGACTCGGGCAATTTTTGCGTGGCTGCCCTTCGAAATCAGCGCGACACGATAGCCAAGCAAACCCTTGGTGTTATGCCATCGTTAGACCACCGCCGCCAGAGCGTGCAGAATAGGTGGATCAAGAACGAAAGGCGGGTTTGAGGAAGAACTATGGCGCTCAATACGTTCGGTGGACTGTGCGACCTGGTCGGTCGCCACCGCAGCAGTGTCGTGATGCGGCTACTCGCTACAGTGTTCCTGTTCAGTTGCACGGTCACACTCACGCTCACGGCGCTTCAACTGTATCGCGACTATCACCGCGGGGTGATGCTGATCGAAAGCCGGCTTGCGGAGATTGATGGCAGTTATCGCGGTAGCCTGGGCGAAGCGCTCTGGCGGCTCGACCGGCCGCAACTCGAACTCCAGCTCGAAGGCATTCTCCATCTGCCGGACATACGGCTGGCCGAAGTCACCGAGGTGATCGCCAGCGACAGCTCCATGGTGGTCGCCGCCGGAACCCATTCACGCGGTCCGGTCATGGTGCGCAGTTTTCCGATCGTGTATCGCATCCAGGGTCACGAGGAATCGATCGGCACGCTGCGCGTCGAGGCAACCCTCGCCAACCTGTACAACGAACTGTTCAGGACAGCATTGGTGATCTTGCTGAGCCAGGGCGCCAATACGTTTCTCGTGTCGCTGTTCACCATCTACATTTTCTCGCGGCTCGTCACGCGCCATCTCGCCGCGGTGGCGCGACGCGTCGAAAGTTACGACTTCCGGCAGGCGCCGCAAACCTTCACGCTGCAGCGCCGCCGGCCGCGCCGTCCGGACGAACTCGAACGGGTAGTGGCCGCGTTCGACTCCATGTGCGCACGCCTGCACCGCGCTTATATCGACGAGCGGGAGGCTGCCGAGGGGCGCGAAGCCCGGCGCACCGCCGAGGCGGCCAATCGGGCTAAATCCGAATTCCTCGCCAACATGAGCCACGAATTACGCACGCCGCTGAACGGCATCCTGGGGTACGCACAAGTCCTGGGCCGGGACCGCACGCTCAGTGAGCGGCAGCGGGACGGACTCGGCGTGATTCAACGCAGCGGCGAACACCTGCTTGCGTTGATCAACGACATTCTTGATATCGCCAAGATCGAGGCCGGCAAAATGCCGTTCGATATTGTTGCGGTGCCACTCGCCGGACTGCTAGGTGACGTCGAGGAAATCATTCGCGTGAAGGCTGAGCAAAAGCAGCTCGTCTTCGTGTGCGAGGCAGCGCGCGACGTGCCCAACGCCGTGCGTGCCGATGAACGGCGGCTGCGCCAGGTACTGCTCAACCTGCTGGCAAACGCAGTGAAGTTCACCGACAGAGGCTACGTGAGCTTGCGCGTGGCGCTTTTGCTGGATGGCCGGGTCCGCTTCACGGTGGAAGATACCGGGATCGGCATTGGCGACATGCAACGTGAGCTGATCTTCGAACCCTTCGAGCAAACTGGCGACGAGCAACGGCATCGTGGAGGGGCCGGGCTCGGTCTCGGCATCAGCCGGCAACTCATGCGCTCGATGGGAAGCGACATCCTGGTCGAAAGCCGCAAAGGCGAGGGCAGTACCTTCTGGTTCGACCTCGAAGCGCAACCGGCACCGTCCGTGTCGGCAGAGTCGCATGCCGCGTGGGTGGTCACCGGTTACACAGGAGTGCGCAGGAGCGTGCTGGTCATCGACGACGTTGCCACCAACCGTGCGGTGGTCGCCGACATGCTGGGGCAGATCGGCTTCGACATGATTGAAGCGGCCAGCGGTCAGGAAGCGCTGGAAAAAGCTCAGGTGAAGCGCCCGTCGCTTGTCCTGACCGACATCGTGATGCGTGAGATGGACGGACTTGAAACCATGCGCCGCTTGCGGCTTCTGCCGGACTTTGCCGGTGTGCCGATCATCGCGATCTCCGCCAGCCCGACGGGTGGCGACGAAAAGCGCAGCCTGGGCGCCGGCGCCGACGCGTTCGTGGCGAAACCCATCCATCTCGACACGCTACTGACGAAAATTGCCGCGCTGCTCTCGCTCACCTGGACTTATGCGTCGCTCGGCGAGCCGCTGGTCCAATCCATTGCGATGATGCCGTGCCCGGCGGTGCCTTCGCAGGAAATGCAGGACCTGCACCGGCTTGCACGCCAGGGCAACATGCGCGAGATCGTCTTGTGGGCCGAACGCATTGCAACCCTCGACGAGCGTTACAGCGCGTTCGCGACTGAATTGCGCTCGCTTGCGAAGAACTACCGGACCAAGGCGATCGTGCAATTCGTCGAGCGACATCTTGAAGGGGGGCACGCGTCATGAATGACAACACGACTATCGACCTTGCACCTGCAACGCT
>Ga0302234_10002549_pt1 | contig 11504 bp, 8 predicted proteins | sample II_Palsa_N3_2_FD_193576 | JGI IMG/M metagenome (GOLD analysis project Ga0302234, IMG submission 193576) | Peat permafrost microbial communities from Stordalen Mire near Abisko, Sweden - II_Palsa_N3_2 | ecosystem: Environmental > Terrestrial > Soil > Palsa > Peat permafrost | place: Sweden... | reverse complement strand
ACCCATTTGGATTCAGCGTCAAAGTCAATCACAAGGATTTACGAGACATGGAACAGGGAACAGTAAAGTGGTTCAACGACGCCAAGGGATTTGGCTTCATCAGCCGTCAGAACGGTGAAGACGTGTTCGTGCATTATTCGGCGATCAACTCCAATGGTTTCAAAAGTCTGCAAGAGGGCCAGGCCGTTCAGTTCAACGTAGTAAAGGGACCGAAGGGGTGGCAGGCGTCCGACGTTCAGCCTCTCTAAGCTTCGGCTAAGGGGTTTGACCGGTGGGTGAGTTTTGTTCACTGAGCAAAAGGGAAGAGCTGTGCTCTTCTCTTTTGCATTTAAGGGTGCGGGTGCGGGGGCGTGGCTGAGGGGGGAGGCTGCGGTGGAGCGGGGTCAGGTATGGGCTGGCCGTCGGGTCCGATGAGGCGGTTGCTATCGATGATGGTGGAGGTGGAGTGGAACTTCCGGTAGTCGGAGGTGAGCCGATGGACGCGTCCGTTGAAGCTAGTGAAGAGAAGGAAGCGGATTTTGCCCTGTCCGGTGGCTTCGATGGGTAGCCAGACTTCATCGTTAATCCGGCCGTAATGGACTTCGAAACTCGAACCTTCCTTGATATCGACGACGAGGCCCCCGCCGATCTTGAAGTTTTGGAGGAAGTGACCCGCGGCGCGAACGAGGACATGCTCATGTTCATCGATCCAGACGGTGCCGACGAGGTCGCGAAACACTTTCTCGAACTCGCTATGGGTTTTGGCGTTGGGATCGCCGTTATAGTCGGCGACGATGGTGGGGCGACCGTTGAGGTCGACACGGCGGGCATTGGTGAAGGAGCCAAGTTCAAGGACGCGGGAGGCGGTGACGAAGGAGTCGCCGTTGGTGTTGGTTTCTTTGCCTTGGGACTCGAGCTTCTCACGACGGGCTTTCGCTTTGGCGACTTCTTTGTCGATGCGATCGCTTTCTTTGTGGGTTTCTTCGGGGGTAAGCGGTTTGCCGTCGCGGGCGACGATGCGTTCGACACGAACGCCGTCGATCGTGATGCTTTCAGAATCAGTGGTGGTGGACTTTTTGAGGTCGCCATTATTGTCGAGCTCCAGTTGCTGGAGGCGGACGTGGTAGGTGTAATCACGAGCGGCGGCATCTGTGACCTTTTCGTTGCGTTCGACGTCGAGGAGAAGTTGGGGGATGGGTGGGAGGTCCTGCGCGGACGGCGAGGGTTTGTCGGGCGTTGACGATGTAGTCTCCTGCGCGAAGGCGCCCGCGCTGGCGAGAAGCAGGAGGAGTGCGCGGCAGCGGTGGCCCATGCTGAAGGATAAACCGAGGCGAGCGCAGCGGCGAGATGGGGGAGGTGACGGGGATGGCATCATAGAGGTGTGGGTGAGACTGGGCACGTTGATACAACCGACTTAGCGACGGCGCCGCAGCCGATTCCTGGGGGACCGAATGCGTTTGGGCCGCTAAAGATTCCGTTGTTTCGAGACCGGTGGGTGGCGTCGACGGTGTCGAGTTTGGGCACGTGGATGCAGGACACTGCGGGCACGTGGTTGATGACGGTGCTGACGACGTCGCCGCTGTTGATTGCGCTGATGCAGACGGCGGCTAGCTTGCCGGTACTGTTTTTGGGATTACTTGCAGGCGCGACTGCGGATATTTACGAGCGGCGCCGGCTGCTGATTTTCTGGCAGTGCTGGATGCTGGCGAGTGTTGCGGTGCTGGCGGTGCTGACGTTTGTGGGTGTGATTACGCCGGTGACGCTGCTGCTGTTTACTTTTTTGTTGAACATCGGGTCGGCGATGAACAATCCTGCCTGGCAGGCGATTGTTCCAGAGCTGGTGCCGCACGAGGAGATTCCAAATGCGGTGACGTTGAATGCGGCGAGCAATAATATTGCGCGCGCGCTGGGGCCGGCGCTGGGCGGGTTGATGATTGCGGCGTATGCGGTGCCCCATCGCGGAGCGGCGTGGGTGTTTGCGCTGAACTCGGCTTCGTTTGCGGGCGTGATCTGGATTTTGTGGCGGTGGAATCGGCAGCCGATTTTTCAGAGTGCGCTGCCGGCGGAGCGGATTGCGGGTTCGGTGCGATCGGGGCTGCGGTATCTGCGTCATGCGCCGGACTTGCAGGGGCCGTTGATTCGCGCGTTTACGTTTACATTTTTTGTGAGCGCGGTGTGGTCGTTGCTGGCGCTGGTGGCGAAGAGAGATATGCACCAGGGCGCGATGGGCTACGGGATTTTGAATGGCTGCCTGGGGGTGGGCGCGGTCGTGGGAGCGACGCTGCTGGGGAGAATTCGGCAGCGGGTGGATGCGGACACACTGCTGCTGGCGACGGGCGTGTATTACGTGGCGACGATGGTGGTGCTGGCGGTAGTGCCGCTGCCGTGGGTAGCGATTGTGGCGCTGCTGGGTGCGGGGTTTGCGTGGACGACGACGATGTCGACGTTGAATGTGAGTGTGCAGTTGAGCGTGCCGGCTTGGGTGTATGCGCGGGCGCTGGGGGTGTACCTGATGGCGTTCCAGGGAGGGCTGGCGCTGGGCAGCGCGCTATGGGGTACGGTGGCTGAGAGAACGTCGACGAAGACTTCGTTGATTTGTGCGGCGATTGGATTGGCGGTGAGTCTTCCGTTCTTGCAGCGCATACATATTTTGAAGGGACTGCTGCCGGACCTGACTCCTTACAAGTGGAAGCGGCCGCTGCCTGGGTTTGCGGCTACGCCTGATCCAGATGATGGGCCGGTGAGAATCTCGGTGGACTACCGTGTGGCGGCGGAGGACTATGCAGCGTTTACGCATGCGGTGCGGGGGCTCGAAGGGGTGCGGTTGCGAGGGGGCGCGGTGCGTTGGGGGATTTATCGGGATGCGGCCGATCCCGAGCATTTGAACGAGACGTTTGTGATGGAGAGTTGGCTGGATTTTCTAAGGTCGCGGGAGCGGATGACGCTGGCGGACCAGGCAATTCGGGAGGAGGTGAATGCGATGCATCGGGGGGTGGAGTCGCCGAAGATTACGTATCAAGTGTGGGCGGGGTCCTACGCGGACGGCGAGGGCGCTTCGGTCCTGCGCGGACGGCGGGAGGGGTCGCATGGTGGCGGAGAGGCCTGAGCGATTGGTAGGTGCGTCGACTTATAATTCGTGTGCTATGAAAAACTTGTGTAAGCTCTTCTCCTTCGTCCCAGTGGTTCTTTCGTGTTTGGTTGCGGCGCCTTTAGGTGCGCAGTCGATGAGCGGTATGTCGATGGGCTCTGCGGAGGCGGGGGCGTTGGCTACGCCGGCGCAGATGCAGGAGCGGTTGGGGACCGTGAATTTTCCGGTGTCGTGCGGGGCGGGGACGCAGGCGGCGTTTGATCGCGGCGTGGCGCTGCTGCATGACTTCTGGTACGAAGAGGCCACGAAGCAGTTCGAGCGGATTGCGAAGGCCGATCCCGGGTGTGCGATGGCGCATTGGGGTGTGGCGATGAGCTCGTTCCACCAGATATGGAATCGGCCCAACGCGGAGGCGAGGAAGTTGGGGTGGGAACAGATGGAGGCGGCCGAGGCGCTGCCGGTGAAGACGCAGCGGGAGAAGGATTACATTGCTGCGCTGGCGGGATTCTTCAAGCCGGGGACGGAGGAGTATCCGGCGCGGATTGCGGCGTACTCGGATGCGATGGGGAAGTTGTATGCGCAGTATCCGGACGACGTGGATGCAGGGGCGTTTTATGCGCTGTCGCTGCTGGCGGCGAAGTCCCCGGATGACTTGACGCAGACGCAGGATCGGAAGGCGATGGCGGTGTTGCAGCCGCTGTTTGTGAAGGACCCTGATAACCCGGGAGTCGTGCATTACATCATTCACGTCTGCGATAACCCGGCGATGGCGGCGGAGGGTTTGGCGGCGGCGGATCACTATGGTGAGATTGCGCAGTCGGGGCCGCATGCGTTTCATATGCCGGGACACATCTACTCGCGGCTGGGGTTGTGGTCGAAGGATGAGGCGTCGCAGCTGGGGTCGATCGCGGCGTCGCAGGCGGCGGAGAAGCGGGGTGAGAGTGGGCTGATGGACGAGCCGCACTCGTATGACTTTTTGATCTATGCGTATTTGCAGAGCGGGAAGGATGTCCTGGCGAAGAAGGAACTGGAGGCGAGCAGCGCGCCGCTGGAGATGATCGCGGGTATGGGGGAGAACGGTTCCGCGCATATGGAGGGAATGGTTCCGTACTATCGGCTGAAGCTGCCGGGGTTTTATGCGCTGGAGATGCATGAGTGGAAGGCCGCTTCGGGAATAGAGCCGGTGGCGGGGACGAGGCCGGCGACGGCCACGCTGGCGTACTGGTTGCGCGCGGTGGCGGATGGGCATTTGAAGGAGCCGGCGAAGGTGCGTGCGGATTTGGCGAAGTATGACGCGTTGATGGCGGAGGCGCGCAAAGGAAAGGACGCGTACGAGGTGGAGGGAACGGGCACGAAGATTGAGCGCAACGAGATAGTGGCGTGGGTGGCGTATGCCGAGGGGAAGCAGGACGAGGCGTTGACGGCAATGCGCGCGGCTGCGGATCTGCAGGACCAGGTGGGACAGGGCGAGGTGGACATTCCGGCGCGCGAGATGCTGGCGGATATGCTGCTGGACTTTGGCAAGCCGAAGGAGGCGCTGGCTGAGTATGAGGTCGCGCTGAAGCTGAGTCCGAACCGGCTGAATGGATTGTTCAACGCGGGGAGGGCTGCGGAGGCTGCTGGCGAGAAGCAGAAGGCCCAGTTTTATTACGCGGAGTTGTTGAAGTCGACGGATGGGGGAGCGGGGTCGGCGCGGCCGGAGTTTGCGCATGCGAAGAGCTTTGTGGCGGGATCGGAGCGGGCGGGGAATTAGGTTTTAATTTTGTTGCGCGAGGGGTGAGTTGTGAAGACCCGAACGGCGGCGCAGATGTTTGCAGTCAATGAGCGGGTGAATCAACTGCTGCTCGCGCGGCTGGATGCTGCGGCGTGGAGAGCTAAGCCGGTGGGTGGGGTGCGGACGATTGCGGCGATCGTTACGCATGTGCACAATGTGCGCGCGAAGTGGGTGCGTTTGAATGCACCGCAGGTGGGAGTGCCGGCGCAGTTGCATTGGGCGCGGTGTACGCAGGAACAGGCTCGGGTGGGGTTGGCGGAGAGTGCTAATGCTTGTGAGGGGATGCTCGCGCTGGTGGAGAACGGCGAGGTGAAGGAATTTCTTCGCGATGGTTGGGCGAAGGTGTGGGCGCTGGGGAAAAGGGATGTTGGGATGGAGATGGTTTGTTACATGGTGGCGCATGAGTCGCATCATCGCGGGCAGATTTGTATGCTCGCGCACCAGATGGGGTTTGAGTTGCCGAAGGATGTGATGAGTGCGATGTGGAGTTGGGAGAGGCTTTAGGATTCGGTGGACGCTTGCGGCTGAGCGCAGTGGGGGAATGCGGTGATGCGGAGTTTGGCGGCGGCGTAGGGGATGAGGGTGATTTGTTCGAGGGGCTCGGCGGTGGTGACGGGGCTTGGGGGGACGGGGTCGGCTACGCTGTCGACGGCTTGCCAGGATTTTAGTTTGCGCGCGGGGAGGGTGATGGTTACGGGCGCGCCTTCGTGGGTGAAGGGGGCGCCGGTGACGGGGTGCTCGGCGGTGTGGATTGAGTTGGGGTTGTCGACGGCGAGGGCGTAGTTCCATTGCGTGTTGGGGTAGACTTGCCAGTCGGCGGTGAGGTTGCGGTCGCGGAGCTTGAGCCAGGTTTCTCCTATGGGGTAGGAGAAGACTAGCGGGCCGCGGTTGACGGAGAGGGATTGATTGAAGCCGGGGATCGCGCGCGGTTGCATGGGGAGGGTTAGTTCGACTACGTCGCCGGGGCTCCAGGCGCGATGGATACGGGCGAAGGTGCCGGGGGTTGGTGCGGGCTGCGGCTGGTTGTTGATGCGGAGGGTTGCGTTGACAGCCCAGGCGGGGATGCGGAGATGTAGGGGAAAGGCTGTCGGCGTCGCGGGGGTGAGTGTGAGTGTGATGCGGTCGCGGAAGGGGTAGTCGGTGTCTTCGTGGATGGTGATGGGAACGCCGCGGACCGGGGTGGTGAGGGTGGTTGGGAATAGGCGGTGGCGGCTAGGCCGTCGTCTGCAGAGGCCATCCAGAGGCTGGCGGTGAATTTGGGCCAGCCCTGGTGGAAGTTGGCGGTGCAGCAGCCGAAGTTGGGATCGAGGCCGTAGATGTTGGACTCGGGGCCGTCGGTGGTCCAGGGTTTGTGGTGCAGGGAACACTCGACCTGGTTGGGCTCCTGGTTGTATTGGTGGGCCCACATGTCGTCGGTGAAGGCGCCGGGGAGAGCGTTGAAAGCGATGAGTTCGAGGCGGTCTCCGAGGGCGGGGTCGCCGAGGATGGCGAGGGATTGTTCGAGCGAGAACATGGTTTCGACGACGGTGCAGAGTTCGGAGCCCTGCGAGGGATTGGGTCCGGCGAAGTGCTCGTCGCAGGAGAACATGCCGTTGGGGAGGCCGTGGTAGGTGTCGAGTGCGGAGAGCATCTGGTGTATGGCGGCGCGGTCGGCTGGATTGCCGGTGAGGACGGACCAGACTGGGGCTGCTTTGATGGCTTGGCCGTTGTTGACGCCGTGGGTGGAGAGGGCGAGGTCGCTGAGGCCGCCTTCGGGGAGGTGGAGTTGTTCGGCGGTCATGCGTTCGGTGTGGCGGAAGTCGGCGAAGTTTTTCTGCCAGTCGAAGCCCTGGGAGTGGAGGAGGCGGACGAGCGAGAGAAGGGAGGGGTCGCCGGTGCGGTTGTAGAGCCAGAGAGCGGTGAGGGCGTTGTCCTGCCAGCGGAACTTGCCCCAGTCTTGTAAGGGGCGCGAGGGGAGGGTCGCGAGCTGACAGGCGAGGTAGCGGGTGAGGAAGGGGAGGACGCGCGGGTCGTCGGTGGCTTCGTAATACTGGGTTAGGACTTTGAGCATGACCATGCGGGGCCACCAGTCGTTGTTGGAGGTGGGGCCGAAGTTGCCATTGGGTTGCTGGTGGGTGAGGGTCCAGTCGATGAATTTTTGTGCCTTGGCTTTGAGGCGGGGGTCGTCGAGTTGGTAGGCGAGGGGGAGGAGGCCGTCGATGAAGTAGGGGCCGCGCTCCCAGGATTCACCGGTGCCGCCGAGCCAGCCGCTGTTGGGGCCGACGTCGGACCAGGTTTCGTCGAGGTGACCGCCCAGGCCGTTGGCCTGGATCTGAAGTTGGGCGCGGAGCCAGCCGGTGGGGCGGATGGAGCCGAGCGGGAGGGGATAGAAGGCGTTGGGGGTTAGCGGGGCGTGATTCTTTATGGTGGCGCGTGTGGTGGTTGAGGCGTGCGCGGTGCGGTAGGGGAGGGCGGTGACGATGGATGCGGCGGCGGCTTGCTGGAGAAAGCGGCGACGGCTGGCGGGATGCGGCTTTTTGCGGGGCATGGTGGGTTGGTGGCGGGTCGACGCAACTCGCGCTCGCTTGACCTCATCGTACAACCCGCATCTCGGAAGCGGAACACGGGGCATACGGAATTGGCTGGGGAGGTGTAGGCTGTTTGTCGCATCGAGGGAAGCGGTAAGGCCATCTACTGCTTAGAGCGTTTAGGAGTGATCATGGCTTTTCGGATGGAGAAGTTGGGACAGCTTTGGAAGTTGGTGCGGGAGAGTCATGCGCAGCCGTTGGTGGGTGAGCCGCGCAAACCGTCGGCGGTGGGGGTGGCGGAGCAGGCGATTACGTTCATTGGGCACTCGTCGTTTTTGGTGCAGATGAAAGGGCTGGGGGTGTTGATTGATCCGGTGTTTGCTACGCGGCTGATTTTGCTGCGGCGGCAGCGGAGGGCTGGGGTGCGGGTGAAGGACCTGCCGGCGATTGATGCGGTGCTGTTGACGCATGCGCATATGGACCATTTGAATCGGCCATCGCTGCGGGCCATCGTGCGGCGGATGGAGGGTAGGGGACGTGTTGCGCCGGTGGTCATCGTACCGAATGGAGTGGAGGATTTGGTGGCGGACCTTGGGTTCTCGAAGGTGGTGGCGCTCGGATGGTGGGAGTCGGCTGAGGTGGAGGGGTTGAAGGTGACGGCGACTCCGGCGCGGCATTGGGGTGCGCGGATGTTCAAGGACACGCATCGCGGATTTGGCGGGTATGTGCTGGAGGCGCAGGGGGCGGAGACGGTGTATCACTCGGGCGATACAGCGTATTTTGGCGGGTTCAAGGAGATTGGGAAGAGGTTGCGGCCGAAGATCGCGTTGCTTCCGATTGGGGCTTATTTCCCGGATAGCTATCGGAGCGTGCATACAAGTCCGGAAGAGGCGCTGCAGGGGTTTGTGGATGTGGGTGCGGAGACGATGGTGCCGATGCACTACAACACGTTCAAGCTGGGGCGCGAGCCGATGGATGAGCCGCTGGCGAGGTTGTTGACGGTGGCGAAGAGTGCGGGCGTGTTGGATAAGGTGGAGGTGTTGACCGAGGGGGAGAGGTTGCTGGTGGGGGGCGAGGTGCGGACGGCGGTTGAGCGTGAGCCGGTCAGGGCCAGACGTGCTGGGCCCGAGGCTTACTCGGTGGGGTGATATGAGCAAGCACCAGATTCCTAGAGGGGAAAGAACGAGTACAGAAGCAGATCCTGCGCCTGCGGCGAAGGATGACAAACAGGGTGGTGTCGCGATTAGGACTCGTGGCCTAAGGCTAGGTCGATCAAGGTTTTCTCTTCGAGGGCGTGGGCTTTGGCGGAACCGGTTGCAGGGCTGGCGGCGGCGGTGCGCTTGACGCTTAGGACAGCGCGGTCGCCGGCGAGGCGGCGGAGCAGGGGGAGGACGTAGGAGAGAGGTCCCATGTTGGCGGGCTCCTCCTGGACCCAGATGATTTCGGTGGCGGAGGGGTGTTGGTCGAGGGCGGCCTGGAGTTCGTCCTCGGGGAAGGGGTAGAGCTGCTCGAGGAAGATGATGGCGACGGAGGTGTCGTTGCGCTTGGCACGCTCGACGCGGAGGTTGTGGCCGATTTTGCCGGTGCAGACGAGCAGGCGGTGGGGGTTGGTGATGGAGTTGTCGGGGAGAACATTCTGGAAGTGGTCGAGTGCGAGATCGGCGACGGGGGACATGGCGTCGGGGTGACGGAGCATGGATTTTGGCGTGAAGACGATGAGGGGCTTGCGCCATTTGCGCAGGGCCTGGCGGCGGAGGAGATGGAAGAATTGCGCGGCGGTGGATGGCTGGGCGATCTGGATGTTGTCCTGCGCGGCGAGCTGGAGATAGCGCTCCATGCGGGCGCTGGAGTGTTCGGGGCCCTGACCTTCGTAGCCGTGGGGGAGAAGCATGACTAGGCCCGAGAGCAGGCCCCACTTGGCTTCGCCTGCCGAGAGGAACTGGTCGATGATGATCTGGGCGCCGTTGGCGAAGTCGCCGAACTGGGCCTCCCAGAGGACGAGGGCTTCGGGGTAGTCGCGGGAGAAGCCGTACTCGAAGCCGAGGCAGGCGGCTTCGGAGAGAAGGGAGTTGTAGACCGACCAGCGGCCCTGGGTCGGGCCAAAGTTCCAGAGGGGGGAGAAGCGGGTTTCGGTCTCGATGTCGATGAGGACGGAGTGGCGCTGGTTGAAGGTGCCGCGCTGAGAGTCCTGGCCGGAGAGGCGAACGGGTGTGCCGGCTTTGAGGAGAGAGGCGTAGGCGAGGAGTTCGGCCATGCCGTAGTCGAGGGGCTTGCTGCCGTTGCCCATCTCGACGCGCTGGGCTAGCAGTTTTTCGAGCTTGGGATGAAGGTGGAAGCCTGCGGGCGCGGTGGTGAGGGCGGTGGTGAGGGAGGCGATTTCAGCGGCGTCGAGGCCGGTGCGGGGGTTGTCGTCTGCGCGGAGGGGGCCGCCGTAGTATGGCTTCCAGTAGTCGCGGATGTCGAAGAGTTTGGGCTTGCGGTTGGCGGCTGTTGCGGCCTTCTGTTCTTCGAGGAATCTGCCTTGGGAGTAGGCAATCTCTTCTGTGGGGTCGACACCAATTTGTTTGGCGTACAGCTGGAAGAGGGGCGGGTGGTCCTTGATCTTGGCGTAGCGAAGGGGTTGGGTGACCGTGGGATCGTCGACTTCGGAGTGGCCGTGGCGGCGGTAGCCGATGAGGTCGATGACGACGTCGGATTGGAAGGTCTGGCGGTACTCGGCTGCGAGAGCGGCGATGCGGACGACGGCCTGGGGGTCTTCGGCGTTGACGTGGAAGATGGGGATGGGGAGGCGCTTGGCGAGGTCGGAGGCAAAGCGCGAGGAGTTGGATTCGCCGGGGAGGGCGGTGAAGCCGAGCAGGTTGTTGACGATGACCTGGATGGTGCCGCCGATGTTGTAGCCGTGCAGGGTGGCGAGGTTGAGGGACTCGGCCCAGATACCCTGGCCGGCGAACGCAGCGTCGCCGTGGATGATCATGGGCATGACCTGGCGGCGGGCTTCGAGGAAGTCTTCCTTGCTGCGGTGCTTGGCGAGGCGTTCCTGGTAGGCGCGGGTGCGGCCCATGATGATGGGGTCGGCGGCTTCGAGGTGGCTGGGGTTGGAGGCGAGGTGGAGGTGGACGGTCTTGCCGTTGGCGGTGACGAAGTCGCCGGTAGCACCGAGGTGGTATTTGACGTCGCCGCCGCCGAGGGTGCTGCGGGGGTCGACGTCTTCAAACTTGGTGAAGATGTCGCGGGAGGGGCGATTGATGGTGTTGACCATGACGTTGAGGCGACCGCGGTGGCTCATGGTGAACAGGGAGCGGTTGACGCCGAGCTCGGCTGCGGTGGTGAAGAGCTGGTCTAAGAACGGGATGAGGGCGGTGAGGCCTTCGAGGGAAAAGCGCTTGGTGCCGAGGTAGCGCTGCTGGATGACCTGCTCGAAGAGGTCGGCGCGGAGGAGATCGGTGAGGATGCGGGCTGCAGGGATGGTCGTGGTGGCGGTAGGAGTTTCGAGGCGCTGTTGGATCCAGGCGCGTTTCTCGGTGGAGGGGATGTGCATGAACTCGGCGCCGATGCTGGAGGTGTAGATGCGGCGCGCCTCCTGGGTGTCGGGGGAGTCTTCGTCGGGGAGGTCTGCGACGGGAAAGGGTGCGGGCGGGAGGAGCTGGCCGAGGGGGTCGAGGGAGGCCTGGAGGTAGCCCCAGCGGCGGAAGAGGTCGAAGGTCGTTGCGCGGGTGGTTTGATCTTGCGAGGTGGCAGGCATGCACCTATAGGATGTCACGGGGTGGGGTTTGGACGCCAAGTTGCGGAAGGGCGGTGGGGAAAGGCTGGGGTGTGATGAGTGTCACTGACGGGTCCTGATGCGAGGCTTCAGGATGAAGTTGTTGGAGGATTCCCGGATGCCGTTGAACTCTCTCCCAGAGGCTGTGCAGGAGTCGTTGCCGACACCTTGTTCGTGTGTTGGGCCCTGTGCTGGATATGGAACACGAACGGGCTGCCCGTCGCTGCTGGTGCTGGCGACGCTGGCGAAAGCCACAAAGGAACTGGCTGCTTCATTGGATGAGGAGGCAGCTGCGTAGGAGATTGATCTTCAAACCAGTGAATTTTACTGTCGGCAGGACGGTAAATCTGGTCGCTGAAGCTCTATTCGGGACTCTCTTGGGAGAAAGGGTCTCAG
>Ga0302234_10002536_pt1 | contig 11549 bp, 10 predicted proteins | sample II_Palsa_N3_2_FD_193576 | JGI IMG/M metagenome (GOLD analysis project Ga0302234, IMG submission 193576) | Peat permafrost microbial communities from Stordalen Mire near Abisko, Sweden - II_Palsa_N3_2 | ecosystem: Environmental > Terrestrial > Soil > Palsa > Peat permafrost | place: Sweden... | reverse complement strand
GGCGCGCAGTTGATGCGACATACGCGTAGCGCGATGCTGAGCGTTCTGCGCAGCGACTACATTCGGACGGCGCGCGCCAAAGGGCTTTTACGCGGCACGGTGGTGGTCAAGCACGGCTTTCGCAATGCGCTGATTCCGATCTTCACGGTGCTCGCTTTGCTGTTCGGCGAACTGCTTGCAGGCGCTGTGCTAACGGAGCAAGTGTTCACTATTCCTGGTTTCGGCAAGCTGGTCGTCGACGCGGTTTTCAACCGCGACTACGCCGTTGTTCAAGGTGTCGTTCTGGTCACAGCGGTGGGGTTTATCGTGGTGAATCTGTTCGCCGATGTCTTGTACGTTCTGCTCAACCCGCGGCTGAGGAAAAGCTGATGGCGACTATTCTGGAAGTGGAAACAACCGCTCTGCCGCGCAAACGGAATCGCGCGTTGGGTCGCTTCATGCGCAATCGTGCTGCTGTGGCGGGCGCGGTAATCGTGCTGCTGGTGATTCTCGTAGCCATCTTCGCGCCGTGGCTCTCGCCCTACGATCCCATTCAGGCGAGCTTCATGACGGTGCGGCAAGCGCCATCGGCTAGTCATTGGTTTGGAACCGATGAACTCGGCCGCGACGTGTTCACGCGCTTGCTGTGGGGCGCACGCGCTTCGTTGCTGGCGGGCGTGGTGTCGGTGGGTATTGCGGTGGTCATCGGCGTGCCGCTTGGTTTGCTCGCGGGCTACTTCGGCAAGCTGGTCGATGGCGTGATCTCGCGCTTCACCGACGCATTGCTGTCCATCCCGTTCCTGATCCTCGCCATCGCGCTGGCTGCGTTCCTCGGACCGAGCCTCACCAACGCGATGATCGCTATCGGCGTCTCGGCCATGCCGCGTTTCGTGCGCCTCACACGCGGTCAGGCGATCAGCGTCAAAGCGGAGGATTATGTGGAGGGTGCGCGCGCTATTGGCCTGGGGCACTTTCGCATTATCGTCCGTTATATTTTTCCGAACGTGCTGCCGCCCATCATCGTGCAGGCCAGCCTCACGGTTGCCATGGCGATCATCGCGGAAGCCAGCTTGTCGTTCCTCGGGCTCGGGCAATTGCCGCCCGCGCCATCGTGGGGATCGATGCTGAACACCGCGAAGGACTTCGTCAGTCAGGCGCCGTGGATGTCGATCTTCCCTGGCATCGCCATCTTCCTGGCTGTGCTCGGCTTCAATCTTCTCGGCGATGGACTGCGCGACGCGCTCGATCCACGCGAGCTGTAACCTGTGCCCCAACAACTTTCATCATCAATCAAAGAGACGAGTTTCCCATGACCCGCTTCAACTGGCAGAACCCCTATCCCACGCCGCGCTTGCCCGTGTTCGCGCGCAATATTGTTTCGACGTCGCATCCGCTCGCCGCGCAAGCCGGCTTGCGCATGTTGTGGAAGGGCGGTAACGCCGTCGATGCGGCTATCGCGGCGGCAGCAGCCATCACGCTGGTCGAGCCCGTGTCGTGCGGCCTCGGCGGCGACGCGTTCGCGCTCGTCTGGGACGGCGCCAAGCTGCATGGCTTGAACGCGTCGGGCGTGTCTCCGGCAGCGTGGAACGTCGATTACTTCAAGAACAAGTACGGCGAGCAAAACGGCCTGGCGAACCAGCCGAAGCGCGGCTGGGATGCGGTCACCGTGCCCGGCGTGATCGCGGGATGGGAAGCGCTGCACGCGAAGTTCGGCTCGCTGCCATTCGGCGACCTGATGGAACCGGCCATTGAAATTGCCGAACGCGGTCATGCGGTGGCGAGCATCGTTGCGTACAAATGGGCGGCGGCTATTCCCGAGTTAAAGGACCAGCCCGGTTTCGCCGATACCTTCATGCCGCGCGGCCGTGCGCCGGAGATCAGCGAGTTGATGCGTTATCCGGGTCATGCAAAGACCTTGCGCGCGCTTGCCGAACATGGACCGCGCGCGTACTACGAAGGCGAGATTGCCGAGAAGATCGCGGCGTTCTCGAAGCAGGGCGGCGGCGCGATGACCGCTGCCGATCTGCGGAATTACAAGGCTGACTGGGTCGAGCCGATCTCGAAGGATTATCGCGGTCATACGGTCCATGAAATTCCGCCGAACGGGCAGGGAATTGCTGCGCTGATCGCGCTCGGTATTCTCGATAAATTCGATGTGAAGTCGCTGACCGTCGACAAGATCGAGTCGCAGCATTTGCAGATTGAAGCCATGAAGCTCGCTTTCGCCGATGTCTATCAGTACGTCGCCGATCCGCGCTCCATGGATGTCACGCCCGAGCAAATGCTCGACGACGCGTATCTCACCGAACGCGCCAAGCTGATCGATCCGAACAAGGCGAAGCACTTCGACTTCGGCATGCCGCCGGCGGGTGGGACCATCTATATGTCGGTGGCGGACGAGCGCGGCATGATGGTGAGTTTCATCCAGTCGAACTACATGGGTTTTGGTTCAGGTGTGGTCGTGCCGGATTCGGGCATTGCAATGCAGAACCGCGGCTTTGGTTTCTCGATGGATCCGAAGTCCGCGAACGTGGTGGAGGGTAGCAAGCGGCCGTTCCACACCATCATCCCGGCGTTCCTTACGCAGGACGTGAATGGCACGCAGGAAGCGGTGATGAGCTTCGGCGTGATGGGCGGCGACATGCAGCCGCAAGGCCATCTGCAATCCATCGTGCGTCTGCTCGACTACGGCCAGCAACCGCAAGCCGCCTGCGATGCACCGCGCTGGAAGGTGAATCGCGATTTCACCGTCGATGTGGAATCGACACTTGATCGCGAAACGGTGAAGGCGCTTCAAGCGATGGGACACACGATCAAATCCGTCGACGATCCTTATATGGACTTCGGCTCAGGTCAGTACATCTGGAAGCTGGACCGCAACGATCCGGAGCGTGGGTATGTGGCGGCGAGTGATAGTCGGAGGGATGGGCTGGCGGCGGGGTTTTAAATAGCGATACGCCTGGTTACTTTTATCGCATTCCGGTAGCACTTGTATCAGACCGCTCTCCCTACACTTGGTTACGTAAACCATACGTTTGCACATCAAGTGCACGGAGAGACGCAATGAACAAGAAGATCCTGGGTGCGGTACTTGGCTTGAGCGTATTGATGGTGTCGGCGGCAGCGTCCGCTCACGTGGACGTCGCCGTGGGGATCGGCGTACCGGGTTACTACGCGCCAGCGCCGGTGTATGTTGCGCCACCTGTTGCCGTGGGGTACGGGTATGGAGGCGGATACGGCGGCTATCGCGATGAAGGATGGCGCGAACGTGAATGGCGTCACCGCGAATGGCGTCATGAACAATGGCGCGAGAATCATTGGCGCGAGCGCCGTGGTTACGGCTATTAAGTGTTGACGGACTGTTCAAGAGATCGCCAAGCGTTAACGCAGTCCGTACGAAGAAGGCCCGTTCCAACCGACGTTGGAAAGGGCCTTTTCATTGGCGAGTGACTCAGCGTGCTTTAAGAATTCGACGCCAGCGCATACCGCCGGCAATGTTCGAGATACCCGGCTTCGTGACTGCTCACCAGCTCCACGATACTTTTCCATAGCCACGACGGCGCATCGAGCGATTTAGACTTAGCCCGCCGCAACTCCGATAACCACGCGCGCCGCTGCACCGCATCCATCTGCCGCGCGTGCGCTTTGCCGACCACCATCGCCAGGAAGCGCGCCGCCTTCATCGCCTCGTCCTGCGTCAATTGCTCGACCGTCAGCTTCATGTCCTGCGGCAACAGTTCTCGAATCACCACCGACCGGTCGTTCAAACGCGCCGAGCGCATCCGCTCTCCCAGCCACGGCGTCAAATGCCGCGCTCCTTCCACGATCCGTTCAGCGTTATCGCGCGGCATGCGCTTGGTCGACGCTGCATCGGTATAACGCGGCGCTGCGGCCTTCGCGCCTTCCTTGATATCGATCAGGCAAAGATCGTCGCCTTCAATCGCACCCCCGTCGATGTCCAGCAACACCGCATACCGCAACCGGCCGAGCGAGCTGCAGCCCTTCACCCAATACGCGGCATCGATCACGGTGACGTTTTCTTCGTCGGCGTTCTTGCGCAAGGCGGTTGCGATATCCGCAATCTCGCGCTGCTTGAACAACGCTTTTATCTCGGTGCGCTCGGTCTTGTCGAGCGGCCAGAAACGCTTGCCGAGGGGAATGCTCGGTTCAATGTCTTCAATCCGTTCGATCGCCAGTTGCTGCCACGTGCGGCGCACGGCTTCCTTCATCATCACCCGTACCTCTTCGGGTTTTGTGTCCTTGGCGGAGCGATGGCTGGAACGATCGAAGGCGTGTTCATAGCCTTGCGCGAGTGCTTCCATCATGCGTGCCGTCGTGACACCCGGCAGGTCGGAGCCGCGTGCGGCTGTCGCCAGCGATAACCCCAGCCGGATGATGTCGTGCGCCGGATTACCGATCACGGTCTGGTCCAGATCGCGAATCTGAATTTCCACCCGGCCGTCGGCGTTGGCAATGGGCCCAAGATTGCCCGTGTGGCAGTCTCCGCAGATCCAGATAGCCGGACCTTCGGGCAGTGAATGGCCCTCAATGCCATCGAGCCATTCATAGAATTTGGTCGTGCTGCCGCGCACGTAGGCATGCGCCGAGTCGGCCATTTTCATGTTGCGGCGTTCAGAGAGGGGCGCTTGACGATCGTTCGGGTTGGGAAGCTTGAATTTCTTTTTCTTGGGCATGGGATCGTCCTGTGATGCTCGATCAGAGCAAGGCGCATGCCGTCACGATGCAATGAAAATGAAAGACGTTCGCCGACGTATGCTTGTCGCTGGCTTCGATAGTGCCGCAAAGCCGTCGCGCAGGGTGAACGTCTGGCCCGGCGGCAGGATTTTTGATCCGTTACGGTATCGGCCTGCACTTTCTAAGGAGACACGATGACGCTACCCACCTTTTCCATGGTCGATACCGCGCCCACGCCGGTCGGTCCTTTTTCTCACGCGGCCGAAGCGGATGGCTGGGTGTTCCTCACCGGCCAGATGCCGACCGATCCCACCGATGACTCCAAGCCCTTGCCCGAAGGCGTGGAAGCGCAGACGCGCCGGGTGATGGATAACCTGATTCTTGTGTTGGAAGGGATTGGGCTGTCGCGGGATAACGTGGTTAGCGCGCGGATTTTCCTGACTGAATTCAAACGCGATTACGCCGCGATGAACGACGTTTATAAAGGCTACTTTTTGCCTAAACCGTTGCCGGCGCGTACTTGTATTGGTGTGACAGGATTGGCGCGTGATGCGCTTGTCGAAATCGATTTCGTCGCCAAGCGGTGAGTTGATCTACGGGCGTTTCGGCGTTGCCGTTGAGTCGACCGAGCGGAAAGTCAGATTGATCCGCTCGCCACGCGCCTCGGGTTCCTTCGGCACTCTATGCGCCCAGTCGAGTTGGGTGCGTCCCTGCATGATGAGCAAGCTGCCGTGCGTCAGTTGAAGCGTATGCGTTTGCCGCGTTTTCGTATGCCGGAACTCGAAGGTTCGCGTCGTGCCCAGACTCACTGAGGCAATGACCGGTTGCGGCCCGAGTTCGCGCTCCTTGTCGGCATGCCAGCCCATGCTGTCCATGCCTGTGCGGTAGCGGTTGATCAAGACACTGTTGAACGCAGTTTGAGCGGCGGCTTCGGCCCGTGTTTTCAATGCCAGCACTGTCGGCGTCCAAGGCTTTGGAACGTTGCGGATGCCGGAGTACACGTAGACCGCGCCGGGATCGCCCTGCCACGCCGTCAGGCGCGGGAAGGGGATCTTGCCGGCGGGCGTGTTCATTGAGTCCTGTTGCCAGGTGATTTCATCAAGCAAGGCCGCTAACGTGTCCGACGCCGTCGGCGGGTCCAGCCAGTCAGGCAGCCATACGATGTCAGGCGTGGGGATGTCGTCGAAGAGGTCGAACATGGCGGTAATTTTCGCCTTCGGGCAATCTGCGAGGTCAGTGTCAGTGTCAGTAACTTAGCAGATTCTCTTTCCTGATACTTGCTCACCCGTTTTTATAAGCCGCCACGTTGCGTGGCGGCTTGCTATCTCAACGAGCCAGCTTCGTCACCGTCACCCGCTTCTTCAGCACGCGCGCTTGCAGCACGATCACCAGCAACAAGAACACGCCGCGTATCACCGATTGCCAATACGCCGACAGGCTGATAAAGCCCAGGCCGTTCTCGAAGTTAAGCAGGTTAAACACGAGCCCCAGCAGCGCAACACCGGCAATCGTCATCGCGATCGATCCTTGTCCGCCGGTCAATAACGTCCCACCCAGCACCACCGCCGATATCGCGAACAACTCCCAGCCCACGCCTTCATTGGGCTGCCCGGCGCCGAACTGGGCAGCCAGTATCGCGCCCGCTATGCCGGCCAGCAAGCCGCTCAGCGCATAGACCGTGACCAGCGTGCGGTCTACATTCAAGCCCATCAGACGGGAGGCTTCTTCACTGCCGCCTATGGCCAATGCATGTCGTCCAAAGCGTGTGCTTCTCAATGCCAGCCACCCCAACACGGCTGCCACCGCTGCCACGATTCCCGGGATCGGCAGCCCCCACAAATCTCCTTGTCCAAAGTTGCCAAAACTGGAACTGGGTGCAATCGATACCGCATCGTTATGTCCCAACAGCAACGCCAAGCCGTGCGCCCCCAAGCTCGTCGCCAACGTGACGATAAACGGCAGGATCCGCATGTGCGTGATGACCAGGCCATTCAACACGCCGATCGCGAGTCCTGCGCCCGCGCCCGCGAGCACTGCGACCAGACCGCCATACGGGCTCGCCAACGCGGCTACCACGCTCGCCAGCGCCGCCACCGTTCCCACGGACAGGTCTATCCCGCCCGTGATGATCACAAACGCCATGCCCACCGATATCAACGCGAACATCGAGTTGTATCGCCAGAATGAATTGATGTTGTAGGCCGATGCAAAGTGGTCGTATCGAAGCACGCCGAGCAGGAGTAACGCCGCTAACGCCAACAGAATGGGAAGGTTCTTTTTCATGTCGATATCTGCCTATCGCTGACGTCGCTGTACATACACGGCGGCGATGATGATGCCGGCTTTCACCACGAGCGCGGCGGCATCGGGAATGCCGTGGGCGAGCAGCGTGTAACGCAGCAACTGGATGATCAACGCGCCAATCAGCGTCCCCACTATGTAGGCTCTGCCGCCCGTCAACGCCGTGCCGCCTACGGCCACTGCGGCGATGGCATCGAGCTCGGAGCCCAGGCCGATCACGTTGGCGTCCGACGAGGAGTTCACGGAGATCGATATCAAGCCCGCCAGCCCGGCCAGTCCCGCGCACAGGGTGTACGCGATCATCTTGACGCGCGCCGTCGGAATCCCGCTCAGGTACGCTGCGCGCTCGTTGCCGCCCGTGACGAGCAGGTACTGGCCGAACAAGGTCTTGCGCACGATCCACGCGAACACGGCGACGAGCGCGAGCATCAGGAACACCTGCGCCGGCACGCCCGCCACGCGGCCCAGTGCGATCCACTGGAAAGCGGGGTTGTCGAATGCTTGCAGGCTGCCATCGGTGAACACCTGCGCAATGCCGCGCCCTGCGATGAACAGCACCAGCGTAGCGACAATCGGCTGCACAGAGAGCCTTGTGACGAGGAAGCCGTTGAAGACGCCGCAGAGAGCGGCGGCCAAAACGGGCAAGACAAAGGCTAATGCAATGCCGAACGGACCGGCCACGTTCATGAAGATCATCGGCGCGAGCGAACCGGCAATCGCCATTGAAGCGCCCACCGATAAATCGATACCGCCCGTTGCCACGACCAGCGTCATCCCAATGCCGACGATCACGATCGTCACCACTTGCGTCAGGTTGACGTTGAAGGTCTGCAGCGACCAGAAGTGCTGTGTGAAGAGCAGGTTGAAAACGATCATCGCGACCAGCACGGCGATCTCGCGCTGAATCGTGATTCGATATTTTTTCTTCTGCGCGGCCTGCACAAGCGGCGCGGCGGTTGCCGGTTGCGTTTTCTGATTCATGACTGACCTTCTTTGGCATCAACGGCTTCCGCCAACGACGATTCCTCTCCAGAGCCATACGCGATCGCATCCATGATCGACGCCTCGCTCATGCGCGCACCATCGAGTTCGGCGACGGTCTTGCCATCGCGGATCACAACAGCGCGATCGGCTACCGCGGTGAGTTCTTCCAGTTCGGACGCGGACAGCAACACCGCCAGCCCCGAGTCACGCAGTTCGCGGATGATCTTGGCGACATCGGCTTTCGCGCCAACATCGATCCCTCGTGTGGGTTCATCGAGTAGCAATAAGCCAGGGTTCGTGGCCAACCAGCGTGCGAGCAAAACCTTCTGCTGGTTGCCGCCCGACAGTTCGCGGATCGGTTGATCGGCCGACCGCAGTTTGATCCCCAGCGATTCGATAAACCGGTCCACGATCTCGCGCTGCTTCGCGACATCCACCACACCGCGTTTGGTCAGCGTTCGCAGGCATACGAGCGTGAGGTTGTCGCGCACGGACAACTCCGGCACGATGCCTTCGCCCTTGCGGTCCTCGGTGAGATACGCAATCCCGCGCGCAATGGCGTCTTGCGGCGACTTGAGCGTGACCGGCTTGCCGTCGATGGAAAGCGACCCGCGCTCGGTCGGATCCGCGCCGAACATCAACCGCATGGTTTCCGTGCGGCCCGAGCCGAGCAGCCCCGCAAGACCCACGGCTTCGCCTGAGTGGACATCGAGCGATACATCCGTCACCTTCGCGCCCGCACCGAGGTTGGTCGCGCTGATCGCCGTCGAACCGCGTTTGGCGAGGTTCGCTTCCTTGACCGCGCTGTCTTCGTGCACGACGGCGGCGAGCGTGCGCCCGAGCATGGTGGTGACGAGTTGCAGCTTGTCGAGCGCGGCCATCGGGCTTTCCGCGACGGTTTGCCCGTCGCGCATGACGGTGACGCGATCGCACAGCGCATACAGTTCATCCAGCCGATGCGAAACGAATATCACCGCGCGACCGTCGTCCCTTAAACGTCTCACCACGCTGAACAGCAATTCGACTTCGCGTTCATCGAGCGAGGACGTGGATTCGTCCATGATGACCATCTTCGCTTCCGACGATACCGCCCGCGCCAGCGCCACCATCTGCTGGATAGCCGTCGAAAACTCACGCACGGGTTTGCTCACATCGATCTGTAAGCCGAAGGAGTCGAGCAATTCCTGCGCGCGCCGGTGAATCGTCTTCCAGTCGATCAACCCGAACCGGCGCGGCTCGCGGCCGAGAAAAATGTTCTCGGCAATCGAGCGGAACGGCACCAGGTTGATCTCTTGATAGATCGTGCTGATACCGGCTTCGCGCGCTTCTTTCGGGCTGCGGAAATCGGCTTCGCGGCCATCGAAACGAATCGTGCCCGCCGTGCGCCGGTATGCGCCCGTCAGGATCTTGATCAGTGTCGATTTACCCGCGCCGTTCTGCCCGATCAGCGCATGCACTTCTCCTGCTGTCACGGACAGCCTGGCGTGCCGCAACGCGGCCACGCCGCCAAAGCTGATGTCGATATCCTGCATCTCGAGCAGGGGTGTTCCGGAATTCGGTGTGTTCATCAAGTGCGTCTCCCTGACGGCTGGTTTCACGCAGTGGCTGCGTTTCAGTCCGCCGGATACAAAAGAAGCGACGGCCCGCGAAACACGGGGCGCGCCGCTTCGAACACCTTCGTTGCTCAATAGACCAAGCTTCGTAACTTCATGCAACGTTCACTGAGCGCGTTCGCTCAATAACCGTACTGCATGCTCTCTTTAACGTTGCTCTTGTCGTAGAAGCGGTCGGAAACTTTCACCCACGGCGGAACGGTTTCACCCTTCGCGAATTTCTGCGCTACGTCGCACGCAAGCGGGCCGAAGAACGGGCTCGACTGCACGCTCGCACCGAGTTCGCCGGCAGCGATGGCGTCCATGCCGCCCTTCGTTCCGTCGATAGTCACCAGGGTGATGTCCTTGCCCGGCTGCTTGCCGGCCGCCTTGATAGCCGCAATCGCGCCGAGCGCCATTTCGTCGTTGTGCGCGTAGACGGCGGTTACGTCAGGATGCGCCTGAAGCAGCGTTTCCATGACTTGACGGCCCTTGTCGCGCGCAAAGTCACCGCTTTGCGACGCGATGATCTGCATGCCCGGATTCTTCGCGATCACATCGTCAAAACCCTTCTTGCGATCGTTCGCAGCGGACGCGCCAGTGGATCCTTCCAGTTCGATGATCTTGGCCTTGCCGCCGGTCGATTTAACCAGCCAGTCAGCCGCGCGCTGTCCCTGGTTGATGAAGTCCGAGCCGATGAACGTGATGTAGTCCTGACCCGCTTTCGCCACCGATTGATCCACGTCACGGTCGACCAGGATCACCGGAATGCCCGCTTTCTTCGCCTGCAAGACGATGGGGGCGAGCGGCTTTTCTTCACGCGGCGGGAACACGATCAAATCGACGTGCTGCGCGATCATGCTCTGGATGTCGGCGACTTGCTTCGATGCCGAGCTGTTCGCGTCGGTCATCACCATCTGCCAGCCGCATTTCGCCGCGACGTCCTTGAAGCTCTTGGTTTCGGCAAGACGCCACGGGTTGTTGCTCTCGGTCTGAGCGAAGCCAACGCGCAAGGGTTTCTTGTTCGCGAGCTTGGGCAGGGGAGAGTCGTCGGCGTGGGCGATGCTGAAGCCCGCCACCATCGACAATGCGAGCGCAGACGTGGCCAGCACGCGCAACGGGAATTTGCGTTTGTTGAATTTTTCAAGCGACAGCATGTCTTCCTCCGGTATGGATGGTCCTGCTTTTTTGAGTGCTTCGGTCCTGCTGTGTTTTTCCGTCCTCTCGGCTCTATCTCAATAAGTCGAGGTGCGATGATTATTCCACCGTATTTTATTATTGGTCAATCGCTAATATTATTAATTGCGGGTTGTTTGACCACGGTAATTACCCTTACCGACGCGCGTTCCACCAGCGGTCCGTCGAGTTTTACCGTGCGTCGGCGCACGGGTGCACCGGCGGCGCGGTTGTGCTCTTCCTGGAGCAGCGTCTCGACCGCCCATCGGCCCAGCTCATAGTTGGGCAGGACGACCGTGGACAGCGGCGGATGGGTATGGCGGGCGATTTCCTGGTCGTCGTAACCGAGTACGGAGACGTCCTCTGGAACCCGCAATCCAAGCTGCTTCAGCGCCTCGATCGCACCGAGCGCCATCAAGTCGTTCGCGCAGAAAATGGCCGTTGGCGGGTTGGGCTGGCGCATCAGTGAGAGCGTGTGTTCGAAGCCGGAGCCGGAACTCCAGTCGCCCTCGCGGACCAGCTCGGCGGCGAACGGCAAGTCCGCAGTGGAGAGCGCCATCCGATACCCCTTCAGCCGGTCGCGCGACGCGTCTTGCCAGGGTTCGCCGTTCACATACCCAATTCTTCGATGCCCCGCGTTCAGCAAATAGTCCGTCGCGGTATGGCCTCCCGTCACTTCCGCCGGCACCACTGACGAAAGCTCGGAATCACTCGTGTAGCAGTTCAGCAGGACCGTCGGGACCTTTGAAAGCGCCGCCGGCAACGTCACCTTGCGCGTGTACACCGTCGCGTAAATTACGCCGAGCACGTTGGGGTTCGTCA